>ERZ835980.129-NODE-129-length-99038-cov-4.912460_pt1 | contig 99038 bp, 69 predicted proteins | sample MGYA00519943_ERZ835980 | MGnify/ENA primary metagenome ERZ835980 (study PRJEB31850, sample SAMEA3708791) | human gut metagenome | biome: human gut; feature: human-associated habitat; material: faeces | place: China | collected 2014 ... | reverse complement strand
CTTGCTCCGTACAACATTCACACAAATCCGTACTGTTTATACGTAAAATCCTTCTGCGAAAACTGGGACGAGTGCATTAAACGTCAGGTATCGGTATACAAAAAATGTGCGGACGGCGCGTTTTTCGGTTCGTGCTACTGCGGCGTCGGAGAATACGTCTTTCCCGTATCGTACAATGGCAAAACATACGGCTTTGTGAGCGTCAGCGGATACAAAGGCAGCGTGCAAAAGCGCGATCATGCTGCGGAGAAGTACGGAATGAACGGCGGCGAGTTAAAAAAATTATACTCTCAATGTCTCTCGGACGAAATTCCCGACATCAAGAGTATAAGTACGCTTATTGAGCCGCTGTGTGCAATGCTTGTCGTCAATTCGTTTGACAAGACCGATATTTTCAAGGATTCCGAAAACGACTACATATACGGTCACATCTGTTCGATCCTCAACGCAAAATATGCCGAAAAGCTATCTATTTCCGAAATTGCAAAAAGCTGCCATTGCAGCGAATCATACGCAAGCCACATTTTCAAGAAAATTTCAGGCAAAACCATAAACGGCTATCTTACCGAAATCAGAATAGCCAAAGCAAAAACACTGCTGGAAAATTCGGGGGCAAGTCTTTCAAACATTGCCTTTTCCATAGGCTTTTCCGACTCAAACTACTTTAATTACGTTTTTGCAAAGAATGTCGGAATATCTCCCGGCAAATACAGAAAAATGCACCGCAATGCCAAAAACGGAGGAGTTTAAATTACCGCAAAACGAAGTTATTTATCCCTTCTCGGAGCAGTCTGAACACCTTTGCGCAAATTAAGTGCTTTTGAATGCCTGAACACGCCCTTGCAGTAATAGTTATTATCAATTTCCTTATAGTTCACTTCAATTCACCATTATCTTTCATGTCTTTCCAATATCGGTTGTCTATCTCCCATAGTTTATCATCCAGATGCAGTTTTTTGAACATATTATAAAGGCTTTTAACTTTAAGAGCGGGTTTTAAGTTTTTCGCGAGCTTTTCAATCTTTACGGCAGCCTTATCGAGCTTTTTTTCGAGGCTCGATTTAAATTTTTCAGGCATATCGTTCCAGAAATATCCCCAGACCGACTGCGTAACGACGTGCGTTCTCGCCACACCCCAATAATCCATGCTGTCTTTTATGTCTTTTGCCGCGCTTTTAAGTCCTCCGCCGCCTGCCGTCGTTATGACAAGCGCCTGTTTATTCATCATATCGAGGTTCGGACGGTGAACCAGCCAGCGCCAGCCGTAATGGTCGAGAAACGACTTTATCTGACCCGGAGCGTGAAAGCACCAGACAGGACAGCAGAAGATTATAAGCGACGATCTTGCAAACGCCTCGTTTATCGGCTTTAAATACTCATACGCTCCGCAGTTCTGCTCTTTGCCGTGCAGACACGCATAGCAGCCGCGGCATATATGCGGCATATCGTCGGGAAGCGTAAATTCATACACATCGCCAGAGTTATGCAGTTTTGATATAAAGTATTTTGCGGCGTTATATGTACTGCTGTTATTTCGTTTTGTCGCGCGTATAAGCGTTATATTCATTTTTTCGGACATTGTTTATCCACCCTCTCTAAGTTCAGCCTTTACGGCTGTTTTTTTATTATCGGTTGATCTTTTCATACTTCATAACAAGTATCACTTTCAGTACAAACAGAAGAAAAGATATGCTTGCGGCATACGGTTCTCTGTGCATTGCAAGAAACAGCACCGAAAAAATGCCGAGCGTAAGCGAAACAGCCGTAAGAATTTTACCGTACTTTTGATAACCGAAATAAGACGCCGCGATCTTCAATGCTCCCGTTATCACAAGTCCCGCAAACAATACAAGGTACAAGAGCATTCCAACAGGTGAAATATCGGTGTAATCAAACAGATTTACCGCAAAAATATATCCGTCCCGAGGTTTCGGATACAGCGGAAGAACCATAAGCACAAAATACAGCACGTCCGCAAAGCCTACATTTGTTCCGCGCACCCCGACGGGTCTTACGTCTGCACTGCAGACAAGCAGCGTAAAAAGTACAAACGCCGCACTCAGCAAAGCTGCCGTTATCAACTGTTTTTTCAGGTTCTTTTTGGTTTCTCCGATTGTTTTCATTTTTTCGTGTCCTTTCATATTTAGTGCCGAAATTCGGTTATCGGCTTAAAACAACAATATCACAGAACACAAAAAATTTAAAGAATCGCGGCGTCACATACGCGACACTTTCCGTATCGGGCACGCAAATGCGCCGTTTTAGGCGTGCGGCGGCATACTTTTCTAAAATTCGGGCATCTCACCGGGATATGCTTTTGCTTTTTCGATAAGCGGTCCTTTTGCACCCATTGTAAAAGCAATATTGCTGCTGCGTACAGACAGGAGTTTCATTCCCGGACTGAGTTTCAAAAACTCCATCATCTCCTCTGTCAAAACAATTTCGGCGTTATCCGAAATATATGTCCAGCAGTAAGCTCTGCCTTTATACGCCGTAAATTTTCCCGGACTTTGGGTATATTCCGCAAGGCTCGGATTATCGTTCAGGATATTTGACAGCTTTGACGGCGCAAGAAGTCCCTTTCGAGTAACGCAAAATCCGCCCGTACTTTTGCTGCCTGTGAACAAATACACTCTGCCTTCGTCCGTATCTTATATTCGTCCGCCGCCTGCTTTGGAAAACTCAAAACGCCGTTACCGCGTATCAGCGACTTTCCGAAAACAAACTTTCCGCCTTTGTTCATCTGCGGCATTTTACTTTTTCCCCTCTTTTCTCTGCTGCGTATTGAACGTACCGAAGAAAAGTCCCACGTGCGCGTCAAGCTTTTCAAGGCACTCGGTTTCCTTTTGCGGCTGACGGTCGCATTCGCCGAGAAGTACGAGTATCGGCGAAACATACATAAGCGCAAGCGTTTCGGGATCGTGTTTCTCTATTACGCCGGCACCGATAAGTCCGCGGAAAGTTTCCGCGTGATAATCCGTCATTTTCTTTACAAAGCGTTTTGAATAAAGCCCGGACAGTTCGGGAGTTCTGAACTGCTCTATCGTCATCATCTTACGAAAAGAGCTTATCTCTTTATTATGCAGAGAGTATAAAAATATGCTCCTTACCTTTTCTTTCAGCGCCGCCTCGGTTATTCCGGCAAACACGTTTTTATCAATTTTTGCGTTTCCGACGTGAACATCGACTTCGGACGTACATTTATCGTACTGTTCTGCGGTATCCTTTACTATTGCGTCAAAAATTGCCTGCTTGCTCTCATAATGGTTATACAGCGACGGCGCTTTTATTCCCACTGCCTTTGCAATTTCGGCGACGCTTACCGAATCATATCCGTTCGACGAAAAAAGTTCCAGCGCTTTTTTCAATATAAGTCTTTTTGTATCGTCCTGCTCCATACAAATCCCCACTAACTAACGTTCGTTAGTATGATTATAGTCCGTAAACAAAATTTTGTCAAGAGTTAGAGCGAAAGTGCCGAAAACAGATTTTTGAAAAAAGAAAAACGGCAGCCATGACCTGCAAAGCTGCCGCAAATTTATTGATTTTGTTATCTGATATGCCCTTTACGCCTTTTCAAAGAACACATACGAGCCGGGTTTTACATCGTAATGATTTTGTCCGATTATTATATGCGCGTTTGACGGAGTTGATATATCGTACCTTACGGTATCGCCCTCGTAAGTCCACTTTGATATTACAAGTCCGCGTATGCTTCTGAATTTGACGTCGAGCGCGCCGAGCCTTTTATCCGGGTGCGGCGCTATTTCTATACTTCTGAACGCCGCCTTTTCTTCCGACGTCTTTATTCCCGCCGCAACGGTATATATCCAGTCGAGAACCGAGCCGTAGGCATAATGGTTATAGGAATTCATATCCTTGCTCCAGATTGTGCCGTCGTCGCGGATACCGTCCCAATGCTCCCAAATCGTTGTCGCGCCGTGATTTACCTCATACAGCCAAGACGGGAAATCCTCCTGCAAAAGCAGATCGTATGCAACGTCGGAATATCCGTTTTCGCTCAGAGCATGGAGAAGATACGGCGTTCCGACAAAGCCCGTTGTAAGCTTATTTCCGTTATCGCGTATCAGCTTTACAAGAGAATCCGCGACTGCCTTTTTATTATCTGTAAGCCCCATGAACAGCGTAAGCACGTGTTCGGTCTGCGTTTTGAGCGTGGTAAACTTTGCTTTATACGCAGAAACTATATTTTCATAGAGTGTTTCATATTTTGAAACGTCCTCGCCTATAACTTTACCTGCTTTGACGACGATAGCTGTCGAGTAAGCATAGAACGCGCTTGCGATGAGGTTCTCGTCGGACGAGCCGCGGTAGCTGCCGTAAGGCGCGTCAAGTGCAAGCCAGTCGCTGAAATGCTGCTTTTTCTTTTGCTCTTCTTCAACAATCCAGAGGTTAGGTTCTATTGACGTATTTGTCATATAATCAACCCAGCCGCGCATTGTTGCAAAATTATCTTTCAGCACGGTCTTATCGCCGTACATCAGGTATATTGTCCAGGGCACGACGGTTCCGGCATCGCCCCATGCGGTGCTTTTCATTGTCCAGCTCCAGAAATTCGGAACGGTGGCAGGCACTCCGCCGTCCTCTCCGACGCTTGCGGTAAGGTCATGCAGCCATTTTTCAAAGAATTTCTTTACATTATAATTGAAGCACGCCGTCTTTACGAAAACCTGCGCGTCGCCCGTCCAGCCCATTCTTTCGTCACGCTGCGGACAGTCGGTGGGAATGTCTATAAAGTTTGCGCGCTGCGACCAGACTGTATTTTCGACAAGCTTATTGATTTTGGGATTGAGAGTATTTATATATCCCGTGCGTTTAAGTTCTGAATAAACGGCAATTCCCTCAAAATCCGAAAGGTTTACGGTTTCGGGATATGAATCGAGCCTTATATATCTGAACCCGTAGAATGTAAAGTGCGGTTTATAATCGTCCCTATTGCCGGAACAGACAAATTTATATGTACACTTTGCGCTGCGGTAATTTTCGTTATAGAAATTTCCGTCGGAATCGAGTATTTCGGCAAAGGATATATTAATTTCGGTGCCTCTCTTTGCTTTTACTTTGATATGAAGAAATCCGGCAAAGTTCTGACCGAAATCTATTACGCGCTCGCCCTTGGGGGTTATTATAAGTTCTTTGGGGTGAATATGGGCGTGTTCCGTTATATATTCGCCCTCCTGCGGTATTATGCGGTCCTTTGAAAGCTCATCAAGCACCTTTACCGGAACCGGTGCGTCGGGTACGAATGTTGAGTCGAAAATCTCCCCGTCGTAAATATCCGAAAACAGAATATTGCTCTTTTTTACAAGCCAGCTTGAATCGGTATTTATTTCAATAGTTTGCCCGTCGGCAAGATCTATTTCAAGGGTAGCTATGACAGCCACCGGCATTGTATTTATATCGGTGCGGTCTTTACTCATTCTTCCGCGGTGCCAGCCTTTTCCGACGGTAATCTCAAGCGTGCTGTTTTCTTTTAAAAGCTCGGTTACGTCATAATTCTGATACTGAAGTCTTGTTCTATACTCGGTACAGCCGGGAGCAAGGAAAAACTCGCCTACTCTCACTCCGTCTATATGCGCCTCGTACACGCCTATTGCCGTAACGCTGAGGACGGCGTTCTTTACCGCGCTTTCGGTTTTTATCTCTTTAAAAAATGTCGGACAGATCTCCCCGTAATCCTCGGAAACTCCTATCCAGCTTGCCTGTTCAAACATCTCTTTCCCTCCGAAAAGCATAATATTATGGTTTTATTATACAATAAATTACGGAATTGTCAATGCGTTTTTGAAAAATACGAGAGTTAATTTATGTTATGCAGTAAATTATGCAAGTTTGCCGCAAAGCTCTTAATAAATCTTAAATTTTGATTTTTGCTTGACAAAGAGCTGTTATAATTATATAATTTACATTACACTGCCGTCTAAGAAAAAACAGGCTATTAATAATAATGTAAAAACAAAAGGAGGTCAATGCGATGAACAAAAACACCGTGCGCAGCGAAAGGCGCGAAAAAGGAAAACTGCTTTCGAGTTTTCTGAAAGGCTCAAAGCATTTCTTTGCGGCAAGCATTGCGGCTTCTGCCGTGACAAGCATTGCGGACATGATAAATCCGCAGATAATACGCGCGGCTATCGACTGTGCGATAGGCGGGAAAAAAGCTTCTCTCCCGAAATTCATGCTTGATGCCGCCGAAAAGCTCGGCGGATTTTCTTATCTCGGAAAACATCTCTGGATACTTGCTTTATGCATTATGGCGGTCGCCGCGGTTCAGGTAATATCGCAGTACGCAAACAGAGTCTACACGGTAAAGGCGTCGGAAACGCTCGTAAAAACGATGCGCGACAGTCTGTTTTCGCACATAGAGCATCTGCCGTTCTCATGGCACATGAAAAACAAGACAGGCGATATTATTCAGCGCTGCACGTCCGACATTGACACGACGAGAAACTTTCTTTCGGAGCAGCTGACGTCTGTTTTCAAAATTCTTCTCATGCTGTTTTTTTCCGTCGGCTTCATGTTCTCCATGAACACGCGTCTTACGCTGATTGCGCTTATCCCAATGCCGTTTATAATAATGTACTCGGTTCACTTTCACAAAAACATTCACGAAAGCTTTGAAAAGTGCGACGAAAACGAGGGCAAGCTTTCGGCAATGGCGCAGGAAAATCTGACAGGCGTGAGAGTTGTTCGCGCATTTGGTCTTGAAAAAGCGGAAATTGACAAATTCGACGTTCAGAACGAGTATTATACAAGCCTTTGGGTGAAAATGTCGCGCATAATGTCAAAATTCTGGAGCATATCCGACGCTATATCCGCGTTTCAGATAATGCTTGTAATTATATTCGGCGCGTTCTTCTGCGTCGGAGGCAGTCTTTCCGAAGGCGAATATCTTGCGTTCATATCCTACAACGCAATGCTGTCATGGCCCATACGTCAGCTCGGACGAATGATCTCGGAAATGAGCAAAGCCGGCGTTTCGATTGACAGAATATACTACATTATGAAAACTCCCGTCGAGACCGACGCACCGAATGCAGCAACGCCCGCGCTTAACAAGGACATAAAGTTTGAAAACGTAAGCTTTTCTTACGACGGCATTCACAAGGTACTCGACGGCGTGAGCTTTGAAATAAAGCCGGGCACAACGCTCGGTATTCTCGGCGGAACCGGCAGCGGAAAATCCACAGTCGCGCTGCTTTTGGACAAACTTTACGAGCTCGGCGCGCATGACGGAAAGATAACAATAGGCGGAGTTGACATAAGAGAGATCAAAACGTCGTATCTCAGAAAAAACATCGGGATCGTACTCCAAGAGCCTTATCTTTTCTCGCGCACAATAGCCGAAAACATAGGTATAGCAAACCCGTCGGCAGGCATTGACAAAATAAGAAGGGCAAGCCGCGACGCCTGTCTTGACGAAACGGTAATGTCATTTACGCACGGCTACGACACGGTTGTGGGTGAGCGCGGAGTGACGCTTTCCGGAGGTCAGAAGCAGAGAGCCGCCATTGCGAGAATGCTGATGTCGGACGTTCCGATAATGATTTTCGACGACTCGTTAAGTGCCGTTGACACCGAGACCGACGCTAAAATAAGAAATGCCATTTCCGAACGTTTCGGCAAAGCAACGATAATCATAATTTCTCACAGAATTACAACGCTCTGCAAAGCTGACAGCATTCTTGTGCTTGAAAAAGGAAAGGTCAGCGAATTCGGCACTCACGAAGAGCTCAAAAACGCGGGCGGAATTTATCAGAAGATCTACCGCACTCAGTCTGAAGTAAAGGACGGTGAACTGAATTGAACAGCCATGAAAAAACTCCGCATTTGAAATTCTTCGGCATAGGGCGCATAACTCCGTACATCGGACACGTAAAAAAGATGCTTTCGCTCATGGCTATATGCATATTCGCCGTGAGCATTGCGGATATTATAACTCCGCTGTTTCAGAAATACGCGCTAAATCACTTTATTGCGGAAAAAACTTTCGACACGCTGCCGTACTTTATCATACTTTACCTTGCGGTAATAATAACCTCGTCGTTTCTCAACTACATTGCCTGCTCATATGCCATGTCCTCGGAAATACGCATAGACCAGATGTTGAGAAAGGTCGGTTTTGCGCACTTGCAGACTCTCTCGTTCTCATATTTCAACCGCAACAGCGTAGGCTACATTCACGCGCGGCTTATGAGCGACACGTCAAAGATAGGCGAGCTGTTCTCATGGACGCTCATTGACAGCGTATGGCGGCTCACCTACCTTATCGGCGCGATTGCCGTAATGTTTTATCTCAACGCAAAGCTCACCCTTGCGGTGCTTACCATTGTTCCGCTGCTTCTTGTGCTGTTTGCGTTCTTTCAGAAAAAGCTAATTCACGTAAACCGCGAGATAAGAGAGATAAATTCAAAGATAACCGGAAACTTCAACGAAGGAATTACGGGTGCAAAAACCGTAAAGTCTCTCGGAATCGAAAACAGCATGACCGAAAGATTCTGCGGCGAAACCCGAAATATGCGTTCAAAGAGCATACGAGCTTCTCGCATACGCGGACTTTTTTCGGGCGTTATGAATCTCGGAACGTCCGCTGCGATTGCGATAGTATTATGGAAAGGCGGATATATCGCGCAGAGCGAGGTCGGAACTTTCTCGGTATTCATGTCATACGCACAGGGTATGCTCGAGCCGATACGCTGGCTGGTTGACGCGTTTTCAACGCTTATTACGACGCAGGTAAACATTGAACGCTTTACAAATCTGCTTGCGGAAAAATCCGACGTTACCGACAGTCCCGAAGTTATTGAAAAGTACGGCGACAGCATAAATCCCAAAAGGCAAAACTGGGAGGAAATTCACGGCAGCGTCGAATTTTGCGACGTCACTTTCAAATATCCCGACGGCGACGAAAACGTGCTTGAACACTTTAATTTAAGCGTTCCTGTCGGCACTCATGTCGCAATAGTCGGCGAAACCGGAGCAGGAAAATCTACGCTTGTAAATCTTGTCTGCCGTTTTTACGAGCCGACGGAAGGTTCGGTTCTTATTGACGGAAAAGACGCGAGAGAACGTTCTCAGCTATGGCTGCACTCGTCTATCGGATATGTTTTGCAGACGCCGCACTTATTTTCGGGAACCATTCGAGAAAATCTCCTAATGGGCAATCCCGACGCATCTGAAGACGACATATACCGCGCTCTAAAGACCGCAAACGCGCTTTCGGTCGTCGAAAAGCTTGAAAAAGGGCTTGATACCGACGTCGGTGAAGGCGGAGATATGCTCTCAACAGGCGAAAAGCAGCTTATATCCTTTGCAAGAGCCGTTATTTCAGATCCGAAAATTCTCATTCTCGACGAGGCTACCGCGTCGGTAGACACAATTACAGAAGCAAAAATTCAGGACGCTCTCGAATCGGTTGCCGACGGCAGAACCGCGTTTATTATCGCGCACAGACTTTCTACGGTAAAGAATTCCGACGTGATACTCGCCGTAAAGGACGGAAAAATAGTCGAACGCGGAACACACGGCGAGCTTATTGCTCTTCGCGGCTACTATTACGAGCTGTACACAAGGCAATACCGCGACGAAACAACCTCGAAGCTGCTTGACGGAAGCATCTGAATTTGTGTTATTTTACTGTTATTACGTAATTTTATCATGTTTTGATTTTTGGTGAATTTGCATTGACTTTGCTTCTCTCATGTGCTAATATTTATATATAAACACAAGGAGGCATGGTTATGAAACACGGTTTTTGCAAAACGGCACGGATAATCTTCTTTGCCATACTTTTAACCTTTTTAACGTTTACGGCGGCGAACGCGCAGAATATGCTTATAAACGGCGACGCACAGGATTCCTCCGCTGCGGGCGCTTTTGCCTCGCACGCAGGTTCGTCGGTCAGCATTGTTGACGATCCTTACGACGAAAAAGGCGAAAATAAATGCTGGTACATCTGTCCCGACGACGGGCTTACAAGCAAAGTCTGGTCATATTTCTGGCAGTACGGTCCGGTATTTGAACCTGGTAAATCATACCTTATCGAAATGGACGTTGCCGTAGGCAAAGATTCTTCGGGAAATGCAATAAACAATTACAGCGGCATAAATCTCAATATGCAATACGCTCCCGTCGGCTCATCGGGCAGAAAAGACCATGTTTTCGGTCTCGGACTCAATATTTCCGAATCCGACAGGTGGGTTCACGTTTCAAAAACCATCACCATTGCAGACGACTGCGACAGTTCCACGACCGACGTATTCGCGGTATACGCCAACCCTATCGGAGACAGTAGCGTGAGCTATTATCTTGACAACGTAAGTCTGCAAAAGCTTTCCATCGCCCTTCCCGACATAATTTCTGACAACATGATGTTATATGCAGATAAAAATGCGGCAGTCTGGGGTACTACCGCCGTTTCGGGGACGGCAAGCGCGGTGCTTTACGCAAAAGACGGTTCGGTTCTTGCAAAAGGCTCATCTCAGATTACAGACGGCGCTTTCAATATAAGTCTTGATACATCGGACGCCGCAGGTTACGGCTGCACACTTGAAATTTCCGACGGCATGGAAACAAGAACAATAAACAACGTCGCAGTCGGCGAACTCTGGCTGCTTTCGGGACAGAGCAATATGTGGCTCACCGTAAATCAGTGCGGAAATGCCGCCGACCGTTCTTACATAAACGATATGCTGCCCGAAGAAAAGCTTGAGAGCATACGTTTCTTCACCGCAGGCGACAACGGCGCCGGAAAATGGGTAATTCCCGACAGCACGACATCGCTTTCTCTTTCGGCAGTAGGTTTAAGTGCCGTCCGCAGACTTCAGAACGGTCTCGGCGATATTCCCGTCGGCGCTCTGTCAACGGCTTATCCCGGAATGACAATGCAGAGCTTTACCAAAGACGGAAATATATACGATCTTCGCATGAAACCATTTGAAAACCTCAAATTCCGAGGATTTATGTGGTATCAGGGCGAAAACAACTGCTGGAACAAGTCGGATTTCGACGTTCTTCTCGACACCATGAAAAAATCATGGGAAACCGTTTGGGGAAAACTTCCGTTTATATACGTTCAGCTTCCGCAGAGCCCGGCGACTATCCCGAATTTCACATCAGACCTTGACTCTTCGGGAAATCCCACCAAGACCGCGACTTTCGACTACACCGATGTAAGATTCTTACAGGCAAAATACTATATCGAAAACAGAAATTCGGACAATCTCGGCATGGTCGTTTCGTTTGACACAACAACGCACATAGATCCGCAGAAATCCGTTTCCGACAGAACGGCGCAGGATCCGCTTCACCCTTGGAACAAAAAGGCTATCGGCGAAAGGCTTGCAAACTATGCGCTTGCAACGGTATACGGCAAAACAGACATTGCCTATCTCTCGCCCGAAATCGAGTGCGCGTATTTAAATTCCGACGGAAACACCGTTGTTGTATACAAAAATATCGGCAGCTCGTTGAAAACTGCCGACGGCAAAGCTCCGCGTTTCTTTGAAGTATATGACGGCCACGGAGTATATTACAAAACTTACGCAGAAATTCTCGGAAAAGACCGTGTTATTCTCAAAACAAGCGGCATAAGCGGTATTTCGGGAGTCGCATACGCATACGAGAACCACTTTGTTGACGTAAAACAAGCCTTTTCGGGCATGGACGTAAATCTTCAGAGCTCGGACGGCCTGCCCGCAATGCCGCAGAAAGTCACGCTGCTTTCCGAATCTCCGTACCCTGAAGAATCCGACATTTCGGAGTTTATTCCGACTGCGCTTGACAAATATTCCGTCCGCACGCAAACTCCGTCGGGACTGAGATTTCACTCCTTTGTAACCGACGCGCAAAAGCTCGGCTGCGAAGAATACGGATACATCGTTTCATCGGAGAAAATTCTTGACGGCACTTCCCTCACCTTTGACTGCGAAAAAGCCTTTGTAAGCGCCTCGGCATACGTCAAGGGCACGGACACCGACATTATCTTTGCAATTGAGGACGGCGGTGCGAAAACCGTATTCACTGCCGTTGCGACAAACATTCCGGTAAGCGCATACAAGCAAAAACTTGTTGTAAGACCGTATCTCAAGTTCAACGACGGAACACAAATTCTGACGATTTACGGAAACGCTGTAAGCGCATCTCTTTACGAAACCGCAAAAAATATACTTGCGGACACATCGGAAGAAATTACAGAAGAACAAAGAGCGTATCTTGAAAAAATCATTTCGGATTCCGACAAATACGACACCGACGAAACGAAAGATATTGTGATTGACCTCGGCGAGCTTTACGACTGAACAAAAACAAACACTTTTTACAATATTTCCGGGAGAGGTAAAAATCTCCCGGTTATTTTTTGCAGCTTTCGGCAAAGTGCCGCAAGATCTTACGGCTGTTTTCATCTGTCATATATGAAAATTCGGGATGCCACTGCACTGCCCAGAGAAATCCGTTTTGAGCGTCCGCCGCGCACATAGCCTCGACAAGTCCGTCCTCGGAAACAGCCATCGGCAAAAGTCCGTCCGCAAGCTTTTTTACCGCCTGATGGTGGTAGCTGTTGACGGCAAGCGTTTCTTTTCCGAGAAGTCCGTAAAGTGCGCTGTCGCGGTATATTCTGACATTATGAACGCTCCTGTCATACGGCGGCGACTGATGATGTTCTGTCTGCGACGGGTGTTCGGACGGAAGATCCTGATAGAGTGTTCCGCCCATGAGGACGTTTATAAGCTGTATTCCGCGGCATATCCCGAATATGCTCTTTTTTCTTTTTCTTAACTCATAAAAAAGCTTTTGCTCCATGCTGTCGCGCTCGGGACTTGGTATGCCGCACTTACCGGATCTTCTCACGCCGTAAAGTTCGGGGGAAACGTCATGTCCGCCCGTAAACAGCACTCCGTCAAGCTCGTCGGCAAGCTGTGAGATGATACTTTGATCATCGGAAAGCGGCAGCATTACGGGAACGGTGCCTGCCTCGGCAAGACCTTTCATATACCCCGGAAGCATCCAATAGCTTTGCTTTTCTTCATCGACAAGCGGAACAAGACCAATAAGCGGCTTTTTCATAAACATTCTCCTTTGCAAAAAAGAAAAGACAAAGAGACTCAAACCGAACCTCTCTGTCCTTTTGCGAGAATTATATCACCTGCGGCTTGCTTTGTCAAGCTTTTGACCGCAAATTCATTATTTATCTATCCCGTACAGTTTCTTTATGACTTCAAGATACTTTTCGGTATAGAGCTTTGCGTCATACGGCGCTTTTCCGCAGAGATAATGGTTTACGCCCTCCGACGTTCCGTGCCACTCGGCTACGAGCAGTCTTTGAGTCTGTCCGTCGTCGGGAAATTCTCCGCACAGTGCGTTTGCGTTAACGCCGGGATTTATCTTTCCCGAAAGCAGCGTTTCGTCCGTCATTGCGTCGTACAGCCTGTATTCAATAGCGCAGCTTTTAAGCGTGTTATTCGACGCGACAAGCTTTTTCTTACCGTTTTCGGTTTCGCTTACGAACATACAAACAGGATTTTCTATATTGCGCAGATAGTAATATGCAAGTTTTTTATCATAGTAGTAGTCAACCACGGCGTCCGACATCTGAGGCCAGCCGTCAAGCAGGTTCCACCAGATTACTCCGGTTGCGTAAGGACGGTTTATTCTTAATCTCTCGACGAAGAATTTCTTTGCCTCGGCTTGCGAAATCTGCGAAAGCAGCGAGAATTCCTCAAGGCTTTCCGGCATATATCCGAACATTACCTTTATCTGATTTACCATGAGCATTACTCTTGCGTCGCTGTCTTTCTGATCGGTAGAATGGAGGTTCCATTCCCTGTTATCAAGGCAGGGCCACACGTTTTCCGGAGTTATGAACTTCTTTACGGATTCGGGACTCGGACATCCGTGATACCCCGTTTCGCTTACGAAATGCGCCTTTGAAGTTACGTAAAAGTTTCCCTTATAGTAATCTCTCGGTCCCCAGAGATGCGCCTCAGGGAACTGAATTTTTCCGCCGGAGGTATATACGTCGGACGAAATATACGGGGAGCTGGGCAAATACGGACGCGAGCAGTCGTAATTTATCACCGCGTCCCTTATTACCTCTCTTGTAACCTTATTGAGCGCGGGATTCTTCTTTGCGTTCTGCGAAACGGATTCGTCGCACTCGTTATCTCCCGACCACAGTATAAGGCTCGGATGCTGACGCAGCCTTTTTATAATGCTCTCGGCCTCGGTCTTTATTTCGGCGCAGAATTCATCGGTTCTCGGATATACAAAGCAAGCCATTGCAAAGTCCTGCCATACCATAACGCCGTGTTCGTCGCACCAGTCGTAAAACTCGTCGCTGCCGTAGACGTTTCCTCCCCAGCATCTCAATATATTACAGCCGCAGTCGTCTACAAGCTCAAGCGCCTTTGCAAGCCTTTGCGCGTCTCTGCTGTGATATGTATCGAGAGGAACCCAGTTTGATCCGTTTGCAAATATTTCGGTGCCGTTTATCAAAAATCTGAACTCTCCGGGATTATCGGGAGTTATATCGTGCATTTTAAGCTCGACGGTTCTTATACCGAATTTTACGGTCCTTGACGCGCAAAGCTCTCCGTCTGCATAAAAATTGAAAGTTCCGGTATATACGTTGGGTTCGCCGTAGCCCTTTGGCCACCACTTTTTGATGTTATCAGCGTTTACGACAATGCCGCCGGCAGGAAAGTTAATTCTGTGTCTGTCCTTGTTTTTATTACTTCCGTTTGAAATATTACCTGCGCTTTTTATAACGGAATCTCCGCATTCGGCGGAAAAATCGACTTCAAGTTTTTTTGAATAAAAACTGTCGGGCATCTTTATCTGATACATTACGTTAAGACCGGCGTTTGTGTCGTTCAGCCATCTTGTCGTGACATAAAGCTGTTCTATTTCGCACTTTTCTTCTGTCTTTAAATACACGTCTTTCCAGATACCTGCGCTTACTGCTCTCGGCATTATATCCCAGCCGTAGCTGTGCGGGCATTTGCGCGAGTTTACGCCGTTTCCGTTGACCCACCAAGAAAGCGAACTGAAATGCGTGTACTCAACTTTTGCCTCCTCTATTATCGGGGACTTTATATGCACACAAAGGCTGTTTTTACCGTCGTTTACCTTATTTGTTATATCGAATTTATGCGGAATAAACATATTATGGCTCTCGCCTATGTATTCGTCATTGAGATAATAGTCCGCATAGCAGTCAACTCCGTCAAAGACAAGCGAAAGTCCGTCCGCATTTTCGGGACGCCGCGCGTCAAACTCCGCAACATACCACCATTCATAACACTCGTACTTTTCGGCAAGCAGAATATTCTCGCCCATGAAAATATCTTCAGGCAGAATTCCCGCGTTTATCAGGTCAAGCTCCGCGTTTCCCGGAACTTTTGCGTCTATCGGCTTTTCACCAGTGTCCGCAAGCTTATCTGGCGTAAGCTCTCCGTGCTTTCCCTGTTCAAAATAATACAGTTTCCATGAAAGATCAAGTTTTTTCATATATTTTCCCCCTTGCGTTTAGTTTTCCGTCAGTATAATTCTATCAGCTGCAAACGACTATTTCTTATCAAATATTACGATTAAATTATCATTTTATAATATTTTTGAAATATTGACTTTAAACAAAAAACATGGTAAAATGTAAACGTAAAATAATACGGCACTGTTTCGGAGACAAATAATGGACAAAAGCGAACTTGTACTTCATTTAAAAAACGGAAAACCGAATTCTTTTTGGATAGACGCCGTAAGAAAAGACTGTATGAGCCTTGTACTCCACAGGCATGACTACTTTGAAACCGAACTCATACTTTCGGGCAAAGTAAAGCACACGCTCAACGGCAAAGACTACATACTCGAAAAGGGCGACGTCTGTCTGCTGACTCCCGCGGACTTTCACGAAATCGAAGTCATCGAAAACGCGCAGATATACAACGTGAGCTTTGACACCTCGGCTGTGCCGTCGGAATTTGCAATGCGCGTATTTGAAAGCACGCAGAGAGTTTTTACGCCGTTTGAAGACGGCTTTTCGACGTTATGCCTGATTTCTGAGCTTTTATGCGGGCTTTTTCCGACAGGAACAAATTTTGACGAAAAATACGCGTCTTTATTGCTCGGAGCTTTTACAAACCGGCTCGGCAGGCTTATTTATCCGTCGCAGAGCATACAGAATTACGGCGCGCAGTCCGAAATCCAGGAATCCGTAGTATATCTGCACACACATTTCCGCGACAATCCGTCGCTTGCTTTGCTTGCGTCGGTTTGCCATCTGTCTGCCGGATACTTTTCTTCGCGGTTTAAAAGCATTACGGGCAAAAACGTATCGCAGTACCTTACGGAACTTCGGATAGACTATGCAAAACGTCTGCTGCTTGCGACAAATCTTTCGGTTACGGACATATGCTTTTCCTGCGGATACGGTTCGCTTTCAAATTTCATGAAAGCTTTCAAAAACTGCGCCGGAATTTCTCCGCTGTGCTTCAGAAAAGGCGAAAAGAATGTCACGAAAACATAAAAATAACGCTTTTTCAGCTTTTTAATTTCTTAATTAAACAAATTGTAATAAAAATGAGTTTACTTTTTTCATTTATGTGATATACTATACTTGATAAATTATATCACCGCGACAACGCACGTGCGAAAGGAGAAATATATCATGACTAACGATAATATAACAATGGCGCTTGAGGGTGCAAAAACCGCAAAAAACAAAATTTCGTCGTTCGCCGACTGCCTCTCAGGCATCACGATAAAAAACAAGGCGGACATAGATTTTGAAGTAAAGTCAAAGGGAAAGTTAAAGCCGTTATTTGCTTTCAAAAAGAAGTTTGACAAGGAAGTTTCGCTTCTTCCCGTAATCGGAATAGCGCTTAGCGTAATTCTTTTCTTTATGCTGCTTTCGGATCTCTGTCCCGGCAAATGCAAGGACTGCGAAGACAAAGAGGACTGACAAGGCAAAGCCTTGGAAAAATAAACAAAAAATCTGCCGTGACAGGACAAATTGCCGCGGCAGTTACGTGTGTATAAACTAAAAAAACGTTTAGCGGATTCAGCTTTCGAGATATGCGACTATCTCTTTAAGCTCCCTGCCGGTAACTTTCATTCCTGTACGGAGTATCCCGGCATCGCTCTCCGGGAATTCGCTTATATCAGCCTTTACGCGGCAAAGCAGATTGCCGTTCATATCGGTTACATATATTCTTCCGTTCAGGGTCTTTACCATATACTCGAGGTAATTTTCGGTCGGGACATCACTGAAATTTCCATAAAGCGTATCGTTTTCGTATTTCTCGGCATTTTCACCGCCGCTATCCGCAATTACGGGGCTTTCTTCGGTCACGGACACAAAGTCCTGTCCCGCGTATATTACGGCGTTTTCGGGCATATGCTCAAATCCGAATAACAGCGCCGCCGCACCGCATACCGGCAGAGCCGCGGCAAACAGTTTCAAATAAACCGGCAGACGTTTGTTTTTTGACATATCGCTCTCTCCTTTCTAATTCTATTATCGGTATTTTTTACCGAATTATTCATAAAATGTGCTTTTTCGGTACTGCCGAAAACAAAAACCACGGCACGGAGGTACTATGAACAACAATTTTAACGGCGGCAGAAAAAAATCCGACGATATTACCGTAAACACTACGGCAAATATCAAAAAAGCCGCTGCCAAAAAGGCTATAAAAATGGGCGGCAGAGTCACGGGGATCTGTCTTAAAAAGGTTCTTCAGTGGGCGCTCAACATATTTCTCACGCTGCTTCTCATGATGACGATTTGCGGAATTATCGTCGGAGGCGCTTTTGCAATTTACGTAAAGAATTATCTCATAGACGAGGATTTCGACATAACCGGCTTAAAGAACGGTCTTGACATGACGACGAAGATCTACTGTGCGGACGACACGGGAAAATTTGTCGAGCTTGAGGACGAGAGAATCTACGGCACGGAAAACCGTTCGTGGGTATCTTTCAGCAAAATGCCGAAAAACCTCTACAATGCGTTTGTTGCGATAGAGGACGAAAGATTTTTCAAGCACAACGGTGTTGACTGGAAACGTACTCTCGGCGCGTGTCTTGAATTTATCACGGGCAACGACAGCTACGGCGGCTCTACCATAACGCAGCAGCTTATCAAGAACATAACCATGGAGGACGAAACCACCATTCAGAGAAAAGTCAAGGAAATTTTCCGCGCTCTTACCCTTTCCGAAAAGCGCAGCAAGGAAGAAGTCCTTGAAATGTACCTCAACACCATTAATCTCTCGCGCAGAAACTACGGCGTTCAAGCTGCGGCAAACTACTACTTCGGCAAGGACGTATCGGAACTTTCGCTTGTAGAATGTGCGGCTCTCGCGTCAATTCCGAAGTCGCCCACAAAATATGATCCCGTGAGAAATTCCCGGAACAACAAGGAACGCCGCGATGTCGTTCTCGAAAAAATGGCGGAACTCGGCATGATCTCGAAAGAGGAGTGCAAAGAAGCTCAGAATACCGAACTTGTACTCAACATTACGCTTGAAGAAAGCAACGAAGAAAGCGAAAGTCCGTATTCATACTACAAGGACGCGCTTATCGAACAGCTTATCGCAGATTTCAACGAGCAGTACGGATATTCGCGCGAATACGCGTCAAGCCTTATTTATTCCGGCGGACTTCAGATATACATCACCATGGACAGAACCGTTCAGAGCGCTATGGAAGAGGTTTTTGAAGATCCCGACTCTTTCCAGACCGTTTCCGACGGTATTCAGCCCGAAAGCGCCATGGTCGTTATGGATCCGTACACGGGAGACGTTCTCGGCATTGTCGGCGGAAGAGGTAAGAAAACCGGCAGACGAGAGTTCAACAGGGCAACTCAGAGCAAACGCCAGGTAGGTTCGTCGATTAAGCCTATCACGGTATATGCTCCGGCTATGGATCTCGGACTTATCGAGTATTCCACCGTCATGGACGACACGCCGTTTAATTACATGGCAAGTCTCGGACGTTACTGGCCTGTAAACGCGCCCAATGTATACGGCGGAAAGATTACCGTAAACGAAGCCGTCATGAAATCAAAAAACACGATAGCAGTAAAGGTGCTCGACAAGATGACACCCGAATATTCCTACAATTTTGCAAAGAACAAGCTTCATCTTGACAGTCTTGTAGATTCGGATAACGCTCTTGCACCGCTTGCTCTCGGCGGTCTTACAAACGGTCTTACCGTTCTTGAAATGACTGCCGCGTACACCATTTTTCCCAACGGAGGCTCATATTCCTCACCGAGAATGTACAGCAAGGTTCTCGACAGCAACGGAACTGTTCTTCTCGAAAATAAAATTGAACAGGAACCCGTAATTTCCGTAGGCACTGCGACGGTTATGACAAAAATAATGCAGAATGCCGTTGCCGGCGGTACTGCGGCTGCCATTACGCTTGACAAAAAAATAAACATTGCCGGAAAAACCGGTTCGACAAACGAGGACAAGGACAGATATTTTGCCGGATTTACACCGTACTATGTAGGCGCGTGCTGGTTCGGATACGACACTCCAAAAAATCTTGTGAAATTCAAATCCAACCCTGCAATGCTTGCATGGGAAAAGGTAATGGAAAAGATACATCAGAAATATTTCGACGCAGCCGAGTCCGGAACACCGTTAAAGACCTTTGACTTCTCACATCTGAGAACCGCGTCGTTCTGTCTTGACAGCGGAAAAGCCGTTACGGAAAATTGCAGAAACGATGTAAGAACCGTAATGCTCGGCAAATCGCGCATATCGAGGGGCTACTATTACAGCGACGAAGACATTCCGAAAGAGCCTTGCGACGTTCATGTAAGCGTCAAGTGGGACAAATCGCAGAACTGTCTTGCAAACGACTACTGCCCTGCCGTCGACACCATAGACGTAAGTCTACTGCTTGAAAACGACCGTGCGTTTACTCACGGAAACATTCCCGTTACGGACGCCGCGTACACCTACCGCAAGATGCCGGTAAACGGCGAATACCCCGACGACGCTCCGTTCTATTCGTATCTGCTTCCCGCAGGAACTTACGTAGGATACACCAATGTTGCGGACGGTCAGCCGATAAACAAAATGTGCAAGGTTCACACAAAGCCCGAAGAACCCGAAAATCCCGACGGTGAACACAGCGACTCGGATTCTGATTTTGAATTTGACGATCCGCTGGCAGGACTTGACGATCCCGACGGAAATCAGACCGACGGCGAGCAAAGCAATCCCGACGATTCGCAGGACAATCCGGAAAGCGAAAACCAGCAAGGTTCCTCGCAAAATCCGGACGGCTCTCACGAAACTTCCGACGAAGATCATACAGACGAATTCAATCACCCGCTGCACTAAGGCAGCAAAAATTCAATTAAACGCAAAAATCAAGCCTCCCGAAGACTTAAAATCAACGGGAGGCGTTTTTTATTCAAATCTTATATGAAGATATCAGACGGTCAGCTCAAAGTCGGAATCTATTTCGCCCTTATATGCCGCAAGTGCCGGCTTTACGCAGTTTTCAACAAACTCTACTGTCTGCTGCGAGCTTCTGCCCGTATACTTTTCCGGACTTACTATTTTTTCTATCTCCTGCTTTGTAAGTCCGAACGCCGGATCCTTTACAATTCTGTCGAGAAGGTCGTTCTTTCCGCCCTCCTCCTTGACTACCTTACCTGCCTGTACCGAATACTCACGTATCTTTTCATGCAGTTCCTGACGGTTCCCGCCGCGCTTTACGGCGTCCATCATAATATTTTCGCTTGCCATGAAAGGCAGCTCATTCATAAGTCTTGCGCGCACCATTTTAGGATACACGACAAGTCCGTTTGAAACGTTTATATAGATATTAAGTATCGAATCGACCGCGAGGAACGCCTCGGCAACGGATATTCTCTTATTTGCCGAATCATCGAGAGTTCTTTCAAACCACTGTGTTGCCGCGGTAAACGCGGGATTCAGCGAATCGCAGATAACGTATCTTGCAAGCGCGCAGATTCTCTCGCTCCTCATAGGATTGCGTTTATACGGCATTGCCGACGAGCCAATCTGATGCGCCTCGAACGGCTCTTCCATTTCTTTGAACGACTGCAATATTCTGAGGTCATTTGCAAACTTATATGCGCTCTGCGCAATACCCGAAAGCGTTGCGAGAATCGCGGCGTCAACTTTTCTCGAATATGTCTGTCCCGACACGGGAACGCAGGCGTCAAAGCCGAAATCCTTACATATCATTTCTTCAAGCTTTTTGACCTTTTCGTTATTGCCCTCAAACAGCTCTACAAAGCTTGCCTGAGTGCCGGTAGTTCCCTTTGAACCGAGCATTTTCAGATTTTTGATTCTGTATCTCAGCTCATCAAGGTCATAGAGCAGCTCATTTATCCAAAGCGTCGCTCTCTTTCCGACCGTCGTTGCCTGTGCCGGCTGCAGGTGCGTATATGCAAGGCAGGGCATATCCTTATATTCAAGCGCAAACCTCGAAAGGTTGGATATAACCGAGCAAAGTTTCTTTTCGATTATTTTCATGCCTTCGCGCAAGGAAATTACGTCCGCATTATCGCCGACGTAGCAGCTTGTCGCACCGAGATGTATGATGGGCGCTGCTTTCGGGCAGCAAAGTCCGAACGTATACACATGGGCCATTACGTCGTGACGGACTTCCTTTTCGCGTTTTGCCGCAACTTCGTAGTCGATATCGTCAAGATGCGCCGCCATTTCATCTATCTGCTCATCGGTAATATTGAGCCCGAGCGCTTTTTCCGCCTTTGCAAGCGACAGCCAGAGTCTGCGCCATGTAGTAAACTTCATATCGGCGCTGAAAACGTGCTGCATTTCCTTTGACGCGTATCTTGTGGAAAACGGGCTTACGTAAGAATTATTATCAGTCATTTTTTCCTCCGTTATTTTACTTTGAAAGGAGCTTTTCGACAGCTGCAAGCTTTACGCAAACGCAAAGGACTTCCATGCCGAGTTCAAGCTCGTCAAGCGTCGGGAAAGACGGTGCAAGTCTTATATTTTTATCCTCCGGATCCTTATGGTAAGGGAATGTCGCTCCGGCTTCGGTAAGTGTTACGCCTGCGTCCTTTGAAAGGCTTACCACTCTCTGTGCGCAGCCTTCAGGAACGTCAAGGCTGATGAAATATCCGCCCTTGGGAACTGTCCATGATACATTTTCGGTATCTGAAAGGTTCTCTGCAAGCACCTTTTCGCACATTTCAAACTTAGGTCTTAAGATTGCAGCGTGTTTTTTCATATACTCGCGTATGCCGTCAGCGCTCTTGAAATACTTTACGTGGCGCAGCATATTCATCTTATCGTGTCCGATAGTCTGCATCTGCATAATTTTCTTTATCTGTTCGATATTGTTTGCCGACGCGCCGAGACACGAAACGCCGGAACCGGGATAGGAAATCTTTGAAGTCGAGGTAAATATAAACACAAGGTCGGGATTCCCTGCTTTTTCACACTCGGGAAGTATATCGAGAAGCTTATCTCCGTCGTCATACAGGTCATGCACCGCGTATGCGTTATCCCAGAACACGCGAAAGTCCTTTGACGCGGGTTTCAGTGCCGCTATTCTCTTTACTGTTTCATCTGAATATGTAATGCCCGTAGGGTTACTGTATTTCGGCACGCACCACATACCTTTTACGCTCTCGTCCTTTACAAGTTCCTCGACTATATCCATATCGGGACCTTTATCGGTAAGCGGAACGTTTACCATCTCTATACCGAGCGATTCGCAAACGCCGAAATGTCTGTCATAACCGGGCACGGGACAGAGAAATTTAAGCTTTTCCTGCTTTATCCACGGGCCGTTTCCGCCGTATACTCCGTACAGCATACATCTTGCCATTTCATCATACATAAGATTGAGGCTTGAATTTCCGCCGACAATTATCTGATCCCACGGCACTCCGATTATCGGAGAAAACAGTCTCTTTGCGTCGTCAAGACCGTCTACAAGTCCATAGTTGCGGCAGTCAAAGCCTTTTGAAGTAAAACAGTCCTCATTGCAGGATATTGTTTTAAGCATATCCTCGGAAAGATCAAGCTGTTTTTGGCACGGCTTGCCTCTGGTCATATTTATGCTCAGATTTTTTTCCTTACATTCCTTATACTGCTTTTCAAGTTGTTCCTTAGCTTCGAGAAGCTCGCCCTTGCTCATTGATGAATACTGCATTTCAACATTTCCTTTCAGCGTTTTATGCAAAACGATTTGCTTTTTTGCGTACGGTTAAAGTATAATGCAATTTATCTCAAAGTTCAAGAGTTATGTGCATTTGTTAACAATCATTTTGCATAATTTACACCTATTATATGCAAAACAAGGCGGAAACGACACTTTTAAGCGCCGAATACCGCCTGCAAAATGAAATTATTTCGGATTAAATGCCCAGCATTGCCGCGCCGATTATACCGGCGTCATTTCCGAGGAGCGCTGTCTTTACGATTACGCCCTTGGACTTATCCTTATTATACTGATACTTATCGATATACTCTATAAGCGGCTTTGTAAGATATTCTTTCTCATTGCAGATACCGCCGCCGATAACGAAAACTTCGGGCTGGAAAATATTTATCATATTGATAACGCCCTCTGCAAGGTATCTGATATATTCATCGACTACCTCGGCCGCCATCTTATCGCCCTTTTTCATCATTGCAAATGCGGTTCTTCCGCTTACCTTACCCTCTTGCTCTACATAGTCCCACATAGAGGTATCTTTCTTTGTAGTACCCTCCATATGTTTCTTTGTCATATTGATAAGTCCCGTTGCAGAGGAATATGCCTCCCAGCAGCCGCGTCTGCCGCAGGTACAGGGAAGTCCGTCCACAACGATTACGGTATGTCCGAGTTCCGCGCCTGCGTAATTATATCCCGAATAAACCTTGCCGTCGATTATTATGCCGCCGCCGAGTCCCGTTCCGAGAGTTATGGTTATGGAATCCTTATATCCCTTTGCCGCGCCGAATGCCGCCTCGCCTTTTGCCGCAGCGTTTGCGTCGTTCTCAATAAGAACCTTATCTATACCAAGAAATTCCGAAAGCTTTGCAGCTATGGGATAGTTTCTGAAAGGAAGGTTATTGCTGTAAACAACAACGCCGTTATCGTGGTCTGCGGTACCGGGTGTTGCGATTCCGGCATAGCCTATGTCGTCAAGAGTGAGGTTCTGACGCTTTACAAGATCCTTGCAGAGAGATGCCATATCCTTTATGATCTCATCAGGCTCACGGTCAGCCTTTGTGGGAACGCTGTCCTTGATTACGATTTTTCCGTTTTCTCCGTCTACGATTCCTGCGGCAATATTTGTTCCGCCGAGGTCAATTCCGATATAATACATTGATATATCTCCTTTTTATAAATTTTTATTTTAAGTGAATTTTGCGCGTTTTATCTTTCCTTATCGTCGGTATACTGTCCCATAAGCTTTTTATTGAACTCTACCGCCGTATTATAGCCCATCTTTTTCTGACGGTTATTCATTGCGGCGATCTCGATTATTACCGCAAGATTACGTCCGGGCTTTACGGGGATCGTTGTTGCGGGAACATCTATACCCATGATATTTATATATTCGGTCTCAAGTCCTACTCTTTCATAGAACTTACCCTGCTGCCACGGTTCGAGATTGATTACCATATCTATCTTCTCGGTAAGCTTAACGGCGCCCATACCGAATATTCTTCTGACGTCAACAATTCCTATACCGCGAAGCTCGACATAGTGGCGTATAAGCTCCGGTGCCGACGCGACAAGCGTTTTTGCGGACACCTTTTTAATTTCAACCGCGTCGTCGGCAATAAGTCTGTGACCGCGTTTTACAAGCTCGATTGCGGTTTCGCTCTTGCCTATTCCGCTGTCGCCGAGTATGAGTATTCCCTCACCGTATGCCTCGACAAACACGCCGTGGCGCGTCATTCTTTCGGCAAGGCTGACATTGAGCGACGCGATCAGGCTTCCCATGAAATTAGAGGTTGTATCCTGTGTACGCAGCAACGGCGTTTCATATTTCTTTGCGCACACCAAAACCTCGTCGAAAATATCAAGTCCGGAAGTTACCACAACCGCAACCGCTTTTTTTGAGAAAAACGCGTCAAGCTTATTCATTCTGTCGTCGGGTGTAAGTCCGAGAAGATAATGGTACTCTACTTTACCTATTATCTGAACGCGTCCGGGATCGTAATGATCGAAAAATCCCGCAAGCTGAAGTCCCGGTCTGTTGACTTCCTTTTTATCTATGAGAATCTGCTCGGAGTTCTCCGGAAGATATAATTCTTCAAGAGCAAATTCGTCTATTATAGACCGCAGTGACACGGTATACTGTTCCATTTGTTCACGCACCTTGCTGTTTTTGGTTTTTGTATATGACAGAACCATTATACTTTAATATTTCCAAAATTTCAAGTACATATTTCAAAATTACATTATCCGAAGTAAAATTATCTGTTTTGACATTGATTTAACGGCACATTTGTGGTATCATATTTACAGATTAACATATACAGAGGAGTAAAAACCTTGGATTTAAAGCAAAGATACATAAAAGTCAGAAAAGAGCTGTTTGACAGATACTACTCGCACCTCAACGAAATGCAGCGCAAAGCCGTATACGCGGTAAACGGTCCTCTGCTCGTACTTGCGGGCGCAGGCAGCGGAAAAACAACGGTGCTTGTCCGGAGAATAGCTCACATAATAAAATACGGTGCAGCCATGGACACGGAAAGCATTCCCGAAAGTATGCTGCTTGAGCCGTACATTGAGGCGCTCGAATCTCTTGCGGAGGACAAGGACGCGGACAGGCAAAAGCTTGAAAGCGCGCTCGACACCTTTGCCGTAATGCCGGCAAGTCCGCACGAAATACTCTCAATTACCTTTACCAACAAGGCTGCCGGCGAGATGAAGGAACGTCTTGAAAAGCAGCTCGGCGAAAAAGCGCTCCAAATATGGGCAGGTACTTTCCATTCGATATGCGCGCGTCTTTTACGTATGCACATTGACCGTCTGGGACGTGAAAACAGTTTTACGATATACGACACTGACGATCAGAAACGTCTTATGACGACCTGCATAAAGGAGCTTGGATTAAATGACAAGACCTTTGCTCCGCGCTCGGTACTTTCGGAAATCAGCAAGAGCAAGGAAAAGCTTATGGACGACAAGGCTTACAGGGCTGCCGTCGGAACAACCGACATGCGCCGTCTGAGCATTGCAAAACTGTATTCGCTTTACGAACAGAAAAAGCTTGCGGCAAACGCGCTTGACTTTGACGACATGATAATGCTAACCGTAAAGATACTGCGCGAAAACGCGGACATTCTCGAAAAATATCAAAGACGTTTCAAGTACGTGCTTGTTGACGAGTATCAGGACACAAACCATGCGCAGTTTATACTGACAAGCCTTCTGTGCGCAGGATACAACAACATAATGGCTGTCGGAGACGACGATCAGAGCATTTATAAATTCAGAGGCGCGACCATCGAGAACATTCTCGGTTTCGACAGGGTTTTCAAAAACGCGCGCGTTATAAAGCTTGAACAGAATTACCGTTCGACGGACAAAATTCTCGACGCGGCAAACGCCGTTATAAAAAACAACTCGGGCAGAAAAGGCAAAACGCTATGGACAAGCACTAAAGGCGGAGAAAAAATAGTCGTCAAGAAGTGCGAAACGCAGACGTCCGAGGCACAGTACATAATAGACCGCATAGGCGAGCTTGTCAAAAACGACGGTTACGCTTTCTCGGATTTTGCCGTTCTCTACCGCACGAACGCCCAGTCCAGCACGCTTGAAACGGTATTCGCAAAAAGCGGTATTCCCTACCGCATACTCGGCGGAATGCGTTTCTATGACCGCAAGGAAATAAAGGACATCATAGCGTATCTCTGCGTTATGTGCAACCCAAACGACAACGTCCGCTTAAAGCGCATTATCAATGTTCCGAAACGCGGAATAGGCGACGCGACCGTTGAAGAAATAGCGCGTATTGCAGCGGACACGGGCGAAAATATGCTGTCGGTCTGCCGCGACTGCTACAAATATCCGTCGCTTTCAAGAAGCGTGCCGAGACTTGAAAAGTTTGCGGCAATGATCGACGGTCTTACGGAAAGTGCGGCAAAAGCAGATCTCGGCGTACTCTGCGAAAAGGTATTTCAGGTTACTGGGTACAGCGATATGCTCTCGGAGCTTGACGAGGCTGAGGGCAAAGACAGGATAGAAAACGTAAAACAGCTTGTTTCAAACGCGGTTTCTTACGAACAGAGTGCGGACGAACCGTCGCTTTCGGGATTTCTCGAAGAAGTAGCGCTGGTTTCCGACATTGACAACTACGACGAAAACGCGGCTGCCGTTGTTATGATGACGATACACAGCGCCAAAGGTCTTGAATTTCCCGTAGTATTCTTGCCGGGAGTCGAGGAAAACATCTTTCCGGGCACTCAGGCTATAATGGACGAGGACGAGCTTGAGGAAGAACGCAGGCTTGCGTATGTCGCAATAACGCGCGCAAAAAAGCGGCTGTTTATACTGCACTGCAACTCGCGTATGACATACGGCAAGACGGAATTCAACAGGCGTTCGCGGTTTATAGACGAGATACCCGAAAGCTGCTGCGAATACGAGGACGCATGGCTTGACAGAATGCAGTCGGGCAGAAACGACTTCATGTCGGAATTCTCGCGTGCAAACGCCGCAGCCGCACGTTCGCAGAATACGCCATTTTCGGGTTCCGGTTCCGGCTATTCCTCGGGAAATTACACGCCCGTTTACAAGCGCACCTTCACTGCGCCGCCAAAGCCCGAAACAAAAACATCTGCTGCCGTATTTAAAGCCGGCGACACGGTCACTCACCCTATCTTCGGAGACGGTATGGTATTAAGTGCGAAAAGTATCGGCGGAGATATGCTCTACGAGGTTGCGTTTGACAAAGCAGGCACAAAAAAAATCATGGGCAATTTTGCAAAAATGAGCAAAAAGAGCTGAAATTACGTTCTGTAAGTGCAAAATGCAGTATCGGCAAAGCAAGATTGTAAATTTTTTTGTATTTTTGCCGAAAATTTAATTTTGCTATTGCAATTTTCATCAATGCATGATATAATAACGCTGTTGTCCGCAGATGTATGCTCTCTTCTGCGGCTTACTGAGAAAAAAATAATTATCATAAAAGCCGGAGGTGTCACAAATGGCAAAGTGCGCAGTATGCGGAAAGGGCGTTACTTTCGGATGTAACGTATCCCATTCTCACAGAAAGACCAACAGAACATGGAAGCCCAACATACGCAAGGTCAAGGTCGTTGATAACGGCACACACAAGACCTTAACGGTTTGTTCCCGCTGCCTTCGTTCAGGCAAGGTAACAAGAGCTATCTGAATTTTTAATTAAATAGTTTTCTTGACGGCAGTCTCTTTTCGGGGCTGCCTTTATCTTTGCTCTTTTTCATACCCTTGCGTCAAAGTCCTGTTTTTGGTACAGATAATATTGTAGAATAATGTTGTAAAAGCAAGATACCCCAACGAAAAAAGGAGAAATTGCAATGAAAACATTATTCAGACTTTTCGGAACTTCATGTATTGTCTACATTCTCGGCTGTGCGGGAGGCACGGATACAGACGCGCTCGATTTTTACGGTGCACTTGCAAGAACGCTGATTTCGCTTATACTCTGCACGGTATGCTTTACCGCGGCAAATTTATGCGCAAAGCGCGAAAGGGCAAAAAAAGCTGCGGCAAGACGCAGAAATGTCCGCCGCAGGGAAAATGCTTTTATAAACGACCGTGAGTTTGAAATATCAGCCGAGCCAGTAAGACAGCACGCTTGCGGAATCAATGCCGAGTGCCTTTGAGGCTTTGGAATCAAAATCAGATATTTCGGGCTGCGACAGGTCGGAATTTTTCACGGTGCAGTAATACAGCACATTCTTACTGTCGGCGCCGACAAACGTTACGCTGCCGAAAGAAAAGTTTTCCGCTTTTTTAAGCGTTTCGCAAAGCTCTTTGCAGACCGACTCAAAATATTCTTTATCCATATACAAAGCATAAATGCCTACGGTATAGTCTACCCTTTCGGCATAGAACATTGGCGGCGCTTTGCGGTCTATTATCTCGCCGTCGTCAAAATCTATATCGGATTTCAAAAGTTCAAAGTTGTCCGCGCCCATTCCGAGAACGTACGACATCATATTATTATATGTAACAAGCATATTGCTCTCGATTACGTCTCTTATTCCGTCTGTGTACCTCTTTCCCTTTTTCCCTACCCACATTTCCCTGTCGTTTCCGACGGTCTCGCCGTCTATTTCCGCCGTAAAGCAGGTCTTATACGCATTCTCGCCGAGATCGTAATACGTATACGTCTGAGCCGGTATATCGGGATAGTTTTCCTTTATATATTTATTGTTTTTTACCGACGCCGACATTGCAAAGAAAATGTTTCCGCAGAAGATCACATACACCGTAAGTGCCGAAACCATAAGCGCCGCGCACTTTATAAAGTCCTTTTTTGAAGGGCTTTTTTTGTTTTTTATGCGTTCCGACAAAATCCTTACTGTCCGAACAGAGAAAAAAGTTACAAGCGCGCACACTGCCGACAGGACAAGCGACGCCGTCATATTCTGCGAGCTTACGCAGTGCATGGCAAACGACATTATAAAAGCAAAAAGCACGGGCGTTCTTACTTCTCCCGTTATAACGCCGCACACAAACGCTGCGATTACCAGAAACGGAAACGCGCGAACCGTTCCCGACTGCGGAAGATATGCGCAGATACCGGCAAACAAAACCAAAGTTCCTGCAAGCAGCCGTACAATTCCGTTATTAAGTATTTTTTTCATAGCTGGTCTCCTTTTTTAAAAACGCATTACTGATCCACCGGTGTACTGAAAAACTTATTGCGGTATTCCTGCGGTGTGGCCGGATCATGATACGCGAAAAATTTAAGAAAGCTTTTATAATCGGGAAATCCCGAAAGCTCCGAAACCTGCTTTAACGGATAACTCGTCGTAAGCAGCAGGCTTTTTATATACCGCATACGCTCAGCATCTATGTAAGATTTCAAGCTGACTCCGAAATGCGTTCTGAACGCGCGCGAAATATAGTCTTTGTTATACCCGAAAACCTCCGAAATTTCTTCAACGGACAGCTTTCTGTCGCTGTTGCGCATTATCCAGTCGCTGACAACTCCGCATATCGGGCAGGCATTTGAACCCGAGCGTCTTGACGCTATATATATCTCATTAAGCACAAGCCGCAGAAAACACTCTGTCGCGCTCTCGACGTATGCAGGGTTCATTGAACTGTGAAGAAGCTGCTTTGAAAGCACGGATATACTGCTGCTTGCGTTGAAAGACACGTGTTTCATATCAGAAAGCCGCTTATAGCGTGTCTGAAAATGAAACCAGTAAAAGCTGACTTCCTCTTTTTCGGTATTATACTCATATCCGCCGTGAAGTTTACCCTTTTCGAGAATTATGCAGTCGCCCTTATTGAGCTTATACTTTATTTCGTCCTCGAACATATAGACTGTGCCTTTGATTACATATATTATCTCATGGCTGTCTATTATTCGCGTCGGGTGTATCCACTTCTTGTTTTTTGAAACGAAAAGTCCGCCGGATTCATATATTGCGTCAAAAAACAGCATGTCGTATTTTCGTCCTCCCGTTAAAACAGAATTGCGCCTCAGAACAACGTATTTATTCAATATCAGTGTATCACAGCAAGGTTTTTTTGTCAATCTCGAAAGTATGATTTTTGTACTTTACTCAAAAATGATATTATTGCCGTGCGCAACACGTTACAGGCAAAATTGTTACATTATTGTTTCCTAATATTAATATTTTTGTTTCGCTTATTTTAACTATTGCAAATTGCAACAAATCATGTTACAATACTTTTGGCAATTATGGCAATTTTGCTAAATTCATTCATTAAAAGCACCCAAAGAAGTGCTCTTACAAGAAAAGGAGAGAAAATGATGAGAAAACTCCCGGCAGCCGTCGCGGCATTTATTGCTGCGGCAACACTCTCGGCAAGCGCTGCGGTCTTTAACCCGACGCAGAGCTACAAAAGCGGTCAGTTCGCCGACGTAAAGGACAAAAGCTGGTATGCGTCCTCCGTCGAATCGGCGTACAACCTCGGTTTCATGAACGGAACCGACAGCAAAAACTTTTCACCCGACGGAAACGTAACCTTAGCGCAAGCCGTAACCATCGCGGCAAGAGTCAACGCCATTTACAACGGCAAAACCGCGCCCGTCAACAGCACCGCCGGAAACTGGTACGACACATATGTAAAATATGCTGTTGACAACGGTATTATCGCAGACGGCGAATACGGCGATTTCGGTGCAAACGCTCAGAGAAGCGAAGTTGCACACATTTTCGCAAAGGCGCTTCCCGAAAGCTACTACAACAAGATAAACGACGTTAAAAAAGTACCCGACGTACCCTCTACAAACAGCTACGCGTCGGAACTTCTCATGCTCTACAATGCAGGCGTTGTAATGGGCAACGACGAATTCGGCACTTTCTTCCCGACAAGCTCGATAAAGAGAAGTGAAATTTCCGCGATAATCTCAAGAGCGGCTATTCCCGAAAACAGACTTAAAAAGACTCTTACAAACGCCGATTATGAGGACGCATACTATCTTATCGACGACTGCACCGGCGTTCCGACAAGTTCCGGAATAAGCATTAAGGGAACTGCATGGAACTACGACAACCGCGCAAGAATTATGTCGGTTTCAAATCTGCTTACAACTTTCACCGATGCGTCCGGCAAATATCCGATAGTTATATGGAGAGACATCGACGACCAGACCGAGGGCTTACTCACATTAAAGCTCAACACCTCGGCAACCTTTGCCTCTCAGACACCGAACGGCGTCTACTACGCTATCACGGACGACAACAAAAAAGAACTCATGAAGCTTGAATTCATTGACGGAGAGCTTGCTCTCAACGGCAAAAAATCGGGCTTTGCATACAAATCCGGTCAGGTTGGCATAAGAGTTGAGATGGATCTCGACAAGAGAACCGCAGAACTCTACATAAACGGTCTTGCTTACGGCGAAGGCTACACTCTTACCGACGCTGCGGCAGGAAGATTCTATGTCGGCACAACCGCAGAAGCAAAAAATGTTTCGTTTGCATTAAGCAAGGTGGAAATTTTCAGAAACTATCTTGTAAACGAAAAGTTTGACGTAAACGGAACGACAAACATTCCGCAGACATGGCAGACTACCGGCAACGCGTCCATTCAGAAAGCCGGCGGTCAGGGCTACAACGACTCTTACAGCCTTGTTCTTAAAGCGGATTCAAAAAGCTCGCATTCCGCAAAGAAAACCTTTAATGCGATCTCGGGCAATATTGTTTTCGAGACTTATGTAATTCTTCCGACAGACGGAACACGCGCTGTCGTATCGCTCAACGGCGGCGACAAGCAGATAGCGTCAATGCGTCTCGAAGGCGGCAAGATATACTCCGGCACCGGCAAAGAACTTCGTTTCCACAACGGAGACATCTGGCAGTGTCTGAGAATCGAGGCAAACACGACGACAGGAAACGTTATTTACAAGATAAACGGCAAAAAGTGCGGCGAGGAATACATTGAGGGTATGCCCAAGACCGCGGACAACATTACATATACGTTCGACGCCGACAAGGCTGCACAGATCTCGATAGACGACGCCGAAGTATATCTTACCCACGAATACGACGACTACTGCCCCGAACCCGTACCCGCGCTTTCCGACAAGTACGACGTTGTTCTCAACATATGCTCGCTTTGGAGAGAAGGTCAGCACTGGGGCTGGGAGGCTGTTTCGGCTTATCCCGACAAAGAAACATATCTCGGTTTCTATGACGAAGGTCTTACAGAGGTTGCGGACTGGGAAATCAAGTACATGGTTGAGCACGGCATCGGCGTTCAGCATCTGTGTTGGTACTGCCCGTCCGACAACATAAACGAGCCTATAAAGAAATCCAGAATGAACGACGCGCTCCACGACGGTTTCTTCAATGCAAAGTATTCCGACATGATGAAGTTCACATTCATGTGGGAAAACTCCGGTCAGAACTGCAAAGACCTCGAACAGTTCAAAAAGTACATCTGGAGCTACTGGGTTGACTACTACTTCACCGATCCGCGTTTCTACACCGTTGACAACAAGCCTGTATTCACTGTCTGGAGCTACGACAAGTTCAAAAATGCTTTCGGCGGCGTTCAGGGTGCGATGGAAGCGCGCAAATTCATGGAAGAGGACATCAAGAAGTACGGTTTTGACGGCATGATCATGCTGTTTGCGGACGGACACAGCCAGAGTGCGGACGCATTCAAGGTAATGAAATCTCTCGGCGCAGACGGTTCTTACGCATATCACTGGAATCAGGACGGCGTTTATGCGGACAAGGCAATGAAACGCATGCAAAAGAACGAGAACTTCAAGGCTCTGCACATTGTTCCTACCGCAAGCGTAGGTTTCAACAACATCGGCTGGGATACCGAAAGAAAGCCTATGGCATCTCTTGACGAACACAAAAAGCAGCTTGAATACATCAAGAACGTATATCTCCCGTCGCAGTCAGGCGAGGAAGACTGGCACAGCAGAATGCTCATAATCTCCACCTGGAACGAATACGGCGAAGGTACTTACGTAATGCCGGCAGGAGTTCACGGTTTCGGCTATCTCGACAACATAAGAGAGGTGCTTGTAGGCACTCCGATACCCGAAGGAACGGATATTAAGCCAACCGAACAGCAGAAAGCACGTCTCGGTCATCTCTATACCGGCGACATGACAACTCTTACAACGCTTGACAACGACAGCGATGACGAAAACACAAACATTCCCGAAGATAAGGCGTATGACCTTCCCCTTTCAGCATGGAAAAACGGTTTCGGAACAGAATCCTTTGACAACGACGGTTCAAAGATAACCGTAAAGGGTTCAGCAAACGACCATGCAATCCTTGCAAAGCCCGAAACGCCTATGCTCTGCTCCGAAATCGACGCAATCCACATTCAGATAAAACCTGCGTCCGACACGGTCTTAGAGCTGTTCTTCACCACAACCGACAGCACATCATGGGCACAGAACAAGTCCTTTAACGCAGAGCTCACCGGAGGCAAGGTAAACGACATCTATATCAAACCGTCAGCCAACGCTCTCTGGGCCGGAACCATAGCAGAACTCAGACTCGACCCCGCAAACAAGGCTATGTCCTCCGAAATTACCGCGATCGAGTTCTTAAAGTACTCGGAAGATCAGAAAGACTATGAGATCTTTACAAACTCACTTCAATATGTGCCTGCCGAAAAGATTGTTGCCGAAAACGGCGAATTCTACGTTCCGGCAGATCCGCTTCAGGGCTTCTTCAGTCTGCACAACCTCTACTACGAATGGAGCAGATTTACCAACCGTCTGTACATTCTCGCAGCAAACGACACCGAAATGGAATTCCATATCGGAAGCGACACCGTAAAGGTCAACGGCAAAAACGAAAAGCTTGCTAAGCCGCTTACTCTCAAGGACGGTCTGCCGATGATTCCCTACAAGTGGTTCTTAAACAAGATAGGAATCACAAATGTTACCATAGACGGAAAGACAATTAAAGTAAGCACTGTTGACTCAAAGTACAACGACATTATAAACAGCAGAGTTGACAATCAGTGGGAATTCAATATTCCCGGCGACTTTGAGGGCTGGAGTCCCGCATTCATGACCTCTGAAATCACAGAGGACGGCATATTCATCGGAACCGCGCTTGAACGCGAAAACCAAAATCCCAAGTACGACGCAATGATCACCAAAAAGGGTCTGAAAATCAACGCGGCGAAGTATCAGACGGCTACGCTGAGATTCAAGTGCGACCTTGATACGGACGCTACAACGCTTGTCTTCTACTTCACAACCACATCTGACAGCTCAATGAATGAGGACAAATCGATAAGACTTAATGTAACCAAAGAGGACGGCAAGCAATTCAAGGAATACACTCTCAACTTTGCGGAAAATGCGCTTTGGGACGGCACTATCGATCAGATACGTTTCGACCCGCTTTCAGGTTCCGGAACCTGCTACATCGACTATATCAGATTCAACTATGACGCAAATGCCAAGGATTCAACCGCAGGCGCCGAATACAACTCCGAAAAGTTTGAAATTCTCAACGGCAACGCGTCCGACGCAAAGTCCAAAGCATTTTACAGCGGCAATGCAAACATTACCATTGTTCCCAACCCCGACAAGACTTCCGAAAACATCTTCAACGTAAAGTCAAAGGGCGGAAAACAGTGGGCATACATGCGTCAGAAAGTTACGTACACTCCCGGAGCCACCTACAAGGTTTCGTTTGACGCAAGACTTACAGGAACAAACGACGGCAAGACAGACGGTTCGATTGCTTCTGAGGTTCTTGTAAACGCCGTTTACCTTGACGCCGCAGGAAAGAAAGACCACGTAATTAAATCGTTCCCCGTAACTGTGGAAGGCGGCTGGATACACTGCGAATGCGAATACACGGTTCCCGCAGACAGCACTCTGCGCGACAGCGACGAGTTTACGATCTACGCTAATCCCGTAGGCGATCTCGGTGCAAACTATCAGGTAAAAGACATCAAAGTTACCGAAGTCAAAAACTGAATAACAGCCGATAAGGCATAAAAATTCCCGGTGCAGTTCACTTCAAAATGTTCTGCATCGGGTTTTCTTTATTTATGCTTTAAAACATTGAGATCTGGCTGTCGGAATCCTCCGGCGCGTCCTTATCGGGCGCTGTTTTTTTCGGCGGAGCTTTTTTCTTTTGTTCGGCGGAGGAATTCGCGGACTGCGAAACGCCGAAATCGTTTCCGAAAAGCATCATCTGATTTGTCTCGGATACATCGTCGAACACGCCGTTTCTGCGCATTATTTCTACAACTCCCTTACCTATCTCTGCTTTCATGCGAAGATCCTCGACCGACAGTATTTCGCCCTTTTGGCAAGCCTCATATATGGAATTTGCCGCGCTTTCTCCGAGTCCTGCCATAGCGGAAAACGGTACGCGCACCGCGCCGTCCTCAGGCAGAAAATACTTTGCGTGCGACTTTGTAAGGCTCGGTTTTAAGAAGGTTATCCCTCTTGCATATGCCTCGTTTACCATTTGCAGAGTCGGCATCATATCGGTTTCTTTGGGAGTCGCAGTCTTTTCCTTTATCTTCTTTTCAATCTCGGCTATGGTATTCTTTACCATGGTCTTGCCATGGCAGCATATTTCGGCTTCAAAGCCTCCGGGGGCGCAGGACAGAAATCCCGCGTAAAATTCAAGCGGTCTGTGAACCTTGAACCAGCCGAGTCTGAGCGCAGACATAACATATGCTGCGGCGTGCGCTTTCGGGAACATATACTTTATTTTCTGACATGAGTCTATGTACCAGTCCGGCACGTTATGCTTTTTCATTTCTTCTATGTATTCGGGTTTGAGTCCTCTGCCCTTTCTTACGTCCTCCATTATCTTAAAGGAAGTACCGTTTTCAAGTCCGTACTGTATAAGTCCGACCATGATATTATCACGCGTCGCTATGACGTTTGAAATGGAACAGATATTATTCTTGATAAGATCCTGCGCGTTGCCGAGCCACACGTCGGTACCGTGTGAAAGTCCCGAGATCTGAAGAAGGTCGGAAAAGTTCTTGGGCCTTGCGTCCTTTATCATCTGTATTACGAACTTTGTGCCGAATTCGGGAAGTCCGAACGTTCCTATATCGCACCCTATATCTTCGGGAGACACTCCGAGCGATTTTGTAGATATGAAAAGCTCCATAACGTCGGGATCGTACATTGGAAGATCAAGCACGGAAAGTCCCGTATATTTTTCCATCATCTTATACTTGGTCGGCACATCGTGTCCGAGTTCGTCAAGTTTAAGTATGGTATCGTGCAGATACTTAAACGCGAAGTGCGTGGTTATAATATTGCTGTTCGGGTCGTCTGCCGGGTGCTGAACGGGAGTGAAATCGTAAACCTCGTATTCCTTAGGCACAACGATAATTCCTCCGGGGTGCTGTCCCGTAGTTCTCTTTACGCCGACACAGCCGTTTGTAAGTCTTTGTTCTTCGGCTTTATTGACGGTGAGCGAACGCTCGTCAAGGTACTTCTTGACATATCCGTATGCATTCTTTTCCGCGACAGTACCCAGAGTTCCTGCCCTGAACACGTTTTCCGCACCGAAAAGCACTTCTGTATACTTATGCACCTTGCCCTGAACGTCGCCCGAAAAGTTAAGGTCGATATCGGGAGATTTATCTCCGTGAAACCCAAGGAAAGTTTCAAAAGGAATTTCGTGTCCGTCTCCGAGCATTTCGGTTCCGCACTTCGGACAGGGTTTCGGCGGCAGGTCAAATCCCGAACCGACGGAGCCGTCGGTGAAAAATTCGGAATATTTACATTTTGTACACCTGTAATGCGGCGCAAGAGGATTTACCTCGGATATACCGCCCATTGTCGCAACGAACGATGAGCCGACAGAGCCGCGCGAACCGACAAGGTATCCGTTTTCCTCACTGAACTTAACAAGACGGCGCGCAATTACATACAGCACCGCAAATCCGTGGCTGATTATTGATTCAAGTTCTCGTTTCAGTCTGCTTTCGACTATTTCCGGCAGAGGATCGCCGTACATCTCATGCGCGAGCTTATAGCAGTTTGAAGTCAGCTCCTCCTCAGCGCCGTCAAGGTGCGGAGGAAAAGAACCGTCAGGAACCGGAAGTATATCCTCAACCATATCAGCAATAAGGTTTGTATTTGTGACTACGATCTCATATGCTTTTTCGGGCGGCAGATAGTCAAATTCCGCCAGCATTTCGTCCGTGGTTCTGTAATACAGAGGTATATGGCGGTCGGCATCAGCGTATTTCTGACCTGCGAGAAGTATCTGGCGGAATATCTCGTCCGACGGTTCGTTGAAATGCACGTCTCCCGTCGCAACAACGGGTATTCCGAGTTCTTCGCCGAGTTTTACTATGGTCTTGTTTATATCTATAAGCGCGTTTCTGTCCGGGACTATTTGCTTATCTATCATAAACTGATTATTGCCGAGAGGCTGTATTTCAAGAAAGTCGTAAAACTTTGCCATTTCGCACAGATCAGCCCACGGTTTGCCCGAAAGCACCGCCTGATACAGTTCGCCCGCCTCGCACGCAGAGCCTATTATAAGTCCCTCTCTGTACTGTGTGAGCACGGTTTTGGGTATTCTCGGAAAACGCTTGAAATAGTTAAGATACGAAAAAGAAACAAGCTTATACAGGTTTTTAAGTCCGACAAGATTCTTTACTATTATTATCTGATGATATGTTTTAAGCTTTTTGGGGTCGCTTGCAGAGCTTATGGTCTCTCTCATCTGTTCAAGCGTATGTATGCCCTCGGCGGTGAGCTTTCCGACAAGCTTTGCAAAAATAAGTCCGAGCATATGCGCGTCCTCAAAGGCGCGGTGATGATTGAAATCGCCGAGATCAAAGTATTTTCCGACGGCGTCGAGAGTATGTTTATTGAGATCGGGGTTTGCATATCTCGAAACGGCGACGGTATCTATATACGTCGGCTTGAAATCTATTCCGAGTTTATCCGCGTCAACGCCTATAAAGCCTATATCAAAAGACGCATTATGCGCGACGTACACGCAGCCATTTGAAAACTCAAGAAATTTCGGCAGAACCTCGGATATATCGGGCGCGTCCGCAACCATTTCGTTTGTAATTCCGGTAAGCTCGGTTATATTCTCGCTTATCTCGGTATGAGGGTTTACAAAGGACTCGAAAGTATCGAGAATTTCGCCGTTTTTATAAAGCACCGCGCCTATTTCGGTAATCCGGCATTCACGTGCCGAAAGACCCGTTGTTTCTATATCGAAAACGCAGAAAGTATCGTTTTCAAGGTCGGCGTCAGCCTCTCCGTAGATTGCCTTTGCGGTATCGTCCACAAAATAGTCCTCTATACCGTACAGAAATTTAAGATCCGGCGCGTCTTTAGCCTTGGACTTGAATTTACGGTATGCCGCAAGTATTTCGGGAAAAGCCTGGACGTTTCCGTGGTCGGTTATGGCGACCGCCTTATGTCCGAAACGTATAGCGGTCTCTATTACGTCGGGAACCGAAAAAACCGAGTCCATTGTGGAGAGATATGTATGAAGATGAAGTTCAACGCGCTTATTTTCCGCGGTATCCTTACGCTTTATCTTCTTTATAAGTCCTATTGCGTTAGCGTTTACACAGGGCGTGCCGTCAAATTTATCAATCTTTGCGTTTCCCTTTAGAATTATGCATTTTTTATCGGCAATCTTTCCGTACTCCTCGTCCTTTTCGACAGGATAGAACATTTTTACGACAACCGATGCGTCACGGTCGGTAAGATAAAACGAAACTATGCACTTATCGCCCTTTTTTGTGAGCTTTTTCTGATAGCCGAACACCTCTCCGCATATCGTAAAGTTACCTGCGCTTACCGTCGCGTCCCTTACGGGTATTACGTCTACGTCCTTTATGGTATTATAGACGTTTTCTATTTCGGATACGTCAAACGTCATTCCTCCGCTGTGTATTACGGCGTTTTCTGCGTCAAAATATGCTTTCGGAGGTTCTGTTTTGGGCAAACCGTTGCTTACGGCGTCGGCAGCCTCCTCGATTCTTGAAATTCTTACTTCCTCCGGCACGGGCATTTTTATGTCCGGCATGAGGTTCATTCTCTCAAGGTCAAGATAGTCAAGTTCCGTCGTTCCGGTAAACTCTACATGAAGACTTACTCTGAACATATCCCTGATGACCTGTTCGAGATGTTTATCGCATTCGCCGCTGATAAGCAGCTTTTTTCCGCCGTTTGCAAGCGCTATGCTTAAAGTTTTACCCTCTTCAAGGCTTATTTCGGAGCTGTCGAGCTTTTCTATGTATGCGTCGGTAAAAAAACCGTTTCCGAGTGCGTCAAGCCGCGAAAATTCAAAAAACACGTGATCCATATATCCGACTTCAAACGGCACTCCGTCAAACGACGGGTGTATTTCCATTCGCGCAAGGCTGTATGCCTCTTTTATAGCGCCCTCTATTTTTGCAAGAGCCGACACCTGTACATACGACGGGAAATGCGCGTTTACGCTTATAATTCTCAACTCCTTGTCCACCTTTACGGTGTATTCGGTAATTGACGAGAGTATTTTCAGCGCCGTTTCGTCGGGACTGTATTTATTAAACTTTTCAAGAAAGGTTTTGGTCATCTTTGTTTTTCAACTTCCAACTTTTTTATTTTACAGTGTTTTGCCGTCTGCAAGTTTTTGCGCCTCGCAAAGCAATGTTTCAAGCACGTTTTCAAAAGGTATCTTGCCTACGATCTCGCCTTTTTTGAAAAGCAAAGCGCCGTCCGACGCGCCGCCTGCAACGCCTATATCCGCTTCTCTTGCCTCACCCGGGCCGTTTACCGCACAGCCCATTACGGCAATCTTCAGATCCCAGTCTTTATCTTTGAGTGCATCCTCAACCTTTTTCGCCGTTTCAAACACATTTATTCCGCATCTCGAACAGGTCGGACACGAAACAACCGTAACGCCGCCGCGAAGTCCTATGCTTTTAAGTATATCCTTTGCCGCCTCGACTTCCTTTACAACGTCGGCTGAGAGCGAAACGCGTATGGTATCGCCTATACCGTCGCAGAGCAGAGAGCCTATGCCTATACTCGACTTTATAAGTCCGGAACGCTCAGTTCCTGCCTCGGTAACTCCGAGGTGCAGAGGATAGTCGGTCTTTGCGGCGAAAAGTCTGTTTGCGGCAATGGTATCGCGAACTGTTGAGGATTTTATCGAAACGACTATATCGTTAAAGTCGAATTTTTCAAGCAAACCAACGTGATACAGCGCGCTTTCGCAGAGCGCTTCGGGTGTGGGAGCGCCGTACTTTGCAAGTATATGCTTTTCAAGAGATCCTGCGTTCACACCTATTCTTATGGGAATATTTCTCTTTCTGCATTCGTCGGCTACCGCCTTTACCCTATCGTCTGAGCCGATATTTCCGGGATTTATTCTTATCTTATCAATTCCGAGTTCTGCGCACATAAGAGCAAGTCTGTAATTAAAGTGTATATCCGCGACAAGCGGTATATGCGTATGTTCCTTTATGTAGGGAATGCTTTTTGCACATTCCTCGTCCGGCACGGAAAAGCGGACAATATCGCACCCGGCTTTTTCAAGTTCGAGTATCTGAGCCGCCGTCGCTTTTGCGTCCGACGTCTTTGTAAATGTCATGGACTGTATGAGGATGGGTTTACCTGCGCCTATCTCGCGGTTTCCTATTTTTACAAGCCTTGATTTTCTTCTTTCCATTTTATAAAGCTCCCGAATCTGTATTTTTTATCTTACAAGCTTTGCTATATCGTTAAATGTCACAAGCACCATAAGCGACAGCAGCAGCACCATTCCGGCAAGGTGAACGTATCCCTCGTATTTCGGATTTACGGGCTTGCCGCGTATCATCTCTATGAGCACAAAGAACAGCCGTCCTCCGTCAAGCGCAGGCAGCGGCAGCAGATTGAATATGCCGAGGTTCATGGATATTATCATCATCATATAGGACAGTGCGGAAAAGCCGTAAGTCGCGGTTTCCTTTATTTCGCTTACCACTCCGACAGGTCCCGAAACAGCCTCGGTTCCGTACTTTCCGCGCACCGTATTGACAAGCGACGTCCATATCATTCTTATAACGGCAACCGACTGGCAGAACGACTGTTTTACGACCTCTGCCGGCGTCTTTGCAAGCGTTGTCGGCAGAAAGAACGACGCGTTTCCGAACACAATGCCTTTTTCGGTATATGTCGGGAAAACAAAATTTTCTATCTTGACTTTTTGTCCGCCGCGCAGAACCGTGAGCGTACAAGGCTCGGCTCCTATGTCCATAGCCTCGAAAACAAGGTCGCTCCTGACGTTTATCCTACGGTTTCCGACTTTTATTATCTCATCGCCTACCCTAAGTCCCTGCCATTCGGTCATCTGTATGATATTTCCGTTCTCGTCGCCGAAATTAAAGCGCTCTATTGTAGTCGAATAAAGCTTGCCGCCGAAACCGACAAGAAATCCCATTATGACAAAGCCGAGAAGTATATTCATAACCGCACCGGCAGCTATTATTATAAATCTCTGCCATGCTTTTTTATTGCAAAGCGCGTTTTCCGCGCCGTCTCCGTCATCGTCCTCGCCGACCATGCTTACATATCCGCCTATCGGAAGCGCGCGCAGAGAATACATAACGCCGTCTTTTCCGGTTTTGGACACTATTTTCGGTCCCATACCTATCGAAAACTCATTTATGCCGACTCCGAACAGCTTTGCAAACATAAAATGTCCGAGTTCATGTATGATTATCAAAAGTCCGAACATCAGTATGCCTATGACAATGTAAAAAATCATATTTTCCCCTTTCGGATACAAAATCTTACGGTATGTTTAATATTATATGCAAAGGATATGCATATTATTGTACGCCCGAAACAAGAAGATCCACAAACTGTTTTGCGGTTCTCGGATTTCTTCCTCCGTTTCTTATGGCGTGTGCCTCGGCTCTGACAAGCAGCGTTTCATCATTTATATCAAGTCCGGCTTTCTCTGCAAGATCCGTTACTATCTTACAATACAGATCCTTATCGGGACGGCTGTACGTTACGGTAAGTCCGAAACGTGCCGAAAGGCTGATTATCTCCTGCATCTTATCCCCGACGCTTATCTCATCTCCGCCTCTGTCGGCGCTCGACTCCTTGACAAGATGTCTGTGGTTGCTTGTGGCATAGATAACGGTATTTGCTCCGCAGCTGCTTACGCCGCCTTCAAGGGTGGCTTTGAGCGCGCAGAAGTCCGCGTCGTCGGAAGAAAACGTAAGGTCGTCTATAAACAGTATGAATTTAAGCGGATTTGTGCTTATTGCGTCGAGCAGATGCGGTATAAGGCGAAGCTGATCCTTTTTGAGTTCGATTATGCGAAGTCCGTCCGCTGCAAATTCATTTCCTATCGCCTTTACGGTGCTGCTCTTGCCCGTGCCTGCGTCGCCGTAAAGCAGCACGTTATTTGCAGGTTTTCCGCAAAGCAGAGCCTTTGTGTTTGCTATTATAAGTCCGCGTTCTCTCTCATATCCCGAAAGGTCGGAGATCTTCTGCGGATCGGGATTCTTTATCGGAACTACGTTTCCGTTTTCGTCAAGCACGAACATATGGTACTTTGCATATATTCCGAAGCCCTTTTTATCGATTTCACCCATTCTGTCGGCGTAAATCTTATGAAAATCCGCCTTGCTTGTTTTCCAGTGCGCAAGAGTATCGTCGCCGGTAAACTTACGCAGCTGTTCTCCGGTATACTGCGAAAGCTCTTCAAGCACCGAAAGTTCCCTGTCGAGCAGCGGTTCGAGAAGTTCGGCGTCGCCCTCTCCCGTAACTTTATACTTTGTATATATGTTCTCGTCCTCAAGCACAAGGCACAGCAAATATTCCGTAAGGTTTCCTCCGCACGAAAGTATGCTTTCGGCAAAGGCGCAGTATTTATCCGTAATATCGTTTTTATCCGTTTCGTCGCAGTCAAAAAGCGCAGTCAGCCTTTTTACGGGTTCCTGCGAAAGTATGCTTCTGAAAATAACAAGGCTGTGCAGTTTTCTTGAATTATGTCTGTTCATCTTTTTAATTTTACCTTCTTTGCAGAATATGCGTATTATAATACAAGATATATTATAAGCCCAAACACATCGTCATGCAAGGCGCATTTTTGAACTTAATGTGAAAAATATAAAACATTCTGTAAAACCATGCAAAAACCCTTGACAGTCGAAAAAAGGCGTATTATAATAAACCCGGAAACAGAAAAGCGATGACCGGGCTAAAGGTTGTTTCGATAAAAGTCTCAAAGAGAGCTGTCGTTTGGTGTGAGGCAGCGGCTTTTGAAACCTCCGAACTCTCCCGCGAGCTGCCGACCGAAAGTTTTTGTACTTGTCTTCGTGTTTCAACCGGTATCATAGTTAAAGCAAAGCACGGTTTTTGTACAAAATACAAGTAGTAAGGACGGGACTTCCCGTTACAGGAGAAGCGTATTGGAGCTGCATTGAAAAATACGGCACAGATATGCGTTGAGTGCGTCTTTTGACGCAGAAATAGAGTGGTACCGCGAAAAGGTAAATTTCGTCTCTGTCCGTAAACAACGGCAGGGATTTTTTTATTGCATAAAAACAAACATTACTATAAAGCGAAAGGAAAAACGACATGAAAAACACCGCAAAGTACAAAAAACAGTATTTCAATCCTCCGGTCTGTGAAATGAAGTGGGCAAAAAATGACAGCATTGACAAAGCTCCGATATGGTGCTCGGTTGACCTGCGCGACGGAAACCAGGCTCTTATGGTTCCGATGAACCTCGAAGAAAAGCTTGAATTATTTGAAATGCTCGTAAAAATCGGTTTCAAGGAAATAGAAGTCGGATTTCCGGCTGCAAGCGAGACGGAATACAAATTCTTGCGCACGCTTATAGAGAAGAACATGATTCCCGACGACGTTACGGTTCAGGTACTTACACAGTCGAGAGAACACATAATAAAGAAAACATTTGAGTGCATAAAGGGTGCGAAAAACGTTATAGTCCACCTCTACAACTCGACAAGCGTAGCCCAGAGAGAACAGGTTTTCAGAAAATCCAAGGAAGAAATAGTAAACATCGCCGTCGAAGGCGCGAAGCTCTTCAACGAATATGTAAAGGACATGGACGGCAACATAAGATTCGAGTATTCTCCCGAATCCTTTACGGGCACGGAACCCGAATTTGCGCTTGAAATATGCAATGCCGTGCTTGACATCTGGAAGCCGACTCCCGAAAGAAAGGCTATCATAAATCTGCCGGTCACGGTTGAGCTTTCAATGCCTCACGTTTACGCAAATCAGATAGAATATATGTGCGACAACTTAAAGTACCGCGAAAACGTAGTTGTTTCGCTTCACCCGCACAACGACCGCGGCTGTGCGGTTGCGGACAGCGAACTCGGACTGCTTGCAGGCGCGGACAGAATCGAAGGAACGCTTTTCGGCAACGGCGAACGCACGGGAAACGCCGACATCATCACGATCGGCATGAATATGTATGCGCAGGGCGTCGATCCCGGACTTGATTTTTCAAATATGCCGGCAATCTGCGATCTGTACGAAAGAGTAACGCGCATGAACGTATACGAACGCTCTCCCTACTCCGGAAAGCTCGTATTTGCCGCATTCTCGGGTTCTCATCAGGACGCCATTGCAAAGGGCATGAAGTGGCGTGAAGAAAAGGAACGCAGATACTGGACCGTTCCCTATCTTCCCATCGATCCGCAAGACGTCGGACGCGAATACGAAACAGACGTTATACGCATAAACTCCCAGTCCGGCAAGGGCGGCATAGGATACTTACTCGAACACAACTACGGTTTCAACCTCCCGCCCAAGATGAGAGAGGCTGTCGGATATGCGGTAAAGCACGTTTCGGACGTGGAGCACAAGGAGCTGTCTGCGGAAGAGGTACTTGCTGTATTCAACGAGAAGTTCGTAAACATCTCGTCGCCGCTTGAGCTTGTGGATTACAGCTTTGTACGTTCGCAGGAGAGCATGAGAGCCGATCTTCACATCAAGTACAACGGCGAAACAAAACAGATCAGCGCATACGGAAACGGACGTCTTGACGCCGTATCCAACGCTATCAAACAAAGTCTCGGAATTGAGTATTCCAACCTCACATACAGCGAGCACGCTCTCACCGAAGGTTCGTCCTCTCAGGCTGTCGGTTATGTCAGCATAACGCTGCCCGACGGCAACGTAAGATGGGGCGCAGGCATTCACGACGATATTATCTGCGCTTCCATAAACGCGCTCATCTCCGCAATCAACAGCAAAATACACTGAAAAACATCTCATATAAAGGACAGGTGAATTAACTATGGGAATGACAATGACTCAGAAAATACTCGCGTCTCATGCGGGACTCGATCACGTTGTGCCGGGACAGCTCATAAGCGCAAAGCTCGACCTTGTTCTCGGAAACGACATCACAAGCCCCGTTGCGATAAATGAATTTGAGAAAAACGGCTTTGACAAGGTTTTCGACAACACAAAGATTGCCCTTGTAATGGATCATTTCGCACCCAATAAGGACATAAAAGCTGCCGAACAGTGCTTACAGTGCAGAACCTTTGCGAAGTGCTTTAACATAAAGAACTATTTTGACGTAGGCGACATGGGAATAGAACACGCTCTGCTTCCCGAAAAAGGACTTGTCGCGCCGGGAGAGGCTGTGATCGGCGCAGACTCCCACACCTGTACATACGGCGCGCTCGGCGCGTTCTCCACGGGCGTAGGCTCAACGGACATGGCTGCCGGAATGGCAACCGGAAAAGCATGGTTCAAAGTTCCGTCGGCGATAAAATTCCATCTCCGCGGCGCTCTCGGCGAAAAGGTATCGGGCAAGGACGTCATCTTACACATAATAGGCATGATAGGCGTTGACGGCGCGCTGTACCGTTCAATGGAATTTACGGGCGACGGTCTGAAATCGCTCTCTATGGACGACAGGCTCTGCATGGCAAACATGGCAATAGAAGCAGGAGCAAAGAACGGCATTTTCGAGGTTGACGACATTACCCTCGAATACGTAAAAGGCAGAGTAAACAGAGAATTCAAGGTATTCAAGGCGGACAGCGACGCGCAGTACGACGAGGTCTACGACATTGACTTATCCGCAATAGAGCCTACCGTAGCCTGCCCTCATCTTCCCGAAAACACGCGTCCTGTAAAGGATCTGTCCGACGTCAAAGTAAATCAGGTCGTTATCGGCTCATGTACCAACGGCAGAATAAGCGACATGAAAGCGGCATACGAAATTCTTTGCGGCAAGCACATTGCAAAGGACGTAAGATGCATTATAATCCCTGCAACGCAGAGCATATACAAGGAATGCATAAAGCGCGGATATATCGAGGCGTTTATAGACGCAGGCTGCGTTGTTTCAACACCTACGTGCGGTCCGTGTCTCGGCGGTTACATGGGCATACTTGCGCACGACGAGGTTGCCGTTGCAACGACTAACAGAAACTTTGTCGGACGTATGGGACACGTAACTTCAAAAATCTATCTTGCAAGTCCAGAAACTGCTGCCGCAACTGCTCTCACAGGCGTTATAACCGATCCGAGAGCGTAAAAAACGGCACGCAGAGCACGAAAGGAGAAAACAACATGAATGCACACGGAAAAGTCATAAAATACGGCGACAACATAGACACGGACGTCATTATCCCGGCGCGTTACTTAAACACCGCCGACCACAAAGAGCTTGCAAAGCACTGCATGGAGGACATTGACAAGGATTTTACCGCTAAAGTAAACAAAGGCGACATAATCGTGGGCGGCGCAAACTTCGGCTGCGGTTCTTCACGCGAGCACGCGCCGATTGCAATTAAAGAATCGGGAATTTCCTGCGTAATCGCAAAGACATTTGCGAGAATTTTCTACCGCAATGCCATAAACATAGGTCTTGCAATTCTTGAGTGTCCCGAAGCGAGCGCCGAAATATCCGACGGCGACGAGGTAAAGATAGATTTCGACACGGGCGTCATCACCGACGTCACGACCGGAAAAACTTATTCCGCACAGCCGTTTCCCGATTTTATCAAGGACATAATTTCTTCAAACGGTCTTTTGAATTCTTTGAAAAAGTGAGGAACACATCATGGTAAAGAAAATTACTGTTTTACGCGGCGACGGAATCGGTCCCGAAATCGTAAACGAAGCAATAAAGGTACTTAACAAAGCAGCATTCAAATACGGCCACACCTTTGAATACACCGACGTTGACATGGGCGGCTGTTCGATAGACAAATTCGGCGTTCCGATCACCGACGAAGGCTTGGAAAAGTGCAAATCGAGCGACAGCGTTCTTTTGGGCGCGGTAGGCGGTCCGAAATGGGACAGTGTAGATCCGTCGATAAGACCCGAAAAGGCGCTGCTCAAGGTAAGGAGCGAACTCGGACTGTTTGCAAACTTACGTCCCACGAAGCTGTTTTTACAGCTTGCAGACGCCTCTCCCCTAAAGAAAGAGATAGTCGGAAACGGCATTGATTTAATGATTGTCCGCGAGCTTACGGGAGGCATATATTTCGGCAAACGCCGCACGGAAAACGTCGGCGGCATGAAAGTCGCAACCGACGAAATGACTTACAGCGAGGCTGAGATTGAAAGGATAGGCAGAGTTGCGTTTGAATCGGCAATGAAACGCGGCAAGCGCCTTGCAAGCGTTGACAAGGCAAACGTCCTCGACTCATCGCGCTTGTGGAGATCCGTAATGCACAGGCTTTCTGAAGAATATCCGCTTGTGGAATACAGCGACGTTCTGGTTGACAACACGGCTATGCAGCTTATCAAAAATCCGTCGCAGTTTGACGTAATTGTTACGGAGAATATGTTCGGCGACATTCTCTCTGACGAGGCAAGTATGCTCACGGGTTCTATCGGCATGATGCCGTCCGCAAGTCTTTCATCGGGAAAGCTCGGAATGTACGAGCCTATTCACGGCTCTGCGCCCGACATTGCCGGACTTGACATTGCAAACCCGATAGGCACAATTCTGTCCGCAGCAATGATGTTGAGATACTCCTTTGATATGCCGAAAGAGGCAGACTCAATAGAGCTTGCCGTAAACAAGGCTCTCGACGACGGTTACAGAACAGGCGACATATACAAAGACGGTTTCAAAAAGGTCAAGTGTTCCGAAATGGGAAACATTATTGCTGACAACATCTGAAAAACGCAGATTTATACAAAAAACAAACAAGCCCGGTACTTTTTACGGTACTGAGCTTGTATTTTTATGCCTTATTCCGATTTTACTTTATTCTTACGATTATTGCTGCAAGTTCCGCACGGTTAAGAGAGTCAGACGGTCTGAAATTGCCGTCCGCGTCGCCCTGTAAGAAGCCTTTTGCGTACATTGCAAGTATACTGCCCAAATATTCGGTATTTGCGTCAACGTCGTTTATTGCAGCCTCGGGCTGTGCATTTGAGTCAAGTCCTAGCGCGTTTGCAAGTATATATGCGGTCTGCGCTCTCGTTGCTGATTTTGTATAATCGTCAAAGTCGTCTGTCTTTATTATATTTGCGGCAACGGCATATGCGACGTAATTTGAGTACCAGACATTGCTTTGCTTATCAAAATCAAACTCAACGCCGTTATCGGCACTGTGTATTCTTGCGGCAACGGTAATTATCTGCGCAAGGCTTACCTTTCCGTAAGGATCGTATTTATTATCCCCTACTCCGTTAACCAGCTTTTGGGAATATGCCGTCTGTACGTCGTTATAGAACCACTGTCCCGGCTGTACATCGGAAAATACCGGCGTTGTACAGTCCGGCTCTTTATCGCCGTTATCGGGTTCGGTCGGTGTATCGGGTGTGTCCGGAGTTTCCGGCCTTTCGGGCTTTTCGGGTGTTTCGGTTTCGGAAGGCTTGTCGGTTGATTCATGCGTAAGCTTTGTATTGATCTTAAAGCGGTAGCCGAGGTTACTGTAATACTTTTCGGACGGGCAGTTTACTTCAAAATAGTAAGTTCCTGCGTCAAGCGTTGCGGTAAGATCGGCGGTATTGGTCTTTTCTCGCTGAGCTATTACCTTGCCGTCCGAATCGAGAATATATATCGAATAGTGCGGAGCCGACGATGAAATCTGATCATAAAACTTTACGGTCACGTCGTCTTTTCCGGAAAGCGTAAACTTATAAATATCCGCATCCTCGGCACCTGTAATATCGCCGTAATATTCCTTGGAAAGCGAAACGGTATTTGCCTGCTTTACGGTATTATTGGGTTCGCTTTCAAAATAAGACGCTTTTCCCGCAGTAACGCTGAAATCGTAAAGCGGATATGTTCCGTTTTCTTCGCTGCTTACGCAAAGATAGTACTTACCCTTTGAAAGTCCTATGCGCTGATGCAGAAACTTATCGGTGTCTTTAAGCGCAAAGCATATATTATTGAGTTCTTCGAGCTTATCGTTATACAGGGTAAACGACTTTACCGCTTTTGATCTTATCAAGAGGTTTATATATCCGTCGTCGGCAACCTCAAAACTGTAATAGTCTTTATCCTCAGAACCCGATACTCCGCCGGTATAAGTCTTTGAAAGAGTTATCGGATTTGCCTTTTCGGGTGTATCGTTTGACTCGTTTTCAACGTAGTCATATTCGGTAAAATCAACTTTAATTGTATATTCCGCATCGGCGTATGTCGAAAGGTTTTCCACCTTTACGGTATATGTACCCTTTTTCAATCCTTCGGCTATTACATAGTCTTTATCGAAAAAGTTCTTTTCAGTCTTTATTTTTGAAAAGACGTGAGAACCTGACGAAATACTGAGTTCGATCGTCGGGTTTGTATCTTCTTCGACACCCTGCACGCCGACTATTTCTATTGTGACATATCCGTTATCCGCGTCAGCCTCAAACGTATATTTATCCGTATTTTGAGCTTTGACTGTATTGGTAATTGTCTCGCCGCCGTAAATATATGAATTCGTCGGCTTTGCAAAGACCGACATTGCGGCAAATGCCGCGATTACCGCCGCGGTGCAGCACAAAAATTTAATTTTTTTCATGGCTTTTTCCTCCGTTTTCAAAATTCTATTTTATATCCATGCCGTTTATGGCGCGAAGTCCGAATCTAAGCGCTCCGGCTGCTGTTTTACGCGTATTTTCGTCGTCCGACATAAGTCTGTCCTTTAGCCGTCTGTAAAACTCTCCCGAAAGAGTTGCGGACTGTTCGAGATTATTGACGTCAAGAAGGGCAAGCGTTTCGTCGCGCACCTCGATATCCGAAACATTCGGCATAACCGAGCTTATACTCTGTTTATCAAAGCAGAAATCCGTTGACGTTATACCGTCCAGCGTAATTCTCAGAATACAGTCGTTTCCGAAGTCTTTACACTTTTCAAGTATGCCCGGAACGCAGTCGGAAAAGCTCCTTGAACCCGAAACGTCGCACGTGACCTTTTCATAATATTTTGAGCAGAAACGTCTGTGTTTAAGCGCTGCTTTATCCTTTGAAAGCTCGCCGACAACCGCGCCCTTTATTCCCGTTTCGTCAAAGCTTCTGCCCTCAAGGCATCCGCTGTATGCATACAGCGTTTTTCCGAGCTTACTTACGGGACACGCCTTATGTATATGCCCCATGGCTATATAATCAAATCCGCTGTTTTGTACATCCTCATCGGTTATCGGAGCGTAGTACGACGTTTCATGTCCGAAATCGCAGTGCGCCGCAAGTATATTCAGACCGTCAAATCCGTCGTCGGGAAGTTTAAAGTCTTTAATCGGACGCGCCGTATAAGTATCCGACGTAAACGCATACCCGTAGACCCTTGCGCCGAGTTCCGGGAACTCGAAAAAGCTTATTTCCGGCGTTTTGAAAATATAAACGTTTGACGGGAACTCAAAAAGTCTGTATGGAGAATCGCTGTTATACGGATCATGATTTCCGGGCGTTATTACGAATTTGCAGTCAGGAATTGACGACATCTCTCTTGAGAGCATCTGAACCGTGTCCTTTGTAACACATTCAGAATCAAACAAATCTCCCGAAATTATAAAAAGCTTTACGCCCTCGGTTTTTGCATACAGCGTCAGCGTCGAAAACGCACTTCTCAGCGCCAGCCGTCTTTTATCCGAAACCGAACTTTCATATGCCGCAAATGCCGAATCAAGGTGTACATCCGCACAGTGTACTATCTTCAAACTTATCACTCCGTTACTTATTTAGACTGAATTTTTGATTATTTGTTCCCTTAAAATGCAAAAAAGACGGAGATTACCCGTCTTTAAAATGCAACACAAATTGTTTTGGCAACGCTTATGCAAGGTTGAACTTCTTCTTGAACTTGTCAACTCGTCCGCCTGCGTCAACAAACTTCTGCTTACCCGTAAAGAACGGATGGCACTTAGAGCATATATCAACGCGCAGCTCGGGCTTTGTGGAACGTGTCTTGAAAGTTTCGCCGCAAGCACACTTTACCGTTGCTTCTACATATTCAGGATGTATTCCCTGTTTCATTTGTATTTCACCCCTTATCGGTTATCTTAATATCAAGCGACTATTATTATACCACACTATTCTCGGTATTGCAAGACTATTTTTTCGTTTTTTGAAAACATTTTGTAAACACTGCATTTTTGACGGCTGCAATTCATAAAATATTCTTTTTTATAAGCAGAGTATGCACTTCGACAAATATTTCACGTTTTAGGTGTTATTATATACACAAAAGGAAGTTTTGAATCGGATTTACGTCAAAACATACAAAAAACCGACAAAAAGAGAGGAATGTTTTAAAATGAACCGTACAGACAGTCCGCTGCCCTCGCAGATAAAGCGCGCGAGAAGATCAAAAAAAGAAAGTTCGGTGCAAAGAGCGGTGCAAAAACTAATCGGCACCGCAAAAATGCGCCTTTACGAGCTTTCCGACACCGTAAAGCCCCTGCTTACAGACGAGAAAAAACGTTACGCGGTATACGGCGCTTACATAGTCGCGGCGTTTCTGTGCGGATTTGCTGCGCTCCCCGGAAAGATATACCCGTTCGGAACTGCGTTTCTTACCTCGGTATGCTCAAAGAACGTATATTTTGCATACATCGGCGTTTCGCTTTCAAGTTTCGGCTGCGGCGACGCGTCGCTTATACAGTTCCTTACATACACAATGATACTTTTTATAAGAAGATCGGTATCTTTGGGCAAATTCGGCGAGTCGCGCAAAATACGGTTGATCCAGACGCTTTGCGCATCGGTTTTCACAGGTCTTGTGCGCTGTGCCGCATCGTTCTCCTTTGACAGTGTTGTGTCGTCCTTGGTGAACATCATAATAAGCGTCTGTTCGTGCCTTTTATTCTCGTTTCTTTTTTCAAACGATGCAAAAAAGGTTTCTCAGACCTCATATGCGCTGTCTCTGCTCACACTTTGCGCCTGCATTGTAACGGCACTTGAAAGAATTAACATTCCGTCTGTATCGCTGTCGCTTATTGCGGCGTGTATTATTACACTTATATTTGCAAAATCTTTGGGTCCGGTATACTCCTGCGCCGCAGGGCTTATATGCGGCTTTGCCTGCGGAGATCCAGCGATTTCGGTAGCATTGGGGCTTGGAGGTCTCGGCGCAGGCGCGGTAATATCGGCGTCTTTTGCCTCATATGCGGTATTTGCGGCAATAAGCGGCGCGTGCGCGGTCTATCTTTCCGGGCTTGATGCGCTTTCGGGAAAAGTACCCGAAATTCTTGCGGCAAGCATACTGTTTATTCCTCTTTCGCATATTTCCGCGAAAATTGTGCGTATGCCGTCGTCCTCAAAAAGCGTTTCAAAGACGCTTCCTGCCCTATCAAAAGACGAATTTGACAGCATGGGCGACTGTCTGTCGGGACTTTCGGACATTTTTTCAAAGCTGTCCGAGCACTTCAAATACCCCGATTTTACCGAAACAAGCGACATAATAGACGACGGATTTGCCGAAAGCTGTTCGTCGTGTTCAATGAACAATATGTGCTACGCCAAAAGGCAGTGCGACATGGACGCGCTTTACAAAAAATGCGCCGGCATCTTAAAAAACAGTCCTCTTGACGGCGAAAAGTTTTCTGCCGAGCTTTTCGGAAAATGTATTCATGCAAAGGACATATGTTCATATATCAACAAGGAGTATTCCGCGCTCGCTTTCAACTATCTTCACTCAAACAGAACCCGTTCTCTTGCAGGACAGTACAACGCGATGTCGCACCTCATAAAGACCACAAAGCAGGCAAACCGCGATTCGTCCGCGCGCGACACACGCCTTGAAAAGCTCATATCAACCGCGCTCTCAAAGCTCGGCGTAGTCTACGGCTGCGTTTACGTTTTCGGCAAGCGCACAAAGGACATAGAGGTACACGAGATACGCACCGACAAAATTCCCTGCTCATCGCGCGAGCTTTCGGAATATCTTTCACGCGAAACCGGTATTCTGTTTTCAGAGCCGTCATTTGACATTTCCGACAGAGCCGACATGATAATGCGTTTTAACAAGGCAAGCGAAATTGAACTTGAATATGCAAAAACTTCAAGTTCAAAGCCCGATGAGAGCGTAAACGGCGACACGACAGCCTTTTTTGAAAACAAACTCGGCTGTTTTTACAGTCTTATTTCTGACGGAATGGGTAACGGCAGGCAAGCTGCCATGACTTCGCGCCTGACAACCATATTCATGGAAAAAATGTTAAGCGCGGGAGCAAAGAAAAGCGTTGTGCTTGAACTTCTGAACAATCTTCTGCTCTCAAAGAACGACGAGACTTTTTCAACCGTGGATTTACTTGAAATAGACAAGCTCAATTCAAGCGCAAAGTTCATAAAAGCGGGCGCCGCGCCCTCATTCATTCTCCGCGGAACAAAGCTCTACAAAATATCCTCCTCCACGCCGCCTGCCGGCATTATACGCTCGTTCAGCGCAGAAAGCACGTCTTTTCCGCTTATGGACGGCGACGTTATAATCATGGTTTCGGACGGAGTTATTCAATCGGGAGACGACGCGCTGTGGCTCTCCGAAATAATACGCATTGACACAAAGGACGAACCTGCACTGCTATGTGCCAAGATTGCCGAAAAGGCGCGTGTTATCAATCAGAGGCAGGACGATATGTCGGTATGCATAGTCAAGGTCAACAAACGAAAAGCCGGAGAAGCATACCAAAGCACCTCCGACCTTGCGTCATAATCAATTCAATATATTTATTGCACCTGCGGACAATTATCAGTACCGTTTTATGCAATGCACTCCGATATTTCTCATTATTCGGAGTGTTTTTTATCTGAACCTGAATACTATCTTCTGCACGTCGTCGTCAAAAAGGTTTTCACGCGTCACCGTCGTAACGTCGGTATAAATTTGCTTTTGAGTGCCGAAAGAGGACGCGGTTCCCGTCACAAGCTCGCTTGCCGCCTTTACGCCGAGATAGCCTATCGAAAACGGATTCTGCGCTATGAGAGCGTTTATCGTACCGTTCTCCACCATTTCTACGCAAAGCACATTCGTATCAAACCCGATACCCTTTACTTTTCCCGAAAGTCCGAGCTGACTTATTGCGTTTCCGACGCCGAGTGTAGTCCACTCGTTAAATCCGACAAGCACATTTATTTCAGGGTGCTGATACATAAGCGACAATGCGCCTGCCGTCGCACTCATTGTATTGCTGCTGACATTGACAACGCCGGAAATTTCGGCATTTGCATATTGGGAAATATAATCTCGGAAACCGTTTTCGCGGTCTCTGCCGTTTTGCGTGCTCTCGTACACGTTTACAATTCCGATATTGATCTTTACCTCGTCGGAAAATCCTTCGAGCGCGGTCTGTGCGGCACTCTGCCCTGCCTTATAATTATCCGTTCCGATAAAAAGGTCTACAAAATCCGAATCTACGGAGCTGTCTACCGTCACGACTTTTATTCCGTTTCTTACAGCCTCATTGACAAGTTCAGACGACTTATCATAGCTTATTGCAGACAGCACTATCGCATCTGCTTTATTATCGATCGCTTTCTGGATAAGCTTATTCTGAGAATAATAGTCCTCCTCGTTTACGGCACCTTCAAAAGTGACAGAAACGTTAAGCTCGGTTGCGGCGCTGTTTACGCCGTCCTGAACATTATGCCAGAAATCAGAGTCCACCGCCTTTACTATTACGGCTATATTTGTTTTACTCTCGCTCATTTCTTTTCCGCATGAGCAGAGCAGGACGCACACGGCTGCAAATGCGAGAAATACGGCAAGTATTTTTTTAAGCATCGCTCTCAGGCTCCTTTGTTATTTTTGGTATGCGGACAGTGACCACCGTTCCGACGTCAAGCTCACTTTCTATTGAAATGCCGTACTTTCTGCCGAAATATATTTCAAGTCTGTCGTTTACGTTCTTTACGCCGATACCGCTTGAGTCGCTCTTTTCTTTCTGAAGAACCTTTTTGCACTGTTCCTCTGTCATTCCCACTCCGTTATCGCTTACGGTGATAAGAATATCGTCCTCACAGTCGGGGGCCTGTTTTACGGCAATTTTGATCTCGCCCTCGTCTACGGTTCTGTCAATTCCGTGATATATTGCGTTCTCTATAAGCGGCTGAACCGTTATCTTATTGCAAAGGTAGCTTTCAAGGTTGCTGTCAACGTCAAAACTGTAAGAAAACTGATTGCTGTATCTGAAGCTCTGTATGACAAGATAGCTTCTTGCGTGCTCCATTTCCTCTTTTATAGTGATAAACTCTCTGCCGCGGCTTATGCTTATTCTGAAAAGCCTTGCAAGCGCACCGACCATCTTGACAGCGTTCTCGGTATCTCCGTTTTCGCACGTCCACTGAATGGAATCGAGAGTATTATACAGAAAATGAGGATTTATCTGGGCTTGCAGAGCTTTAAGCTCGGTCTTGCGCAGCGCTGTCTGATTGCGCTTTACGCGTTCCACAAGCTGTTTTATGCGCAGCGACATATGCGAAAACGATTCATACAGCTCTTTGAACTCCGCGACGTTTGTCTTATCGCCGTTATACTCGAAATACTTTGCGCTTTTTTCAAATTTTCTCATCGCCGAAACCAGCGACTTAACCGGTGCGTTTACAAGTCTTGAAAAAAGAAACAGCGTAACCGCAGAAACTGCGGCGCAGCATATTACCGCAATAAGTACGGCGTTCAGTACCTGCGTTCTTCTTTCAACGGCAAGCTCGTCGGTATAGTTTACGCCGACAACTCTCCAAAGTCCGTCGGAAGTCGTTTTAAGCGTATATATGACGTTATTTCCCGAATGAACGCCGTCCGGAAGTTCCGACACCTGCTTTGCGTTTTCATCTTTAAGACCCGCGTATATAAGCTGCTGCTGAGGATGGTATACTATATTGCCGTATCTGTCTGCAACATAACAGTATCCGTGGCGTCCGACGCCGACGTTGTCAATATACTTTGCAATTTCATAAAAACGGAAATCCATTGCAAGATACACGCTTTTGCCGAAAAGCTCACTGTCGGCTGCCGAACCTATCGTAACCACCCACGGGTATTTATTTTCAAACAACACCTGAACATGGGGTTTTGAAACGGCGTAATCCGACGCGCTCTCAAACAGCGCCTTATCAAAGGAAAGATCGCGGAATATGTTTTCTTTGAGTTCGAGTCCGTCGCTTGCACTGAGAAGAAGATTGCCGTCGGTATCATACACCATGACCGAATATATATCGTTCTCAAGCTTACAGAAAACCGACATTTTCTGTGCAAATTCTTCGGCGCTCTCACATTCCGACATAACGGCGCGCATATTGTCTATCTTACTTTTGAGAGAATCGAGATAATTGCTTACCGAAAGAGCCGTCTGATTTACGGTCTGCTCGGAATTAACCTTAGCGTCACGTATAAGCGCACGGCTGTAAACCCTCATATGGAAAGCTATACAGCCCGTAACGGCGACTGCGGTTGCGATAAGTATGAGTGCTACGGTAAGTCCCGAAAGATGGACGTAAAAGTGCGCGCGTTTCTTCTTCATTGCTCCTCACCTCTGGCTACGGCTCTGACCTTATTGGGCGAATCTCCGTAGAATTTTTTGAAACAATAGCTGAAATAGTGCTGATCGCTGTAACCGCATTTTTCCGAAATTTCAAGCACTTTCATGGACGAACACACAAGCATATCGTATGCCGCTTTCATGCGTTTTTCGGTAAGCAGCGTTATGAAATTCTTCTTCTTTTCCTTTTTTATGAGCGCGCTTAGATAATTGGGGCTTACGGCAAGCTCGGCGCTTACTCCGGTAAGCGACAGTTCTTCATCGGGAAAACGCTCGTCTATTATCTGCACGACTCTGTCGCAAAGCACCTGCGAATCGCGTTTCTGCGACTGTTCTATTATCTTTTTTGCGTCGCGGCAGAACTCCGTAAGCTCATCTCTCATTCCGCTCTGACTGCTGTACGAGGTTATACGCGAAAAGATAGGATTTTTTGCGACAAGTCCCGAAAGCTCCGACTTATCCGACGCGTTGCTCACTACTCTGCAAACCGTCGCTATTATCTGCACCACAAGCAGATTGGCGTTCTCGGGCGTATTATTTTCATACATATCGTTTATAAACTCTCCGAGTTCGTCCGCGTTTCCGACCTTTAGCAGCTGTTCTATTTTGAGCACAGATTTCTCAACGTACTCAAATTCAACCTCTCCGTCGCGCTCTTTATCTTCGATGTATCTTATATGACCTACGCCGTCCGAGGTATACCGCCTTGCCGTAACCGCTTCAAAGTAAGCTGTCGGACAGTGCGAAAGCTCATAGAACTGACGGCTTATTCCGACGGTACATTCTTCGTCCATTACGCGCTTTGACGTCTGCACAAGTTCGAGCAGCGCAAGTTCCAGAACATTCTGCGGTATATCCGTTTCCTCAAAGACGGCAAGCGTAACTGCTCTGCCGTATGTTATGAAAGTAACCGCCTTTTTCAGATACCGTCCGAGAATTTTGTCAACAAACACGGCGTGTTCGTCGCTTACAGAGTTTTTACCGTCCTTCTTGAACTTTGAAACAAGAACGCAGAATTTATTGCGTTTATTTTCGTCGGTTATTCCGAGTTGCGCAGCGGCAGCTTTCAGTTTTTCATCATCGCCAGACTGCTGCTCCGAGCCGCCGAACATAAGCGGCTGCAAAAATTCTATGACGGTAAGTCTGTTCAAGCGTTCGGAATCCGTCTGCGCGGTCTTACCCGAAATGCCGCCGAGTCTTTCCTCCATACGTCTGTGAATATCGAAAAGCTGCTCCGAAAGTTCCGAGGACGAAATGGGTTTGAGCAGATAGCTTATAATATTATAATTTATCGCGGTTCTTGCATATTCAAAACTGTCATATCCGCTTAAAATAACTATCTGGGTTGCCGGACGGAGTTCTCTTACTTTTGCGGCAAGTTCAAGTCCCGAAATAAGCGGCATTTTTATATCGGTAAATATAAGATCGGGTTCAAGCTGTTCGACTTTATCGAGAGCTTCGGCTCCGTTTTCGGCTTGTCCTATTACTTCAAAGCCTGCCTTCTCCCACTCTACTCTCTCTACAAGAGCGCGTCTCTGATTTATTTCATCTTCTACAACAAGAACCGTATACTTCAAAGCCGGCACCTCCGGAAATTTTATGTTTACATTAATTATAACGTCAATATGTCGCACTTTTAATAACTCCGTGGCAACAGTTTGTAAACAAAATGCACAAAAAAGCGGTCCGCACGAAACGAAACCGCTTTAATATTCAGTTATTCTTTATCCAGCCCGCGTAAAGCGTCATGCTCTGGGTTACGGTATCGGAATCCATATCCCACTCGTTTGTGCAGTCCCTGTCTGTATACCAGCCGTCAAAGGTATATCCCTCTTTGACAGGTTCTTCTGGTTTTGCAACAAGCTCCGAATGATAAGCCTTTACGCTCTGAACATACGAGCCGCCGTCGGTATCGAATTTTACGGTAAATCCGTTATGCGACACGAGAAACAGCGTCACGGCTACGAGGATTGCGATAAGCGCTGCGATAAGTATATTCGCCGTCCTTACCGACATTTTTACTTTTGAATACAGACCGCCGTTATTTTTCGGTTTTACCGGGCTGTTCTCTCCCGAATTTACCGTTCCCGTGTTTTCTCTTCCGTTATCCATGCCGTCAGACTCCCGTCTTTTATTTGAAATTACTTGCGTGCAAGGTACTTACGCATATCTATTGCGCACGCGATGAGGATTATAAGACCCTTGATTATGTAGAGCATATTTGCGTCTACCGAAAGGAAGTTAAGACCTGCGAAAATGATCTGAAGAAGAAGTACGCCTATTACTATACCGCTTATCTTACCTGTACCGCCGACAAACGATACGCCGCCGATTACGCACGCCGCGATAGCGTCGCTTTCGTAGTTAAGACCGGTATTTGCCGAGCAGGACGCGATTCTTGCGCCTTCGATAAAGCCTGTTATACCGTACATTACGCCGGCAAGCACGAACACCGTTACTATCGTCCAGAAAACATTTACTCCGGATACGTTTGCAGCCTCTTCATTGGAACCTACCGCGAACATATTCTTGCCGAACTTTGTCTTATTCCAGATCACCCACATAACCGCTGTGAGTATTACGGCATAAAGCACATACTTCGGTACGGCAACGTTGCCTATCTTGAAAAGCGTGCCCTTGATAAAGTCTGTATAGGACGAATCGAGTCCGGAAAGTGTCTGACCGTTATTTGTGCCTATCATGAGGTACATAAGAATGATACCGAAGGTGATAAGCTGTGTGGAAAGGGTTACGATAAAGGGATGGAGCTTAAATTTTGCAACGAAAAATCCGTTTACAAATCCTATGACAGCACCTACTGCGATTACTATGATAAATACCAACCACAAAGGCATAACGCCGAGATTCGGGAACATCTTTGTGGGATACGACGCTATCTGCAAAAGAGATGCCGCGATACAAGCCGTAAGTCCGACTGCACGGCCTGCGGATATATCGGTACCGGTAAGCACTATCGCGCCGCCTATACCGAGAGCTATCGGAAGCTTTGCCGCCGTGAGCGAGATTATATTGACTATCGACGAAACCGAAAGGAACGCCGGCACTTTTACGGCTATAAAAATTATTGCCGCAAAAATTATGATGTACATTGCGTTATTGAAAAGCAAATCGCTTATTCTTCTGCGCTTATCTTCCTTGGGAAGCGACTTGAATTCGCTGATTTTTGCGCTTATTCCGCGCGTGTTTTTTACCTGAATTTCTGACATTTATTTTTCCCCCGATTCTATTGTTTTTATACGCGCATTGTTTAAGCGTATTTTGCGGCAAGCGCCATTATCTGTTCCTGGGTCGCGGTCTTTGCGTCAACCTCTCCCGAAAGTCTGCCGCCGGACATTACGAGTATTCTGTCGCACACGCCGAGAAGTTCGGGCATTTCGGACGACACCATGATTACCGTCTTTCCTTTATTTGCAAGGTCGATTATAAGCTGATATATTTCGTACTTTGCTCCGACGTCTATGCCGCGCGTCGGCTCGTCAAGCAGCAGCACCGTAGGCTCTGTGAGAAGCCAGCGTCCGAGAATTACCTTCTGCTGGTTTCCTCCCGAAAGAGAACGTATCTTGGTCTCCTGATTCGGGGTCTTTACACGCATTGAATTTATACACCAGTCGGTTGCCTCTTTCATCTTTTTCTTACTCAGAAAAGGCCCGACTCTATAGTTTTTAAGGCTTGATATAGTAGTGTTTTCACGAATATTCAATATTCCGAAGATACCGGTTGCGCGGCGTTCCTCGGTAAGAAGTGCAAATCCGTTCTTTATGGATTCCTTTGCATTCCTGTTCTTTATGGTCTTTCCGTCAAGCTTTATTGTGCCGCTTCTTCTTGTTGCGGTTCCGAATATATTTTCAAGAAGTTCGGTTCTGCCCGAACCGTCAAGTCCGGCAACGCCGATTATTTCGCCTTTTCTTGCCGTGAACGAAACATCGTGCAGCTTAGAATACTCAGCCGACAGATTTTCGACGGACATGAGCACGTCGCCTATCTTATTGGTCTTGGGCGGATATATATTTGTAAGCTCTCTGCCTACCATGAGCTTTATGATCTCGTCGGTGGTAAGCTCGGACGCCGGTCTTGTGGCTATCCACTTGCCGTCGCGCATTATTGTTACTTCGTCGGATATGCGAAGTATTTCCGCCATTTTATGTGAAATATATATTATTGCGCAGCCTCTTGATTTAAGCATTTCTATTATCTTGAAGAGGTGCTCTACTTCTTCCTCGGTAAGCGAGGAGGTAGGCTCGTCAAATACTATTACCTTTGAATTATAGGACACTGCCTTTGCAATCTCAACCATTTGTCTCTGAGAAACAGGCATTTTGCTCATGACGGTTTTGGGATCGACGTTTATTTCAAGCTGCTTGAATATCTCTTTTGTGGCATTGTACATTTTCTTTTCGCTGGTTATCGGAATGCCTTTGGCGACTATAGGAAAACGTCCGAGCCACATATTGTCCATTACGTTGCGTTTGAGCGCCTGGTTAAGTTCCTGATGCACCATCGCAACTCCGTTTTCAAGCGCTTCCTTGGAATTTGCAAAATTGATTTCTTTTCCGTCGAGATATATCTTTCCGCCGTCTTTGCTGTAAACGCCGAAAAGACATTTCATGAGAGTGGATTTTCCCGCGCCGTTTTCGCCCATAAGCGCATGAACGGTTCCGGCTTTGACGTTGAGCGTTACGCCGTCGAGTGCCTTTACTCCGGGAAAGGTCTTTTCGATGTTCTCCATTCGTAAGAGAACCTGCTCTTTATTATTTGTATTATTGCTCATAAGAACCTGTCCTTTTTTACTTTTAACTGTATTGCCGCAAAACGCGGCGGCGAAAAGAATTTTTACATTCAATCCGTATTTATACCGCGTTTTGCGTTTTCGGTTTAATTATTCGCCGATGTAAGTTGCGTAAGGAATGTTTACACGCCATGTGCCTACGACAGAGTCGGAATCGATTCCGTCGAGCGCGTCCTTACCGTTGATGTAGTTGTTTGCTATTGTATTGATAGCGTTTGCCATACCGTCTGCGTCCTGCTTAATGGTACCTACCATTGTGCCAGCGGCGATCGCAGCCTTTGCAGCGTCTGTTGCGTCTACGCCGAATACGGGGATAGACTTTCCGCTGCCGGTATTATAGCCTGCGTTCTGAAGTCCGGAAATTGCTCCGAGAGCCATTTCGTCGTTATTTGCGATTACAAGCTCTACCATGTTTTTGTTTGTTTCGCTGTACTGAGCGAGGATAGTGCTCAAGTAATCGTTTGCTGCCTGAGACGACCATGTGCCGTTCTGGTCAACGAGGTACTTATTGGAGTTGTTTGCGTCGTAGAATTCGATTTCGGGCTTGCCTGCTGCGGTGAGCACCTTGTTGCAATCCTCAACGCCGTACTGTGTACGTGCAATAGCTTCCATATTGCCTTCCTGACCCTTGAACATTACGTAGCTTATCTTGCCGTCGCCGTTAAGGTCGATAGCGTCATAGTTTGCGAGAACATATTCGCCGATCATTTCGCCCTGCATATGTCCTGCCATTTCGTAGTCGGTACCTACGAATACGCACTTGTCATAGCTGCTTACTACGGTTTCGTCTACCGAACGGTTAAAGAAGATAACGGGAATGTCCTTTTCCTTAGCCATGTCGATAATGTTCTGAGCCGCGTCGTTTGAACCGGTATCAACAACGTTTACAATGAGCATCTTTGCGCCCTTTGCTATTGCGGTTGTTATCTGTTCGGTCTGGGTCGTCTGGTTGCCGTTTGCGTCGTAGTCGTTGTACTTTGCTCCGGCGTCGGAAAGAAGCTTATCCATTGCCGAGCGAACGCTTGAGATGTAGGTATCGCTGAAGGTGTAGTAGAAAACGGAAATTTCTCCGTCGTCCTTTTTGGTTTCTCCGCCGTTTGAACATGCCGCAAGACTGAGCACGCACATAATTGAGAGAATGACTGCAAGTAACTTTTTCATTTTAAAGTTCCTCCTTAAATATTTCCGACCTCTTGTCGTTGTCTATATTATAGGATATGACGGCAAAGATTTGAATAGAGATTTTTATTCAGAATGTATAATTTTTTATTGATTTAAATTGTAAAAATGTGTAAATTGTGCATGGTGTCCAAAAACATCCGTTTTGCGTTGTGCAACATTACCTACGAAAACAATCTTTTTTTCGGAATGGTACAAAAAAACTGCCGGCACAGAAGTAACCGACAGTAAAAAATCATAACTTATTGCGTACAAAACACGTGAATATGTACAAAAAGTATTTTTTAAACAACCTCAAACGGTTTTATGAGGTACAATCCCATCTTATCATTTTCAGCACATCGCCGAGATCTCTCTTTGTTCCGTCGCGTCTGTCGCAAAAATGCTCCGCGTTTACTGATAATTTCATAATTTTACACTCTCTCCTGCAAAATTACTCATTTTATTCTTTCAAATTCATACATTTCGGCAGAAAAGTCCCGTCTGTTATAAACCATCATACCGACGTTCATAAGAACGGCACCGGAATAGGTGATACCGGAATTTTTCTCGGTATATGTGCCGAGAGGATCAAGACCGTCGAGTTTTAAGCGGAATTCCTCGCTGTTGGGATGCGTAAGTACCGTCGAGAACACAAGTACGCTGCGGTTCTTATCTTCGCTGACATACTGTAACGCACAGTATTCGCTTTCAAAAGGCGAACGCAGTCTGTACATATTTCCCTTATGTATAACGTCTCTTACGCGCTTGAATATAGCTATATGCTCGCGGCTTCTCTGCTTTTCCTCCTCGGACATCTTTGAAACGTCCATTTCGTAGCCGAAAGTACCGCACATTGCGATAAACGCTCTCGTATCAAGAGGAGTTATTCTTCCGCACTGATGGTTCGGAGATACCGAAACGTGCGCGCCCATGCTCGACGTCGGCATTGCCATGCTTGTGCCGTACTGAATGAACATTCTCTCGCACGCGTCGGAGTCGTCGCTCGTCCATGTCTGCGGGAAGTAATAGAGCATACCTGCGTCAAAGCGCCCGCCGCCGGCGGAACAGCCTTCAAACAATACATCAGGGAACTTATTTGTGATATATTCGAGAATATCGTAAAGTCCGAGCATATATCTGTGCGCAAACTCTCCGGTTTGTTCCTTATCGAGAAGTTCCGAACCGGTTTCCCCGAAGTTGCGGTTCATATCCCACTTTACGTACTCTATATTTGCTTTTGTAAGAATTTCCGTCAAAAATCCCTTTATATAGTCGCAGACGTCTTTTCTCGTAAGGTCGAGTATAAGCTGATTCCTGCCGAGCGTTTTGGGGCTGTTTCCGGAATGTATGCACCAATCCGGGTGCGCGCGGTAGAGGTCGCTGTCGGGAGAGATCATTTCAGGCTCAAACCACAGTCCGAATTTCAGTCCCATGGCGTTTATTTTCTTTGCAAGACCGTCAACACCGTCGGGGAGCTTTTCACGGTTCTCAAACCAGTCGCCGAGCGAGGATTTATCGTCGTTTCTCTTTCCGAACCAGCCGTCGTCAAGCACGAGCATTTCTATTCCGAGTTCCTTTGCTCCGTGTGCTATATCGAGAATCTTTTTTTCGTCAAAATTAAAGCTTGTTGCCTCCCAGTTATTTAAGAGTACAGGTCTTTCAGCGTCTCTGTACTTTCCTCTTACAAGGCGCGTTCTGTACAGTTTATGGAAGCTTCTCGACATTTTGCCGTAGCCTTTGTCTGAGTACGTCATTACGACTTCGGGCGTCACAAAAGTATTTCCGGGTTTGAGTTTCCAGCAGAAATCATATGGGTTTATGCCCATGAGAAATCTTGTTCTGTTATAGAAATTGACGTCGGTTCCGGCATAGAAATTACCGCTGTATACAAAGCTGAAACCGTAGACCTCGCCCATATTCTCCGCAGTGTTTTTGCGTGCGAGAGCAACAAAAGGATTGTGAAGATGGCTGCTTGCTCCGCGCTTACTGCCTATATGGTATGCGGCGTTCATAAGCGGCTGTTTCTGAATGTGTCTTTCTCTGCCCCATCCGCCGTAAAGATGTACGAAATCAAAATCTTTATCGTCAAAATCTACGCTCATGGACATTGCGCTGTTTAGCGAAACGGTGCTTTCGGATCTATTGACGACGTCAACGTTTCTCGTAATTATATCGGTATCTTCAAACACGCTGTATCTGAGAACAAGCTCTAAGTTCTTATCGTCGTCTCGCAGCGTTATTTCAAGCGTATCGGCTTCGCCGTCATTTTCGGTGTAAGTCGCGGGAAGTCCGGGAAGACCGGGTTTTCCTGCATATATCTTATGGTTCTTGTAAAGCGGTCTGAAATAGCTTGTTCCGTCCTCAAACTGCGCAAAAAACGCGCAGTCCATCTTATCCGCACCACCGTACACGGAGTATTCAAGCGGAAATCCGGCGGCAACATAATCGCGTGCATCGCAGGCGTCAAGTCTTGCGCGTACAACATTATTTATTCCGTCGGTATCGTCAACACGCGCACCGTAATATACGTGAACGGGCGTATCATTTCTTAATGTCATTATATAGGAAGTGTTTTTTGTTTTTAAATTAAACATTCCGTCGGTATAAATGATTGACATATATTCATCTCCTCATATTCTGTGAATTTGAGTACATTTTACACAAAGAAAAGTTTTTTTGCAATGTTAAAATGTATACACTTTAGTAACAAAAATACCATGAATGGATTTTTACGATATGGTAGAATATTTTCAAAGATAAGTTTTCGTAACTGACGGATAAGTGGGGCTACCACACGGAAGCGAAAGCAATAGAAATCATGTCGACCGTCTGGGCAGTTCCTGTTTAAATGCATGGGACTGCTTTTTTTGTCGGCTGAAAATAAAGAAAGGACGTAAAACCATGGGAATTTACAGCGTAAACTTTATCAGCGATCTCCTTGAAGAAAACTCCTATCCCGGCAGAGGCATTATCATCGGAAAGAGCAGCGACAAGAGAAAAGCGGCAGTCGCATATTTCATCATGGGCAGAAGCGAAAACAGCAGAAACCGAATCTTCGTTGAAAACGGCGACGAGGTAATTATCCGTCCGTTTGACGAATCAAAAGTCGAAGATCCGTCGCTTATTATCTATTCACCGATAAAAAAATATCAGAACCGTCTTATTGTCACCAATGGTAACCACACGGATACGATTGTCGAATATCTCGAAAAAGGTCAGACCTTTGAACGCGCTCTCGAAACACGCTGCTTTGAACCCGACGCTCCGAATTTCACTCCGAGAATAAGCGGCATGCTTACCTTTGAGGACGGAGATTTCATGTACAAGATGGGAATACTCAAGAGCGGCAACGCCGACGGATCCGTCTGCAACAGACACACCTTCAGATATATTCCGATTCCCGGTCTCGGACACTTCATTCACACCTACAACTGCGACGGCGACCCGATTCCGTCATTTACCGGTGAGCCGGAACGCGTGGTAATTCCCGACGACATCAACGCCTTTACGGACAGCATCTGGAACAGCCTGAATTCCGCAAACAAGATCTCCCTCTATGTAAGATATATTGATCTTTTGAGCGGCAAGGCTGAAAACAGACTTATCAACAAAAACATATAAAATTTTAACCCAAGGAAGGCAAACATGAAGCAATTTGAACTCAAATACGGCTGCAACCCCAATCAGAAACCTGCGAAGATCTACATGAACGACGGCTCGGAGCTTCCGATAGAAATACTCTGCGGACGTCCGGGATACATAAATTTTCTCGACGCATTCAACTCATATCAGCTTGTAAAAGAGCTTAAAGAATCCTTACATCTTCCGTGCGCCGCGTCTTTCAAGCACGTATCTCCCACAAGCGCCGCCTGCGGACTTCCTCTCTCAGACGCGCTCAAAAAAGCGTGCTTTGCTGATGACATAGAAGATCTTGACAAATCTCCGCTTGCCTGCGCGTATGCAAGAGCGCGCGGAACCGACAGAATGAGCTCTTTCGGAGACTGGATCGCACTTTCCGATGTCTGCGATGTTACAACGGCAAAACTCATAAAAAGAGAAGTTTCCGACGGCATTATCGCACCCGGATACCGACCCGAAGCGCTCGAAATTCTGAAAACCAAGAAAAAAGGCAACTACAACATAGTTAAGATCGACGAAAACTATGTTCCCTCTCCTATTGAAACAAAGCAGGTGTACGGCATTACCTTTGAACAGGGCCGCAACAATTTCAAAATTGACGAAAGTCTGCTTTCCGACATTGTTACAAAAAACAAGGACATTCCGGAAAACGCAAAGCGCGATCTTATAATCTCGCTTATAACGCTGAAATACACGCAGTCAAACTCGGTATGCTTTGCATACGACGGTCAGGCAATCGGTGTGGGTGCCGGTCAGCAGTCGAGAATACACTGCACGCGTCTTGCCGGAAACAAAGCCGATAACTGGCATCTGCGTCAGCACCCGAAGGTTCTCGGTCTTCCCTTTTTGGACACTCTCGGACGTCCCGACAGAGACAACGCGATAGACGTTTACATTTCGGACTTTTCCGAGGACGTGCTTGACGACGGACTCTGGCAGAACTATTTCAAGTACAGACCCGAAGAATTCACCAAAGCCGAAAAGCGCGCGTATCTTGACACCATCACAGGCGTAAGTCTCGGCAGCGACGCATTTTTCCCGTTCGGCGACAACATTGAACGTGCCCGCAGAAGCGGCGTTTCGTACATTGCCGAACCCGGAGGTTCGATACGCGACGACGACGTTATCAGAGTATGCGACAAATACGGAATTGCAATGGCGTTTACAGGCATGAGACTTTTCCACCATTAATTTCGGATAATTAAAAACAAAAATATATCCCGGCATACTGTCCTTAAACGGCGGCATACCGGGATTTTTATATTTATTCGATATTAATTTCAATTTACGTATCCCCGGTGTTTTCTTTATCCGGTTTCGCATTTGGTTCCGGTGCGGACTGCGGTTCTTTTTCGCTTTCGGCAAGGCGCGGAATGAAATTTCCGGCAAACTTATTCTTCCCTCTGCTTTTTACGTAAAAATAACCTATTATGCTGAACACAACCGCGCCGACAAAGTTTACTATAAGGTCTTTCATTGTGTCTATAAGCCCTATATCGAGGTATCCGCCGAGTCCGAGGCTCTGCCCGTTTACGGCAACGTCGGTTATTCCGTCGATTACGACGGCTTTATTTGAATTTGTCGGATCGAGCGCCACGGAAGAAATTGTATGCACAACAAAATCCTTCTGCATATCCGTCTTGAATATCATATCTGCCGTAAACTCAAACATTTCCCACAAAACGCCTATCGTCATGGAAAAGCAGAACGCGACTATTGCGAGAAACAGCGGAGAAAGCTGAAGCTTAAATCTCTCGTTGCGGTTTACTATATCAACAAGTGAAAAACCGACGGCGGCGCACAGAAATCCGTTTATTGTATGCAGCGCCGTATCCCATATAGGGACTTTCACATAGTAGCTGCCGAGCTCTCCGAGAATTTCGGCTGCAAATATGAATAACAGTATTATTATTTCAAGCGCCGACGGAAGCTCTATTCCGAAGTTGGTTTCAAAAAACGCAGGCACAAGAAAAAGCACAAGTGAAAGCGTGCAGACAAACAGGTTTTCGTAATGTCCGCTGAGACACGACGCTATCATCGCAAGTATTACAGCAATTCTCAACAGCACATATACCGCAAACGTCAGCTTGTCCTTTTTTATCTGTCCGACAAGTTTTCCTATGATCGTATGCTTTTCCTTTTCATTATTTTTCTTCATTATACTTCATACCTGCTTTAAAGTTTGTTTCTGCTGTTAAAGGTAACGGCCTCAAGCGGAAGTCTGTCGGCATATATATGCGAAAGATCCGACAGGCATATACAGCGCGGCGCGCAGATACCGTTTTCAAAGTTTTCAAAATACAGCACCGTAACGCCGGTATGCGCTATTCCGAAACCTGCCCAGAAAATATGCGGCGGTATATTTAAAAGGTGCGAAAGCCACGTTGTGCCGAATCCCTCATGGCAGAACACGGCGACCCTCTCATCACTCGGCTTTATTATCTTATACACCGCGCCGTCGCGCTCATATCCGAGCTTTTTGAGAAATTCGTCGGAGCTTTTGCATATTCTCTCATATCCCTGTTTTGCCCTGTCGGTCTTTAAAAATTCCTCTGTATTATACCAATTGGTGCGCGAGACGGTTTCGTTATTGAGTATGTTTGTATTCTGACACGCAAACGCCCAGCGTCTTGAGCCGTCGGGATTCTGCACCGAAAGGTCTTTATACGCAAGGTTCTCGCTTGTCCATTCTTCAACGACCGGCTTTATTCCGAGCAGCTCGCACGTCGGCTGCGCCGTCTGTCTTGCGCGTATAAGCGGAGAGACAAAGATTTTGTCAAGTCCCTGCAATGCAAGTCTTTTTGCAAGCGCCTTTGCCTGAAGATGTCCGCGCGGAGTGAGAGAGTCCGGCGCATATATCGGATCTCCGTGTCTTATTATATACAATAACATTCTTTTCACCTCAGATTTTCTGTTTTATTGCGGTCTTGTAATTTCAAAAGCCTGTCTTAATGTATTTCCAATTGCAGACGCCATTCTCGAAAAGCCGAGATCCGACGGGTGACAGGTGTCCGCAGTGCCGTCTCCGCGGTACTGGTCGATAAGAAAAGCGGCGCCGTCCACAAAGAACGCGAGATTATCTCCTGCGCGCCTTGCTTTTATATACGTTTCCATAACCGTACAGCGGCGAAGATGCTCGGCATGGCTCAATCCGTTGAAATCCGGCTTTGACACCATTATTATCGGTATATCGGGATTTTTCTTTCTCACGGTTTCATAAACGTTGAAATGCGTTTTCTGAAGATGCTCCGCGCTCGGCGCATTATGGTCATAGTCAAGCACAAACGCGCTCATTTTAAGCCCGGATATGTAATCCGCGATTGCCTGCTCGCCGTAACATGATCCGGAAAATCCGAGATTTATAAAGTTGCAGTCAAGGTTTCTCGAAATAATGTTTTCGTATGACATTCCGGGGCGCGATGCGCAAAATCCGTGGGTTATCGACGAACCGTAGTAAACAACAGGCATCTTTACTCTGTAATCGCTGTGCTTTTCAAGCTTTGATCCGGGTTTTATTCCTATCTCGATTTTTTTGATTTTGGTTTCCTTTGGCAGATTAAGCGTAAGTTCATGCATTGAATCCGCAGGGTTTCCGAGCACCTTTCTGAGAAAAGCCCGGTCTTTCGGATCGAATGACGGTGCCATTGACGCGCAAAGCTCATATCCTATGTACGGTTTCTTTTCGTACAGATCGAAAATATAGTTATTTATATAGTAAATTCCCTGCGACTTTTCGGAAAAACCTTCGAGATACGCCTGAATACCGACGGTATCCGAATCGGTTGCAAATCTTATTCTCGCGCCCGCAGTGCCGTCGCGCATGGCAAAAACTCTGTCGCTTGTATTCTTTGCCACATCTGTCGGCAGACGCATAAAAAGTCCGTTCTCCTTTTCTTTTAACAGTCCGAATATTTCAAAAGGCTCTTCCTCTGCATTGTGCCATTCGAGTTTCGGCGTATCGTCGGGTTCGCCCGGAAGATTTCTTATTTCATAAGTTTTATTCATAAAGTTTTTTCCTTTTCGAGTCTTTAACATATATTCAGAATATTTTCGAGTAATACGACCGCGTGCGCCGAAATTCCCTCTTTGCGCCCCGTAAAGCCGAGTTTCTCCTCGGTGGTTGCCTTTACGTTTACGGTTCCGCACGGAACTGACGCCGCTTTTTCTATATTTCCGCGCATTTTATCAATGTACGGCGAAAGTTTCGGAACCTGCGCTATTATAGTTATATCGGCATTGCACAGTCTGTACCCTTTTTGCTTTATAAGTCCGCACACATTTTCAAAAAGAACCATGCTTGAAATACCTTTATACTTGTCGTCGGTATCGGGAAAATGCTGTCCTATGTCTCCGAGCGCCGCAGCGCCGAGCATTGCGTCCATAAGCGCGTGCAGCGCCACATCTGCGTCGGAATGTCCCAAAAGTCCCATTTCATACGGTATCTCTTCTCCGCACAGTATAAGTTTTCTGCCCTTTTCAAATCTGTGAACGTCGTAGCCGTGTCCTATTCTCATTTATTCATTTCCTCTCCGGTTTCTCTTCTTCGGAGAATTGCCCCGGCAAGAAACATATCTTCGGGATATGTAAGCTTTATATTTGCCGACGACGTTTCGCAAAGCACAACCTTAAAGCCTGCCGCAGTGACAACGGCGCAGTCGTCCGTCGCGCTTATTCCGAGTTTCTGCGCATTTGAAAGCGCGGTATGGTATATATCGGTATCGAATACCTGCGGGGTCTGCATAAGCCAGAGGTTTTCGCGGTCAACGTCCTCGGTTATGACGTCTGCAATATCGGTTCTCTTTACCGAATCACGCACACGGCAGGCGCAGGACGACGCTCCGAACGTATATGCGGTATCGAACACACGGCAAAGCTCCTCCGAAGTAACAAGCGGTCTTGCCGCGTCATGCACCGCAACCAGCTTTGTTATATCCTCCGGCACCTGAAAAGCCGCGCAGAATGCGTTTTTTACAGACTCCTGTCTGTCCTTTCCGCCGCATACCGTGTCTTTTACCTTAGTATAACCGTATTTTTCGCAAAGTTCTTTAATTTCTTCTGTCTTATCTTCCCTTGCGGCGATTACAACGCTCTTAACGCGCGGATTTTTTTCAAAAAGTTCAAGCGAATAGCATATGACCGGCTTTCCGCACAGCATTTCAAGCGGTTTATAAACTCCGCCCATTCTCGCGCCGCTCCCGGCTGCCGCAACAAGCACAGTCACACTTTGGTCTTTAGCAGTTTTTATTTTTTTCACCCGTAATCACGCCGCCTTTTTACATACTTTTACATTATTTATACTTTACCACATACATCCGTCAGTTTTGTTAATATATTGTAAATCGAGAGTGAACAAGTGCCGGTCGGTTTAACGTTCTTAACGCTGAAAACGCCACTGCGTTCACAACGGGTTTATAATATAAATTAATAATTGAAATATTTTTGCTGCTTTATTCATAAATATCTGTTGAAATTCAAAAATGTATGGTATAAAATAAAATTTAATTGTAGACTGTATAAGTATGCTCAAAATGATTATATCCGTCTGCAAAATTCAAAGGAAAAGCGGAAAAAGCATGGAATACACCGGAATAACCTCGCGGAAAAACCCTTCCGTAACAGACGCCGTAAAGCTCAAAGACAAGAAAAACCGCGACAGGCTCGGCCTGTTTTATGCGGAGGGATACAAGCTGCTTGAAGAAGTCATATCGGCAAAAATTCCCGTAAATAAGCTTTTCTTTACAGAAAGTGCGCTGCAAACTTACCCTGCTCTAATAGAGAAATCGGGAGAAAACTGTGAAAAATTTCTCGTAAGCGACGAAGTATACGGCAAGCTTACCGACGAAAAAGCTCCGCAGGGATTATTCTTCTGTGCAAAAACGCCGGAAAGACTTTTACCCGACGGATCTTCGCTTAGGGACGGCGGATTTGTCATACTCGACGAGGTTCAGAATCCGCAAAATCTCGGCGCGATCATCAGAAGCGCGTTTGCTCTGCGTGCCGACAAGATAGTAATTACAAACGGCTGTGCCGATCCCTACGGTCCGAAAGCTTTGCGCGCGGCAATGGGCGCAATATTCAGATCAAAGCTTTACTTTGCCGAAAACGCTTTCGGATTTATTGAAGAACTTGAAAAAAACGGCTGCCGTACAATCTGCACGCGTCTTTCAAAGGACAGCGAAAAGCTCGGATCTTTTGAGTTCAAAGCCGGCGACAGCATAGTTATAGGCAACGAAGGCCACGGCGTCGGCGATATGACGGCAAAGGTATGCGCTCACAGCCTTTACATTCCCATGAACGACGGTGCGGAATCCCTCAATGCAGCGTGCGCCGCGGCAATCACCATCTGGGAAATGAAAAAATGCTCTCCTATATTATAATTGCAGTTTCGGAGTGAAAAACATGGACAACAGAATTCTTTACTACATCTGGCTATCCAATGTCCTGCGTCCCGGCAACAAGTACATAAAGGCTCTGTTTGCTTATTTCGGAAGCATCGAAAAGATATACGGAGCACAGGAAAAAGAGTACGGTGCGGCAGGTGTAAAACCGTCCGACGCGAAATGCCTTGCAAACAAGGATCTTGCGCTTGCTCTTTCGCAGTACGAATATTGCAAAAAGGAGCACATAGGTTTTATGTGCTTTGACGATCCGTTCTACCCCGAAAGGCTCAAAATAACCGACGATCCGCCGTGTATGTTCTACTACCGCGGCAGACTTCAGCTGCTCGACGATTTTCCGTGCGTCGCAATGGTCGGAACGAGAAAATGCACAAAAGGCGGTTTCAGGCTTGCGTACAAGATAGCATACGGTGCAAGCTCTTACGGCATTACGATAGTAAACGGACTTGCCGCGGGAATTGACGGTGCGTGCATAGCGGCGGCGCTTGACGCAAACGGTTACGCTGTCGGTCTTCTCGGCTGCGGAATAGACCGCATATATCCTTTGTCAAACAAGGATCTGTTTTACAGGCTTTCGGCAAGCGGACTTATACTCACTGAATTTCCGCCGTTCACCGAACCGAAAGGTTCAAACTTTCCCGTCAGAAACCGCGTCATAAGCGGTCTGTGTCTCGGAACGTGCGTGTTTGAAGCCGACGCCGACAGAAGCGGCGCAATGATCACGGCGCACCATGCTCTGGAACAGGGCAGGCACATCTTTGCGGTTCCCGGAAATCCCGACGACAAGATGTATTCGGGTGCGCTCGAACTTATAAAAGACGGCGCGTTCGTACTCACAGACGCAGAGGACATCGCCTCGGAATATTCGATGATGTTTCCTCACAGGATAAATCTGCGCAACAAGCCCGAAGTCCCCGAAGAACGGCTTGAAAAATACGTCAGCGAATATTTCGGTTCGGAAAAAGAAAACATAAGTCCGAAAAAACGTCTCAATTCAAAATCGGCCGGAGCCGACTACGGCACGGCAGCGCAAAAAACGCAAAACACATATTCCGCCGTAACAAAAAAGCCTGAAACCTGCATTAACAATAGGCGTGCAGACCGATCCGGCACACACCGAAAGGCAGTGCAGCCGCACGGCGCTTACGAAAACGCGTATCAGGTGAACGAACCACGGACGGAAACTTCGAAAACACAGCAAAACATTTCGGAAAGTCCGCAAGACTCCCCGTCACAGCGCGAACAGACGGATCTCTCCATGCTTTCGCCGACAGAGAAGAAAATTTATCATCTGTTTGCACACAACGGCGTTATGACGCCGGACGAAATAGCACGCGAGGGCATTAAAATCGAGGACGTACTCTCGTCGATAACGCTGCTTGAAGTATACGACTTCGTAGAGGCAATGCCCGGCGGAAGATACAAATTCAAAAGCAGATAAATCAAGTATTTTTTATATAAATTTGGCGGCAGAACCGCCGGAAAGAGGAACAGAATTGGCAAATCTTGTTATAGTTGAGTCACCCGCAAAAGCCAAGACCATAAAAGGCTACCTCGGCAAGAACTACAAGGTAACCGCGTCAAAAGGACACGTAAGAGATCTTCCGAAAAGCACGCTCGGAGTAGACATAGAAAACGACTTTACACCCAAATATATAAATATCCGCGGCAAAGGCGACCTTATAAAAGAGCTTAAAGCCGAAGCAAAAAGCGCAGACGCCGTTTTTCTCGCAACCGACCCTGACCGCGAAGGAGAGGCAATATCATGGCACCTTGCAAACGTTCTCGGAATACCCGAGGACAAAATAAAGCGCGTCAAGTTCAACGAGATCACGAAACCCTGCGTAAAAGAAGCAATCAAGCACTCCGGCAAGATCGACATGAATCTTGTTGACGCACAGCAGGCGCGCAGAATTTTAGACAGAATCGTCGGCTACAAATTAAGCCCCGTGCTTTGGAAAAACGTAAAGAGCGGCCTTTCCGCAGGACGCGTTCAGTCTGTCGCAACGCGCCTTATAGTTGACAGAGAAAACGAGATACGCGCGTTCAAGCCCAAGGAATACTGGTCGGTGGATATTACTTTAAAGACAAATTCGGGAAAGACCTTTTCGGCTTACTATTTCGGAGATTCCGACGGCAAAAAGGAACTCGGCTCAAAAGCCGACGCCGACAGCGTTCTCGAAGAAATCAAAAAACACGGAATAACCGTAAAGAGCATAAAAAAAGCGGAGCGCACAAAAAATCCCGCACCGCCTTTCATCACCTCCACGTTGCAGCAGGAGGCATACAGACGTCTCGGTTTCCCGTCGGCAAAGACCATGAAAACGGCACAGGAACTGTATGAGGGCGTCGCTCTCGGTGAGCACGGAACGCACGGTATAATCTCTTACATGAGAACCGACTCGCTGCGCATTTCCGATATTGCAGCCGACGCCGCAAAGCAGTACATCACCGAAACCTACGGCGAAAGCTTTTATCCCAAAACACGCCGCATATACAAGTCGAGAAACGGCGCACAGGACGCGCACGAGGCTATACGTCCGTCATACATCGAGTATCCGCCCAAAGCCATACGTTCCTATCTTTCAAACGATCAGTACAAGCTCTACAAGCTTATCTGGGACAGATTTATTTCAAGCCAGATGGCAAGCGCCGTACTTGACACGGTAAATATTGACTCCGAAGCAGGAAACAGCATATTCCGCTCATCGGGATATACCGTAAAGTTCCCCGGATTTATGTCTGTATACGAAGAAAGCACGGACGACGCTCAGAATTCCGATTCAAAGGAAAAGGACGGACTTCTGCCAAACGTTTCCGAAGGCGAGAAGTTAGAGATTGCCGAAACAGCTCCCGCACAGCACTTCACGCAGCCCCCGGCACGCTACAACGAAGCCTCCCTTATCAAAACTCTTGAAGAAAAAGGTATCGGACGTCCGAGCACCTACACTCCCACAATTACAACGATAGTTCAGAGAGGATATGTCGAAAGAGTTGCCAAAACCCTGTCTCCGACTGTTCTCGGCGAGCTTACCACAAGCCTCATGACGGACAATTTCCCCGACGTCGTTGACTACAACTTCACGGCGACAATGGAAAACTCCCTTGATGAGATAGAGGACGGCAAAAAGCATATGCTTGACGTACTGAAAGAGTTTTACGACGATTTTGCGTCTGAGCTTGCAAAAGCCGAAAAGACCGTCGAACAGAAAAACTACAAGCTGCCGGTTATAGAAACCGACATCGTTTGCGAAAAGTGCGGCAGCAAGATGGTTGTAAAGAGCGGAAGATTCGGAAAGTTCGCGGCTTGTCCCAACTACCCTGCCTGCAAGAACACAAAGCCGCTTGACAAGGACGGAAACGCCGTCGAAACAAAGGACGATACGGCAAATGCGCCGCAGCCGGCTCCCGACGACATCAAGTGCGATATATGCGGCTCTCCCATGGTAATCCGCCGCGGAAGATACGGAATGTTCTACGCCTGCTCGAATTATCCGAAATGCAGCGGAACAAAGCCTATAAACAAAGAACTTGACGTACCCTGTCCGTTATGCGGCTCAAAGATAGTGATGCGCCGAGGCAAGAACAGAACTGCGTTTTACAGCTGTTCAAGCTATCCGAAATGCAAGTTCACCTCCTGCGACACTCCGACAAACGAAAAATGCCCCGTATGCGGCGGAATGCTTCTTAAAAAGCGCGGCAAGAATATGTACGTCTGCATAAACAAGGAATGTTCCTACAAAGCGGAAATTCCCGAATCCGAATCCAAAGAGGACAACTGATCTTATGTTTGCGAAAGGCGGTAAAAGACTGTTATGAAAATTATAGTTGACTGCATGAGCGGAGACAATGCTCCGTATGAAATCGTAAAGGGTGCGCTTATCGGCGCAAAGCAGCATGGAACAGAGCTTATTCTTGTCGGAACAAAATCCGAAATAGAATCTGCCGCGGCAAAGGAAAAGCTGTCATTGGACGGTGTGCGCATTGTTGAAAACACGGGCGAGAACCTTACAATGGAGGACGAACCCGGCTCTGTTTTAAAGGAAAAGAACGAATCGAGCATGGCTCTTTCGATAAAGCTGTTAAAGGACGGAGAGGGCGACGCGCTTGTATGCGCCGGAAACACGGGCGCTCTGCTTACGGGCTCAACGCTTATGCTCAGAAGAATTAAGGGTGTGCGCAGACCGGCTCTCGGCGCAATTATCCCTCTCGGCTCTCCCACTCTGCTTGCGGACTCGGGCGCACAGGCTGTATGCTCACCCGAAGACCTTATAATGTTTGCGCACATGGGAAATCTTTACATGAAAAACGTAATGGGCATAGATAATCCAAAGATCGCGCTTGTCAACAACGGAGCCGAAGAACACAAAGGAACTCCCTTGCAGCAGGAGACCTACAAAGCGCTCAAAAACGACGCATCATTAAACTTTATCGGCAACATTGAGGGCAGAGATATTCCCAAAGGCGAAGCAGACGTCATAATCGCCGACGGATTTACGGGAAACGTCGTGCTCAAGATGTGCGAGGGCGCGGGCTGGCTTGTAAAATCCTGTCTTAACAGGCTGTTTAAGCGCAATCTTCTTTCAAAGATCGCATATATATTCGCGTCGGGCAGCATAAAACAGCTCTCGCGCGAAATGGATTATTCGGTATACGGCGGCGCACCATTCTTAGGCGTTGCAAAACCCGTTATAAAGGCGCACGGCAGCGCAAATTACGTAAGCGTTGCGGCGTGCATAGGTCAGGCTGAGCGATATGCACAGTCGGGCATGATCGAAGACATTGCCGCAATGGCGCAGAAAAGCGATACCGAAAATTAAAAAACAAACTACTTATTTAATATTTGATTGTGAGGTAAAAACAAATGCCTGAACATTCAGCTTTGCTTGAAGAAAGAATCGGCTACGAATTCCGTGACAAGAGTCTGCTTGACACGGCTCTTACGCATTCGTCGTATGCAAACGAACTAAAGGCAAAGGGCGAAAACATAATGTACAATGAACGTCTCGAATTTTTGGGAGACTCGGTTTTATCTCTTGTTGCAAGCGTTCATCTTTTCAAGGGCAACAAGAATATGTTTGAGGGAGATCTTACGAAGATACGCGCAGGAATCGTATGCGAAAACGCGCTTTACGAATATGCGACGGACATTGATCTCGGAAAATATCTGTTTCTCGGACACGGCGAAGAAGTAAGCGGAGGACGCACGCGCCGTTCAACTCTTGCGGACGCATTCGAGGCTCTGCTCGCGGCAATATATCTTGACGGAGGCTTTGAAAAGGCAAGAAAGTTCGTACTTCCCTACCTTACCGCCGCAGCTGACAAGCTTATACGCGACGGCGGAAGCGAGGACTACAAAACCCTTTTGCAAAAGTTTATACAGCAGAACAAAGGCGACATTCTCGAATACGAAATGCTCTCGGAAAGCGGCCCGTCGCACAGCAAGAGTTTTGAATATGCCGTAAAGCTCAACAACAACATTATAGGCAAAGGCACAGGCTCTTCAAAGAGAGACGCCGAGCAGGAGGCTGCAAAACAGGCTCTTATTCTGTTCGGAAAAGTTAAGGGTTAATATGCCGCGCCACGTAAATATTCCTATCTTTATTCCCCACGAAGGCTGCAAAAACTCCTGCGTATTCTGCGACCAGAGAAGCATTACCGGAACAAGCGGCAGCGCGCACAGAGATATACGTCCCGAAATTGAAACGGCGCTGTCCACGGTATGTTCCGACGACTTTGCGGAGATTGCATTTTTCGGGGGCAGCTTTACGGGAATCGGAAACAAACTTATGACAAGCCTTTTAGACACGGCTTACGAATACGTAAAAAACGGAAAAGTCAGATCAATAAGGCTGTCAACGCGTCCCGACTATATAGACCGCGGGATTTTGGATATTTTAAAAACACACGGCGTTACAGACGTTGAACTCGGCATACAGAGCATGGTTCAGAGTGTGCTCGACATGTCGCGCCGCGGTCACACTGTCGAACAGACAAGAAAAGCCTGTGCGCTCATAAAGGAATACGGCTTTAACCTTGTCGGGCAGATGATGACGGGACTTCCCGGCTCGTCGCAGGCTGACGAAGTATACACGGCGCAGCAAATAGTTGAAATGGGTGCCGACGGCGCGAGAATTTATCCGACCGTCGTATTCAGAAACACCGAGCTTTGCAATATGGCAATGCGCACAGAATACACTCCGCTTACAAACGAGGACGCCGTGAAAAGAAGCGCTGCGGTATATGCCGTATTTGACAAGGCAAACGTAAAGGTTCTGCGGATAGGTCTTTGCGCGTCGGAACAGCTTTCGGGTTCGGACGTATACGCCGGCGCAAACCACCCAGCTTTGGGAGAGCTTGTTCTCGGAGAATACTATTACGAAAAGCTATGCGGCAGACTCAGCGAAATGCTCGCTCTTGCGCAAAACATTCCCGGAAAAGTCAATATCTGCATTCACTGCTCAAAATCAGACTCTTCCAAAATCGCGGGGCAAAAATCGGCAAACAAATCACGTATGTTATCACTTCTGTCTCAGAGAAACCCCAACATCACGGACATTAAAATCATACCGACAGATTCCGCAAACGTCGGAAAATTTATTATAAGCGCAGAAAATTACTGCAAAAACAAGCGTACACGGAGGAAAACAAATTGTACTTAAAAGCGTTGGAGTTAAGAGGTTTCAAATCTTTTCCCGACAAAACAAGACTTGAATTTCAAAAGGGCGTGACGGCTGTCGTAGGCCCTAACGGAAGCGGCAAATCAAACGTATCGGACGCCGTACGCTGGGTTCTCGGCGAAATGTCGCCGAAGTCGCTCAGAGGTTCAAAGATGGAGGACGTAATCTTCGCCGGTACGGCAAAGCGTACCCAGACGGGATTCTGCGAGGTCTCCATAATTATAGACAATTCGGGAAAAGAACTTCCGTGCGACACCGAGGAAGTAAAGGTCACAAGAAAATACTACCGTTCCGGCGACAGCGAATACAGAATTAACGACAAGCCATCAAGATTAAAGGACATATACGAGCTTTTTCTCAACACCGGTATAGGCAGAGAGGGATATTCCGTCGTAGGTCAGGGCAAAATCGCCGAGGTCATCTCTCAGAAAAGCGACGAGCGACGCCACATATTTGAAGAAGCCGCCGGAATTTCAAAGTACCGCTACAAAAAGAACGAAACGGAAAAAAAGCTTGCCGAAACAGAAACGCATTTAATAAGAGTAAACGACATTGTGGGCGAAATATTCCTACGTCTTGCCCCTCTCGAAAAGGACGCCGAAAACGCTCAGAAATATCTTGTTTTATCCGAACGCAAAAAACAGCTTGAAGTTTCTATCTGGCTTGACAGAATAATAAAGGCTTCCGACCGTTCAAAGGAAGTGGAAAACAAATATTCAGCGGCAAAATCATCATACGAAAACAAGGACGGCGAGCTTGAAATGCTTGACGCGTCCATCGAAGGCTTATCCAACAAAAAGCTGTTTGTAAATCAGCAGACGGAAAGCATAAGAAACAGCATTTCGGAGGCTGAAGCCGAAAGAAACAGACTTGAAAACTTAAAAAACCTCTCTCAGAACGATATATCCCACCACAACGAGAGAAAGAGTCAGATAAACGCCGAAATCAAGCTTTTATCGCAGGACGAGCTTACATTGCTGAAAACGCGTCTTTCGGAATGTGAAAAGGCTCTTGACGACGCAAAAACGGCATCTGAAAACGCACTGAAAACTTCAGAGGAATGTGAGAAAAAAGCCGCAGACACAGCCCTTCTCGTAACCAATGCCGAAAAAGACATAGAATCAAAGCAGGACGAGATCAGAGCCTGCTCGGAAGAACTTACGGATCTTACGATCAAAGAGGCGGCGGAGGAAAACTCTCAGAAATCCGAAAAGGAACGCCGCGAATTTCTCGAATCCGAAATAAAAAAAGCCGACGAAGAACTTGAACAGGCTTACACCGCGCTCGAAAACGCAGAGCAGAGAAAAAAGGACTTTTTGTCGCAGAAAGAGCAGTTAAACACAGAAATATCCTCGGAAAGAAAAAATCTCGAAGAACTTTCGTCCAAACGCGACGAACTTCTGCGCACCAAAAACGAACTTGAGGCTAAATACGCCGCCGACTCGCACCGCCGCGACGTTCTCGACAGAATGGACAAGATGCTTGACGGTTATCCCGGCAGCGTAAAATCCGTCATGAACGAAAAAAGCCTTTCGGGTATATGCGGTCCCGTTTCGCGAATACTCGGAGTTTCGGGACAGTATGTGACCGCCATAGAAACGGCGCTCGGCGCTGCGGTTTCAAACATTGTCGTAGAGGACGAATACAGCGCAAAAGAGGCTATACGTTTCTTAAAGCGCACGAACGGCGGACGTGCGACCTTTCTTCCGCTCACCTCCGTAAACGGCAGAACCCTGAACGAACAGGGGTTATCGCTTGAGCGCGGATACATCGGAACTGCGAGCGACCTTGTGACATACGAGAAAAAGTACCGCGTCATCGCAGAAAATCTTCTCGGAAGAACGCTTGTCGCAGACAACATAGACAACGCGTCGGACATTGCGAGAAAGTATTCCTACCGTTTCAAGATAGTAACTTTAGACGGTCAGGTAATTAATGCCGGAGGTTCGTATACGGGCGGTTCGGCTGCGGCACGAACTGGTGTCATGTCGCGTAACGCGGATATTGCCGCTCTTGACGAAAGCATTGCAAAAACAGGAAAGCGCATGAAAGAGCTGCGCGAAGAAATAAAGCAGAACGCAGAAGAGCGCCAAAGCACGGCGGAATACATCGAGGGCTTGCGAAACGACCTTTCAAGCGCCGACAGCGGTCTGTACAGAAGCGAAAACGATATAAAGATCAACACAGAACACATTGACGCGTGTTCCGCACGTCTTAAAAATATGCGCCTGCAGCTTGACGAAACAAGCGACGACAAAATAAAGGAAAGACTGTCTGCCCTTTCGCTGCAAAAAGCAGAAAAGCAGGCTCATCTCGAGGCTCTCGGCACAGAGCTTACCTCGCTCAAAAAACTGCTTGACGAACGCGACACGCAAAGGGCAAAAGCCGATGAAGAACTCGGAAACGCAAGACTTCTCGCGGTATCGGCGCAGAAAGACATAGAGTCCGCGCAAACCAACCTTGAAACTCAGAAAACACTGATTGCGGACAACGTAAGAAGAACGCTCTTGCTGAAAGAGGAACTTTCGGAGATAGAAAAACAGCTTTCGGGCATAAACGTTGACATAGAAAAACTTGCGGACGACGCTAAAAAAGCGGCGGAACATCTCGAAGAATTAAAGAAAAACTTTAACGAGAGCATGGAAAGTTCCGAAAAGCTTGAGCGCGAGATCAATGTCAACCGCGAAAAACAGCGCGATCTTCAAAGCGACAAGGAAGTATTCTTCCGCGAAATGACAAAGCTGGAATCGGCTCTTGAAAAGTACAAGAACGAATACGACGACTTAACCGCAAAGCTCTGGGAGGAATACACGCTTACATTTACCGACGCGTCGGCTCTCGGATTTGAAAGTCCGAAAGAGGGTGACGCATCTGAGCTTGCAAGCGTCAAGGCAAAGATACGCGCGCTCGGACACATCAACGTAAACGCAGTCGAAGAATACCGCGAAACCAAAGAACGCTACGATTTCCTCACGGGTCAGATAAACGACCTCGAAAAGTCAAAGGCGTCGCTTGAAGGCATTATAAAGCGTCTTGAAACCGACATGAAAACCATGTTTGCAAACGCCGTTGACGAAATAAATAAGCAGTTCAAAGAGGTTTTCTGCGACTTATTCGGCGGAGGAAACGCGGAGATCGTCATAACCGATCCCGAAAATCTGCTTGAATCGGGCATTGAGATAAACGTTCAGCCGCCCGGAAAAATGGTTAAGAACATATCTCTGCTTTCCGGCGGAGAACAGGCGTTTACCGCAATCGCGCTTTACTTTGCTATTCTCAAGGTAAACCCTGCGCCTTTCTACATCTTCGACGAAATAGAGGCGGCTCTCGACGACGTAAACGTAAACCGCTTTGCATCATACGTAAAGAAAAACAGCGACACTCAGTTTATCATTATCACTCACCGCCGCGGTACTATGGAGGTCGCAGACACCATGTACGGCGTTACGATGCAGGAAAAAGGCGTTTCGAGTTTCTTAAAGGTAAACATTGACGACGTTGAAAAGAAAACCGGCATAAAACTGTAATTACAAGGAGTACGCCAAATGGGATTATTTGACTTTTTCAAAAAAAACAAAAAGGACGAACAGGACGAATACCGAAACGACCGTCAAAACGATGACGAAATACAAAAGCAGGACGAGCAGCAATCGGAGTCCGACGGCACCGTAACCGAGGATTTCACGGAAGATCACGAAAATACGGAAGATGTCCCCGATTATGAAGACGCGCATAACACTGCCGACAATGACGCGGACGGTGTTTCGGAACAAAACGAAAATATGTACGTCAAAGAAAGCGTAACCGATGCCGACGGCGAAAACACCGACGGTGAACAGTATTATGAGTCCGAAAATCAGCCCGAAAGCGAGCCGGAATCTGTTGAATCGGAAACAGCGGAAGAACCGGAGCAGGAATATTCCGATGAAACGGAAAATCCGCAAGAAAACGCAGAGATTTCAGACGAAGCTGTCGAAACGCTTTCCGAAGAACAGCCGAAAGAGCAGCACAAAGGCTTTTTTGAGCGTCTGAAAGAGGGACTCAAACGCACAAGAGACTCGGTTTTCGGTCAGATAAACGACATTTTCAAGAGTTTTGTCAAGGTTGACGAGGACATGCTTGAAGAACTCGAAGAGGTTCTTATCGCGTCGGACGTCGGAATAAACATCACATCGGAAATAATAGATGAATTGCGCGACAGAATAAAGTCAAAGCACATAACCAAACCCGAAAACGCAAAAAATGAACTTATCGAAATTCTCGAAAGCACCATAGGTGAGGACGAACCGCTTGACGTTTCAAAAAAGCCGACGGTAATTCTCGTTATCGGCGTAAACGGCGTCGGCAAAACCACCTCAATCGCAAAGCTTGCAAACAAGCTCAAAAACGAGGGCGAAAGCGTGGCGCTTGCCGCTGCGGACACTTTCAGAGCAGCAGCCATAGATCAGCTTGAGATCTGGGCAAACCGCGTCGGAGTGCCGATAATCAAACATTCAGAGGGCGCAGACCCTGCGGCTGTCGTGTTCGACGCCTGCTCATATGTCAAGAGCCACGGCACTGACGTGCTCATTGTTGACACTGCCGGCAGACTTCACGTAAAGAAAAACCTTATGGACGAGCTTGCAAAGATAAACCGCGTAATCGACCGCGAACTGAACGGTGCGGGACGCGAAACGCTGCTTATACTCGACGCCGTTACAGGTCAGAACGCCATTAACCAGGCAAAGGAGTTCATGCACACTTCGGCTATCACGGGAATTATCCTTACCAAGCTTGACGGCACGGCAAAGGGAGGAATTATCATCTCGGTCAAAAAGGAACTCGGCATACCGGTAAAGTTTATCGGCGTCGGCGAACAGATGGACGATCTCCAGACCTTCAACGGCAAAAACTTTGTAAAAGCATTATTTGAGGAATAAAAAATGAAAATTGCAGTCGCAACAAAAAATTCCCACAAAGTAAAAGAGCTTGAAAGGCTTATCGACATACCGGGAGCACAGTTTCTAAGCTTACGGGATCTCGGCTTTGAGGGCGAAATAGAGGAAAACGGAAGTACGTTTGAGGAAAACGCGCTTATAAAGGCAAGAGCCGTATGCAGAAAATACGGTATTCCTGCAATCTCGGACGATTCGGGGCTTTGCGTTGACGCACTCGGCGGCGCACCCGGAATATACTCGGCAAGATACGCGTCGGAGGACGGCGAAAACTCAGACGACAAGCTGAACATAAAAAAGCTGCTTGCAAATCTTTCGGGAGTCCCCAAGGAAAAACGCGGCGCGCACTTTGTATGCGCCATGGCGCTTGTCACACCCGACGGTTCTGAATACACCGTAAGAGGTGAATGCGGCGGTTACATTACCGAAGAGGTTTTAGGTTACGACGGATTCGGATACGATCCCGTTTTCTTCAGCAGCGCTTTGGAAAAAACTTTCGGACAAGCCTCGGAGGACGAAAAAAACGGCGTAAGCCACAGATACGCGGCATCGAAAAAGATGTCGCAGCTTATAGAAGATACACTTTTCAAAAAGGATAACAAAAATGACTGACACTACTCTCAATTCTTCGCAGCGTGCGTACTTACGTTCGCTTGCAAACACACTCCCCGCAATATTCCAGCTCGGAAAAGGCGGCATAAACGAAAACTTTATAGCTCAGATAGACGACGTTCTCGAAGTGCGCGAGCTTATCAAAATAAGCCTTCTCGAAACCTGCGAGCTTACCGTAAAAGAAGCAGCCGACGAGATCTGCGCCGCAACGGGCGCTCAGAGCGTTCAGATGATCGGCAGAAAGCTTGTTCTTTACAGACAGGCTCACGAAAAGGAAAACAGAAAGATAAACTTACCGAGGAAACAAAAGTGAAAATCGGACTTTTCGGCGGCAGCTTTAATCCCGTACACATTGGGCATTTGAGAGCTGCGGAAATTTTCTGCCAAAAACAAGAGCTTGACTCGCTTTACGTCGTACCGGCTCACGTCTCGCCTTTCAAAACCGAAAAAGATTCTTTATACGTTTCGGACGCGGACAGGCTGAATATGGCGCGCCTTTGCTTTTCGCATCTCGAAAGCGGCACAAAAGTCAATGTCAGCGACATAGAAATAAGCCGCGGCGGAACAAGCTACACAATAGACACCGTAAACGCGCTGCTTGAAAAAACGGGACAGAACAAAATATATATGCTTGTCGGCAGCGATATGTTTTTAAGTCTTGAAAAGTGGAAAAGCTTTGAGGAACTCTTTGAAAAATGCGTTATCTGCACGCTTTCGAGAAACGCCGACGAGCTTAATCTGCTGCGCGCAAAATCGAAGGAATATTTTTTACGTTACGGCGCGCAGACCGAAATATACTCAGACGAGCCTCTCGAAGTTTCGGCAACACGTATACGCTCTCTTTTTGCCTGCGGAAAAGGCGAAAATTGCCGTAATATGTTGACGGCTGACGTTTTTGAGTATATAATAGAAAATAGGTTGTTTACGGAAAGCGCTGACAAGGCGGAAAATCTCTTTACGCACGAGCCGACGTCCTCCTCGACGCTTGAAAGAATACGCGGAAAAATTCCGGAGTTTCTGACTCCCAAAAGACTTATTCATACGCTCAGCGTTGAAAAACAGGCTCTGGAAATTGCAGAACCGATGTTTGAAAAGCTCGGCATTGACAAAAAATACCTGTCTGACATATCGGCTGCGGCACTGCTGCACGACATTACAAAAAAGCTGCCGCTTACCGAACAGAAACGGCTTTGCTTAAAATACGGCATTCATACCGACAGCGTAAGCGCGGACAGTTCCAACCTTCTTCATTCAAAGACGGCGGCTTTTCTCTCGCGTGACATATTCGGCATAAACGATATTGTTTTCGGTGCCGTTTTCAATCACACTACGGGAAAAGCAGGCATGAACGTATTTGAAAAGATTATTTTTCTCTCGGATTACATCGAGCCTACCCGAAAACAGCAGGTATGCGCCGACGCAAGGGAAAAATTTTTAAACGACGCAAAGCAAAACGGCTTTAATATGCGCGCTCTCGACACGGCAGTCGCGGATTCGCTGGATTCCACGCTTTTATATCTTTTAAGCACAAAAAATCCGATTGCCGCCGAAACCATACAGGCAAGAAACCACCTTATATTGCAGTATTCACGAAAAAAACTTTTGTGAAACACGCAGAAAGGACACAGAAATTTTGATGAACGACAAGAATTTTCACGAAAACAGCGAAAAAGAATTTTTGGAAAACAAATCCATGCGCAAAACCGGGCATCGTTCTCCGAAAAACGGAAAGACTCCCGGAAAGCGCGGCAAGGCTCTTAAAATAATACTCGCCGTACTCTGCGTGATTATCGTTTTAATTTTTGCGGTATTTACATACTTCAAGCGCATATACAAGCCGCGCCACCAGAACGATGACGGCATAAATTCGGGTATTCCGACTGAGATAATAGACGCCGAAACAGGTGAAAAGATCTCCATGCACGACGGAACATACACGTTCCTTGCAACGGGCTGCGACAAGAGCGAGAGCCTTACGGACGTAATCATGGTTGCGTCATACAATATGTCCGAGAAAAAAGTCGCTATCATGTCAATTCCGCGCGACACGTACGTAAAGGTAAATTCAAAGCTTATTCTTGACGACAGCGGCGCCATATCAAAGGACAACTTTACCGGAGGCTACGGTATAAAGATAAACGCTGCATACGCTAAGGGACGTTCCTTTGCGGGCGACGAGCTTGAACAGCTTGCCAAAAACGCAAAAGACAAATCCGACGCCGAAATCAAAAAGCTCTGTTCCGATTCTTTTCTGAGCATTGACGCAAAAACGCTCAAAGCCTACATGAACGAAACCGACAAGACAAAGAAAAAGCAGATGTACGAGGATATACGCAAAAAATTCGGCATAAAATATCTCGGTACTCTCATATACTATAATTTCGGAGTTCCGGTAGACTTTTATGCGCAGGTAAACGTTTCGGGCTTCCGCGGAGTTGTTGACGCTGTCGGCGGAGTTGACGTTGTAATCCAGCAGGACATGAACTACGACGATCCGCTTCAGGATCTTCACATACACCTCAAAAAGGGTTCGCAGCATCTTGACGGCAACAAGGCGGAACAGTTTGTAAGATTCAGAAAAGGCTATGTGAGCGCAGACCTTGCGAGAATAGACGCGCAGAAGATATTCATGACCGCGTTTATAAAAAAGCTGCTCTCGTTCTCTACGGTTACAAAGATTGGCTCTGTTGCGGAAGAGATCCAGAAAAATCTTACAACAAACCTCACCGTTTCAGACGCGGTCTACTTTGCAACAAACGCGCTTGAACTTGATCTTGCAAACATCACCATGATAACCCTTCCGGGTGCCTCTCAGTACATGGACGGAGCATCTTATTACTCGGCAAACAAGGCAGCCGTACTTGAAACTGTAAACAACTATCTCAACAAGTATTCAAAGCCGCTCGCTGAAAGCAATCTCTGCCTTGCCGAAATATCTGACAAGGCTCCGCAGGGTACGGGCATAATGACGGCTGACGACATATCCAACGAAGAACCGCACATTGCATTTGTAAAGTCCGGTTCGGGCAGTCATTCTTCATCGTCACAGACAAGTACACCTAAGCCTGCCCCGGAACCTGCCCCGGAACCTGCCGCCCCCGAAACGCCCGTTTCCGAAAATAAACCGTCGGAAAACACTGACGCCCCCGAGAACAGCGGCGAAAACAAATCTGAAAACGGCGAAGGCACGGTTCAGCCGTCCGAAAATACGACCGGTAACGGTGAAAGCGCAGAAAATCCGGACGAAAACGGAAATACTGACGGAAACGGCTCTGAAAACAGTGAAAACGTCAGCGAAAATCAGGGAGAAAACAGTGAAAACGGAGAAAATTCCGAAAACAATGGTGGAACTTCGTCCGAAAATACACCTGATGTTGAACAAAACACTCCGTCGCAAAATGATGAGGTCTTGCTCTATAAGCAACAGCTTGAGCAGGCTAAAAAAGAGTATGATGCAAAAATCGCAGAGGCAAATCAAAGAAAAACGCAGTATATAGCAGACGCCGAAAAAGCCGAAGCACTTTATCAGAAAAAACTCGCCGAACAATCCGCTGAAAACTCCAGAATTAAAGCATTGTACGAATAACCCGACGCACACAACGAAAGGATAAATAATATATATGGAAAAACTTCACGATGAGGCGGCTGCAAAGGAAATTGCCCTCAAAGCCGCAAAAATACTCGATTCCAAAAAAGCGCGCGACGTAAAAATCATACGCGTAAACGAGCAGACAATAATCGCCGACTACTTTGTAATTGCGGGCGGTACTTCGCGCACACAGGTAAACTCACTTGCAGACGAAGTAGAATACAAGCTCGGACTTGAAGGCATAAACCCGTCGAAAGTCGAAGGCAGAGGTCAGGGAACCTGGGTTTTGCTTGACTACGACAGCGTTCTTATTCACGTGTTCAATCCCCAGTCAAGAGAGTTTTACAATCTCGAAAAGCTCTGGGCTGAGAGTACACCTGTTGAGTTTGAGAGTACAGAGGATTAAATTTATTTATATATAAAGGTTGGTTTCAAATGAAGTACGATTTCAAAGCCATCGAGAAAAAATGGCAGGACGAATGGGAAGCCAAGGGTGCTTTCCACGCCAAAAACGACTACACTCTTCCGAAATACTACGCTCTTGTTGAGTTCCCCTACCCGTCCGGTCAGGGACTTCACGTAGGTCACCCGCGTTCATATACGGCGCTTGATGCAGTCGCAAGAAAAAAGCGCATGCAGGGCTACAACGTTCTCTACCCTATGGGCTGGGACGCTTTCGGTCTGCCTACCGAAAACTATGCCATAAAAAACAAGATACACCCCAAGATCGTAACCGAAAAGAACATTGCGCGTTTCAAGAGTCAGCTTATGTCTCTCGGTCTTTCGTTTGACTGGTCAAGAGAGATAAACACGACCGACGAAGGCTACTACAAGTGGACGCAGTGGATTTTCTTACAGCTCTTCAAAAAGGGGCTTGCATACAAATCCAAGATGGCAGTCAACTGGTGTACCTCCTGCAAATGCGTACTTGCAAACGAAGAAGTTGTAAACGGCGTATGCGAAAGATGCGGCAGCGAGGTTATAAGACGCGAAAAGAGCCAATGGATGCTCAAAATAACGGCTTATGCACAAAGACTTATCGACGATCTCGACGATCTTGACTTTATCGACAGAGTAAAGGTTCAGCAAAAGAACTGGATAGGACGTTCGGAAGGTGCTGAGGTTGATTTCGGCACTACATCGGGCGACACGCTTACGGTATACACCACGCGTCCCGACACGCTTTTCGGCGCCACCTACATGGTAATTTCTCCCGAACACCCCATAATCGAAAAGTGGAAAGACAAGGTTGAAAACCTTTCCGATATACGCGCTTACCAAGAGGAAGCCGCAAAGAAGAGCGACTTTGAACGTACAGAGCTTGCCGACAAAAAGGAAAAGACCGGAGTTGAGATCAAGGGCATACGCGCCGTCAACCCCGTAAACGGTAAAGAAATTCCGATATTTATTTCAGACTACGTACTTATAACCTACGGAACGGGCGCAATTATGGCAGTTCCGGCTCACGATACGCGCGACTGGGATTTTGCCAAGAAGTTCGGACTTCCCATAATTGAAGTTGTTGCCGGCGGCGACGTTCAGAACGAGGCGTTTACAGACGTTGCAACCGGAAAACTTGTAAATTCCGACTTTCTTAACGGTCTTGAAGTGGCTGAGGCTAAGAAAAAGATAATCGAATGGCTCACTGAAAACGGCAAAGGTCACAAAAAAGTAAACTACAAGCTCCGCGACTGGGTATTCTCACGCCAGAGATACTGGGGAGAGCCTATTCCGATAGTACACTGCGACAAGTGCGGATACGTTGCGGTTCCAGAAGAAGAACTTCCGCTTACACTTCCCGAAGTCGAATCTTACGAACCCGGCGAAAACGGTGAAAGTCCTCTTGCCGGACTTGATTCGTGGGTAAACTGCACCTGTCCGAAGTGCGGCGGTGCTGCTAAGCGCGAAACCGACACCATGCCTCAGTGGGCAGGCTCGTCATGGTACTTCTTGCGCTACTGCGATCCTCACAACGACAAGGCTCTCGCGTCAAAAGAGGCTCTCGACTACTGGATGCCCGTAGACTGGTACAACGGCGGTATGGAACACACCACCCTTCACCTGCTCTACTCGCGTTTCTGGGCAAAATTCTTATATGACGAGGGCGTTCTCAAATGCAAAGAACCGTACCGCAAGCGCACCTCGCACGGCATGATTCTCGGTGAAAACGGAGAAAAGATGTCAAAATCCCGCGGAAACGTTGTAAATCCCGACGACATTGTAAACGAATACGGTGCGGACACGATGCGTCTGTACGAAATGTTTATCGGCGACTTTGAAAAGGCTGCGCCCTGGTCAAGCCAAGGCATAAAGGGCTGCAAGCGTTTCCTTGAAAGAGTTGCGAGCATGAGTGAAATGGCAAAGGGACACGGCGTAACGCCGAACCTTGAGTCATCGTTCCACAAGACCGTCAAAAAGGTAACCGAGGATATTGATCTTCTCAAGAACAACACGGCTATTGCGGCTATGATGTCGCTCTTAAACGAGATATTTGACGAAGGCACTCTCACTCTTGACGAGCTTTCGATATTTACACGCATCCTCTGCCCGTTTGCTCCTCACCTTGCGGAAGAAATCTGGCACGGCGTTCTCGGCGAAACAGGCTTTGCGTCTCTTGCGCCATGGCCCGAATATGACGAAAGCAAGACGGTTGACGCAAGCGTTGAGATCGCGGTTCAGATATGCGGAAAGCTCAAAGGCACTCTCAAAGTTCCGACAGGACTTTCCAAGGACGCTCTGCTTGACGCAGTAAAGGCTGAGCCGAAGTTTGCAGGTTTCATTGACGGCAAGACCATCGTCAAGGAAATCGCCGTTCCCGACAAGCTCGTAAATATCGTCGTAAGATAACGAAAACAATCCGGAAACCGCTAATTTTAACAAACAGTTCACACAATTATTTTCATATCTATTGACATATGCGCATAAATACTGTATAATATTCTACGGTATAAAAAATTCTCTTTGCCAAAAGCGGAGGGAGGGGAAATAGATGGCAGAAATAAAAATCAAGGATAATGAATCTCTTGACAGCGCACTCAGAAGATTTAAAAGACAGTGTGCAAGAAGCGGTGTACTTACCGAGCTCCGCAAGAGAGAGCATTACGAGAAACCCAGCGTTAAGCGCAAAAAGAAATCTGAAGCTGCTCGCAAGCGCAAGTTTAAGTAATAAAATTACACAGATTTACAAGAGAGACGGTGTTCATCACCGTCTTTTTTTGCGCCGTTTTTCTGCTTTTTCCTGCCCCGTATGACAAAAAACGGACACGAAAAAATCATGTCCGTTACAATATTTTACAGTGTAATCTTCTCAAAAAGCGGAAACACTTATTTCATAAGCCTTATTCTCGTATATTTTCCGTCGAGCAGAGAAAGCACAACTTCAAGGTCGCTCTCGAGATATTCGGGAGTGATAAACATCTTCTCGCCGTTTTTCTCGGTGATGTCAACGCTGCCGAACGCCTTGCCTATGCTCTCCTTGCTTGAGTTTGTCCTGATATACGAGCTTGTGACGTCCTCCGAAACATCTCTTATAAAATCGGTATTATCTGCGTCTTTCCAACTTGCTCTTACCTTGCAGTTATCAATAACGTCAAGCACGTCCGCAACAACAGCGCTTGCAGTAGGCAGACTTCCCGCGCCGCGTCCGCAGAAAAGCACATCTCCTACTATATTTCCGACAACGGAAATTCCGTTATACACATCGTTTACGCCTGCAAGAGAATTATCGTCCGGCACAAGATGCGGTGCCGTAAGAACCGAAATTCTGCCGTCCGCACACTTTTTTGCACGTCCGAGGAGCTTTATGGCAAATCCGTTCTCTCTTGCATAAACAAGGTCATTATAGGTTATATCCGATATTCCTTCGCAAAGTATCTTTTCGGTCGGGACTGTCTTTCCGTATGCCAAAGACGCAAGTATGCTTATCTTTCTGCAAGTGTCCTTTCCCTCAATGTCCGCCGAAGGATCGCGTTCGGCATATCCGAGTTTCTGCGCCTGTTTAAGTGCGGTATCAAAATCAAGCTTATCGCGTTCCATGCGTGTGAGAATATAGTTGCAGGTGCCGTTGAGTATACCCGATACCGAGATTATCTTATTTGCCGCAAGGCACTTTCTCATCGGGCGTATGATCGGTATTCCTCCGCCGACGCTTGCTTCAAACATATACGCGACGCCGTTTTTTTCTGCCAGTGCCATAAGCTCCGCACCGTGCGCCGCAACAACCTCTTTATTCGAAGTGACAACGCTCTTTCCTCTTTCAAGCGCGGACTTTGAGAAGCCGTAAGCCGGGTTTATTCCGCCCATTGTTTCTACAACGACGCTTACTTCATCGTCGGAAAGTATTGTTTCAATATCATGAACCACTCTGCCGCCTAACGGATGATCGGGAAAATCGCGCAGGTCGAGAATGTATTTTACATTTATCTTTTTTCCGCCCAGGCGTTCCGAAAAGCTTTCCGCATTCATCATAATTGTTTCGGCAACTCCCGAACCGACAACGCCGAAGCCCATGATTGCAATACTTATCATTATTAATCCTCTTTTCTCATATACATAGGTATAGCACGCACGAGCGTGTATTCATATCGGTATTTTAACATAAAAACCGCCTTAAATCAAGAAATTTGCAGCATTTTTGAGAAATTTAGCATTTATACAAAAAATGTGATTGACTAAAAGAGCAAAATAGGATATATTATCATATAAACGGGAGTGTATTTACGTGCTTGAGCCGGAAAACCGCCACAAACGCATAATTTTAACGGCATTTTATGCATTTCTGATCATTGCCGCGGCGTTTGTTTTTTTCAAATATCTGTTTTCTCCGCTCTTTCCGTTTCTTGCTGCGTTTGCAATTTCGGCACTTACAAGACCGGCTTTGAGATACGTATGCAAAAGAACGGGACTTCCGAAAAAACTTGCATCGGTGCTGTTTACGCTTATTCTTATAAGCATTCTCGCATCTCTTATATGGGTGTGCTTTTCACGGCTGTTCTACGAGCTTGTACAGCTTGCGGGGCTTTTCTCGTCGGACGCGGTTTCGGATTTTCTCGACACGCTGTCGGTGCGCATTTCGGATTTTCTTCACGGACTTCCGGGCGGAAAATTCAGCCGCGAGTTTACAGAGAACATTACCGAAAAAATCCGCACCATAGACAAAATTGCTCTCAGCGCTCTCGGAAAGTTTACGCCGCAGTTAATAGAATCTCTCATGGGCTTTGCAAAAAAGATACCCGGCGCGCTTGTCAGCCTTATATTTATCTTCATAGCGCTTTTTTATATCGGGCTTGACTACGAAAATATTATTGCCTTTATATGCGCGCAGCTTTCACCCAAAGCGAAAAATACTCTTTTTGAGATAAAGCGTCAGTTCTGCGCGACCTGTGCCGATCTTTTCAAAGCATATTTTCTGATTACGCTGATAACATTTGCGGAGCTGCTTGTCGGATTTCTTATATTACGCATAAAATATGCGGTGCTGCTTGCGCTGCTTGTCTCGTTTGTGGATATGCTGCCTGTACTCGGAACAGGCTCGGTACTTGTTCCGTGGGGACTTATCGCATTAATTCTGGGCAAAAACGGCGTCGGAATAGGCATACTGGTTCTGTACGGCACAATAACTGTAATCCGTCAGATAATAGAACCCAAAATCGTCGGGAACACAATAGGGCTTTATCCGCTCATAACGCTTATGGCAATGTATGCCGGCACAAAGCTTATAGGCTTTGCAGGGTTATTTATCTTCCCCATTACCGCGATAGTTATAAAAAGTTTAAACGATAAAGGGATTTTCTCACTGTACAAAACTCCCGACGCAACCGACGCGCAGAAGCTTGCTCAGTCAAAACAAAAGTATGCAAACTTCAAAAAAGACGACAACAACGCTCCACGCAAAAAGACCTGATTTCCGGAGAATTATCATGACTACAACACAGCAGATTTCCATATCCGAACAAAAATATCAAGACTCCGTACAGCTCGTTTTCAACGCAATTTTAAGTAAACCGTCCACGCGGCTCATACTCGTCGCGGGACCGAGCTGTTCCGGCAAGACCACAACCACCTGCAACCTCGTAAAGCTGCTTGCACAAAACGGCATTACCTCGCACATGATTTCGATAGACGACTTCTACCGCGACGTTATAACTCCCGACGGCGGAAAATTCGGAGGAGGTGCAGACTTTGAGTCTTTGGGCTCCATTGACCTCGACTGTCTGCACAGCACTCTTAAAAGCCTTGCCGACGGGAAACAAACCGACATTCCGATGTTCTGCTTTGAAAAAGGAAAGCGCGTAGGAGTAAGAAACACCGTAAAGCTTGAAGACAACGACATTGCAATCATCGAGGGACTTCATGCGCTGAATCCCGCAATATACGAAAACTTTGTAAGCGGCGGCAAAATCTTCCGTCTGTTTCTCGACTGTACGGATCCGTCAGACAAAAGCGACGGTCAAAAACTGCCCCGTCTTGTAAGAAGACTGGTGCGCGACTACAATTTCAGAAATTCCGACGCGCAGAAAACACTGTACTTATGGCAGAACGTGGTACGCGGAGAGGAAAAATACATCTTCCCGTTTGCGCCTCTTGCAAATCAGTCGGTAAACACGTTTTTCGGCTACGAAACGGCGCTTTTGAAAAACGACGCGCTGAAAATACTCTCAGACCTTCCGAAAGACGGCGAATATGCGTCCGACGCCGCAAAGATAACCGAATATCTGAATACCGAAACAAACAGCATTGACGCCTCTCTCGTACCCGAAAACTCAATGCTCCGCGAATTTATAGGCTAAAACAAAAATTTACATATTATTTAGGAGAGATCAAAATGCAGGACAACACACAAAACTTCGAGCTTATCAGAGAGTATCTCATGAACAGTATCGACAAGGTTCTTAAAGAGCCGCGCGGATATTACAAATATCCGTTTATAGATCCGGGTGCGGCTTACGACGGAAATCTCTGGGACTGGGACACCTTCTGGGCGGTATATTCGCTTATCAACATTGCAGAAAACTGCCCCGTTGACGCGTCGTTTAAAGAAAAACTCATAGACCACGGCAAGGGCAACGTGCTGAATTTCTTATCATATCAGCTCCCTGACGGCTACATACCCATGATGGTCAACCAGGCAAATGAGGAAGTCCCGTACCTCAATATGAAGCACAACCACGGCGAGATTCTCAATATGCACAAGCCTTTTCTCTGTCAGCAGACAGTAATGGTCAGCGAATTTTCAGGCTCATACGACTGGATAAAGCCTCACTTTGAACAGCTGCTCAAATATTTTGAATGCTACGACAAATACTATTACTTTGAGCACTGCGGACTTTACGTCTGGGCAGACGACGTTATGATAGGCGTTGACAACGATCCGTCAACTTTCGGCAGACCGCGTTTTTCGACGGCAGGCATATATCTCAACAGCTTTATGGTAAGCGAGCTGCGTGCCATGGCTCAGATTGCGCGCAACCTCGGAAAAGCAGATACCGAAAAGCGTTTTGCCGACAAAGCGCAGAAGCTCACCGACGCCGTTCAGAACGAATGCTGGGACAACCGCGACAAGATATTTTACAGCGTTGACGCCGACATAAAACTGCGTCCTTACGACTGGTTCCACAAGGGACTCGGAGTTTTCTGGAACACGCTGTTTATAAAGGTACGTTCGTGGTCAAGCTTTCTGCCGCTGCTTTCCGGCATTGCAACAAAGGAACAGGCGGCGCATCTTGCAAAGCACGCGATGGATCCAGACACATATCTCGGCAACGGCGGCATACGTTCGCTGTCGATAGACGAAAAGATGTACAATCTCGACAAGACCGGAAATCCCTCAAACTGGCTCGGTCCGATATGGATTCTCACACAGTACGCCGTTTTCCGCGGTCTTATGAACTACGGCTACAAGGACGAAGCGCGAATAATTGCAGACAGAACATTGCAGCTTTTGGGTGATGATCTGCGCAAGAACGGCACTCTTCACGAATACTACAACCCCGAAACCTGCGAGCCTATCATCAATCCCGGTTTCGTAGACTGGAACATTCTCGCGCTCAACATGGCGTGCGAGCTTGACGGCAAACCGCCCGTTTCGAGATTTTTCAAATAAAGCAAAAAAGACAAACCGCACGGCATTACACCGTGCGGAATTTTTTTCACATATTCGTTTTTTGCCCCGCGATTACAGTTTTATAAAATTGCTCCATGCGTATTTCCCGTCTTTATCCCTTATCTCAACGCGGACAAACTTTTCATATTCGCGGCATTTATACTCCGCATGAACAAGGTCTTCTCCTCGGAACACTCTGTCGCCCTCAAAAGCCGAATTTGTCACAAAGGAAATAAACGAACACTCGCTGCAATCAGCGCTTACCGTTCCGTTCTCTGCTCTTACGTAAAGCTCCGGTCCCTGGGACGCATAAAATTCTCCGCGCTTTATCGAATCGAGAATATCTCTTACCGAGCCGCTTTTTGCTTTTACGCATATGAAAGATTTTGCTTCGTCGGTTCCGTCGTAATAATGAACGTCGTCGGTTGCCGTAAGCGGAAAAGTTATGCCGTCGTTCGCCAGCACATCTGCAAGGTATCCCGAATACGGACGGAAACTCTGATGGACGTCCGATACAGTATTATATATCTCGAACATAGAAAAGCCGTGAAGGCTCTTTACGTCCTCTTTGGTATTCAGCGACCATGCCGGATGCGCAAGCACTGCCATTCCGCCGCATCTGTTTATCTCGTCTATCGTCTGCTGTCTTGACGCCGTTTCGCGGTTAAGTTCCGGCTTTTCTGTCATGCCTATTCCCACAATATGCATAACGCCCCCGATTGTGTCTTTCCCGCCGAGGTTATATTCGCACCCGGATATAATCTTTAATCCGTTTATTTCGTCCTCGGCATGATATACCCAGTGATCCGTTATTGCAACAGCGTCAAAGCCGGCATTTTTGTAAATATCCGCCATTCTTTCGGGTGTTGCCTGTCCGTCGGAAAGCGTTGTGTGCGTATGAAGTCCGACCTTGAACCATTTATCTCCGAATCTGTCATTATACATTTGTTTTTCTCCTTTACATACCGCGGCTCTGCTCGGTTAATTTTTTATACGTACAGTATATACTGCCGCAGTTGAATTATCAAGCCTATTTTATTAATTTTGTCCGTCTGCTTTTTAGGGAAATTTAAAGTGTAAAAATAAAAAAAGCACTTGACAAATTCTTTACGGTATGATATAATAATTAAGTCGCAAGGGAAAGCACGAATACTTGCGGCGCACAACAATAAGGCCCGTTGGTCAAGAGGCTAAGACATCGCCCTCTCACGGCGAAAACATGGGTTCGATTCCCGTACGGGTCACCAATCAAGTATTATCCGAACTACGTGTTCTATTTGGGAACAGTTTTCGGACAAACAACAAAACACCGAGTAGAGTGATAAATTCTGCACGGTGTTTTTCTCTTTATTTAACGCATGATACCTCTCAACAATCTTCTTAAAAAACTCAGGCTTAATATCCGCCTTGCCAGCGAGCATAAGCTCCCAGTTGACCATGTTTTCCTTTGTGATAACTCCGTCATTCAGCATGGTTTCAACCGTGTCGTCGTAGGAGTAGATATTGCCAGCCG
>ERZ835980.92-NODE-92-length-113627-cov-5.980312_pt1 | contig 113627 bp, 96 predicted proteins | sample MGYA00519943_ERZ835980 | MGnify/ENA primary metagenome ERZ835980 (study PRJEB31850, sample SAMEA3708791) | human gut metagenome | biome: human gut; feature: human-associated habitat; material: faeces | place: China | collected 2014 ... | reverse complement strand
CGCAAACTTGAATATCAATCAACTTTATGAGCAGTATAAAACATTTGCATTATTAACATAAATTTGGCAAGAAAAAAGAGCTATCAGACTTTCAAAAAATCTGATAGCTCTTTGCTTATTCTTATGATAATTCAAATAATGTTGCCATTTTGTTGCCACAAAGGACAGTAGAACGGCGAAAAGCCTTTATTTACGGGCTTTTTCAGGAGTGTGAATTCATTCCCACTCCACCGTAGCCGGAGGTTTACCGGTAACATCATAGAGCACGAGCGAGATCACGTTGCCGAAGCGTTCGGTTATTTCGTCACGCGCCTTTTTGAGCGCCTCAAGCGGAAAATCAACGCCGGGAACTGCGGACTGCGCCGTCATAAAGTCGGACGTACACACGGCACGCATTGCAATCGAATATTTCTTGCCCTCATGCGCGCTTATCGGCACGAGTACGGCAAAGCACTGCGCTATGTTTTTATTCATAAGATTGCGCGTCGTTATATCGTCGATCTCGCGGAGAAGCTCTGCGGTCTGGTGGCAGATGTGCGTCGGCGTGCATTTAAGCTCGGACACGCCGGCTGCGCTTTCGTTAAGGCAATATGTCACGCGGTTTATGAATTCAAGCTCATTCGGTATCTTCTTTGCCGCGCTGTAAAGCTTGTCTATATCGGTGTCAAGCGGATTTTGGCTCTGCGAATACAGAACAGTCATGTTCTTGTAACTTCTGTGGTCGCCCTGAACGCCTACGCTCTGCACGGGAGCAAGGTCGCACTTGTATTCCGGCGATATTTTTTCGACAGCCGATACAAGTCTCTGTTTTTTCTCTGCGTATTCCGGCGACGTATCTTTTCCGGAATTGTCCGTGCAGAGTATGCGCACGCCGAGTCCCGGGCCGGGGAAAGGCTGACGCGAAGCAATGGCTTCGTCAAGTCCGAGCATTCTCGCAACCTGTCTTACCTCGTCCTTGTGCCAGTCCCAGTTGGTTTCTATGACATGACCCTTATCTCTGAGCGTTCTTATTACGCCTACGTCGTTGTGATGCGTCTTTATCTTGTGTGCATAGCCCGAAACATCGGGGTTTCCGCTTTCGATGAGGTCGGGACGAAGCGTACCCTGACCGAGAAATGCCGTATCAAAATCAAGATCAAGCTCTTTTGCCGCCTTTTCGGTGACGACAAAGAACATATGACCGATTATAGCTCTCTTTTTCTCCGGTTCGCAGGTCTGCGACAGAGGTTTGTACTGCTCTCCGTCAATTACGAGAGGAGTGTTGAAGAATTCGTCTTCGGCGTTTATTCTTCTCATCTGAGTAAGACCGAGATCGGCAAGATTTGCGCATATGAGATCCGATTCGTTCTTTCTCATCATGCCGTGGTCTATGTGTATGCCGTAGACCTGAGAGGGATTGAGTGCCTTGACGAGAAGAGCCGCCGTAACAGCCGAATCCACGCCGCCGCTGACAAGTACGATCACCTTGCCGTTTCCGACTTTTTCACGTATCATTTTTACCGATGTTTCTATTCTGTCCTCAAGGGCGTATTTTTCCTTAAAGCAGCATATTCCGCGAAGGAAGTTTTCAAGCATCTTAATGCCGTGTACCGTAGGATCGACTTCGGGGTGGAACTGAACGGCTGCGATTTTCTTCTCCGCGTTCCAGATGCCGGCTGTAACTCCGTCGGTGTCCGCAACCTGTACAAAGCCGTCGGCAAACTTTTCAACTGCGTCTCCGTGGCTCATGAGTACCTTTTCACGGCTCGAAAGACCTGCAAACAGTGGGCAGGACGTATCAATGTTGATCTCGATCTGACCGTACTCCGTTTTGAAGTTGGGAACGACTTTTCCGCCGAAACAGTCGTTTATGAGCTGCATTCCGTAGCATATGCCGAGAGTCGGAATCCCGAGAGAGAATATTTCGGGATCGTATTCAGGAGCGCCCTTTTCCCAAACGCTTGAAGGTCCTCCCGAAAGAATCATTCCGCCGAAACCGCGCAGCTTTTCGGGGCTTACGCCTATCGGGAAAATTTCGCTTTTTACACCAAGCTCTCTGACTTTTCTGTCTATGACCTTTGTATACTGACCGCCGCAGTCAAGTATGGCACACTTTTCTTCCATAAAAATCTCCTTAAACAAAACATTTGCCTATAATAATACATTTTACCACACGGAGCGCCTCAATTCAAGTATTTTTTTTAAACAGAGCCAAAATATCGCGCATACATTTCCACTGTGCCGCGCAGCGGCATATTGCATGGAGTTTTGTGATATTTTGTATGTAGAAATTTGCCGAGGTACAAAAATCAGATTTTAGTTCAAAAATCCGACGTAAATTTTTGAAAATGTGCTAAAATATGTTTATAAATTTTTTAATAATTGATAAAGCGGCACAAAATTGCTTGAAAAAATGCACGCAATATTTTATAATATAGGCGTAAAGAGGGCGGATAAGCGTTTCGACACGGATTTTTCGGAGTATTTGCCGCCGCTGTTTGCAAAAATAATTTTACAGAGAGGTCAGAAATATGAAAAAGCTGTTATGTATGATTCTTGCGGCAATGACTGTCATGTCGGCAAACGTATTTGCGGCGCCGTTTGCGCAGATCACCGAAAGCGCGGACGAGAACATTTACGGCGCCGAGACTGCGGCGACGGACGCACGTACAGAGGCGAGTCTTAATTATGAAAGCATTGACTACAATGCTCCGCTTTACGGTGTAAAGTCGTTCTGCGAGGATTATGAGAGATTTACGGCGGATTATGAGATGAAAGGTTCCGACTGGAAAGTGAACGACGACGTATGGCACGCATATTCCGGATTTTCCTCCAGGAAAATACTTGCGGACGAAAACGGAAAGTATCTTGCGGCTGTGTTCAGCGGTTCAAGCCAGTATCCGCTTATAACATATGCGTCAAATAACAATTATTTTGCGCCGATGACAGCCGGCACTGAGATTACAATGCTGTCGGACATCATGATGCCGTCCGATACATTTGCAAACATAAACTTCGTTCAGCACATGGCGCACTATGCGACGGCCGGACAGACATCGTATACGTCAAAAGCTCCCGACAATCAGGTTTCGGACAAATGGTTCACACAGGTGACGACATTTACCGTGCCCGACGGAGACAGCATCTCGCAGTTCAAGTTCTGCCCGTGGCTCAAGGAAAACGGAACTCAGACAATATATTTAGATAACCTTGCGGTCTATTACAAGCCTGCCGCAAGTGCAGAGTATACCGCGGTACTTGACTATCCGACGCTGACGGTAAGCGTGCCCGGAGGAATAGAAACCGAGGCTGCAAAGGCGCTCTGCGATTCACCGTCGCGTTATTTCGGAAATGCCGTAAGCGCGTGCGCAATAAACGGAAAAACCATGACGCTCACACTGAACGGAAACTCCGGAGCTGCCGAAGTTGTAATTCCGTCGCTTGTAAACGCCGACAAGAGCGCCGCATATAATGAAAAGGCGGTTGAAATTCCGAGTGCGGACTACAATTCTCTGCTTTACGGCGCAAAATCCTTCTGCGAGGACTACGAGAGATTTTCGTCGGATTATGAAATGAAAGATTCCGACTGGAAACTCGACAATAACGTATGGCACGCATATTCGGGATTTTCCGCAAGGAAAATACTTGCAGATGAAAACGGAAAGTATCTTGCGTTCACATTCAAAGGCAACACAAATGCTCCTTTTATAATGTACGGAGTAAACAAAACCGGATATTTTGACGCAATGGCAGCCGGCGCACAGATTACAATGATGTCTGACGTGCTTCTGCCGAACGACGCTTTTGAAAACGTCGATTACGTTCAGCATATGACACAGTATTCGGGCGACGCAAACGCTTTGCCGCACAATTCAAAACCCGAAAACCAGATTCCCGGAGAATGGTTTACACAGGTTACAACCTTTACCGTGCCGAAAGACAAGAAAGTGGACAGCTTTAAGTTTGCGCCCACGCTCATTGACGGCACAGGTACGCAGACTATGTATTTCGACAACCTTGCGGTATATTACAAACCTGCCGTAACTCTTGAACCGACTGTAAGCATATCGGGTAAAACCGTGAACGCAGTATATTCCGAAGCAATAGAATCCGAGACTGCAAAGGCGCTCTCGCTTTACTACAAGAGCTATTTCGGAGACGCCGTATCGGCTCTGAGCGTATCGGGCGACTCAAAGACCGTAACAATTACGCTTTCGGACGGCGCGTCGAAGATAACTCTTCCCGTTCTCGTAAATGCCGCAAAGACCGCGTCATATGCAGGTGTTACCGCCGATCTTAAAGCATATAACCCCATATCGGTTGACGAAAAGGAAGTAAGACTTACTTCAAACAATTCCGGTCTCAGATTCAAGGCGTATGTGCTTAACGAAAATATTCCCGAATATACCGAGTTCGGATATGTCGTAGCGCTTGAACAGACCTTGCAGAACGCGGGACTTTCGGCGTCCGACCTTGAAATCGGCTTGGAGAACGTAAAGTATCTCCGGAAAGCCGCATATAAGTCTGACGGTTCGGCAAATTTCATTTACAATAAGGGCTATCTCGACAACACCGCAACGCTCTTTACCGGAGTTCTTACCGGAATACCTGCCGGAAAGTATGACCTTAACCTTGTCGCGCGTCCTTATGCGCTCAGATCCGACGGAACATACGTATACGGCGAAAGCATGGTCGGAAACGTGAGAGACGTTGCTCTTTCGGTGAAGAACGATACTCAGCACTACAATTCGCTTTCAGACGCCGAAAAGGCTCTCATTGACAGCTTTGTAAACAACGTTGCAGATTAAAGCGGAGGAACAGTCATGAAAAACAAGTATATTTCACCGTCGATCGACATAACCGCGCTTGCCGTTTCAGACGTTATCATGTCAAGCACCGAAAACGACACCATCATAGATACATCGGTGCTGTTCTCGTAAATCAACGCAAAAACGCGGCGTTTACAGCCGCGGACGCTTATATTCTTACTCTCCTCTTGCCGGATAGACCCGGCGCAAACGTGCCTCGGATAAAACCGGGGCATTTTGTTTGACATTTCGTATTTGCACTGCGGTAAAGATCTCGGATCAATTTTAATTTTTTTCGGGTACGCTCTTTACAAAACGTTTTGTTTGTGATATAATCACGCCGTATCCGATAAAATATTTTATATACAATTAAACCGAAAAAATATATAATAAGGTACAAGATGGAAAATAACTACACATTGTTTGAAGTTCAAAAGCAAATAGACGTAAAAGGCGCCGTCAGCATTATTGACGCATGGCGCGGCGAGAATTTCAGCTTTGACGGCGAGAGCCACGACTTCTGGGAGATGGTCTGCGTCGCGGACGGTAATGCCGGAATAACCGCCGACGACAGGCTGTATACTCTCTCGGCAGGGGACACGGTATTTCATAAGCCTATGGAATTCCACAAGATACGTTCTCTCGGCGGACAAAAGCTGCATATCTACATTCTGTCCTTTGCGGCATACGGTGAGGGCATGAAGAAGTTTGAGAAAAAAACTCTGAGCTTAAACCGCGAGAATATGTCGGTGCTTGAAGGACTTATCCGCACGGGCGGGAATGCGTTTGAACTGAATGAAGGCGGAATTATATGCGGTGTGAAAAACAAAAACACCGCGCAGGAATATTTTAACAGGCTTGAGCTGTTTTTGCTGGGACTCGGCAGACAGGCGAGCCTTCCGTCGCGCAACGACGCCGATTCAAGGCTGTTTGCGTCGATCATATCCGTTCTCGAAAACAATCTTTGCGGCACTGTCACGCTTGACGGCGTTGCAAAAGAATGCTGTATCAGTCCGTCGAAACTCAAAAAGCTTTTTAAGTGCTGCACGGGAATAGGGCTTATAGAATATTTTACACGCATGAAGATGAACAAGGCTGCGGAGCTTTTGTCGGACGGAAAATCGGTTAAAGATACAAGCGACGCGCTCGGATTTTCAAATCAGTTCTATTTCAGCAGAGTTTTCAGCAAACAGTTCGGCATGCCGCCGTCAAAATTCTGTAAAAACCAATTATAATATATTATGTAAAGAGGAAGAGAATTATGGAATACACACTCAGAGAAATATGTTCGCATTTCAGAGTAGATACCGACATTGAGTCCTACGGAAACGGACACATCAACGACACCTACATATGCCGCACGGATCCCGCGTTTATTCTTCAGCGCATAAACACGTCTATCTTCAAAAATCCCGACGAGGTTATGAAGAACATTGTCGGCGTAACGTCTTTCCTTTCGCGCAAGATAAAGGCTCTCGGCGGAGATCCGAAGCGTGAGACCATGACCGTTATCAAGACCGAGGACGGGAAAAGCTTTTACCGCACGCCCGACGGAGCCTGTTTCCGTATGTACACTTATGTTCCCGACACCGTAACGCACGAAACTGCCGAAACGCCGGAGATCTTTTACAGCGCGGCAAAGGCTTTCGGAAAATTCCAGAGAATGCTCGACGGTTATCCGGCAGATACGCTTTTTGAAACAATAAAGGACTTCCACAACACGACCGAACGTGTAAATCAGCTTAACGACGCGGTAAAGAACAACGCCGCAGGCAGGCTGTCCGAGGTTGGTGCCGAGCTTGAAGAAGCAAAAAGACTTTCAAAGTACGCGCCCGTCATCACGGACAAAATCGCCTCCGGCGAAATACCTCTTCGCGTGACCCACAACGACACAAAGCTCAACAACGTGCTTTTCGACAAGACGACCGACAAAGGGCTGTGCGTAATCGACCTTGACACGGTAATGCCCGGTTCTGCGCTGTACGATTTCGGAGACGCTCTGCGTTTCGGCGCGTCAAATGCGCCGGAGGACGAAACGGATCTCTCAAAAGTATGGTTTGACCTCGATAAATTTGAAGCTTTTACAAAAGGATTTCTTTCCGAGACTGCGGAGTGCTTAACGCGTGCGGAAATTGATCTTCTGCCCGAAAGCGCGCTTATTATGACTTACGAGTGCGGAATTCGTTTTCTTGCGGATCATCTTAACGGAGACACTTATTTTAAGGTTCACAGACCGCATCATAACCTCGACCGTGCGCGAACTCAACTAAAATTGGCTGCCGATATAGAACAAAAATTGTCGGATATGCATAAAATCGTTTTGAATTATATAACTATTTGAAAAACTAAATCACAAATAAATACAAATTATATTTAATTAGTGTAAATATGCGGTAAACCGAGGATGAAGTTTTTCCGAATATCTTGATTTTTCGCTCTTAGACAGTATAATTAAGGTGGAATGTGTCGTTATCACGTTCATGTGACCGTTACATCAATAAAAATATTATACAAAAGGAGAGCACGAAAACATGAAAAAGATTTTGGCGTTCATTCTCGCTGCCCTTACCGTATTTTCGACTGTCGGATATGCTGCGCCGACAGCTGAAGTTACCGAAACGGGTGAGGAAATAGCAGAAACGGGAGCTTATGAGGTTTCATCCGGGGATAAGGCTGTACTTTCCGAAGAAGAAATAGATTATAACGCTCCTTTTTACGGTGTAAAGGTATTTTTTGAGGACTTTGAAAACGGATATACCGACGGCGAAAGCATAATCGGAAAGACCACTGCCGACGGTAAAGCAACGTGGGCTTTAAACGGAAACAATAAGATTTCCGCGTTGGCAGAAACCGACGAAACGACAGGAAACCACTATGTGCGTCTTGTGATTCCGTCCGGGTACGTTCAGGATCAGACAGGCCTTGCAGCGGTTCTCACAACCCCTGCCGAAGGAAAGTCCTTTACGCTTTATTCAGATCAGTTCGTGTCAAACGACAATGCGTCCGACTATACATATATGGGACACATTTTCTACGGCCCGACCGGACGTGCAAACCAGACATACAACAACACATCTGCGTGGAAAGCTATTGACAGCTGGTACACACGCGATACGAGCGTAAATGTTCCGTGGAGCGGAGGCAAGGATACGACCGTTACAAAGGTAATGTTCTCTCCGCGTCTTACCTCGGCGCCCGCAGATACGACAGAGGTTCTTGTAGACAATCTCGGACTTTATGCAAAACCCGCGGCTCCCACTCTTTCATATACCGTTGACGTTGATCTTCCTACGATTACGATAGGCGTCCCCGAGGGTGTTGAACCGAGTGCAAAGGCTGCAATAGAGGCGGCTCCCGAAAAGTATTTCGGCACTGTCGGCGAATTCATTACAAACGCTGCCGTAAGCGACACGGAAATCGTTCTTACCGTTAAGCTTACCGAGGCTGCAAAGGAAAAGCTTGTAACTCTTTCGCTTCCGTCGCTTGTAAATGCAGACGCAACGGCTTCTTATGCCGTAAAGAGCGTCGAGATTGCAGACCTTATCACTCTCAGAAGAGGCGCACAGCTCCTCAATCTTGATTTTGACAATCTTGACTCAACTCCCGGCGGAAAGTACAATGACTTTGTCACCATAAGCTTTAATACGGCTTCCAACAGCAACCGTGCGATCAATACCGACAAGCTCGGAAACAAATATCTGAGAATCGGATTCAATCAATCAGGCAACTATCCTCACAGCTATATTTATTTCAACTCTCCGCGCACTGCCAACGGCACATATTATTACTCGGTTGACGAATTTCAGCCGCTTACCTCAACGTCAATAGTAAATGTTACGGGTTATACCCTTTACAACGGCTCAAAGGCTGCCGGCACAACATCTTCAAATCTTGCAACACTTGCGACAAAGGCGAAGTGGTATAAGAGAGAAAACGTGTTCCAGGTACCCGGAGGTTCGGACGGAGAGTACACAAATGCAAGCGGCATAGCGTTTACTCCCGTTTCAAGAGCCGATCTCACTAAGACTCCTTACCTCACAAACACATTTTTCGATAATTTCAGAATATACTTTATGCCTGCCGACGCCATAGATTATACATATGATGTAAAAGGCTCGACAGTAACCGTAACCGCAGCAGAGGGGATTGACGCGGCAACCGTAAACGCACTGTGCGCATATCCCGCGCTTTTCTTCGGAAACGGTGCTGCAAAGGCTGTTTATACGGAAAATAACGGCGAAGGCACAATAGAAATTACCGTAGCAGACACCTGCACTGCGATAAATCTTCCCAAACTTGCAAATAAAGCCGCTACCAAGGCATATACCGCCGCTGATGTGACTATTGAAAGAGATGTTGCGGATTATTACAGCGCGCTTTACGGTATAAAGGACTGGTTCTTTGACGCTGCAAACTCTTCTTCCGCTATAACCGATGATGACGGAACCTATGTTAAGGCTGAAAATAAAGCCAACGCATATTTCAAGACTTTCGACAAGTACAGCGACAGAAGCTACACATATATCGAAAATCTAAGAAACGATGGCAATAACGATACTAAAGACGGCACCGATCTCGGATATGCAACTCTCGGTCTGCGTTATAACGACGGCACAAAGAGCTTTGTTGACTCGTTCAATTTCGGCGCAAGATATTATCAGGGCAGGTTCACCGAAATAACCGTTCCGTTTACGCTTACGGAAGATCTTGTAAATAATGCAACAAACATCAAAAACGGCTGGCCGGACATATATCACAACAGCAGATATATTTCCACAAAATATGCCGGAATATATCACAAGCCTCTTGCAGAGGCAGCCGCACCTACTGTAACTATCATCAGCAAGGTAAGCGCAACCGTAACATATCCCGACGGAATCTATGAAGATACCGCAAAGGCTCTCGAGGCTTACTATACCAAGTATTTCGACGGCAACGTAACATCGCTAAAGATAAGCGGAAACATCGTTATCCTTACACTCGCGTCAGACGCGAAAGAATTTGAAATTCCGTCGCTTGTAAGTGCTGACGGCAAGACAACAAGCGCGGCAGTTACGATTGTTACGGATCTGGATCCCAAAACCGCAGACGAAATTGATTACAGCAAAGTTCACTCCGGCATACGCTTTAAAGCAAGCGTTACCGCAAAACAGAGAGGTCAGGCTGTTGAATACGGCTGGATAGTTACAAGAAAGACCGTTCTCGGCGATAACGAGCTTACTTTCAAACTCGATAACGGCACAAGAAAGACTTTTGTTTCTGCAATCGCATTCGGCAAAACCTCCGACGGCAAAGTGATAGACAAATTTATCTCCAACACCGACGACATAGTATTCACCGGCGTTGTAACGGGAATACCCGAAGGTATGGAAGATGACGTTATCGTCGCAAGACCTTACATCAAGTATACCGAAAGCGGAGATGTATTCTACGGTGCCGCAAAAGAATCCACTCTTAACGCCGTAATTCTTAAATAAGGAGAACACAGCATGAAAAAGAACTACATTTCTCCCGAAATACGAGAGATAAAGGTGCTTTCCTCCGATATACTGCTTGCAAGCGGTACAGAGGAAGACAACGATACTCTTATAAGCGTTACCGAGCTGTTTGACTGACAGCCGCGGCAATCGAAATATCGAATCCTGCTTAAAGCAGTTTTCATAATCACACTCTTCTTAATTTTTGGGGAACCGTCCTGCGAGTAAAATCCGGGACGGTTTTCTCATGCTCGAAAATGCGAAAAAGGCATAAAAATACCGTTCGGCTGAAGTTTTCCCTGTCCGAACGGTCATGTTTTTTTGTTGTAAATGAGTTTTCAGCACCCGGTATATGTGCATTTGCGGTCGTGTTCACCGTCGTGAGAACCGAAAAACTCGGTAAAAGTGCTTTGTGTGAATATATCGAGATATTTTTCCATGTTCGGGGAAAGTTCGAGCGTTTCAAGGCTTTGGAGCGACGTCCAGAAAACTTCTCCCTCGGGAGTTTCGGGTATGAGGGTGCCGGAATAGTCGCTTGTCCTGTACAGAAAAACAATGTAGCGTATGCCGGTCTTTGTGTTGCACCAGTGTACTATTCCGCAGCATTTGAGATTTTTTACGTCAAGTCCCGTTTCTTCTTTTATTTCGCGCACAGCCGAATCGTAAAAGCTCTCGCCGACCTCGGTATGTCCTCCGGGAAAAGCAATGCCTTTCCACGATATTCTGCGCCGCTGTACGAGAACGTCGCCGTTTTGAGGGTTCTGTATCATTACCATGTTTGTAAATTCCACGCCGGGACTTAATCTTGCCATGAAAAATTATCTCCTTCGTATACCGCCCTGTCGCGAGATCTTATTATCTGCGACGAATGGAACTGCTCCTGAAAATGACATATATCGCGCATCTCTTTTGCCGTCGGTATATTTTCCCCGGTATTGCCGATAATTGCAAACAACTTGTCCTCGTTGTCGTCGAGCCTGTGTATAATGCCGGCAACCGTGCATACGGCGGTGTTAAGCGGTGTGTCCGCACCGTAAAGATAGACGTCAAGTTCTTCGCCGTCTCCGCCGATAACTCCGGGAATGTATCCGTAATTTATTGGATAGATTATTTCGGGGTGCTTGGGGTGGCGTGTGCCTATCGGTCTGTCCATGGTTATGTTTACGGTCTTTCCGAGCCATGCAAGGCTTTCGCAGAGCCTTTTTTCACGTTCGATGTATGCGCAGAGCTTTTGTCTGTTAAGTCTTTCGCACATAAGCGTGTATTCGGTAAGTTTCTGCGGATATGTTTCAAACAGACTCATGAGCTGTTTCAAAGGCGCTGCCTCCCAACATGGTTTTGAAGTGGTATTATTTTTTGATGTCGAACACTCTGACGTAATCTACAAGGAATGTATCGCCTACTGCAGCGCGCGCCTGTTCGGCAGGCATATGGTTTTCCGAACGGTAGCCGGATACTTCGGTGGTTATGAGAATAAATTCGTCGTGACCGGAGATGTTCTTTGCAACTTTGCCGTCCTCTTTGCCGTCAATGTAGAAAGTATAGCCGGTTTCGTCAAACAGCAGTCCGAAACGGTGAAATACGGTTTTGTCGAGCGTTGACGGCTTGCTTGCGGTATCTCTCGCGTTGTCTTTGCCGTAGCCGCCGTGAAATACGTTGTGTTCAACTATCTCTCCGGGCTTAAAGGATTCCATTATATCTACCTCAACGCCGGTGTCGGCAGGATCGAGCGACGCGCCTATAATGGGCGACTGTATCCAGAATGCGCTCCACCAGCCGTCCTTTTGCTGCAAACGGCAGCGGCATTCGTAATAGCCGTATTTGTGGGTATAGAGATTTCTTTTGAGCTTTCCTATGTTCCACTGAAGATGGTCAACGCCGAACGTCGTTTTTTCTACGGGTTCGTCCATGAAGTTGTAGCCTGTCTGAAGCTGAGAGCTTACAGGCATACCGTTTTCTTCGATAAGGGTAAATACGGCATTGCTGTTTCCGTCAAGCGTCACGCCCTTGTCCGTCCATGCAGGGTGTCTTTTGCCCATCATTGAAAGGCGGTAGTCCCACTTGGTTCTGTCAAGAGTGTCGCCGTCGAATTCGTCGCTCCAGGCAAGCGTGTATTCCGCACCGTCGGGAAGAAGGCTGTGCTCGTGTCCGGGTATTTCAAATTTTATCATTTTGCTGTCCTCCGAAATTTGTAATATGAACCGCAGTTCAATATTATAATACGCATATCGGAGAGGAATGTATATATTAATCTTAACTTGTGTTTTAGATTTCTTAGCTTTTTAAAAGCCTTTGCTTAACCGCAGTAGGTTCTGATAATGTCTTCGGCGGTGCCTGCTTTGGTGGTTCTCATGTCCATGGACTGCTTTTCGATGTAGTGGTGAGCCTGCGACTCCGTCATATGAAGAACCTCTATAAGCACGCACTTTGCGCGCGAGATGACGGTCTGCTCCTGAAGCTTTGTAAGCAGCTTTCTGTTTTCGCGCTCAAGGTTTGCAAGTCTGCCGTTCTGCGCGATTATAAGCTTTGCGGTCTGATAGAAAAGCTGTCTTGATACGGGCTTTGAGATAGTCAGCACACCGCTGTCCTCAACGCGAGAGCATACTTCGTCGAAAATTTCGTTCTTGACGAGAAGTATTGTTCCGCTTGCCTTTTCCGCAGCGTGAAGCGCGAGTTCGTGACCGAATTCGTCTGTTAAGGGAGTATTTATTATTACAATATCGTATTCGCATTCCGACATCATTCTGCGCGCCTCGGCGCCGCCCTTTGCGCAGGAGATCGGAGTAAAAATGTTGCTGTCGAGTATTTCCGTTACGAAATCTGTGCCCTTTTGGGAGCCGGACACGATAAGGACGGAGAATACCGCTTTTCCGTAAAGCATAGGCGTTGTTCCTCCTGCGTTTTTACATTATTTCCGCAATGTTTTTGTCGGCAAGCGACGTATATGCTTTTATAATGCCGTCGGGAAGGCTGTTTTTGACAAATTCGCTCTCATTGCAGAGCTTTGCGGCGTTTTTAAGGCTGTCGGGCAGCTTCTTGAGAGGAGAATCGGCGTTTTCGGGCAGAAGATGCGGATTGTCGGGCGTTTCTTCGGGCAGCGAAAGTCCGTTTTTAACGCCGTCGAGTCCTGCGTTTATGACAAGCGCATATGCAAGATACGGATTTGACATACAATCGGGAGAACGCAGCTCAAAACGCTTGTGACCGCTTGCCTCGGGAAGTTTCGGAACCCTTACGAGCTGAGAACGGTCTTTTGACGTCCAGCTTACAAATTTCGGCGCTTTCATGTGTCCGAGTCTCATAAACGACGCTCCCGTAGGATTGAATAACAGGGTGCATTCGGGCGAGTGCAGCAGTACGCCCGCCATAAAGCTCTCGAAAAGCTTTTCGTCAAACTCGCCGTCCGCACGGCGCACCGATACCGTTATCTGAAAACTGCTGCCGGGGTGATTCGGCAGAGGCTTGGGAGAAAAATCGGCGTACAGTCCGTTCTTGTTTGCAACCGTCTTTACGACGGATTTAAGCGTCGTCACGTTGTCCGCACCCGAAAGAGGGTTGGAATATCTGAAATCTATTTCGTTCTGTCCGGGGCCTGCCTCGTGATGCGAGGTTTCGGGTGTTATGCCCATTTCTTCAAGCGTTAAGCATATTTCGCGGCGTATGTTTTCTCCGCGGTCAGCCGGAGCCACATCGAGATAAGAACCGTTGTCAAACGGAACTCCGGTAGGTTCTCCGTCCTCGTCGGTCTTGAAAAGATAAAATTCGCACTGTGCGCCGAACGACGCCACAAGTCCGTTTTCAAGCAGTTTTTTTGAAGCGTCGGAAAGTATTTTTCTCGAATCAAGCTCAAAATCTTTTCCGTCCGCCGTTTTTATCGAGCAGAAAAAGCGCACAACGCGTCCCTGCGACGGTCTCCACGGCAGAAAAGACATTGTGGACGCGTCCGGAACAAGGAAAAGATCCGGGTATCCGCAGTCCTCGAAACCGCGTATGTTAGAGGAATCCACGGGTATTCCGCAGTCGAACGCCGTACCTAACTCCCACGGCTGAATGGATATGTTTTTCAGCTCTCCGAATGCGTTGCAGAAAGCAAGACGTATGAATTTTACGTCGTTCTCTTTTATAAATTCCTCGGCTTCGGCTCTTGTGTACAGCATATATTTACCCTCTTTTCGGTTGATTTTAGAACATTTTATCATAATACATCGGATAATTGAATAAGTAACTGTTAATTTTTCTTCAAAGCTATTGAAGTTATAAAAGCGCTGTGCTATAATTGCACCGGTTTCAGGGAAAAAAGTAAATAATTAGGTTACAGGCAATGGAGCTTTTCTTTAATTGATAAGGATTGTTGTATTGCTCACTTTTTTACTCACTTTTTCCTGAATATATTTTAATATGTAGAAAACGGTGGTGAAATCCGGCTTGAAGGACTTTATAGCAACGATAGTTGAGGCGGACAGAAAGGCTCGCGACAGCGTCGAAAAAGCCAAGGAAAAAGCATATTCTGACAGCTCTGCTTTTAAAGAGGAGAAAGATAAGCTCCGTGCAAAATGCGCTCTCGACGAAAAAGCTGCTTCCGACGCCGAGGCAAAGGTTCAGAACAAGCGCATTGCCGACGCAAGGGAAGAAAGCGAAAAGCGTATAGCAGGGGCAAAGCAGAACGCCGAAAAGTATCTTGCCGAAAACAGAGAAAGCGCGGCAAGGGCGATCTTTGAAAAAATGCTTTCGGAGTGATATGCCGCCATACGGCAATTAAATGCAAAAAAGGACGGAGGTAAGGGCTTTGAATGTGTCGTCGCTGTCGTCACCGGCGCTCTATGCAAAATGCAAGGCAATGAATGCGTCGCGGCTGACAAAATCTCAGTTCGGCGAAATGATGTCGCTTAACGGGCTGAATGAACTGTGCGTATACTTAAAAACGCGCACGTCTTATTCGTCTGTCTTTGAAAACACTTATTCGCAGAGTTTCAACAGAGCGCGTTTTGAGGCGCTCATAAAAAAGATGGTGCCGATAAAAGAGCAGAGCATTTTAAGATACGGCGCATTATCCGGCAGCGGTATCGACTTTTACTTTGCGCTGCGGCGCGACGTGCGCATAATACTCAGCGGCGTAAGGCACATTGACGACAGGCTGTTTGTGGATCCCGAAATAGCGTATCTTCCTCAGAGCGCGCTGAACAAGGTCGGGGTTGACGCAAACGGACTTGAAAAGTCAAAGAACCTTGACGAACTTGTGTCGCTGCTTTCGGGCACGCCGTACAGAACGGTCGTTGAAAATGCGCTGAAAGAGGGCGGATACGTCGCTTTGCAGAACGCGCTGCACGCGTATGTGTTTGACGAGTCGGACAAGAGGTTTGCAAAGTGTCTCGGCACGAAAGAATACGCCGAGGTAAAAGAGCTGCTGAGCGAGCTTTCGGATATAATCACGCTGTCGGGACTTTACAGGATAAAGAAGTTTTATTCGGACAATCCCGAAATGAACAAGCAGGTTTTTTATTCGCACGTGACGTCGATAGACGAAAAGACGCTTGAAAGTATGCGCGGCGCACAAAACCTCAAGGAGTACGTAACGCTGCTTTCCCATACAAAGCAGGCAAAGCTGTTTGAAGGCATGGCGGGGCGCGACAACGTGGAAAAGCGCGTGCTGTACCGTGCGTGTGAAAAGAGGCTTGCAAGATCGCAGAATCCCGTTGTGTGCGCGATCTGCTATGACGAGCTGTTAAGAATAGAATGTATGGACATATCAACCGTTGCGGAGAGCATTTCTTACGGACTTGCACCCGAAACGGCGCAGAATTTGCTGATAAAGGAGTAGAGAGCCGATGGCTATTGAAAAAATGCGGCTTGTGCGTATAGACGGTAAGCTTGACGTACTTGACAAGGTGCTTTCCGACATATGCATGACCGCAATGCTTCAGCCCGAACAGGCGCAGAGCTTTTATTCCTCGACTATGGGACTTGTTCCTTTCAAAGAGGAAAACACGGCAGGGCAGAAAATGAGCGAGCTTGAGAGCTTTGCCAAAACTGCCGGAATGAAGCTGAAACTCAAGCACAGAAGCGAGTACCACGAGTTTATGAACAACGTTCCGCTTGACGACGGATATTTTACGTCGATTTCGGAAAAGCTTGCGGCGCTTGCCGCGGAAAAAACGTCGCTTGACGAGCAGAAAAAGATCTGTCTCGACGGTATTGAAAAGTATTCGCACTTCAAGGGACTCGACGTCGATTTCGGAGAGATAAACGAATGCAGATATATAAGTCCGCGATTCGGACATATGCCGAAATCTTCATACTCACGTCTTGTGTCCATGGGACTTGTCGCAAACGACGGCAAAAACGGTGTGCAGAACGATGCGGAAACCCCGGATTTCGTAAAAAAGCATCCGTATATAATGTTTTTCCCTTGTACGTTTACGAACGACGAATGCTGGGGCGTGTATTTTGCGCCGAAACAGCACGCGGACGAGGTTGACGGACTTTTCGCGTCGCTTTTGTTTGAAAAGATAATCGGAAACGACGTAACCGGTACGATCGACGAGATACTGAACGGTCTTGAGGACAACATAAAAGTCGTAAACGCACAGATAGAGGAGCTTGACGTAAAGATCAAGGCGCTTTGCCGTGACGAAGAGGAGCACATAAATCAGTATTACACAAAGCTTGCTTTCGACGGCGCAAAGAGCGATCTTAAAGCGATGTGCTACCACAACGACGAATATTTCTTCCTTGTCGGCTGGGTTCCGAAAAAGCACGAAAAGGACTTTAAGGAAAGCCTTGAAAAGACGGCGCCGGGACTTGATATGGAGTTCAGCGACCCCGATATTTCAATGAAGGTAAAGCCTCCGGTAAGAATAACGGGACTTGCAAAGCACGTTGCGTTCCTTATAAATCCGTATAAGTTCTATGTAAATATGTACGGCACTCCGTCGTATTACGATCTTGATATAACGGCGTTCGTTGCGGTAACGTATACGGTGCTGTTCGGAATGATGTTCGGCGATCTCGGACAGGGATTTGTGCTTGCGGTTGTCGGGTATCTTATGTGGAAACTTAAAGGAATGGAACTCGGAAAGATACTTGTTCCGTGCGGAATTTCCTCAATGTGCTTCGGATTTGTGTTCGGTTCGGTGTTCGGATTTGAGCACGCACTCGATCCGGTCTATCACAGACTCGGAATGAGCGGAAAACCCGTTGAGGTTATGGAAAGCGTAAACTTTGTGCTGCTTGTAGCAATAGCGATAGGTATAGGACTTGTCGCAGCGGCAATTCTCATGAATATAGCCGGCTGTATCAAGCGTAAATGCTTCGGAGAGGCTCTGTTCAGCCAGAACGGCGCCGTCGGACTTGTGCTTTATGTCTGCGGCGTAAGCCTTGCAAGCGGTTTTATGAACGGCCCGGCTCCCATACCGTCCGGAATCGCGGCGGCGCTTATCGCAGTATGCGCGGTATTGCTTGTCTTTAAGGAGATCCCGATTGAACTTATAGACAGACATCATTTTGAAAAGCCCGAAAGTATTATGGACTTCGTGCTCCAGAATGTGTTTGAACTTCTTGAGTATATCCTCTCTTATATGAGTAATACGGTTTCGTTCCTGCGTGTCGGAGCGTTCGTTCTCGTTCACGCCGGTATGATGATGGTTGTGTTCTCTCTCGCAGGCGCTAATGAAAATCCCGTGGTTATTGTCCTCGGTAATGTCCTCGTTATCGCTCTTGAAGGACTCCTTACAGGTATCCAGGCTCTCCGTCTTGAATATTACGAAATGTTCAGCCGCTTCTATATCGGCGACGGCAATCCCTTTAAACCTGCCAAGGCACGCAAAAAAGTTAGTTAAGTTAGTTAAGTTAGTTAATGCACCGGAGGGGTACGCGCTTTCTTTTTAAAAAGAAAGCTGCAAAGAAAACAGCAGCCCCTAAATAAGAAAAGGGCTATGGGATACTACCTGCCGCCAGCCTGTACCGTTCGCAGTCGAACAGCAGGACTGCGAACTCAAATCTGAACAGGTGCCGAAGCAAGCTATGGAAACTATGTGCTAATGGCTGCTTTGGAAAGTGAAACCCCTTTGCAACAGCGAAATAAAGTAAAAATTTCACTTTGCACAGACGAAACATTTGCAGTGTTTTTTACTTCGCACCACCCAAACATAAAACTAACATTTGTAAAAGTCATCTTGCCGAAGGCAAGCTGGGCAGAAAAGTTGGTTCTGTTGACTGCATAACTATATAGAAAAATAACACTTGCGCCGAAAAAACCGGAACTTCGTACAGAACCCCATATCCGCGCGCCGGTCGCGCGGCGATTTTGCCGTAAGTTATATGGACGTACCGTAGTAGCAAGGCGGTTACGCTTGTAAAGATAATTGAGGTGCGAAGTCCATTGAACGGTTTATCCTCGCAGGGGACTGTTCGACCACTTTTCGCCGCCGAAAAGTGCAAATATAAAGTCGCACTTTGAAGAAAAATTCCCATTTTATAAATAATAATCAAAATTAGAAAAAGAAAGGAAAATCCCAATGCTTACATCAGTACTTCAGTCACTTCTCCTCGTAATTCCCACCGCTCTCGCGGTAACAGTGTTCGTAGCCGTAAAGAAAAATCTTTCCGGTAATTCCCCTAAGCGCGCAAGCCGCGTAAACTTCGTAACCTTTGCAGTGCTTGTCGCACTCGTTGCCGTTCTCTCGGTCGGCGTATTTGCAGAAAACGCATCCGAAACAGAGCCGGTCGATGAAACCGCACAGACAGAAACAGCACAGACAGAAACCGATAACGGTATGTCAAAAGGTCTCGGACTTCTCGCGGCTGCTCTCGTTACCGGTCTTGCAGGTATAGGCGGCGGTCTTGCCGTTGCAGCAGGCGCTCCTGCGGCTATCGCGGCTACAAGCGAAGATCCTAAAAGCTTCGGTAAATCAATTATCTTCGTTGCACTCGGTGAGTCAATAGCGCTTTACGGCGTCGTTATCTCGATACTTATCCTCCAGAAGGTCTGATTAATTATGAAGATGTTTCTTGTTACGGACGACGTTGACGCAAGAGTGGGACTGAGATTCGCAGGAGTTGAGGGAACTCTCGTCGAAAACGCTGCCGACGCGGCTGCCGCAATAGACGCTGCCGTTGCAGACGAGGACGTGTGCGTGCTGCTCGTCACTCCGGGTATCAGTAAAATGTGCCCCGAAAAAACGCAGTACGTAAACGGACTTTCAAGACCGGTGCTTTGCGAGATACCCGATTCAAAAGACCCGTCCGAACTCGGCTCGTCTCTTGAGGAGTATATTAAGAATACCGTCGGAATAGCGTTGCTGTAACGTAAAAATAATTGACACGGAGGTTTTTGCAGTGTCCGATATTTCAAAAAGTGTTGAGGCCCTTATAAACGGCATTCGCAACGAAGCAAAAAAAGAAGAAAACAGCATTGTCCGTAAGGCGGACGAATATAACGAGGGACGTTTGTCATCTCTGCGCGAAAAGATACTTTCGGAAAGCGCACAGAGAACCGAAAGAGAGCTTGCAGAACTTAAAAGCAGCGCAAACCGCGAATGCAGCATAATTTCCGCCGGACGTAAAAGCAGTATCGAACAGATTAAGAAAGATACCGCAGACAGCGTTCTTAAAAGAACGGGAGAGCTGGTTGCGGAATTTACAAAGAGCGCAGGATATATTGAATTTCTCTGTTCGCACGCAAAGAAAGTCAGCGAAAAGTTCGGCGGCGGCTGTACCCTTATGCTGAGTGAGAACGATATGCAGTACGCCGAAATGCTCGGCAAGATACTCGGCACGGATAAGACCGCGGCGGATTCTTCTATAAAGCTCGGCGGCTTTAAGGCGGATTATCCCGAAAAGTCCGTAACTGCGGACGAAACCCTTGACGCAAGATTTGACGAATGTGCGGACGAATATATAAGACAGTGCGGCTTTGATTTCTGAGATTTCGCAGCACAGTTTTAAAGTGTTTCAATCCGGGAGGAAAGAATAGGCATGGAAAATAACCAGAATAAAATATACGGCATAAACGGTCCTGTCGTTACGGTAAAGGGCAGAACGGATCTCGGTATGCTTGAAACCGTGTATGTCGGAAACCAAAGACTTGTCGGCGAAGTCATAAGAGTTGACGATAACGTTACGACCATACAGGTCTATGAGGAAACGACTTCGCTTAAAGCGGGAGAGCCTGTCGAAGGTACGGGACTTTCCATGAGCGTAATGCTCGGCCCCGGCATAATCGGCGGTATTTACGACGGAATTCAGCGTCCGCTGAAAGATCTCAGCCTTAAAGACGGAGCTTTTATCGGCAGAGGTTCGAGTGCCCCGGCGCTTAATGACGAAAAACTCTGGGACGTTCACGTTACAGTAAAGACCGGAGACGTTCTTGAACCGGGACAGATATACGCGACGGTTCCCGAAACCGAGAGCGTCGAGCACAGATGTATGCTTTCTCCGCTGTCAAAGGGCGGTAAGGTGACGTTTGTAAGCCCCGACGGAAAATACAAGGTTGATGATAAAATAGCCGAGATCACGGACGACGGCGGAAACATAACGACGCTTACGCTTAAACAGCGCTGGCCCATAAGAACTCCGCGTCCGATAAAGAAAAGACTTTCGCCCGACGAACCTCTCTTTACGGGACAGCGTTCGATAGATACCCTGTTTCCGCTTGCAAAGGGCGGCGCGGCGGCAATACCGGGCGGTTTCGGAACGGGTAAGACCACAACTCAGCATCAGCTCGCAAGATGGTGCGACGCGGATATAATCGTTTATGTCGGCTGCGGAGAGCGCGGAAACGAGATGACGCAGGTTCTTCAGGAGTTTTCGGAGCTTACAGACCCGAGAACGGGCAAACTGCTGCTCGGCAGAACCGTACTTATAGCCAACACCTCGAATATGCCGGTTGCGGCGAGAGAAGCGTCGGTCTATACGGGTATAACGCTTGCGGAATATTACAGAGACATGGGATACGATACCGCGATAATGGCGGATTCTACGTCGCGCTGGGCTGAGGCGCTCAGAGAAATATCGGGCAGACTTGAAGAAATGCCCGGCGACGAGGGATTCCCGGCGTATCTGCCCTCAAGACTTGCGGAATTCTATGAAAGAAGCGGTATAGTCGAAACGCTGTCGGGCAAAAAAGGCTCTGTTTCGATAATAGGCGCGGTTTCTCCGCAAGGTTCGGACTTTTCCGAACCCGTAACCCAGAATACAAAGCGTTTTATCCGCTGTTTCTGGGCGCTCGATAAAAACCTTGCGTATGCAAGACACTTTCCGGCTATAAACTGGATAGATTCTTACAGCGAATATACCGCGGACCTCGAAGGCTGGTATCTCAAAAACGCAGGCGAGAGCTTTATAAAATGCCGCGACGAAATACGCGCGCTGCTGCTTGAAGAAAACAGACTTATGGAAATAGTAAAGCTTATCGGCGCGGACGTTCTTCCCGAAGATCAGAAGCTTACTATCGAAACGGCACGCGTTATAAGACTCGGATTTTTGCAGCAGGAGGTATATAACCCGACAGATACCTATGTTTCTCTGCAAAAGGAACTTAAAATGATGGAGGCTATACTCCACTATCACGAAAGACTTAAAACTGTCATCTCTGCGGGCGTTTCGCTGTCGGCTGCGGTAAATCTCGGATATTCGGAAAAGCTTATAAAGATGAAATACGACGTTCCGAACGACGATCTGTCGCTGATAGATAAATATATTGCCGGTATGGACGCCGATACCGAGGCTCTTATAAAAGGACAGGGGGCTGCAAGATAATGATTATAAGACATAATTCGCTTTCGGGAATAAACGGCTCTCTTGTAACGGTCGAGGGTGCTGACGAAGCCTCCTTTGACGAGATCGCTTACTTTCATCTTGACGACGGAAGTATCAGAACGGGACGTGTCGTAAAGATTGAGGGCGGAAAAGTAACGGTTCAGGTATTTGACGGCACGCGCGGAATGTCGCTTTCAAACTCAAGCGTAACTTTTGGAAAACGCCCGATAGAGCTTACTCTTTCTCCCGATATTCTCGGCAGAACCTTTGACGGTCTGGGACGTCCGAAAGACGGTCTCGGCGAGATCTACGGCAAAAAGGTGCGCGACGTAAACGGCGCGCCGATAAACCCGGTTTCGCGCGAATATCCGAAAAACTTTATTCAGACGGGTATTTCCACGATAGATGCGCTTGCAACGCTTGTGCGCGGTCAGAAGCTTCCGATATTTTCGGGCTACGGCATGAAGCATAACGAGCTTGCGGCTCAGATAGTAAAGCAGGCAAAGGTCGCGGATAATTCCGAATTTGCGATAGTTTTTGCCGCAATGGGCGTAAAGAACGACGTCGCACAGTATTTCAGGACTCAGTTTGAAAACGCCAACGTAATGGATAAGGTCGTAATGTTCTTAAACCTTTCAAACGATCCTATCATCGAACGTATAATTACCCCGAAATGCGCGCTTACGGCTGCAGAATACCTTGCGTTTGAGCTTGGAATGAACATACTCGTAATTCTCACGGATATGACGGCGTATGCCGAGGCTCTGCGTGAGTTCAGCTCCTCAAAAGGCGATATTCCCGGACGTAAGGGATTCCCGGGATACCTTTACAGCGATCTTGCAGGTATCTACGAAAGAGCCGGCATGATAGAGGGCAGAGAGGGTTCCGTTACGCAGATACCTATTCTCACAATGCCGAACGACGATATAACGCACCCAATCCCCGACCTTACCGGATATATAACGGAGGGACAGATAGTTCTTGACAGGGCTATCGACGGCAAGGGAATATATCCGCCGGTAAACGTGCTTCCGTCGCTGTCGCGTCTTATGAAAGACTGTATAAACGCAAATCTTACGCGTTCGGATCACGCGGCTCTTGCGAATCAGATAATGGCAAGCTATTCCAAGGTTCAGGACGCGCGTTCGCTTGCGTCGGTAATAGGCGAAGACGAGCTTTCGGACGACGACAAGCTTATAATGAAGTTCGGACGCGAGTTTGAGAACCGTTTTGTAAATCAGGGCTTTGACGAGGACAGAAGCATCGAGCAGACGCTGGATCTCGGCTGGGAGCTGCTCTCGATGATGCCCAGAAGAATGCTCGACAGAGTTGACGATAAGACTCTCGACGAGAGATATAAGGGCAACAACTGAAAAATACAGTAAAAAAGCCGCAAAGGAGGAATTCTCATGGCAGGCAATGTGCCGACGAAAAGCAATCTTATGGCTGCGCAGAAGTCGTTAAAGCTTGCAAAGCTCGGATATGAGCTGCTTGACAGAAAAAAGAATATACTTATACGCGAGCTTATGCAGTATACCGACGGTGCAAAGGACATAAAAGGCAAATGCGCCGAGGCGTATAAAAAGGCGTATGAGGCTCTCAGAATGGCAAGCCTTACCATGGGACGGTGCGGATCTTTTGCAAACAGAGTGCCGGTTGACGACAGCCTTGAGTTTTCGTCAAAAAGCGTAATGGGTATGAGTCTGCCGTCCATTGAATGTAAAGAACCGGAAAATTACGCATATTTCGGACTTATCGACACAAACGGCTACATGGACGAGGCGTACAAATATTTCAACGAGGCAAAAAAGCTCACCGCGTCGCTTGCCGCACTTCAGGCGGATATATGCCGTCTTGCCGACGCGATAAAAAAGACGCAGAAGCGTGCAAACGCACTCGGCAACGTGCAGATACCGAAGCTTACCGAGAAAATAAAGCTTATGAGCGAGGCTCTCGACGAAAAGGAAAGAGAAGAGTTCTCAAGACTTAAAATGATAAAGAAATCATGAGCGTTTCGGAATATTCGGAATATAAGGTAATACGCTCATCAAGAAAGACGCTCGCGATAGAGATAAATCCCAAAGAGGGAGTAATTGTACGCGCGCCGTTCGGAGTTTCGGACGGATATATCAGGCGCACCGTAGAGCAAAAGCGCGAATGGATAGAATCGCATATGCAAAAACTCCATGAACGCACGGGCGTCTCTGCAAGAAAGCTTACATCGGAAGAAATTGCGAAACTTTATCAAAAAGCCGCAGAATATCTCCCCGCAAGGACAAATGAGCTGTCGCGGCATGCCGGGCTTTATCCCAAGTCCGTCAAAATCACAAGCGCAAAAAAGCGTTTCGGCAGCTGCGGCGCGGATAACGGAATATGTTACAGCTTATTTCTCATGCGCTATCCCGAACAGTTTATAGATTATGTGATATACCACGAGCTTTGCCACATAAGATATAAAAACCACGGCCCGAAATTCCATGCTTTGCTTGAGAGTTTTGTGCCGGGACACCGCAGAGTAAAGGAGCTTGCAAAAAACATACCTGTTCTCGACGAAACCGCGGAAGACTGAAGTCCGTATCTTAAAAATCAATAAAAAATCAGCTTAGTACGTGCCAAAAAGACATTGTACTAAGCTTTTTTGTTTGCGTGCCGTTATACCTCCACGCGGTTTGATTCTTTCAGAGAATCGCGGTACTGCTTCGGAGACATTCCGCAGTATTTCTTGAATATTTTTGAAAACTGGAGCTGGTCGTTGTAACCGACGGAACTTGCGATAATACCGATGGAAGACTCGGTTCTCAAAAGAAAGTCCTTTGCGTGCGCTATTCTTACGCGTATGATGTATTCCTGAACCGAACAGCTCTCATACATACTGAAAAGATTGCGCATATACGCACGGCTCAGATGCAGATTTTCCGAAACGGTCGTTACGCAGAAGTCGGGGTTCGCATAGCCTGAGGACACAAGCCTTTTTACGTCGGACACGTGTTTTTCGCGCAAAGACGGGCGGTTCTGCCGGTACAGGGGTTTTCTGTACGGATCGTCGTTGAGCAGAGCAAGCAGATGGTAGTAAAGGGATGTTCCCATGTATGAACCGTTTGCCTGATGATAGCGCCGCAGGCCAAGCTCGATGGACGCGCGCTTTATTACGTCGAAATATTCGATGGAAATGTCATATTTAAAAACCCTGTGTTCGTCAAAGTCAATAAGGCGTTTGAGTGTGACGAGCATCTCGTCGTCACTGAAGGAGATCCACGCATATTCCCACGGATCGTCCGGGTTCGGGTAATATTCGTAAAAATCCGCGTATTGTATCAAAAATCCATATCCTGCCGTCAGCAGTTTCCCGTTGAAATATCCGCTGCCTTTATGTATAAAGTGCAAAATATGAATTCCGATAAGTCCTTTTTCAGGCAGTTTATCCGGATTCGTTTGTTCTGCTGCAAATCCGACAAGCGTTGCGCGCTGCATTTTTGTTTTCCTCCGTTGACTATTTATAGTACGATTATAACATAAACTTGTACGCTTTGTCTATTTATTTTGTGTAAATAATGATATAGAATTAAAATAAATTATAACGGTGAAAGTATGTGGCAGTATAAAGACTTTGCCGTTTGAAAACAAAAAACTATTTTTTATGCAAAGGAGAAAAGCAAATGAAAAAAGCACTTGCAGGTCTGCTTTCGGTTATGACTGTTTTGCAGGGCTTTGTCTATGCCGCACCGTCTGCCGTTGCGGTTGAGGACGCGTCTGAACAGGGCATTACCGTGACCGAACTTTATTCGGACGGGGATACGGTTTCGGAACCCGTATTTACAGACGAAGAGTGGACGGGCAAAGTTACCGGAGAAGGCGACGATGCCGTACACAACGCACATATCTATCAGATAAACCGCGAAAAGGCGCGTGCGGACAGCATACCCTATGACAGCGCGGAAAACGCGGTAAAAGCGGCAAAGGATTACGACAAGACGCTTTCGCCGTACTACATGAAGATTTCCGGAACAAAGTGGAAATTTGCGCTCAGAAACAACAACGAGCTTTTCAAAGCGGACGATACCGTAAACAAGTTCTATACTGCGGATTACAACGATTCGGCGTGGAACTCGATAGATGTGCCGTCGGTATGGCAGCTTCAGAACGATGAAAACGGAAACCGCTACGACGACATACGCTACACCAACACTACAATGGTCTGGAGCGGCGACGCCAAGGGCAATCCTGCGGCAGAGGCTCCTTTAGCGCCGACCGTATATAACCCCGTCGGACTTTACAGACATGAGTTTGAAGTTCCGGCAGAGTGGTCGGGCAAGCGCGTATATATAAACTTTGAGGGCGTCGGCAGCGCAATGTACCTCTGGGTAAACGGCAAGGCTGTCGGATATTCCGAGGATACGCATACCGCAAAGGAATTTGATCTTACGAATTATGTAATTCCGGGCGGGACTAACATGCTCGCCGCAAAGGTTATAAGATGGAGCGACGGTTCATGGCTCGAAGATCAGGACGGTTTCAGCCTTTCGGGTATCACGAGAGACGTTTACCTTTACTGCACCGATAACGTAAGACTGAGAGATTTCTCGGTAGTTACCGATTTTGACAAGACTTTCACCGATTCTACAATGAAAGTCAGCGCATATGTGCATAACTACAATGCCGCAGACGTTTCGGGATATAAGGTAACGGTTTCGCTTTACGATGATGAAACAGGTCTTATGACGCTTGCCGGAAACTCCTCCGACGCAGGAACAATAGGCGCAAACGGCGAAAACGAGATAAAATTTGAAATTCCCGTTTCGTCACCCAAGATCTGGACTGCTGAAACGCCTAACCTCTACACAATGGTCATAACTCTTTCCGACAGCGAGGGAAAAGCCGTATCTTACGACTCCTACCGCATAGGTTTCAGAAAGATAACCTACCGCAAGCTTGCAGACGGAACTCTCGTTACTGCCGCAGAGTGTACCGGAACGCAGGACACCGACTGGTTCTTTGATAACGTAAGACTTAACGGCAAGTCGTTATACATAAAAGGCGTAAACAGCCAGGACTTTTCGGCTGACGCAGGATATGCCGTTGACTATGCGACGCTTGAAAAATATGTGCTTTTAATGAAGCAGCACAATATCAACGCGCTCCGTATGTCGCACTATCCGCACAACCCTTACCTGTACTATCTCTGCGATAAATACGGACTTTACGTAATGGACGAGGCAAACCAGGAAGCCAGCGGAATGTACGGAAGTTCTCTTATAACAAGCGAGTTTGAGACAAGCGTAATTGACAGAAGCGACAGCATGGTATACCGCGACAGAAACCATGCCAGCGTTATTATATGGTCTTACGGAAACGAATCCGGTCTCGGTGCGGACGGAAACGGTATTCTTTACAGAATGGGAGATTATCTCCATAAGCTCGATCCCACAAGACCCGTTCAGTATGAGCCGTTCAACGCCGTAATCGGAACAAGCGGAACAACGCTCAGAAACTTCGATATACCCGAAGACAAGGGCGGAGTCGATATAAAGAGCGGTATGTACGTACATATCGACACAATGCAGAAGTGGTTAAAAAACGAGCTTGCCAACGTTTCGCCGTATACGCCCTACATAAAGGGAATGCCGTATATTCTTTGCGAATATGACCACGCAATGGGCAACTCCCTCGGTTCTTTGGGAGACTACTGGGACTTCTTCCGTTCAAACGATCAGCTTCAGGGCGGATTTATCTGGGACTTTGTCGATCAGGGCGTGTGGACGACAGATCCTAAGACCGGCGACAGATATATCGGCTACGGCGGAGACTTTGGAGATAAACCCAACGACGGAAACTTCTGCGCAAACGGTATTATAAGCGCTGACGGAACTCTCCAGCCCGAAATAGAGGAAGTTGAAAGAGTTCAGCAGAATCTGCTCTTTGAGGCTGATGATCTGGCTGCCGGAAAAATAAGCGTTGAAAATGAGAATATCGCCGTAAGCGCGTCGGAATATACCTTTGCATGGAATATTACCGAAAACGGCAGCGTTGTTCAGAGCGGAACACTTGATACGCAGTCTATTCTTCCCGGAAAGACCGCTGTTGTGACAATACCCTACACCTATCCCGAAAACAAGGACGGCTGCGAGTATTTCCTTAACATTGACGCATACAGATCACTCGGAAAATTCTCCGAAACAAGCATAGACGAAACCATTACCGAACACGCAAGAGCACAGTTCGCACTTCCGACCGACGCGGATTCCCTGCCGGGCAAGGCTGCTTCGGACATCAGTAACGTAACATTCAAGGAAAGCTCGTCTCAGCTTATTATAAACGGCGAAAACTTTGACGTTGCTCTCGATAAGGCGACCGGACGAATTGTTTCGTATAAGCTCGGCGGAAACGAAGTGCTTGACGGCGCGCTTTCCCCCAACTTTTACAGAGCATATATCGACAACGATATTCATAAGATAGCCGACGCCGAAACTTTCAGATATAATATCGACAGAGAGTCCGTAAAGGCAAGCGCCTTTGAATTCTCCGCGCTTGAATACGGCGGCAAGACAAAGGGCGTTAAGGTCAGCACAACTCTCGAATATCCGTCGGTAAGCTCATCGCTTGACCTTACATATTACATTCTCGGTTCGGGCGAGATAAAGATAGATTTCTCGTTCAATGCCGGAGTAAAATATCCTCCCAAACTCGGCTCGCTGCTTGTACTTGACAAGGGCTACGATACGCTGTCGTATTTCGGCAGAGGCCCGTTCGAAAATTACAGCGACAGAAACAGAGCGGCAGATATAGGATTTTACACAACGACGGTTGACGATATGCTTGTCGATTACATAAGACCCAACGACAACGGAAACCGTACCGACGTAAGATATGCCGTAATAAACGGCGCGGATAAGGAATACGGAATTATATTTGCCGGAGAGGGCAATACGCTTTCCGTAAGCGCGTCGCATTATCTGCCCGAAGGCATAAACAAGATAAGGCATCTCTATCAGTGTACAAAGCTTGACAGCACGGTTCTCAATATCGACTACAAGGTTGAGGGCGTAGGCAGCGGTTCGTGCTTCTATGACACGCTCGAACAGTATAAGATACCCGGCGGAAAGCACACATGGAGTTACAGCATACGCCCGTTCAAAAATTCCGACGCTCCGACCGACAGCGACGTTATAAAGCTTGCAAACACCGCGTTTTCAAACGTAGTCCCGGCAAATACGGCGTCTCTTAAGGTTGCCCTCGCAAAGACCGCGGAAATTCAGGCGGCAGAGGAAACCTGTACTCAAAGCTCGTATCTCGCATTTGACAAGGCTCTCGAAAATGCAAACAAAATATACGCAAACACAGAGAATTACACACAGAAAGCAATAGACAATGCCGTTGCGGCGCTCAATAACGCCATGAACGCACTCGAAGAATATGTGCCGGGCGACGTCACGTATACTCAGCTCAGATCCGATACGCTGTTCGGTGAGGGCGGATACTACGGCGCAGAACCCAACATAAACGGCGAAACATATCCCTTTGCTTTCGACTACGATAACGCAATCGACTGCACAAAGAGCGTAAACTTCAAGGGAGACAGCTCAAGCGGTTACGGCGGAATGGATCTCGGAGAAAACGGCGCGTCCGTTATTACAAAGGTTGCGTATGTTCCGGTATACCATTCAAAATGGAGCAGCATAAACACGAGAATTATCGGAACAACGTTCCAAGGTTCAAACGATAAACAGAACTGGACGACATTTGCCGAAATTACAAAGGCTGCGACAATCGGCGACGACGACACCAAGGAAACCAATGTTCCGGGAGCGCGTGTGGAGATTACCGTAAGCGACGACACTCCTTACAGATATGTGCGTTTCAACAGCACAAAGTCAAACGGTTCCCTTTACAGAGTTTATTTCTATACCTCGCACAAGGAAATAGACAGTACCGTATTCGACGCAAAGCTTGCCGAGGCAAAGGCACTTTCCGAAACGCTCACCGGCAATGCAAAGACAGCGCTCGACGCGGCTGTATCATACTGCGAGGCAAAGGCTGAAAAGGCAACTCAGCGCGAATCCAATATTATGTGCGCATATCTCGACACCGCAATGAACAATACGGATAAGAGCACTCTCGATACCATGCTTGAAAAGGCTGTAACGTCGAGTAAGTACCGTTCCTACGGCACGTCAAAGCAGAATGTAAGCATGCATAGAACTGCAAAGAATGCCGAAAAGCTGCTTTCGGAAAATGCATCTCAGACCGAACTTAACGACGCCGCAATGAATATCGTTTCCGCATGGGACGGACTTAAAATTGCCGTTTCCAAAGCGGCCGGAACAACCTTCGGTACGGGCGGAAAATATGGCGGAAAAGACGGTGAAGAAGCATATCCCAATCTGTTTGACGGAAATCTTACAAACTGGGCTGACTTTGCCGATCCCGGTGCAGGTACTGCCGGCGTAGATCTCGGACAAAACAGCTATGCCTCCCTTGTATATGCAAGATATTATCCGAGAAGCGAAGGTACGGACGCTATCGACAAGAGAATAATAGGCGAGATATTTGAAGTATCAAATGACGGTGAAAACTGGACACCTGTCGGTCAGATAACCGAGACTGCTCAGAAAAAGTGGTTTAAGGTATATTTGGACACTAGTGAATATTACCGCTACTTCAGAATAAACTGCCCGGCTAAATCCTACGGAAGTCTTTGCGAACTTGAATTTTACGTATGCAAACTCGATACGGATTATCTGTCGGAGTGCGTTACTGCTGCAAAGGAAGCGCTTGACGGAGCCGACGCATACAAAAAGCCGCTGCTTACACAGTTTATATCGGACGCTGAAAATATAATGTCCGATCTTTCCGGAGCAGCCCAGTCGGAAATAAACTCGCTCATATGCGATTATCTCGATATTTTCGAGGACAATGCGGACAGAGACGCACTTTCGACGTCGATAAAGGCGTTTGAAGCGCTTGACGAAAACGCATACGGCTCAGAAAGCTACATAAACGCGCTTGACGCATATAACAGCGCGTTTGCGGTGTTCACAGATACAAATTCTTCGTCCGATGAGCTTAAAAATGCAAAGACCGCGCTTGACGAGGCTTTGGCAAAGCTTGAAAGCAAGTATGAAAAGCTCACCTCCGACACAATGTTCGGAAACGGCGGAACATGGGGCAACGACAGCAAGGAAAGCTACCCCAACGCATTCGACGGCAACTTTACGACAAATCCCGTAAACTTCTCCGCAACCAACAACGGTACAGGTACAGGCGGACTTGACTTCGGCGAAAACAATGCGCAGCTTGTTGCGGCTGTACGCTACATTCCGCTTGTTTCAAAGTGGCACGGAGATGTTGACAGACGCTTTATCGGAACTCTTATTCAGGGTTCAAACGATAAGGAAAACTGGACAAAGCTTGCTGAAATGACCGAGCCTGCAAAAGAGGGTTATGTAGACGAAAACGGAAAGGTATACATAGCCGGCGAAACGGCAGATGAAGTTCCCGGCGTACCCGTATGGCTTGTAATCGAAAACCCGGATTATTACAGATATGTGCGTTTTGTAAGCCCCGAAAACTCTTACGGAAGCCTGTACGAAGTCGAATTCTACAAGGGTTCCGAAACAACCGACAAGAATTACATTTCAAAGCTTGTTAAACAGGCAAAGGCGATAACCGACGCGGATCTCGGCGTATACGGTGAGCTTCAGACAAGCATTTCGGCTTGCGAGACGCTTATAAACGATCAGAACGCGTCACAGCACGATGTAAATACCGCAGCTGCCGGTCTTAAAGCTCTTATCGCCAAGGCGGAGAGTCAGAAACAGGCAAAAGACGTTCTCGAAAGCGCAAAGACCGTGAACGAGGAGCTTTACACCGCAAAGACTTACTTTGCATTTGAAAAAGCATACGAAAATGCCCTTGCCGACGCGTCCGATGACAATATCGCGGCACTCACGGCGGCAGTAAACGCACTCGAAAAGCTTGACGAGAGAAAACTTACCTCGGATACGCTGTTCGGTACCGGCGGAAAATACGGCGACGATAACGGAAAGAGCTATCTGCTTGCATTTGACGGCAGACTCGATACCGGTTACGTAAACTTCTCCGCGACAAATAAAGGAACAGGTACGGGCGGACTTGATTTCGGCGAAAGCAATACGGAATTTGTAGTATATGTAAAATACGTGCCTATGATCGCAACATGGGGTTCGCGCGTTGTCGGAACTCTTATGCAGGGTTCAAACGACTTTGAAACCTGGACCACATTTGCAAAGATCACCGAAAAAGCGGTAGTCGGAGACCGGACTCCCGACAGTACAACGCCCGAAGTTCCGGCAAAGCAGATAACGCTCACCGCGGACGTCCTGGCGTCTTACAGATACGTAAGATTCTCAAGCCCCGAAAACTCCTACGGAAGTCTGTACGAGGTTGAATTCTACGGCGTAAAGGCAGACCTTACGTCTCTCGGCGAGAAAACGGCAGAGGCAAATGCGCTTGTTTCGGGCGGAAAGTATACCGATGAGCAGCTTGTATCTCTCAAGGCGGCTCTTGAACAAGCCTCCGCACTCGGCGAAACATCTCTGCAAAGCAAAGTAAACGCCGTTACAAAGCTTCTTGAAAAAGAAATTTTCTCTCTCACGACCGGAACTCTTTACTTTACACAGACTCTCGGCGCGTCGGGCGAAATTGCTCCGATAAACGCGTCAAAGGGAGAAACAGTAAGACTTCCCGAATGTACCTTTACAAACATTCCCGACGGATATACCTTTGCCGGCTGGAGCGACGGAGAATACATCTACGCCGCAGGCACGGAATATTCCGCAACCGGCACCGACACCGTATTCAAAGCGTTCTGGAGCACGACCGTAAATGCGACCGCCTCCTCGGATACCGTAAAATATCTCGAGGGCTGCTTTACCGTAACTTTTGACAAGGATATACTTGAAGAAAGCTTTGTTCCGGAAAACTTCGGAGATGCGGTTTCGTACTGCGAGTATGATAAAGCGACAAGCACCTTTACCGGATATGTAAATTACGAGAAATACAAGCGCGGATCTACGTTTACCGTAGCTTTCAGCTCGCTTAAAGGCAAAGATGAGAGTATAAGCATCGGAAACACTCCGAAATTTACGTTCAAAGTAGAATCCGATCCCGATTTCGGTTCCGGAAACATGATACCAAACGGCAGCTTTGATGTTCCGTGGGACAGCAATACTCAGGGCGGATATATCAAGAAAGATCCCAAGAACAGCGATAATTACTGCCTGTACATAGACCCCGATACCGGAGGAAAGGGCGGACAGGTATATAACTACGCAAAGTGGGATCTCAAACTCGACGACAACAAACGCTACTATGTTGAATACGACGTAATGCCCGACAAGCTTTCAAGCGGTGCAGACTTTGCGTCGGCAACCGTAAACTCTGCCGTAAGCACAAAGAAGGCAAACTGGGGCGAGTGGGTTCTCAATGTCGTGCCGGCTGCAAAGCGCGGAGAATGGACGCATGTTGAAGGACTGCTTGTGCAGAAACAGGATATTCTCGGCTGGTTCGGTATTTATGCGAACGCAATAAACAATACGGCTGTCTACTTCTATCTTGATAATATCACGCTTAAAGAAGCATATGCCGTAAGCTTTACCGACGCAAACGGAAATACGCTTACAGATAAAGGATACAGCTTTATACTTCCCGAAGGCAAGACTGTAACTATGCCCGCGCTCACTTCGGCAATATGCGGCGGCGATGTTTCGCTGTATGCATGGAGCAACGGCAAGGACACCGTTCTTCCCGGACAAAAGTATACGACGGACGGAACCGTTACAAGCTTTAAGCCGGTGCTTGCACCCGCAACCGATACGGAATATTCGTCGATACGCGTAAAGAACCCTGCCGGAATACGTTTCAGAAGCGTTGTTTCGGGAGAACTCCGCGAGGCGGTTTCCTCAGACGGCGAGGTTGGCTTTATAGTTGCAAGAGCCGACAAGCTCGGCGCAAAAGCTCTTACCTTTGATTTCGGCACAGAGGGCGCCGATTACGTAAAGGGCATTTCCATTTCGGAAAAGCAGGGCAAAGAACTCTTTACCTACATTACCGACAGCAATGCATATGAGATATTTGCCGCGGTCGTCGGTATTCCCGAAACCAAGTCTGCGCTTAACAGCGTGCTTGTCGTAAGACCCTATGCGGTGCTCGGCGACGGCAGTACGGTTTACGGCGCAGAGGTTCGCGGAAGCGTTTACGGCGTTGCAAAGGAATATTCCGAAACCGACGCATTCAAAGCACTTCCCGAAAATGACAACACAAGGCTTTATATCCAAAGAATAATTTCGGCTGCCGAAAATTAATCTAAGCATTCCCATTACTCTCCTAATATGCCCGACGGAATTTGCATTAAAAAAGTCATCTGTTCCGTCGGGCGTTCTTTATTTCCGAAAAGAAATTTTGAATTTATACTTGAAAAAAGATCTGCAATGTGATATACTCTTAAAAAATACATGCTGCCGCCGGGTAGCTCCGCTATGTGCATTCTTACAAGCGTCGTTAGGCCTTTGAAGACGTTTGGAAAAGGGTGCATTTGTTTTTTTGTAAAGGAGAAATCAAAATTTATGCGCAATCCGTTCAGAACACTCAACCGCTTTGAGCTTACGCTTTGGATAAGCTCGCTTATTGTGGTGACGCTTTCGTACCTTGCCGCCGGAAACGAGGGAATAATTTCGCTCATTGCCTCTCTTATCGGCGTAACGGCGCTGATCTTTGTCGCAAAGGGAAATGTTTTCGGTCAGATACTCACTATTTTTTTCTGCATACTCTACGCCGTCGTGTCGTACAGATTCAGATACTACGGCGAGATGATAACGTATGTCGGAATGTCTTTGCCTGCCGCGGCAATAGCCGTGTACACGTGGATAAAGAATCCTTACAGCGGCGACAAGTCCGAGGTAAAGACGGCAAAGCTCGGAAAAATAAAAATGACGCTTGTAATATTGCTTACTGCTGCCGTTACATGGGCGTTTTACTACATTCTCGGCTTTCTCGGGACGGCAAATCTGTTTATCAGCACCGTGTCCGTCGCAACAAGCTTTTCTGCGTGCACACTGCTAATACTCAGAAGTCCTCTCTATGCCGTCGCGTATGCCGTAAACGACGTTGTTCTTATAACAATGTGGACTCTTGCGTCGATTGAGGATATTAGATACTTACCGATGATATTCTGTTTCTGTATGTTCCTTTTCAACGATCTGTACGGATTTTTCAACTGGAGAAGAATGAGCAGACGTCAGTCCGCAAAAGCGCCGAATGCCGCACTTTAAAAAATGACGGTGCAGTGCTTGCAATATTAACATTTTCCGCGTATAATTTTACCGTAAAACAAAAAACGGAGGTATTTATACTATGAACATTTGGCATGACGTTGCGCCCGAAAGAATAAAGCCCGAAGATTTTCTTGCGGTTATAGAAATAGCCAAGGGCAGCAAAAAGAAGTACGAGCTTGACAAGCAGACGGGATTTATTATCCTTGACCGTATACTTTACACCTCCACGCATTACCCGGCAAACTACGGATTTATTCCCAAGACTTATGCCGACGACGGTGATCCGCTTGACGTGCTTGTGCTCTCGAACGAGGTTATAGATCCGCTTGTGCTTGTGCGCTGCTATCCGATAGGCGTTATCAAGATGATAGACAACGGCAAAAACGACGAAAAAATTATTGCAATTCCTTTTGAAGATCCGAGCTACAATACCTATAAGGATATTTCGGATCTGCCTAAGCATATTTTCGATGAAATGCGCCACTTCTTCTCGGTGTATAAACAGCTTGAGGGTAAGGCTACCGCGGTTGATGAAATTATGGGGCATGAAACCGCTCTCGAAATTATTAAAAACTGTATTGTTAATTACAAAAGAGGCTTTGAAGGCAAGGCTATCGCTGATAATGAAATCTAAAGGGGACGCGCGCTTTTCGATTCCGAAAAGTGGGAGAATAGAGCTGCACATGGCAGTGAATTGTCTTTTCCGCCAAAACTAAGCAACAATCAGCCAAGCACAAATTTCTCTTTTCGCATAATTGCCCCGGAAAAGAAATATACTTTTAAAAAAAGTCTTTCCGAGGTGCTTTTTGTGGTAAATGAATATTGTGTAAAAACCGCGAGTGCGTATTTTCATGAATTACCGTCGTCAGGGAGTGCAGTAACAGATGAACTTCTTTACGGAACAAGAATTTTTGCTGTGTCTCCCGAAAAAGAAACCGAAAACTGGCTTTGCGCCGAAACAATGTACGGCTATCGCGGATTTGTGCGAAAAAAAGACGTGCGGCGTAAAACCGGACTTCAGATGAGTAAAAGCTTTGTGGTGACGTCGCCGTTCTGCGACATTCTGCCGAAACCCGAATATAAGTATAAACCTCTGCTTACAATTCCGCGCGGCAGTAAAGTCGTAAAAAACAGCTCGTATTCCGACGTCTGCGGCTTTACCGATATAGATTTCGGCGGAAAAGTTTGCTATGTCAGAAGCAGCGAAATAAAACCCGAAGAATTTGAGGAAGATGTGACCAACCCCGGCGCCGTTCGCAAAAATATCGTCGATACCGCGCTTTTGTATCTCGGCACGCCGTACAGATGGGCGGGTAAAAGTCCGTCGGGCATAGACTGTTCGGGGCTCTGCTTTCAGAGTTACGCTATGAACGGGCTGAGTCTTTGGAGAGATGCCGTGCCGGATTCAAAATACGTAAAACAGATTAGTTTTTCGGAACTTAAAGAGGCGGATCTTGTGTATTTCAAGGGACACGTCGTTATGTATATCGGCGGCGGAGAATATATACATTCCTCGGCAACTCTCGGAGGCGTTGTCATAAGCAGCTTTGATAAAAACAGCGCGGTGTATTATAAAAAACTCGACGGCGGTATAATTATGTGTGCAAGAAGCGTAAAACTGCCATGATTTTTATAAAGCCGAAAGCTTTTTTGCGCCGAAATGACCCTAAATCAAAGTAAAAACCGTAAATGTATTGACAATCGTCCGAGATTGATTTAAAATAATATATTATATGCATTATAATTCCAATCGGAAGGAAGTAAAAAACAATGAAATGGACGGGACTCAACGAGCTTCGTGAAAAGTATCTTTCGTTCTTTGAAAGCAAGGGACATTTAAGACTTAAGAGCTTTCCGCTTATACCTATCAACGACAATTCGCTGCTGCTTATCAACTCAGGCATGGCGCCTATGAAACCCTATTTCCAGGGTACAAAGGAGCCTCCGAGAAGACGCGTTACCACATGCCAGAAGTGTATCAGAACTCCTGACCTCGAGCACGTCGGAAAGACGGCGCGCCACGGCACATATTTTGAAATGCTCGGAAACTTTTCTTTCGGCGATTATTTCAAGAAAGAAGCTATTCCGTGGGCATGGGAATTTCTCACCCAAACGCTTGAAATTCCGGCAGAAAAGCTCTGGCCCAGCGTTTACGAGCGGGACGACGAGGCTTATGACATCTGGAAGAACGATATAGGCGTTCCGGAGCAGAGAATAGTAAGACTCGGCAAAGAGGATAACTTCTGGGAACACGGCAGCGGTCCGTGCGGTCCCTGTTCCGAAATATACTTTGACCGCGGCGAAAAATACGGCTGCGGCAAACCCGACTGCAAACCCGGCTGCGACTGCGACAGATATATGGAAATCTGGAACAACGTTTTCTCGCAGTTCGATAACGACGGCCACGGCAACTATACCGAGCTTAAACAGAAGAATATAGATACCGGTATGGGACTTGAAAGACTTGCGTGCGTAATGCAGGGTGTTGATAACCTCTTTGAAGTCGATACCGTAAGACGCATACTCGATACCGTCTGCGAATATGCAGGCAAAAAGTACGGCGAAAACTATAACGACGACGTATCCATAAGAATTATAACCGACCATATCAGAAGCACTTCGTTTATGATATGCGACGGAGTTATGCCGTCCAACGAGGGCAGAGGATATGTCCTCAGACGTCTTCTCAGACGTGCTGCGCGCCACGGCAGACTTTTGGGCATCGAGGGCGCGTTCCTTAACAGACTCTGCGAGATAGTTATTCAGGAAAACGAGGGCGCATATCCGGAACTTCGCGAAAAGGCTGACTATATAAAGAAGATTATAAGCATAGAGGAAGAGCGTTTCGACGCCACCATCGACACGGGACTTTCAATATTGCAGGGCTTTGTAGACGAGCTTGAAAAGAGCGGAAAGACCGTGCTTTCGGGTGCCGACGCATTCAAACTTTACGATACTTTCGGATTCCCGGTTGACCTTACAAAGGAGATTGTGGGCGAAAAGGGAATAACCGTAGACGAAGAAGAATTCACCCGTCTTATGGAGGAACAGAAAGTCCGCGCGAGAGAAAACCGCAAAGCCGGCGGCGGCTGGTCGCATGAGGCTGCCGATCTTATAAGCGACGTTGCAAAGACGCAGTTTGCAGGATATGACAGCACCGAGTGTACCGCAAAGGTCGAGGCAATTATCGTAGACGGCGTTAGAACACAGAGCGCGACAGAGGGAGAATTTACCATGCTTTGCGATAAGACCGTATTCTACGGCGAGGGCGGCGGACAGGTTGGAGATACCGGAACGCTTACGCTTTCAAACGGCGCGGTAATTGATATTACAGACACAAAGAAGTCCGACGGAAAGTATATGCATATGTGCGAATTTGAGGGCAATGCGGTGCTGAATGTCGGAGATACCGTAACGCTTAAAGTCGACGCGGCAAGACGCGAGGCAATAAAGAGAAACCACTCTGCGGTTCATCTGCTTCAGACGGCTCTCAGACACGTTCTCGGCGACCACGTTGAACAGGCAGGCTCTTATGTTGACGAGTACAGGGCAAGATTTGACTTTACTCATTATCAGGCAATGACCGGAGATGAAATACTCGAAACAGAAAAGCTTGTAAACGAGTATATCCTTGCAGGATACGATATTACGACGATTGAAACCGATATGGAGACCGCAAAGAGCATGGGCGCTATGGCTCTGTTCGGAGAAAAGTACGGCAAAGTCGTAAGACTTGTAAAGATGGGCGACGTTTCAGCGGAACTCTGCGGCGGTACTCATATGTCAAATACCGCAAAGGCAGGTCTTTTTAAGATAATCGGAGAAAGCAGCGTTGCGGCCGGCGTCAGAAGAATTGAAGCCGTTACGGGTACTAACGTAATTGATTATATTTACCACGATAAGGCCATAATAGACGAGACTGCAAAGGCTCTCAAGGCAGGCGGAGCTGCGGATCTTGCGGCAAAGGCTGTTCAGGCAGAAAACGAGATAAAGGCGCTTAAGAACAAGGTTGACGAGCAGAATTCCATGATTGCCGGAATGAAGACCGCAAACCTTGCGGACAGTGCGGAAAAAGTAGGTGCGTTCGAGCTTATCACGGCGCGTCTTGACGGAATGACTGCGGACGAACTTCGTGCAGCCGGAGATATAATCAAGGATAAGAACGAAAATGCGGCCGCACTTTTTGCGTCGGAGCTTGACGGCAAGGTTATACTTTACGCAACCTGCGGCAAGGCAGCCGTAAAGAACGGTGCAAATGCCGGAAAGATAGTCAAAGCTGCAGCTATGATATGCGGCGGAGGCGGCGGAGGACGTCCGGACAGTGCAAGTGCCGGAGGAAAAGATCCGTCTAAGATTGCAGAGGCTCTTGAAAGCGCGAAAAAGTCGCTTGAAGGCTGATACGGCGCTTTTAAAAGAACAATCGAAAGATTTCGGCCCGGACTCTGTGCCGGACCGGTTTTGTATAATGTTTTTGTTGATCGCGCAATTTTTGTGTACGATTTTGATATTTTGATGTACGATTGTTACTTGTAAAGGAATTTTTTGCATGTTATACTTGATTTACGGTAACAAACTTTTTTCGGAGGTGCATCATGAAAAAGAATATCGGAATATGTGTCGGAATTACGGATTTTAAGGATATACGAAATATAAAAGAAACAGGATTTGACTTTGTGGAAACAAGCTTTTCCGAACTTGCCAAAACCGAGCAGTCGGTTATAGACGAAAGTGCGGATTTGCTGAAAGAACTCGGTTTACCGTGCATATCTATGAACGGTCTTATTGTAGGCGATTTTGCAATGGTCGGCGAAAAGGCGGATCATGCAAAGATAAAAGAGCATATTGAATCGACGCTTGAAAAGGTAAAAAAGCTCGGAACAAAGAATTTTGTTATGGGCAGCGGAAGGGCGCGCAGCGTACCGGAGGGTTATCCGAGAGAAAAGGCGCTCGAACAGCTGCGTGAGCTTGTCGGTGACGTTCTCGCACCGGCTGCGGCAAAGTACGGCGCGGTTATTGCAATCGAGGAACTGCGTAAGGAAGAATGCAATATGTTCGTGACCTGCAAGGAAACCGTGCAATTTATAAAAGAGCTTGGTGTGCCTAATGTAAAGCTGCTTGTGGACTACTATCATGCAATGCTCGGCGGAGATACGCTTGACGAGATAGCGTCATACGGAGATTATATTTCCCATGTTCATATCGCAAGTCCGTCCAATAAGCGCATGATACCATTGCCTTGCGACGGGGACGACTACGGCGCGTTCTTTGCGGCGCTTGACAAGGCAGGATATAAGGCAGGAAACATCTCGCTTGAAGGAAGTGCGGGAGATAAGAGAAATGAAAATCTCAAAACATCGCTTGAGTATCTGAGAACGCTGTAAGAAACGGCAGAATACGTGTGCTTTATGTGTTTTGCCGCGGCGCAGCGATGCTGAAAAGGTAAAATATATGAAGTGTAATGTAAAGATCAAAAAGATAATTGCCGCAGCGGTTATATTCGCTGCAGCTCTTGCCGTATTATACGCTTTTATGAACGTGTACGTCATTGCGTCGGCGTCGGGTAAGATGTTAAATTCTGATTCGGCAGCAAAAGATACTTACGACTGCATACTTGTTCCGGGCGCCGGATTGAGGAGCGACGGTACGCCGTCGGATATGCTAAAGGACAGGCTTGATATGGCGGCAAAGCTGTATTTTGACGGTGCGTCGGGAAAAATTCTTGTTACGGGTGACAACGGCAGAATTTCCTATAATGAGCCTGTTGCAATGTCAAAGTATCTTGTTCAGAACAAGGGCGTGCCTGCCGATGACATCGTTCTCGATTATGCCGGATTTTCCACTTATGACAGTATGTACAGGGCAAAGGAAATATTCGGTGCGGAAAAAATTGTCGCCGTTACGCAGAAATATCACCTTTACCGCGCTGTGTTCGTCGCAAACGCTCTCGGACTTGATTGCTCCGGAGTTGCCTGCGATACCGTGACTTACCGCGGTCAGTTTATGCGCGATGTCCGCGAAACCGCTGCCCGGGCTAAAGATTTTATAAGCTCTTTCCTTAAACCCAAACCCAAATACCTCGGCGAAAAAGAATACGCATTTTAGGGGGGCGAGGAATACGCAGGAATACGCGCTTAAGGGTACGCGCTTTCTTTTTAAAAAGAAAGCTGCAAAGAAAACGGCAGCCCTTAAATAAGAACAGAATTGAGGGATACTCTGTGCCGCCAGCTTGTTCCGTCAGACACCAAAAGGCAGGCGGCTGACTCAGATATGGGCAGGTGCGTGAGCAAGCTATGGAAATTAAGAAATAAGGGTAATAAAAAAGATAACTCTGTGCGTTGGGGTTAATTTCGCACAGAGTTTTTTACTAAACATAAATGTAACATTTGAAAAAGTCATCTCGCGTAAGCGAGCCGGTCGGAAAAGCGTGTCCTGTTGACTGTAAGACACTATAAAAAATAGCCCTTGCTTTCGCAAGGGTTAAAATTTGTACAGACCCCATCATCGAGCAGTGCGGAGCATATGCGAGCGAAGATAGCAAATGTCGGAGGTGCGGGAAAATTTCACCGACGATAGTTTGATGTGTGGAGAGGAAGCCGCGCTTTCGCTGCGGCGTTTGAGCGGCGAAAATCTTTTGTTTACGCTCTTTAGAGTGCGACTTTTTCGATTCCGAAAAGTCGGGGAAATAGAGTTGCACATGGCAGTGAATTATCCTTTTCCGCCCGAACCAATCTGCATTTTCCGCCGGCGAAGCCTCTTCCTTACAGCTGTATCTCGTTCTGTAAAGCCACAACCGGCTCGCCGCTGTACATCTGACGGAGCTTCGGCTTTTCTATTTTTCCCGTCGGGTTTCTCGGAATGTCCGCAAATATAATCTGCCTCGGACGCTTGTATCTCGGCATACCTTTGCAGAATTCGTCAATTTCCTCTTTTGTGGCAGCCATGCCCGGCTTTAATTCTATAACAGCCGTCGCAATCTCGCCAAGACGCTTGTCGGGAGTTCCTATAACCGCAACGTCTTTGATCTTGTCGTTCTGACGGATAAAGTTCTCTATTTCGACAGGGTAAAGATTCTCGCCGCCGCTTATGATAACGTCCTTTTTGCGGTCAACAAGATAGATAAATCCGTCCGAATCCTGCATTGCCATGTCGCCCGTCATGAGCCATTCACCGTAAATGCTCGCCGCGGTTGCCTTTTCGTCGCGGTAGTAGCATTTCATGACCGACGGACCTTTTACCGCAAGTTCTCCGACTTCGCCCTGCTTTACGGGATTTTTGTTCTCGTCGAAAATCTCAGTCTGCCAGCCGGCACCCGGTATTCCGATTGCTCCGACTTTGTTTATGTTCTCTATTCCGAGATGTACGCAGCCGGGACCGAGAGATTCCGTAAGACCGTAGTTCGTGTCGTAGTCGTGATGCGGAAATACCTTTTTCCAGCGCTTTATAAGGCTCGGCGGAACAGGCTGCGCGCCTATGTGCATGAGCCTCCACTGCGAAAGCTCGTAATCGTCAAGGTTTACTTCTCCCGAATCAATGGCGTCGAGTATATCCTGCGCCCACGGAACAAGCAGCCAGCAGATAGTCGCCTTTTCTTCGGATATGGTCTTGAGTATCCATTTCGGACTTACTCCGCGCAGAATTACTCCTCTGCCGCCGACTAAAAATGAGCCGAACCAGTGCATTTTCGCGCCGGTGTGGTAAAGCGGCGGAATACATAAGAATATGTCTTCGTGCGTCTGATGATGGTTGCTGTTTTCTGTGCGGCAGGACGCAAGCAGACTTGAATGGGTGTGGAGTACGGCTTTGGGAAAACCCGTTGTGCCGGAGGAAAAGTATATTGCCGCGTCGTCGGTGTCTTTGATGTCGATGTGGACGTTTGAGGAGGGCATATCGGATACCGCGTCCTCTATGTATTTTGCATACGGCGGACAGTCTTCGCGGTTGCCTGCAAAGATAAATTCGCGTATGCCGGAAAGTTTGTCCTTCACCGCGTCTATTCTCGAAATGAATTCCGGACCGAAAACCAGAACGTTTGATTCCGAAAGGTCAAGACAGTACTTTATTTCGTCGGACGAAAAACGGAAGTTCATCGGAGCAACGACGGCGCCCGTCTTGAGTATTCCGAAATATATCGGCAGCCAGCCTATGCAGTTCATCAGCAAAAGCGCAACTTTCGAGCCTTTTGTCACGCCGCGGCTTAAAAAGTAGTGGGCAAGCTTGTTTGAACGCTGTTCAAATTCAAGCCACGTGAGCGTTCTGCGGTGAATGGGCTTGGGCAGCGCCTCGACGAGGTCGTATTCTTTCCATGCCTTGTCTATTCTTTCCTGGATTTCGGGATTTACCTCAACAAGACTTATTTCGTCGGGGTATAACTCTGAATTTTTTGTCAGAATGTCGGTGATAATCATTTCGATACCTCTGTTTTGTTTTATAGTCGGATTTTTCGGGGATAAAAAAACTTCCGGAATTTAAAACCCGGAAGTAAAATACATTATCTTACCTGCGGGCAACACTTAATGCACCGACCCGCATTTTTGCTCTGCGAAACGGTGCTAAATATAATAGTAATAATAGTATGCCTGCAAGTTTTTCATAAGTGTATCACCCATTTACGATAATACAACCATTATATGGTATGTTTTTGTACGTTTCAAGAGCAATTTTTCTATAAATTGTGAACATTGGCGGGACGCCGTATTAATTTGCTCTCAGAATTTCGGTTTCTTCTTTGGTAAGCTCGCGGTATTCGCCCTCTTTTAAGGTTTCGTCAAGAGAAAGTCCGCCGAACGTCAGACGTTTGAGATACAGCACTTCTTTTCTGCCGCAGGCATAGCAAAGCCGCTTGATTTCGTGATATTTGCCTTCGGTAAGCGTGATCTTCGCGGTGCAGGGATCTTCCGCGTCAATTTCAAGAATTGCGGGGGCGGTTTTTTTGCCGTCCATCATAATGCCGTCGGACATGAGCTTTGCGTCGGATTCGCAAAAAGGTGCGTCGGTTCTTACAAGATAAGTCTTTTTTGCATGGTGTTTCGGAGATAATAACCTGTGCGACAGTGCGCCGTCGGTGGTCAGAAGAAGAAGTCCCACGGTGTCCTTGTCAAGCCGTCCGCAGCAGAAAAGACCTTTGTCGGTGTATGACTTCGGAAACAGCGAAAGCACGGTTTCACACCTTGAGTCGGACGCTGCGCATACAAGTCCCGACGGCTTGTTTAGCATAAAGTAGTAGTTTTCGCGGTATTCGAGTGCTTTGCCGCAGACGGTGCATATATCCGCGTCGGGGTTTATCTTTTCATCGGCTTTTTTGACGGTTTTTCCGTTTAAAGCGACCTTTGAAGCCTTGATGAGATTTGCCGCGTCCTTTCTGCTTATTGTCATGGACATGGAAATGTATTTGTCAAGCCGTATTTCCGACATTTGTTCAACCTCGCATTTTACAGTTTTTCTCATATATTTTATCACATAAACATAATTATTACAATGCTTAATAAATCTAAATTTAACGGTTTATTTGTTGACAGCGCGCTTTTACGATATTATAATGTACAAGTAAAAGAATTATCTCACAGAATACGGAGAAAAACATGATAGAACAGCTTTTTGAGTTGCTGAGACCGATAGGAAATGAAGCCGCGCTTTTTCTTGTGTCGCTTGTGCCTTTTATAGAGCTTCGCGGCGGAATACTTTTGGGACACGGTCTCGGAATGGATCCTTTGCGGATATTTATTATATGCGTGCTTGCAAACTGCGTTCCCGTCCCGTTTGTTATACTGCTTGCAAGACCGATATTTGCGCGCCTTAAAAAGACAAAGCTTTTCGGAAAGCTTGTAGCCAAGATTGAAAACTCGACTATGAAAAAATCCGGCAAGGTTCTGTCGCATAAATATACATGGATAGGACTTATGCTGTTTGTCGGAATACCTCTTCCGGGAACGGGCGCGTATACGGGTTCGCTTATTGCGGCGCTGCTCGGAATGAGACTGAAACAGGCAATCCCGGCAATAATACTCGGTATAATAATTGCGGGCGGAATAATGACGCTTGCGTCGATGGGACTTTTCGGCGCGATAGGCGCGTTCGGCGCTTAAAGTACAAAGTGCGTAATCTGCGCAGAATGCGCAAAGGAAATTTAAAGGAAAGGCAGGCTTTGGAAAATATGACGGGTGCTTGCGATATGCAGACAAATTCAAATACCGTAAAGAGAAGCGCATATTTTTGTATGTGCGGCACGGGACTTTTCATGATAGTGTCAAAGCTGTTGTCTTTTGTGCTTTCCGACGTTTATTACAAGGCGGCTGCCGAAAATTTTGACAGGACCGAGATTGTTCTTACAAATATAATCCGCGCACTGTTCGGCGCAAATACGGGAGTGAGCATTGCCGCGGCAAGAAGTGTGCTGGGTTCGGGTATACCCGACTCTTTTTTTGCAATGTTTACGACGCTGGTAACGCTTGTGATTCCGGCGTATGTTTTTTCAAAGCTTTCGGGCAGGGGAATTTCGGACGGATTTCCGGTAAAGGGAAAGCTCTCGCCGGATTTCCGGAGTCTGCTTTTCGCAGCTCAGCTTTTTATGACGGGCGCTGCCGTAATAGCGTCGTTTTTCTATGATTTTATAATGCCCGACAGCTCGTCTTTCATAAGTTCTGGAACGGCTGCCGCGTATACGGGAGAAGCCGACGGATATACGCTTTTGATTTCGGCGCTTGAAACGGCGGTGTTCGTGCCGATTGCCGAGGAATATGTTTTCAGAGGCGCGGTGTTCGGCGCTTTGAGAAAATACGGAACGAATTTTGCGGTTATTGCAAGCGCGTTTGTGTTCGGCGTTATGCACTTTTCGGCGTCGCAGAGTATGTATGCGTTTGCGTTCGGAATAATTTCGGCAATGCTTGTGGTGTACACGGGAAATATAAAGACTTCGGTGCTGTTTCATGCGTTCAATAATTTCTATATAACGCTTTCGGACTATCTCTCGGCAGCAGACGTAAGCTCTTATTATATTTTTACGGATATGTTCTATATACTTTGCGCAGTGCTCGGAATATTCGGAATAATGAAACTGTTTTCAAAGGGCGGATTTGCGGCGAAATATTCGGATTTGGCGCAGATATCTGACGAAAGAAACGGTCTTTGCGGAACCTGTGCGGGCGTCGGACAGATATTTACCGTTCCGGTTATAATGTTCCTTGTTCTGTACGCGTCAAGAGTTTTTGCATTGGGGTAAGAAAAAATGAGCGATAACAAAAAAAGTCCCGAATATTATATGAGAGCGGCTCTCGGACGTGCAAAGACCGCGGCAAAGCTCGGAGAAACGCCGGTAGGCGCCGTTATTGTAAAGGACGGGAAGATAATTGCCGGCGGCAGAAACATGAGAGAAACAAAGAAAAACGCGCTGTGCCATGCCGAAATATCCGCGATAAACGCGGCTTGCAGAAAACTCGGCGGCTGGCGGCTTATCGGCTGCGACATATACGTGACTCTCGAACCCTGTCCTATGTGCGCCGGAGCAATAATAAATTCGCGCATAGAAAACGTCTATTACGGTGCGCACGATTACAAGGCAGGTTCTATGGGCAGTCTCACCGACCTTACAAAGCTTGATTACAATCACAAGCCGAATGTATATCCGGGCATACTTGAGGAACAGTGCGCGGCGGAGTTAAGCGGTTTTTTTAAGCTGTTAAGACAAAAAAAATGTCCGAAAAACTCTTGACATAACGGATAAAATAATATATACTCTTGAAAGAACGGCGCTGTGCTTATATCCGGCGCAAATATCGGTTTGACTGCGGGAAAACAGCGTTTGCGGATTTTCGCGGCGAGAGGGAGACTTTGGCATGAGAAGTGTTATAATCGGACTCGGTGCAATTTCAAAAATGCACATAAGAGCAATAAAAATGAGCGATTTTACAGAGCTTGTCGGCGTATGCGACATAAGAGAGGACAGGCTGAACGAAACGCTGTCGGAACTCGGAAACGCGGTTTCGGGATATTCGGATTACAAAAAGATGATATGTGAGCTTAAACCCGATGTCGTACACGTCTGCACACCGCATTATCTTCATAAAGAGATGGCAATATTCGCGCTTGAAAACGGCTGCGACGTATATCTCGAAAAGCCTGCCGGAATGAACGCGGACGAGGCAAGAGAAATAGCCGCGGTCTCGAAGAAAACAGGCAAAAAGGTTTGCGTATCTTTCCAGAACAGAGTTATTCCGACGAACGACACGGCGAAAAAGTATATCGAGGAAAACAGACTCGGACAGCTTCTCGGAATACGCGCATACATGGCATGGAAACGCGAGGGCGCATATTACACCGAAAGCGGCTGGAGAGGAACATGGGAAAAAGAGGGCGGCGGAGTGCTGATGAATCAGTCGATACATACTCTTGACCTTATGTACTACTTCGGCGGCAAGGTAAAGGATATTAAAGGTTCGGTCGCGCTCAGAAAGAACAAGGGCACTATCGAGGTCGAGGATACAGCCGAGGCAACGCTTTGGTTTGAAAGCGGAGCTACGGGCATATTCTATGCGACAAACTGCAACGTTGCGGATTCGTCGGTTGAGATTGAACTTTATTTCAAAGACGGAAAGCTGCTTCTTGTAAACGACACGCTCTATGAAAACAAGGACGGGGAACTTAACGTCATAGCAAGAAACAGCGACTATTCCAAGTCGGAGGGCAAATACTGCTGGGGCAACGGACATACGATGATGATGGAGCGTTTCTACGGCGCTATCGGCGGAAAAGACGTATACTACTGCGATATTGACGACGCGGTGCCGGTGCTTGAACTTATTGCCGGCATTTATGCGACAAGTCCCTGCAAGCTAAGATAAAAGTCATAAAATATTACAGACAAACATAGATTATAGTAAAAAACCAATTAAAACGGGAGCTGATAACTATGTTTGTCTTTTCTTTTAAAGCAACGACTGCAAAAATACTCTTTGCCGCATTTTTATGCATAGCTATATCTGCGGCGGTGGTTTCGCTTATGCCTGACGCGGGATATGCAATGAACGTAAACAAGATCGTAACGTCTGCGGACGTAAGCTTCCGCGGTATTGACAGTGCGGAAAAGAGAGTTGACCTTTTGAACAAGCTCGGAATTGAGGTAGATCCCGTTCCGGTTCAGCAGGGCAAGGTCTCCGTGCCGAAAAAGTTTGACGCGGTAATGAAAAAGTACAACGATCTTCAAAAGGAGCAGGGTTTTGACTTGTCCGCATACAAGGGCAAGAGCGTTGAAAGATTTACTTACAGCGTAACCGACGGAGAAGGAAAAACGACTGCCGACGGATTATATGCGACGCTTATTATTTACAAGAACCGTCTTATCGGCGCAGATGTATGCTGTCCCAAGACAGGCGAGTATGCCGCGGCGGTAAAGGCGGAGTGACAGGATATTTGGCTGAGTGTTGATTATTTTTGCTTGGTTTGGGCGGAAACGGGAAATACTCTTCAAAGTGCGACTTTGTATCTCCGCTTTTCGATCCCGAAAAGAGGGTGTATAGAGCTGCACATGGCAGCGGATAATTAGTTTCCGCCCAATATTCCCCCGGTAAATCAGAAAAAAGAAAGAAGAAAAAATATGAGCTTAGACCTGTTCATCCTTCAGCAGATCCAAATATACCTAAAGTGCGCGTTTTTAGATTTCGTAATGCCGTTCGTGACAATGCTCGGCGAATATGGACTTGTAGAAATTGTACTCAGCCTTGTGCTGATATGCGTCCCGAAAACAAGAAAACTCGGCTTTAAAATGGCACTTGCGCTTGTATTCGGTCTGCTCGTCGGAAATCTTGCGCTTAAACCGCTTGTCGCAAGAATACGTCCTTATGACGTTGTTCCGGGCGTTGAACTTCTCGTGCCGCCGCAGAAAGATTTTTCTTTCCCGTCGGGACATACGCTTGCTGCGTTTGAATGTGCAGGCGTCGCTTTGTTTAACTGCGGCAGAAAGACTGGAATTGCGGCGATTGCCGCGGCATCGCTGATAGCGTTTTCAAGACTGTATCTCTTTATGCACTATCCGACAGACGTGATTGCGGGAATAGTTCTCGGGCTCTGCTTTGCGTATCTTGCGGATTTTACTGTCGATGCGATTGCCGAAAAAATCACGGAAAAAAAATAGACCTCAAATAAGTCTTTTACCGCTTCGTGCGTCTGTTCTGCACGCGGCGGTTATTTTTTGATATTTTGGGGCTGAAAATATCAATATTATATGTGCTTTTGCACAAAAAAACAACTGCTGTGTAATATACATGGTCAAGTTGCACTAAACAGAGTGGTTCGATTTTACAATTTTTCCGCACGGAATAATCCGATTTTGTCTTGCGCGGCACTCTTGCCGCTGATATAATTGTTTATACAGTAAAGCATATGTAAAAGCTATTAAGATGGGTAGGGGTGATAATGAGCGTTCAAAATTCGCGGCAGCCGTTTCCGGAAATTTTAAAGTGGACTTATAAGCCCGGCGAATACCGCGGCAGACAGACGGATTTAAAATTTGTACTCCATTCTCATCAGTTCAATGAAATAGCGATAGTCACAAAGGGTTCTTCAAGCGTAATTTCCTATAATTACAGTGAGAAAGTTTCGGCACCGTTTGCCGTTATATATCCTGCCGGTATTCTGCATATGCAGGTGAACTCATTGGACGATAACTATGAACGATATCTTATCAGGTGTTCAAAAGAAATGTTTTCGGACAGCGCTATGGAGGAAAACGTCTCGCAGACTCTTGCCTCGTTCAAGAGAGTTACCTTGATAAAGCTTGATGACGGTGAGGTGCGGCGCCTGAAAGAACTGTGTGAGGCGTCGATAGAGTTCGGCAATAATGCATATCCTGCTAAAATGATAATGCTTGCCGTCCTGTGGCAGATTTCGGAAGCATGGAAAAGAAATTACGGGCTTTTGTCTTCTGAAAAATCGCTGCATACATCTACGGCGTATCTCGGAGAACTTGTGGACTATCTGTTTGAACACTGCGGAGAAAAATTGCTCCTAGAGGATATTGCGTCTACGTTTTACATATCCAAAACAAAACTTGCGCGCGACTTCAGAAACGTTTTCCGAATGTCGGTCAACGAATATATATCGGAGCTCCGCATAGGACTTTCCGAGGAAATGCTGCTTAACGGAAAGAGCATAACAGAAACTGCCGAAAGATGCGGATTCGGCACCGCAAGCTATTTTGTCAAGTGCTTTAAAAAGGCAAGCGGAAAAACACCGATGCAGTTTGTCAAAAATCCGCATGATGTCAGAAGAATTTCCGGAAACAGGTTCTTCGGGAATATGAAAAATAATTTTGTACCCTCAGACGAAATGCTCAACGAGGTCATAACAAAAAACGATCCACAGATACTTTTTAAAGGAGAACAAAAATGAAAAGAAGACTTACGGCTTTTGTTTTTGCCGCTGCGTTGTCTGTATTAAGCTTGTGTGCGGACGCGGCGTTTGCCAAAACAAATACATACCCCGAAAATAAGTTTACCGACGTTGACAGCTCGGCATGGTATGCGTCGGAAATCGCGGGAGCTTACGAACTCGGATTCATGAACGGAAAGTCCGAAACCGTAATGGCGCCCGACGGAACCGTCAACGTTGCAGAGGCCGTTACCATTGCTGCAAGACTTAACGCGGCATACGAAAACAGAACGGACGAACTTCAGAACGGCGCAAAGTCGGAAAGCTGGTATGATATATATGCCGGATATGCCGAAAAATACGGTATAATCAATAAGGAAAACATAGACTCCTTTGCGCGTCCGGCGAGAAGATATGAGCTTTGCGAGATGTTTGCCGCAGCTCTTCCCAAAAGCTGGTATACAAGGAAAAACAATGTTTCGGAACTACCCGATGTGTCCGAAGCCGACAGTTATTACAACGACCTTGTAATGCTCTATAATGCCGGCGTTGTAATGGGTTCGGACGAATACGGAACATTCTATCCGAATAATTCAATAAAGAGAAGCGAGATTGCCGCTATCGTAAACCGCGCGGCTCTGCCCGAAAACAGACTTTCAAAAACGCTAAAAGCTTATCCTGTTGATAAGAATATGCAGGCGGTTTACCTTATTGACGACGCCGGTCTTTCACGTACCGATAAAAACGGCATAACTGAATTCATACACGGCTGGATACTCGACAACAGAAGTCCCGACGCCTCTTTCAGCCGTAACGGAACGGTTTCTCCCATGCTCTCGGATAAGGACGCGAACGCGCACGTGTCGCTGTCGAAGTACATAACCGAAGTCTCAAAGGAAAATCTGGTGCTTATGACCACCGTAAGCCTTGACGGTGCGTCCGACGGATTTGAAATTTGTTTCTCGGATTATGATACAGAAAAGATAAAGATATTTACAAGGAACGGATTTTTCGGATTTAACGGCGAAAAAGAGTATATGTCCGAAATCTCCGCGTCAAAAGGAACGTATAACATACGATTTGATTTTGATCTTGGGAAAAAAACGGCGGTTCTTTCGGTAAACGGGAAAAAGGCGTGCGAAGGCGCTTTGAATGATGTCGGAAAGCTCAATAAAATAGCATTTTCCACCACCGATGCTGCGTACGGGATTTCTGTTCTGATCTCGTCCGTCAGACTTTATATGAACTATAACCTCAACGAAAAATTTTCGTTTGACGCCGTTTCCGAACAGCCCGCAGGCTGGACAAATACGGGCGACGTAAAGGTTGAGGTCAACAAATCAGGCTCTTACGACGATATAAACAGCGTAAAGATAAACCAAAACGGTTCTTCCGAAAAGCATTTTGAAGCACTCGGCGGCGCGTTTGTCGTTCAGAGCTACATTTTAAAGGAAAAAGACGGCGGTCAGGCTAAAGTCGAAATTCTTTCCGGTGATAAAGCCGTAAGCACGCTTGTGATGAAGGACGGCAAGTTTATAAAGGACGGAAAAGAACTCCGTGCATATCATAACGACGTCTGGACATGCGTAAGATTCGAACGCGACAAGAACGGAAACACGGTTCTGAGAATCAACGGCAAGGACGCGGATAAATTTACTCTTGCCGGAAGTGTTGACGGCATAAGAATAAGCGCGTCGGATACGGTTCTGTGGTTTGACGACGTTACGGCGTATAACACATATGAGTTTGCTGATTACCCGTCAAAGCCCGTGCAGAATAATCTTAAAGACGATTATACCGCGATTATGAGCGTATGCTCGCTGTGGCATGAGGGCACACACTACGGCTGGGATTACGTCGTGCCTTATGATGAGCTTATCCCAAAAATGGGCTTTTACGACGAGGGACTTCCCGAAACCGCAGACTGGGAAATAAAGCACATGGTTGAACACGGAATAGACGCAATTCAGCCCTGCTGGTACGCGTCAACGACGGATACTCCCATGAAAACGCCGCGTCTTAATCAGTTTGCGATACACGACGGTTATTTCAACGCAAAATACCGCGATATGATGGATATTTGCATAATGTGGGAAAATCAGTCGTTTACAGCAAATACCGATCTTGAGAATTTCAAGAGAGTGCTGTGGAACTATTGGGTCGACTGGTACTTTACCGATCCCAATTACCTGTGCTTTGACAATAAGCCCGTGCTTACAATTTACCGATACAACACATTTGTATCAAGTCTCGGCGGCGCCGAAAACGCAAAAGCCGCAATCGACTTTATGAACGAGGATATCAAAAAGTACGGCTATGACGGAATAATCCTGCTGTTCAATATCTATACCGCAGCCGAAGCGAATACCGTAGACGCCTCCGCAAAGAAGGACGGCATTGTGTTCGACGGATTTCTGCCTTACCACTGGGGAGTAAACGCATACGATTATAACTATGTAAAACAGCAGTACAGCACCGGATATACCGGAAAAGGCGACAACATGATAGTTGCCTGCGGCTCGACGGGCAGAAACATTCTCGGCTGGGAGCAGACAAGAACGCCGATAGCGACGTTTGACAACTACAAAAAGCAGCTCGAATACCTGCGCGACGATGTTCTTAAAACTTATGAAAAGGATTTCGGAACAGGCTCATGGCAGTCAAAGACGGTATTCTTCGGAACATGGAACGAATATGCCGAAGGACACTGGCTTGCGCCTACCGGAAGAAACGGCAGCGGTCCGCAGTATAATTACAGCGACGCAGAGGCACTTGTTTTCGCAGGAGTACAGCCTTACGAATACGACGCCGAGCTTACCGCAAATCAGAAAGCACGCATAGGCTATATGTACACGGGCAAGACTTCTCCCATAAGGGCGCTGCACCTTGAAGAGGGAAATGCGTCGCTTGAGGAGGAAGAAAAGGAGACTGTCGTAAAGAGTCTTGACTTTTCGAACGAGGATGCGTTATCTCAGTTTAATCAGGTTACGCGTATAAATGCGCTTGAAGTAAAGGACGGATATATTCACGGTGCCGCCGAAGAAGGACAGGTCGAAAAGCCGGATCCCATTCTCGGAATAGGTACGGTAAGCGGTCTTGACGCGTCGGAAATCACGCGTATTCACATAAGAATACGTTCAAGTGTCGTAACAAACTCCGAAATATACTACATGACGGGAACGGACGCGTCTTACAACGCGAAGAAAAGTATAAGTCAAAGCATAAAAACTGCGGGCGAATGGACCGATCTTTACTTCGATATGACAAAAGCCGAAGGCTGGAGCGGAAAGATATTAAAGATACGTTTTGATCCCATAAACGCATACGGTGAATTTGACATTTCTGCAATAGAATTTCTGAAAGCCGAAGACTCCGGAAACAGCAGGTTTAAGATCACGGCGGACGGAGTTATGCTTGATATTAACGACAAATATATCGAAAAGACAGATACCGAGGTCTATCTTGCGGCTCTTCCGACGGAAGGATTTTACTCCATGGCTGCGTTCTCTTACGAGTGGAGAAGGCTTGACGGACGTCTTATCGTAAAGGCGGGCACGGGGGCAAAGACGACGGAGTTTGTATTTGACATCGGCAGCAGCATATGCAAGGTAAACGGCAAAGATCACAGTCTTGCACGCAAATTTTATCTCTATGACGGAATACCCGTTCTTCCCGTAAAATTCATGCTCGACCTTTCCGGAATAAAGTATACTGAAAGCGCTTCTGAGCTTAAAATCAACATAAGAGACAAGGACTATTCTCAGGTAATTTCGGATCGCAGAGACCATTGCTATGACTTCAATATTCCGGGAGATTCCGAAAACTGGAGTATAAGCAAGGCAAGCGGATATGTTTCGGACGGAAAGCTTTACATGGCTGCCGAAGAGCAGATGTCAGGCTCAAAATTCGACCCTATTCTTTCGATAAAGAAAATGAAACCTGCGATCATGAACGCAAAGCTCTATTCCGTAATCAAGGTCAGAATGAAGTATACGCTTAACGGCAAGACCGACGATATCGCGGTAGTATACTTTACAACGGATAACCTTTCGTCCTATGCCGAAAAAGGCTCTGCAAGAGTAAAACTCAGCGAAGCACCCGTTGACAGTGAGGGTTACAGCATACTGACGTTTAATATGGCGGAAAACGAAAACTGGACGGGAACGGTAACGTCTTTAAGATTTGACCCGTTCAATTCCGACGGCTCTTGCGAGATCGACTACATATACTGCCTTGACAAGGACGGAAACTTTGTCACCGGTACTGCAGGCGGCAAGGAGCAGCAGGGTGCAGCCGCAAGCGAAGAATCCGCAAAAGACGGCATTGAAATAATAAACGGCGACGCGGAGGATACCGTAAACGTATCGGCATTCTACTCTATCTACGGCGAGCAGAATAAGATCTCGATAGTGACAGATCCCACAAACCCGAATAACCATGTTTACAGGGTCGAGCCCGCAAAGGACGGCAAGGTGTATGTTTCCCTTGCGCAGAGCGTTACTTTCACCGAAGGCAAGTCGTATCAACTTGACTATGATGTGTACGTCGTAAGCGACTATGACGGAAATGCCGTTACAAAGGTTCAGATGTGGGAAAATCTTATCTACAACTCTCTCGGTCAGGAAAAAAAGAACCATACCGTAAACGCAGGATTTGCCGAATCCGGGAAATGGATGCATATGTCTGCCGTCAAAAAGCTTGAAGAAGGCAACGGAGACCGTTCCGGAGACGCAATTATGCTCTTTGCAACTCCTCAGAACGACAAAGGCATGATAATTCTTATTGATAACATTGTTCTTAAAGAGGCGGAAAGCTGATAACGCCGGATAATAACCGAATGATCGCAAACAGCGGAGATTTTTAACCTGATCTCCGCTCTTTTTTTTCCGTTTTTGGCACATAAATCCCGAATTTGTATTATATTACGAAAAAATATCAAAATTCTCTGTAAGAATATCAATAATTTGTCATTTTGAAAATGCCGTGTTGAAATGAAACGATACATTGATATAATTGAAAATGTAACCGGTTTGACCGGAATGACAGAGAATAATAATACACAAAGGAGAGATAATATCATGAAAAAAAGATTTTTCGGAGTTTTTCTTGCAGCCGCACTGCTTCTTTCATCGGCAGCATATGCAAATCCCGCCGCGGTTGTAACGGAAAATGCGGACGAAACACAAATTTCCGTTTCGGAGCTGACGGCAGATTTTGCGGAGGAGACCGCAGCCGACTTTGACGCTCCCGTATACGGTGTAAAGGTTATAAACGAAGATTTTGAGTCGTACAGCGATTATACTTCAAACCTTAACGAACCGTCAAAATACATTGTACTCGGCGATAACGTCGCAACCGTAAAGGGCGGTTATTCAAAGCTCAGACTTAAAACCGACGGCGACGGCAACAATTATTTCAGAGTTGAATTTCAGGGACAGTATCCGAGTCTTTTCAATGACTTTTCGGCTACGAGCTACACTTTCCCCGAAAAAGCAAAATATACATTTGTTGCGGACGTCCGCGTTGCCGACGCGACGGCTCTTTCAAGCGTAGGCGCACTTAAAATGCAGGCACGCTATAATTCAAACACGAATAAAACTTATACCGCAATCGTTCCCAAGAGCACATGGACTTCAATGAAAGCTGAGTTCTCGACTCCTTATGAGGTAAACGGCACATCTTATACCGCTCTTGACAGAGTTACGTTCTCTGTTGAACGCAGTGCCTCGGACGCAAGCAGCAACGGTCTTGACATCGACAACATGAAGCTTTATTACAAGCCCGTCGAAAGCGCAGGCGATTATACCGTTGATATAAACTTCCCTGCCGTTACGATAAAGGCGCCGACAGGCGTTGAAAAGAGTGCTGCTTTCGCAATCGAACAGAAACCGCAGAGCTATTTCGGCGCAGCCGCAAACTTTATAAAGAGCGCGGTATTCTCCGACGATTATAAAACCCTTACTCTTACGTTTGACGAAAACGCAGGTTCTCAGACGCTCACGCTTTCCGTTCCCGGGCTTGTAAATGCTGACAAGAGCGCGGTCTATAACGCAAAGAGCGTAGAACTCGATACCGCGGACGTAAATACTCTTAAATACGGCGCAAAGATCTTCTCCGAGAACTTTGACAGCTATACACAGAGCGGACAGGTGCAGGGACTTATCGGCATTGACGATATCGGTCTTGTGTGGAAGTCGTCAAACGCAAAGATAAACCTTGTAAACGAATCCGACGGACACGCGCAGTTTGCAAGACTCGGTATCGGCGGCACATATGCAAATATGCATGGCGTTCTTTCCGGCGATAAGCTAAGCCTTCCCGAAGCTGCAACATATACCCTTATATCGGATCAGAGAGCCGCAAAGGGAGCTGCTACCGGCAGAATCAAACATCAATTTTCATATGTCTGGGGAAAGACAATGATAACCGGCGCTGTTGATAACGGCAGCACAGACTGGTTCACCATGAAGTCTACCTTTAAAACTCCTTATGAGGGCTATTCCGTCCCCGACAGAATAGTATTTCAGCTCGAAAACGCGGCGTTTGCCCCGAATTACGCATGGTACGTTGATTACGATAATATATTCCTTTATTGCAAGCCTGCCGCCGAAGATGAAAACGTAAGCTTTGAGATAGGCGGCGATAACATCGCAGCCGTAACCTATGCGGACGGAATCGACGCAGATACCGCAAAGGCTCTCACAACCTGTTTCAGGACGGTATTCGGCGGAGATGTTACGGCGCTTACAATAGATGAAAACACCGTAAACCTTACGTTTGCCGACGGCGTCCGCAGCATTGAAATGCCCGAGATCGTAAACTCGGCACGCAGCGCGACATATCCTGCAATTACCGTTTGCACCGCAAAGCCCGAAACCTCAGAGGACGTAAATTACAGCGAAATCTACTCCGGCATACGTTTTCAGGCATCTGTTACTGCCGTTCAGAGAGGCAAGGCGGCTGAATACGGCTGGATAGTTGCAAGAAAGACTGTCCTTGCCGGTAGAGAGCTTACGTTTGCTCTCGATAACAGCACAGGAAAGACATACGTATACGCGGTTTCATACGGAACCGTTGACGGAAATCACATTGATAAGTTCATTAGCAACACCGACGACATAGTATATACCGGAATCGTTACCGGAATACCGCAAGAACACACGGGCGATATTCTTGTCGCAAGACCTTATATCAAGTATAACGGAAGCGATACCGTTTACTACGGAAATGCAAGGGAAGCGTCTGTCGATCAGGTAAAAGCGCTTATCTCGGGAGGTAACAGATAATGAAAAAGAACTACGTAAGCCCCGAACTCGAAAAGCTTTCGATATTATCTTCGGATATTCTGCTTGCAAGCACAACCGAGGAATTTAATGATACGATAATCGACACAGGAGCGCTTTTCGATTAATAATTTTCCTTCTAAAGCCTGAATTCTGCTAAGCAGTTTTCATATATACTCTTCTTTTAGCCGTCCCGGTGTAAAAATCGGGGCGGCAATTTTTCGTTTGTTTTGATTGATAGCCCATTTGAGTTTGCGTTTTTATGCTGTTTGTACTCAATATTTTCATTAATTTCCCAATCTGTTGACATCGTTAAAAACACAATGTATAATCAAGCCATAGCCGAGCTGCAACGGCATAACCGAAAAATAGGGGGTATATTTATATGAAAAAATTACTCAGCTGCATCATTGCGTCAGCCGCTGTTTTATCAGCGTCGGCTTTCGCCGCCCCGGTTGAAACTGCAAGTTAAATATTATCGGCTGCAGCAGATGATATTTTAAATGATGACGGCGGCGAGGTCACATTAATAGTTGTAACGAACTTGTTTAACAACAACTGATTTAAAAAAGCGTTTTTCTACCTCTCCAATTTCTAAAGCCGTCCCGGTGCAAAAGCCGGGGCGGTGATTTTTTATCCGTAAAGATATGCGCGACTTTGGAAAAATCTAAGATAAAGCGACATTTTTGATTAAATTCTAAAGAAACTGCGTTTGCATTGACGTTTTTTTCTGCAATGCTATAATTATGGTATAAAATACAAAAGGGGAGAATACCATGAAAAAATTACTCGGCTGTGTTATTGTGCTGGCTGCGGTCATGTCGGCGTCGGTTTGTGCAATGCCTGCGCCGGAGAATACTGAAACTGCAGACGAATTTTACGGACAGACCGGAATTGTGCTTTACGAAGACGACGGTATAGACTATGATGCACCGGATTACGGCGTTAAGGTTATTAGTACGGGTTTTGAGGAAATGACGGCAGGCAAGGCGGTTGATACGACGTTCTTTAACAATGCCGGCGTTGAAATAAGAACTCAGGGCGACGGCATTGCCGCAAACTTTACCGATAAAGAGATCGGCGGCATAACCGGAAATAAGATAGAGGGCGTTATTGCTGAGAATGCAGATAAATATGCCTGCGTTCGCTTTTTCTTACTTCCGAAAGACTCGGAGATAACCTACGGAGCAGGAAAATATTATATTTTTTCCGACATTTATCTTGACGGAGACTGCCCCGAAAACGGTACCGTTTCGGCTTATTTTTACAGAAAAGACAGGGCGACTGCGTCTCAGACAAGCTTTGATTTTGCAAACGCGTCACTTTTTAAGAGCAATACAAATCAGTGGAATACGTTTGAACTCTCTTTCGATGTTCCGAACGGAGAGCTTACCGACATCGGTACATATATGATAGCTTTTATCGATATGCAAAACACAACCGTGTACACGGACAACGTCAAAATTTACTATCAGCCGTCGGATACTGCGGAATATGAATATGCGGTTGATTATTCCGACATGAGCAATCCCGTGCTTGCAATCAGCTCGGCAGACGGCTTTGAGGAAAATGCTGCAAAGGCACTTTGCGCGGCTCCGGCACGTTATTTCGGGGAAAATGTCACGTCGGTAAACTTCGGTTACGATAATACCGTGATGAAAATATATTTCAAGCCCGGAACACAAAGCGTTACCGTTCCCGCACTTGTAAATGCAGCAGGCAATGCGACATATCCCGAAAAGATAATAAATACAGAAGCAGACATAAATACTCTTTATTACGGTCTTAAAAACTATTACTGGACTGCCGAATCTGAAACGACGTACAATGTAACCGCATACGAAAAGGCTCTTGCAGACGTCGGTCATACGTTTGAAACAGACTCAGAGGTCGGCAAATACGTAAAGCTTGACTATACAAATGCGGATATGAATATAGGTCTTACATATACAAGAGATTTAAATATCCCGTATAATCTCGATTATACATATACTTATATAACCAAGATGAAAGCCGATTCGGACATAGAAAACTTCAAATCGTTCTGGCTTACCCTGAGAAGTTACAGCGGCGGCGGAACAAGCTACGGACAGGCTCTTGCCAACCATACGTGGAGCGAGGTCAAGTTTGAATATGTGCTTAACAGCGAAAGCGAGGTATCCTCTGCGGCAAAGAGATCTCAGGCGCCCGATATTTATTTCGGCACAAAGCCGTCGGTGCTTAATGTTGCATATGTCGGACTTTACTACAAGCCGGTTAAAGCTGCGGCAGCGCCTGCGGTAACTTCTGCCGGAAATACCGTGACGGTTACATATTCCGAAGGCATTGACGAAGATCAGACCGTAGCGCTTAAAGCGTATTACACGAAGTATTTTGGCGGAGATGTTGCGGCGCTCACGGTAAACGGAAATGATGTTGCCGTTACACTTGCGGACGGTGTAAAATCCGTAACAATGCCTGCACTCGTAAATACCGCAAAAGACGCGGTATATCCCGAAACTCTTGTCGAGGCACAGGCGGCAGATCTCTCACCCGTTACCCTGAACGAAAAGGAATTAAGACTTACAAACACAAATTCCGGTCTCAGATTCAAGGCATATGTACTTCATGAAAACCTTGAGAGCCTTGACGAATACGGCTACATTGTCGCACTTGAAAAAACACTTACCGATAACCGCAAGACACATGAAGATCTTACCTTTGACCTTGACGAAAATACGGTGAAATACGTAAGCGAAGCCGCATACGTCAGTGGAAGAGATAAAAATTATATATTCAACAACAATTATGAAGTAAACGGCAGCACCGCAAATCTCTTTACAGGCGTCCTGACGGGAATTCCTAAGGGAAAGTATGATCTGACACTTGTTGCACGTCCTTACGCAAAGTCGAAAGGCACCTATTACTACGGTGATCCGATTTCGGGCAACCTACGGGAACTTGCGCTTGAAATAAAGAACAGCGGCGGTTACAACGCACTTACCGACGCACAAAAAGCAATTATCGACACTTTTGCAGAAAATAAAGCAGAGTAAGGGACGGAGGTAAAATTCAGATGAAAAAGATATATACGCGCCCCGAACTTCAGGAAATTTCCGTGCAGTCCTCAGACATACTTCTTGCCAGCGGCGAGGATACGTTAATAGATGTAACGAACTTGTTTAACAACAACTGATTTCGGAAATATTTAAAACAGCAGTTTTCTACCCTCTCCAATTTCAAAAGCCGTCCCGGTGTAAAAACCGGGGCGGCAATCTTTTTATATTCTCGCTTTGCACAAACAGTGCGGCATTTTTATTTTGTGTGCAGCCAGACCAGCATATCGCTCTCGCCGCGGTTCGCAAAAGTGCAGAACGGAATGAGCGTTATAGGCGTTTGTCTGTATTCGTGCTTTACCAACGAGTAAAGATTTGCACTTCCGTCGGCGCGTGAGCCTGTCGTTTTTAACACGGTGCAGCCGAGCTTTTCGCTGTATTCTTCGGAAAATGCGGCGTCTGCGTCAAGAAAAAGGTTGTTAAGATTGGTTTTGCCGTTGTCAACGCCTTCGGCACAGTATACTATGGGGCCTCTCTGCACCGCAGCTCTTGAACAGAGGTCGCGGCATTTGGGATTCGCATAGACAAGAGAGGGCGTCATGTCAAGCTCAAGCAGAATTTCTCCGTCGGTATCGGTGTAAGCATATCCGTCCTTGAGAGTATACTGCCTGTTCAGCTTAAAGCTTTTGCACCACGACGGAATTCTGAGCGCCGCTTTCTTTGCACCGCCGATGTTTATCTTTATGCCGCCGTTTAGCGGATAGTCCGTAACGGTGCTTACCGTAACGCCGTCTTGGTGCGCCGTGCTTTGCATATACTGATTTATAAAAACCGTGTCTTTATCCAGCGCGTATATGTAACCCGAAAGCGAAGAAAGCAGACGGTTGAGATTTGGAGGACAGCAGGAACAGCTGAAAACCTCGGCGCGCTGAGTTATGCCGTATATAGGCGCGTTTGCGTCGCGGTAATAAAGGCTGTCACGCTTTTCAAGATCTATCTCAAGCGGATTTTCGTAGAAAAAGCTCTTTCCGTCAAGCGAAAGTCCGGAAATCATGCCGTTGTACATTGCTCTTTCGAGTACGTCCGCGAAAACTGCGTCGTTTTCAAGCTCCGACATTCTCTTTGCAAAGAACATAAGCCCTATTGACGCGCAGGTTTCGGCATATGCCTCGGAATTCGGCAGATCATACGGCTTTGTAAAGGCTTCGCCGTGCCGCGTCGAGCCGAGTGCGCCTGTTATGTACATCTTTGAAGAATATATTTCGTCAAAAAGCGTGCGGCAGGCTTTTACGTAGACGGGATTTTCGGTTTCCTTTGCAAGATCCGCCATTGCGCTGTAAAGATACATTGCGCGCACGGCGTGACCTATTGCGTGCGTCTGTTCAAATACCGGCGCATAGTCCTGAGCATAGCCCGAATAGTTGTAAAAGGGCGTGTAGGTGTCCTTTGGATTGTTTCCGCGCACAAGCAGAAAGTGCGTCATAAGCTCAAGATGTTTTTTGTTGCCCGTACACTTGTAAAGCCTGTACAGAGCAAGCTCTATTTCCTCATGTCCCGGAGTTTCAAAGGCTGCGGAATGTTTTACGCAGAACACATCGTATATATAGTCTGCGTATCTGCACATGAGCTTTAAAAATCTGTCTTTTCCCGTGGCGTCAAAGTACGCGACGGCAGCCTCGATAAGGTGTCCCGCGCAGTAAAGCTCGTGGCAGTCGCGGTTGGAAAAGCGCTTTGACGGTTCTATCGCGGTAAAATATATGTTGAAATATCCGTCTGCACCCATGTTTTTCTCAATGTCGTCTATAATGCTCTCGACCTTGCTTTCAAGCTCTTTGTCGGGCGTTTTGGCGAGAATGTAAGCAGCGCCCTCAATCCATTTTGCAACGTCGCTGTCCCAGAAGTAATGCGGCTTGTTTTCAGTGCCCTCGCGCCAGTTGCATTTGAATGCGTCTATTCTTCCGGTGTGCAGAAATCTGTCATATACCGCGTTTATTGTAACGTCGCGGTTCAGCTTTTGTTTTTTGCTCCAATATCCGCCTGTAATGTCGGCGTTTTTGTAATTTATGTAATTCATTGCGCACTCCTTTGCTTTATATGCTCTTTTTGAGCTGACTGTTGACATATCGCTGTATTTATAATATAATATTTAAGACGTAAAATCAATAATCAAAAACAGATAAAGGGTGAGAAAAACCGATATGATTCGTATAGGAGACTGTGAAATTAAAATTTCGGGCTGCGGACTTTTTTCGACCGACAGACGCTGGATTCACCCTGCAATTACCGAAAAGACGTATGAAATAATCTGTATGCTTTCGGGAGAAGCGTATATTTCCGAGGACGGAAAGGAATATCATCTCACCAAGGGCAGCGTGATAATATTAAAGCCGGGATTTCACAAAGGGTACAAATACAGTTACGGCAGAACCGAGTTTTACTGGCTGCACTTTTTCTGCGACGATCTGTACCGCGATCTTCCGATAAAATCAAACGTGTTTGAAAAATTCGGCAAGGCATATCTGTTCAAGGAGATAATACATTCGGTGTGCGCCGCGGAAAGGGATATTGTTTCGGAGACAAAGCTTGCGTATCTTCTCGGAGAACTGTGCGCCGACGGCAGCGCGCCGAAAAGCAAGCTTGCAGCGGAGGTCTATGCATGGATAGGCGCAAATTCAAACGCGCGCATTTCCGTTTCGGACGTCGGAGAGCATTTCGGATATAACTGCGAGTATCTGACAAAACTTATAAAGAATTACTACGGCATATCCGTAAAGGCGCTTATAAACACGCATATAATACGCGACGCGGACAACTATCTGTGCAATTCGGATTTTTCGGTAAAGCAGATTGCCGATGTTCTCGGATTTGACAGCCCAAACGCCTTTGTAAACTATTATAAGTATCACAAGGGAATGTCGCCGTCAAAATTCAGAAACAGCGCGCCGCTTTTGCATATAAACAGTAAATAAAGAATATAAGAGTACGGAAAGGAAAACAAAAATGATTAAATGTGTAATATTCGATATGGACGCGACGATTGCCGACACGCTTCCGCTTTGTATAGAGGCTTTCAAGAGGACGGTATATGAGCTTACGGGAAAAACTCCGTCGTCGGACGAGATCACCGCGACGTTCGGTCCAAACGAAGTGGCGACGATAAAGGCTTTCGCACCCGACAGTATAGAGGAGGGAACCGCGCTTTATTTAAAAAAGTATACCGAGCTTCACCCGGTAATGTGCCCCGATATGTTTGACGGAATGAAAGAAGTCTTTGAGCTGCTTGAGAAAAACGGCGTAAAGTGCGCACTGGTTACGGGCAAGGGAAAACCGTCGCTTGACGTGACGCTAAGACAGTTCGGACTTGAAAATACATTCTCGCACATTGAACCCGGACACCCCGAAAAGATAAACAAGACAGCCAACATAAATACCACGCTTGAAACTCTCGGAATACAGCGCGATGAGTCGATATACGTCGGCGACGCCGTGACCGATATAATATGCGCGAAAAACGCAGGTATAAGGGTTATTTCCGCAGCATGGTCAAAGGACGCGGACGTTGCGGCAATAAAGCAGAACAACCCCGATTTTATTGCGTATACCACAAAAGAGCTTTACGGACTGCTTGAAAATATGATAAGCGGAAAATAAAACACGATTAAAACAGTAAACGCGGCGGAAAATCAAACCGCCGCGCCGTGGTATAGCTTTTGATTAAGGGTTGTGATTAGCCGTTGTTCTTCATTGCGTTCTCGGCGTTCTGGATCATTTTCTTAACCATCTGACCGCCTACGGAACCTGCCTGCTTGGAGGTGAGGTCGCCGTTGTAACCCTGCTTGAGGTTAACGCCTACTTCGTTTGCAGCTTCCATCTTGAACTTATCCATTGCTTCCTTTGCTTCGGGAACGAGTCTCTTGCTATTCATAATCAATTTCTCCTTAAAAATTTACTTTTTTGCCGCGCGCCGGCATTTCGTATAAACACCGTTTGCGGCTTTTGTTTTTTAGCCGCGTGAAAAAACTTTTTGATAAAGCCGTGCCGGTCGCACCGCGCTTTTGTCTTTCCCGTGACTACGCTATTATTGTTTGCATAATGTCAAAAGTTATTTAAGGTAATTTTTATAAATTAAGACACTTTTTTCCGCAAAACGGCAAAAAGAAAGGGCGGCACGAAAAGTACCGCCTTTTACGCATTTCAAGCTTTGAAAAAAACTTACTTTGCGATTTCGTTGAGAGCTTCGGGCATCTTCATTTCGTAAAGACCGTTGCATGATGCAAGACCTACGGAATCGATTGCTGCGTCGTAAGCTGCGCCTGTGAGAAGGCTGCCTATAAGTTCAAACATTTCTTTTGTCCTCCTTTTTTGTTTTCATTTGATGTATACATTATACACCCGAAAACTCATTTGTGCGGCCTTTGGCACAACTAACACAAATAGCGGCACAACTTACACAAAAAGGACGTGCGGACGACAATCCGGGACAAAAAACGACAAAATCAGACGTTGAATCTGAACAGAACCACATCTCCGTCTTTCATGACATATTCCTTGCCTTCGGAACGCATAAGACCTTTTTCTTTTGCCGCCGCGGTAGAGCCGCACGCAACAAGATCGTCAAACGAAACGACCTCCGCGCGTATAAAGCCGCGTTCAAAGTCGGAATGTATTTTACCTGCCGCCTGAGGAGCTTTGGTGCCCTTTTCTATTGTCCATGCACGGACTTCCTGAGGCCCTGCGGTAAGGAAACTTATAAGTCCGAGAAGCTCGTAGCAAGCCGAAACAAGTACGTCAAGACCGCTGTTTTCTATGCCGAGATCGTTAAGAAAAGCTTTTTTCTCTTCGGGATCAAGCTCGCTGATCTCCGCCTCTATTCCTGCGCATATGCTGATAATTCCGGAATGTTCTTCGTCGGCGATAGCCTTTAAGCTCATGTAGTAGGGATTTTTGGTAAGATCCGTGCCGACCTCGTCCTCGTTGATGTTTGCAACATAGATTACCGGTTTCATCGAAAGCAGCGGAACTTCTTTTAATATTTCAAGCTCGTCCTTTGTGTATTCGAGTGAGTTTGCCTTTTTGCCGGAATTGAGCACCTCAAGGATCTTTTCAAGCAGATCGATTTCTTTTTGCGCGGACTTGTCGCCCTTGAGAAGTTTCTTTGCGCGGTCAAGTCTGCGTTCGACTATCTCGATATCCGAATAAATAAGTTCAAGGTTTATGGTGTTTACGTCGTCTGCCGGATCAATGTGACCGTTTACGTGGATTATGTCGTCGTTTTCAAAGCAGCGTACAACGTGAACCACCGCGTCAACCTCTCTTATGTGCGAAAGGAACTTGTTGCCCAAGCCCTCGCCCTTTGACGCGCCCTTTACAAGACCTGCGATGTCTACGAATTCGATTACGGCAGGCGTGTATTTTTCCGGGTGATACATTTCCGCAAGCACGTCAAGGCGCTTGTCCGGTACGGGAGCAATGCCGACGTTCGGATCTATCGTGCAGAACGGGTAGTTTGCTGCGTCCGCGCCTGCGTTGGTGATTGCGTTGAAAAGCGTGCTTTTTCCGACGTTCGGAAGTCCCACTATGCCTAATTTCATTTTATGTTACATCTCCTTGATTTTACTGGTGTTGCAGCATCTGTGAAAAATGATTTACACCATTTTTACACCATTTCTGCATTGAACTATATGGAGATATGTCAAAATACAAATTTTTTCATAAATCGTATATAGTTCTAAGCGGTAAAAAAATTTTACTACACCATTACTACACCATTTATTATACTGTTTTTGCTTCAAATTGTTGTACGGCTTTCAGCATTGATTCGTCGGTTACATGTACATAGCGATCCATCGTTGTTTTTATACTTGCATGACCAAGTAATTTTTGCAGTATTTTCGGTTGCATTCCGCTTTCGATGGCTCTTGTTGCATATGTATGGCGAAGTGCGTGCATACAAAACCGTTTAATTCCGGCCTCATCACAAAGCTTATACAAATGCGTATCATACGAGCTGTTCTTTGCCGGCTCTCCGGTTTGCCAATTAACAAAGACTAAATCTCCCATTACCAGTTGCGATGTTTTTCCGGTAATTCTATCTATGTATTCCAAAACCTGCGATAGCGTTTCCGACTCTTTCCGAAACTGTTTTTCATATGATACTCTTTCTAAAATCTCATATGCTTTGGCTGTAAGCGGAATTGTGCGGTAACTCTGCTGCGTTTTTGGCGGACCTGCTCGCCAATAGCCTCTGTCATGTCGGTATTCCAATGTTTTATTAACTGTTAAAGTCTTGTTTTCCCAGTCTATAGCATCCCAAGTTAAACCAATCATCTCTCCTGTACGCAACCCGGTTTCCAGAATCAATGCATATTGATAATAATTATGAGATCGTTTTGCAGTTTCCAAAAACTTTTCTTGCTCAGCCACAGTAAGAAATTTAATATCGCTTACAGCGCGGACAGGTTTTGTATATCGCACGCCGTTCATCGGATGTTTTGCAATAAGATCATTCATCAGTGCAGATTTCAACATAGTTCCCATAGTTATATATGCCTGTCGAATAGTTGAACCTGCATAATCCATATCCATCGTATTTAAAACCATTTTGCAATGTAATGGCTTTACATCTGATAGTTTTATTCTACCGATAACAGGCTGAATGTTATGTTCATATCTTTCTTTATAGTTTCGCCGCGTGTTTGGCGCTAAATCACCAACAATATTTGTTATCCAATAGTTGAACCAATCATCTACTGTTATGTCAGAAGGAATGAACACATCATGCTTATCTGCATACCGTGCTTCATCTAACCAATTTCGTGCTTCCGGAATCGAAGAAAAGTATTTTTCGTGTCTTTTTCTGCACTTATCTACAAACCTTGCACAATATAAGCCGTTCTTTCTCTGAGAAATACCTTTTCCGCATTCTTTGCCTTTAAGATTTTTACCCATATCTGTTGACTCCTTTCTCACTATTGAGAAAAAGAGCTAATACAACATATTTATTATATCATATTTGCTCAAGTTTATCAATACTCGAAATTATATTTTTCATATCCGGCAACATATTTTTAATGCCCGCTGATTCCCTTTGGCTATATTGATAATGTTCGTGCAATAAATTCTTCAAATTCTTTTCTTTTTACCAGCTTTTTGTTTCCCACAAAGAGAACAAATGAACAATTTGGCGCTCGTAACATTGAATCAATTTTATTTATACCGATATTACTATATATTGAGGCTTCCTTAATAGTCAAAGTAAGCTTTTGATTTATAGGTATATTGTTATTTTCTTCCATACTTTTCACCTTCTCTAAAATATAATTTTTATATAACAATAAATATACCCCGTAAAATGGGGGATTCACCGGTTAACCTTTTTGAACCATGCAACTATCGCGAGGTTTTCTCTATACAAGAAAACCCGGTCATAAAGACCGGGTAAAATTTTAAGTGTGTATCGGGTAATTCCGATTATTCGATTCCGCCGTAAGCCTTGTTGAAATTCTTAAGCGCTACAAGAGCAACAGCTTCCTGTGAGGCATATGTGGAAGAAAAGTCGTGAGTTGCGCTTCTTGCAAGATTGCGTCCTATGGAATCGAACGTACCGCCCGCTACATAGCCGAGATCGTATATGATGCTGTCTTTGATAATGTCTATCATCTCTTCAGACTCGTTATCGCGGCTGAATTTGGATTTAAGAGACTGCTCGTAGAATGCGGGAACAACGTCGCGAGAACCTATTGCGCAGAGAGCCTCGATAATGTTACCGGTTCTGTGCGCATCCGGAACCGTAAGCGGAATGATGAGCAGGTGCGCTGAGCCGTTTACTATGCTTGCGTATTCATCATCTTCGGTGAACTTAGGATAGGGAAGAATACCGAAGTTGTCATCCATGTTTCTATAACCCTGCGCACTTGCAAGACCGTTGTTACCGAACATTGCGCGCCCTTCTCTGAACATATCCGGACCTGTAATTATATTATCAGCGTAAATAACGTTTCCTGCGGAATCCATAAGGTCAAAGTACTTGTCGAATATATCAACAGTCTTTGATGTGTTGAGCGTAAGCTCCGGAATACCCTCGTCATTCTTGTTGTAAATTCTCTGACCGCCCGTGTAGAGGATTGCTATTGGCGACAGCCATTCGCCGGTCTGGAAACCGTACTGGTCGTTTTCAACGTCCATAACGCCGTCGCCGTTGAGGTCTTTTGCGCCACTTTTGACGAGCTTGGCGAATTCATCAAACGTCCATGCGCCGTCTTTTACCATCTGGTATGGATAGTCAAGACCGAGTTCGTCGAATATTCTCTTGTTAAAGTACAGACACATAGCATATTTATATCTTGCAAGTGAGATATCGCCGTCGAGTACGTAAAGGTTGCCGTTTACGTTGGCACTTTCAACAATGTCCTTTGACCACCAGGGGTTTTCGGTATGTATTGAGTCAATCTCATTTATATTGAGAAGTGCGTTCTGAGTAGCATAAGAGAATGCAGCTCTCGAGTGAGGGAATATTGCGTCGTATGCGTCGTCGCCCGCGAGGATTGCGTTGAGCGCGTCCGTCTCATAGTTGCTGTCAGATGACGGTGTAGCGCTTATTGTGATGTTGTACATCGACTCAACCGTGAGGTTTCTCTTGTAAACAGCGTCCTCTATCGGGTCGCCGCTTCCTTCTTCGAGGTACTGGTCATTAATCTGCGAAGGACGTATAAGTATACGGAAATTGTAGCCGTCATAGTTATTAATTTCAAGATTTGAAGTATACGGATCGTTTTCGTCGAGTGTAACGTCCGTATTGTTCTTTTGGGTTTCCGACTTTTTACAGCCGACGCAGGTAAGCATCAGTGCGGAAGCCAAAATAGCCAGTGACTTTCTGAGTTTCATTTACATTCTCCTTATTTTAAATGATATAAATAATTAAGGTCGAGCAGCCCTTACAATTTCCTTTGCAAAACCTTTAACCGAACGGCTTGAACTTCTGCTCCTCTGTTAAGTCAAGAAAATCGACACGCCGCTCAAAATCCTCTTTGGCGGACGCAAGCTCTTTGTTGTGATGCGCATCGCTCGCCATGTAAAACTTGCAGCCGCACTCTTTTGCAATCAGATACAGGCGTTTGATACGTGGAATATCCTCATCCGAATAGTCACTCGGATCCAAATTTAGCTCTACTCCCATGCCGCATTTGGCGGTTCGGGTGAAAAGCTCTTTAAAAGTCTTGTCATCCACCATATCAAGTACATTCATGTGATTCCGGAAACCGTTTGGCGCTAACAGCGTGCTGGTAATGTGCGCAAGACCCATTTTGCGGAACGGCAGATCCGCCGCAAGAACCTTGTCAAAACGTTTGACAAATATATCGGCACGGCGTTCATAAGAATTGTCTTTCTCATCTATCGTAAAACCGACACGATTAAAATGCATGGTTGAAATAACGATAAAATCAAGCTTTTTAAGCATTTTGCCCCTGATGCCGATGGTAAAGTTCTTGTCCATGTCCACTTCCGCCCCGAAACGAAATTCCACTTCATCATCCTGCGGCAAAGGAAGCGCCTTTTCGATGTAAGCCGTGTTCTGAACATCATAATACTTAATCGAACAGATCTTAGGAACAGTCTCATCCCAATAGGGGTTGGTCAAACAAATTTTTTTGAACCCGTTTTTCTTGGAATAGCGCAGAATTGCCTCCGGCGTCTGATCCGGGTTTGCCGAACAGAGCGAAAGACCGGAATGAATGTGATAATCGTGATCTGTGATGAATCTTATGTGAGAATCCCCCTTTGTATCCGTTGTACGGATGTTTTTCATATTCGGCGTCAAGCCGAAAGAATATTCCGTTTATCTCAATGTGTGCCGATATGTATTTTAAGGAACATGGACTTCGGCTTTACTTTTATAAATTCAAGTTTTGCGGTTTCCGTATGCTTCACTCTTAATTCTCTTTATCTGCCAGATCGCAGAACTTTTTAATAATTTCGATTTCCTTAGGATCATACGGATGAAAGTTGGGTCTGTATAAATCATGAAACCATTTGGTAAAATCATAATTAACTTTCGGATTTTTTTCATATACGTCCCACATGGAATTCCAGGATTCATATGTCTGATACTTACCGGCAACAAATCCCCAGTTGTAGCAGCCTATCTTTTCAAGATAGAAAAGCGGGAACAATTCTGCAACATTATTATGTAAGCAGCGTGCAAGCCATTCTGTATTAATAATCGGTCTGCCGAGCTTTTTAAGCTCTTTTATGGTTTCGATATTATCTATATATGAAAAGTAATTATGGAATGATACAATATCGGAATTATCAAGTGCAAATTTTTCTATTTCCGGCAGCTCATCAATATGCTTTGTGTTTGACCAGATTGCGGACGTCAGCGGCTGTATAGGGTTTATTTCACGGATTATTTCAAAAAATCTTTTTATATGCGGGAAGGACATATTGCCTCTGTGTGAATTGCCAGGTTCGTTAAACACGTCCCACATTATTATTCTGCTATCATCTTTATACTTTGTAACAATTTCAGCTACCCATTTATAATGCTCTTCGGCAAGCTCCGGCTCATCAAGCAAATGATAGCCGGGAACATCAAATGTTCCGTGCTGAGAAAACTTTCTTCCGCCGTGATATCCCCAATCGTATGATTGAACACCGAGCTTCTGCGGTTTCCAGCCCTCTGTTTTTGGCAGCATACAGTCATTTCCGAAAACGATCATACAGGATATGCCATGTTTATCGGCTGTTTTGATGTATTCTTCAAGCCTGTTCATAAATCCATCATGTTCTTCTTTCCACACAATGAATTCCAATACAATTCTTATTGAATTATAGCCGGTTTTCGCTGCCAGCTCCAATTCACGGTCCGCAGTTTTAAGCCTTTCTTCAAAACCCAGTTCCTGCCACTGATCTATTCGGTTGGCGCAATCGCTTCCCATAAAATTGCATCCGCGGATCCACTTTCTTGAATTATACCAAAGTTACCGAAATCCGCGTTCAGAAAGACACCGAAGGAAATGTCATTGACAACAAGAGCGGTCTCAGATTCAAGGGTTATATTGAATATACTTACAAAACAGACGAAAAGCTTACAGAATACGGCTTTATCGTAGCGCGCACCGACGTTCTCAAGGCGGCTGATAATGCTGAACTTACTCACACATTTAAGCCGGAAGGTGTGGTAACGCCGTTTATTTCACACGCTAACTATATCAAGGGAACAGATACCGACCTCAAGCTTTATCCCGACAGTACACTTCAGGCAGACGTATTCAGCTGTGTACTTGTAAACATTCCGATGGCTCACTACGGCGACGAGTTTACCGTGCGTGCATGGTCGAAAGTTGACGGCGAGTATCAGTACGGCACATCTATGAGCGTGTCTATTATTGACATACTGAACAGCCTTGATGATGAAAGAAAAGCAGCAGCACAGCCGCTTATAGATAATTATAACGAGTGGCTTGCTTCACAGTCAACCGAGGGTTAAGGAAAGGGGAAAATCAATGAAAAAGACCTATTCTTCACCCGAACTTGAAAAGCTTCTGATGAGTGCAGAGGACATTCTCGAAGGCAGCGGCGAAACAGCCGAGAACGAGAATCTCTTTGACACATCTGAACTTTTCTGATTAACTTCTCCGGCTCTTATACAACAACATACAATCCGCAGTTTTTTTCTCTCTCCTATCTTAATCTGCAATTTTTAGTTGTATAAAGCGGACCCTGACGGACTTAACTGTCTGTCAGGGCTTTTTTATGAAAAAATAAATCCGCCGTTTTTGACGGCGGAAATAAATATGAAATCTGAGTTTGTTCAGTGAAGCTGCGTGTATTTTTTCGGCGTAACCCCGACAATTTTCTTGAAAAGCTGTGTAAAATACGATATATCTTCAAAACCGCAGTTTTCAGAAACTACCGGTATCGGCTGACCGGCTTTCAGAAATTTGCAGGCGTTGCTGATACGCAGAAAATTGAGATATGATAAATATGTCGTACCGGTTTCGTTTTTAAATTTGCGGCACAAATAGTGTTTGCTGTAACCGACTTGCTTTGCAACTTCTTCAAGCGTTATTTTTTTGCTGAAATTTTCTTCGGTCCAGGAGATTATCGCAAGCATATCGTTGCTCTGCGGAAAAGAGAAATGACGGTAATCGTCAGAGTGTGAAATAAGAATTGAAAACAGTCTGATAATTGCCGGTATAACATCGGATATTTCTCCGTTCAGAAATACCTCTGAAATTTCGATTATCTCGTCAAACTCAAATATTTCCATAGGAAGATTTGAGAAGTTTGTTCCGTAATAGTCGAGATAGGCGGAAATGTCGAATATCGGCTTGAGCAGTTCCGTGTCAATTTTAAGAGTTATGTTTTTGCCGTCGTTCTTTTTGTAATACATGGCGTGAACAACGTTCGGTCCGACAAAAAAGACCTGTTTTCCGCCGAGTTTCAGACGGTGACCTCCGATGTGCGTCTCGCCGGTAATATTTTCGTAAATAAGCACCTCAAGCGTTTCGGCATAGTGCGGCGGAACAACTCTGTCAGTAGGAAAAGTATGAATTTTGTATTCCCAGGGCTTTTTTTTGCTGAACTCCTGATGTTCCTTAAAAACTGTATTTTTCATATCTTCATTATACCACAAAAGTGTCAATATTGCAATAGTTTTTGTTAATATAATGATTGTTTTTTTCAGCCTGTTATGCTAATATAAGAAAATGTTAAGTTGCGGAGGTAAGTTAATATGGAACTGAAGGGAAAGAAAATTGTTTTTTTGGGCGACAGCATTACGGAGGGTTCAGGAACAAGCTGCGAGGCGGCGCGTTTTACGTGCGTGTTGAAGGAAATGGCAGGTCTTTCGGAAATACGCAATTACGGTATAGGCGGAACGCGTATTGCAAGACAGATAGCATGCCCCGATACGACGGATTTCTGCGCGCGTTTTTCCGGTATGGATGATGACGCCGATGCGGTTGTTGTTTTCGGCGGAACAAACGATTACGGTCACGGCGACGCACCGTTCGGAGAATTTACGGATCGTACACCCCAGACTTTTTGCGGCGCGGTTCATTACCTGTTCAGAGGTCTTATCGAAAAGTACCCGACAAAGCCTATAATTATAATTACGCCTATGCACCGTATACACGATTACAAGCCTAACAGCTCCAATCAAAAGGTGTTAAAGGATTATGTTGATGTAATCCGCGAGGCTGCTGAAATGTACTCACTTCCGGTGCTTGATTTGTTTGCGTCGTTCGGCATTTGTCCGGACATTCCGGAACAGAAAGAAGCATTTTGCCCGGACGGACTTCACCCGAATGATGCAGGAAACCGTGTTTTGGCTGAAAAGCTGAAAAAATTTCTCGAAGCAATCTAAAGCTTTCAGGAGGTTATTATGTCAGGAACGATAGTATCAATATGTGATTTCGGCGCTGAAAGGAATAATGAACTTCAGACCGCAAAAATTCAGAACGCGATTGATTATTGCTTTAATCAGGGCGGCGGCGAAGTACAGATCCCGGAGGGAGTATTCTTAACGGGAGGAATCAGACTCCGCAGCAACGTTACGCTGCATTTGCTGAAAAATGCCGTATTGAAAGGCAGCAAGAATCCCGAAGATTATTTTGGATATTTAAATGACAAAACAGAGCCGTTAGCGCCCGGGTTTCGCTTTTAAAACTTCACTGAGATTATAATGTAAAATAACGTTACCGTTTATCCGTTCGCAAAGTTATTTAAGAGAAAGGGAGAATGTCGGGCAAAAAGCCCGGTATGGACGTTTTGAAAATGAATTTAGCATCAATGCCAACTGCCGTTATTATAGTTGTTTCCATGGCGGCGTGTCTTCTTTGCGGAATTTTCCGCAATTACTATTCCAAGACCTTTATGACCGAAAAAAGCGGCAATTACGTGTACAACGGCGCAACAAGCGTATTGTGCGCCGCAACTTTGGCGGTTATAGCCGGATTCCGTTTAAATGCATCGCTGTATACTGTTCTTATGGCAGTGTTTTTCGGCATTGTAACTATGGCTGCCACTGTTTTTATAACCATGGCTCTCAAAGTCGGTCCCTGGTCGTATACTTCTGTAATTGTTTCTTTTTCCACGGTTATTACATCGCTTTCGGGTTTTATTTTTTGGCACGAGAAGTTTAATGCGCTTAAAATTACCGGTATAATTCTCATGATGTTTTGTTTTGTGCTTGCAGTCGGAAAAGATGACGAAGAAAAATCTTTTTCCGTAAAATGGCTGATATTGGCTTTTGCCGCGGCTGTCGCTGCTGCCGGAATAGGAATAATGCAAAAGGTGCATCAAAGCTCAGAACACAGCGGCGAACTTGTTCCGTTTTTAATTATTGCATTCGCGGTGTCGTTTGTCTTTTCGGTTGCAGCATACAAAATTGAAACAAGGCGTGAAAGCGAAAACAGGAACGTTCATTTTCCGGCCGCAGAGGATAAAAATAAGAACAAGTGTCTGAAAAAGCGTGCAGTGTTTGTTTTGATTCTGATAATATCGGGTATATGCATTGCTTTGAATAACTATTTTAACCTGTATCTGTCGGGAGTTGTGGAAAGCGCGGTGCTTTTTCCGATTTTAAACGGCGGAGGACTTATACTTAATATAATGGCAGGTGTCTTACTGTTTAAAGAAAGGCTTACCTTAAAGCAGTGGGGCGGTATTATGTGCGGCGTCGCCGCTACAATCTGTCTGTGCTTTTAACGAAAGTTTTTGAACAAAACGGATATCTGATGTGCTTGGGTGAATAACAATGAACATATTGATTATAGATGCGCAGGGCGGCGGCATAGGCAGGCAGCTTGTTGCGGCAATAAAAGAAAAAGTACCGAAAGCCGTAATAACGGCGGCAGGAACCAATACGGTCGCAACAGCGGCAATGTTAAAAGCCGGTGCGGATCATGCCGCAACCGGTGAGAACGCTGTTATTGTCGGCTGCCGCAAAGCCGATATAATCATAGGACCTATCGGTATAGTAATTGCAGACGCAATGTACGGGGAGATCACACCGTCAATGGCGCTTGCCGTCGGACAGAGCCTGGCAAAACGTATTTTGCTGCCCATGAACCACTGCGACAACATTGTTGCCGGCGCTTCAAGCTTTACGGTTGTACAGCTGATAGATAACGCTGTAAAAGAGCTTGAAAAAATACTGTAAACATAATTCTTGAATTATTGTTTTTCTGTCAATGTACAGTCATACCGGAATGAAAAAGGAGAAAGCAAAGTGGAATTAAAAAACATCAATATAGGAGATCCTTTTATAATGCCGCATGACGGCACATATTACATGTACGGTAAAAAGGTTGACGGAACGCAGAATTTTTGCGTCTATAAAAGCAAAGATCTGGTTGAATGGTCATTAATCAAAACTGTGTTTCTGCCATCAGAAAAATTCGAGGCGGACAGAGTATGATTTTCAATACGTTTGAGGGAAAAACCATGTTTGTTATGCACGCTCCCAATGAATCCCCCCTTGAACGCGCGGTTATCCGCGAACTGAACCTTACAGATGTACTTGATACGGAATAAAAACAGCGTAAGTTATTGCTGTGGGGAGGTTCTGCACTGCTTGCTTTTGAGCATGTATGGCACGGTGAAGTTGTTCCATTCTTTCCGTTTCTTACGGCAGTCAAAACCGGAGAAACAGCTGAGATGCTCGCAGAAATCGGAAGCACGGGAGTATTGATGTCTGCTATTGTCACAGCGGTGTGGCTCGGCATGGTTGCGGTAAGCACTGTTATCGAAAAGAAAGCGTTAAGTGTACCGGAAACCGCAAAGGAGGGCGTATAAGTATGACTTTGCTGACAACGGTATTTGCGGCAGTTATCTGCACGGTCATCTGGTATAACAATGCTCCGAAAAGCGATATAAATTTAGGTTTTCTGACACTTATGTATTGGGGTGCCTCATTCATGTGGCTTGCCGATGCAATTTTTGAATATGCGGAACTCGGAGCAGCGTATTTTACGCCTTCGCCGGCAGATATGCTTAACGATTTTTATCTGGGCTTGTCTGCCGTGGCATTCGGACTTTGCATTTGGATCGTAAATTTGCTTGTTAAAGATCCCCAAAGGCGTTGTTAAGAACGTATTATTCGGAAAGAAATAAACAGCCGCAGGGCGGCTCTGTATGATTTGCGGAGCTGCCCGTTTTTAATACAGGGGTATCATATGAATTTAGACGATTTTTTCAGGGAACATACAAAGGTTGCGGTCGCGTTTTCCGGCGGCGTTGTTTGAGCTTGTTCCCGATAAAGAGGAATTTGTTGACAAGCTTAATCATGTCGGAATTCCGGGAGTTGAATTCATATGCGAAACTTCGGTAAAGTGCGGAATAAAAGGCACGCATATTACGGTAAAAGCCGGAGGAGAAGAGGAATCGGAAGTGCTGCACTCACATGAAAACGGTCAGCACTTACATCATGACCATGTACATTCGCATGACGAAGAACATACGCATCATCACAGCAGTATGCACGCGATAGAGCATATTATTGAAAATCTTAATGCGTCGGAAAAGGTAAAGAACGATATTATTGCGGTTTATTCAATTATCGCACAGGCGGAAATCCATGTTCACGGCGTTACTGTCTCACAGATACATTTTCATGAAGTGGGAACAATGGACGCGGTTGCGGATATAACGGCGGTTTGTATGTTAATGGAATACCTGTCCCCTGAGAATGTTGTGGTATCACCCGTAAATACGGGCAGCGGTCAGGTAAAATGCGCCCACGGAATTCTGCCCGTTCCGGCACCCGCAACCGCATATATTCTGCAGGGTATTCCTTTTTACAGCGGCGAAATTAAAAGCGAACTGTGTACCCCTACCGGCGCAGCACTGCTTAAATACTTTGCGTCCGACTTTGGAAATATGCCGGTAATGAAAGTGTCGGCAATAGGTTACGGCATGGGTAAAAAGGACTTTGAAAGCGCAAACTGCGTAAGAGCACTGCTTGGCGAGGCGGATAAAGAGAGCGATAAAATCGTCGAACTTGTCTGCAACCTTGATGACATGACTGCCGAGGCGATAGGATTTGCACAAGAGCGTTTCTTTGCAGCCGGAGCTGTGGAAGTATATACGACACCTGTGCAAATGAAGAAATCCAGACCGGGAACATTGCTTACGGTTATGTGCTGTGAAAAGAATAAAGATGAAATAATACGTCTGATTTTCAGACATACAACAACTCTTGGGGTGAGGGAGCATATCAGCCGAAGATATACCATTTCACGCTCTTTTGATTCGGTAATGACGGAATACGGACAAGTGCGTAAAAAGATATCGTCGGGATTCGGCGTTACAAGGGAAAAGTATGAATTTGAGGATCTTGCACATATTGCAAGAGAGAACAATATGAGCCTTGCTGATGTTAAAAAAATGTGCGGTTTGAGATGATTGCTTTGGCGCATTAGAAACTTAGCTTTAATCCCATTCTGCGTGATAAACGGTTCTGTCAAATATCGTGAGTCAAATGAATAATGCATAGTTCAACCTAAGAGGGTGTTGCTTTGGCAGCGCCATTTTTTTAGTATGTTTGTTTTAAAATGAGTTTATTTCAGCTTGGTATGGATATAATAAATTTGTATGAATGTCAGCTCAAAAAGTGTATGTTTGAAATTATAAAATCTGTATGAATGTAATTGACGAATTTGTATCGATGGTGTATAATATTACTGAGGTGAAATGCAATGAAAGAGAATAACTATAAACCACGAATAATAGATAAGAAAGTAAACGAATATCTTTCTGTTTTTGGAGCAGTGTGTATTGAGGGACCTAAATGGTGCGGAAAAACATGGACGTCAAGGCATCACAGCAAAAGCGAATATTTAGTGGGTGATCCGCAAAACAACTTTCAAAACAGGCAGCTTGCCTTGCTGTCCCCTGCGCTGGTCCTTCCCGGAGATGTTCCGAGACTTATAGACGAATGGCAGGAGGTGACATCTTTGTGGGATGCTGTACGATATGAGGTTGACACACGCGGAGAAAAAGGACAGTTTATTTTAACCGGTTCATCTACGCCAAAACGCAAGGGAATTTTGCACAGCGGAGTCGGCAGAATCGGGAAATTGAGAATGCGGCCTATGTCTTTATTTGAAGCAGGCTGTTCTTCCGGAGATGTATCCCTTGAAGAATTGTGTAATGGGAATTTAACCCAAAAGCTCATCGGAGAAGTCGATATTCATAATTTGATAGATTATATTATACGCGGCGGATGGCCCGGCAATCAGGAAACGCCGATTGAGAGTGCCGGATTGCTTCCCAAGGAATATATAACAGGTGTGGTAGACGATGAAGTCCATCGAATTGATGATATACAGCGTGATAAAAGGAAAGTGGAATTGCTTTTGAAATCTCTTGCAAGAAATGAAAGCACAACGGTAACAAATAATACCATTGCAAGTGATATTAAGGCTATAGATGATGAAGAAATTGACAAAAACACAGTCAGTATATATATGGACATTTTTAACCGCTTATTTTTGACAGATAATCAGAAGCCTTTTTCGAGCAATATCCGTTCTTCAATCAGAGTAAAACAAGCCGAAAAAAGACATTTTGCGGATCCGTCTCTTGCGTGTGCTTTACTCGGAGCTACTCCGGAAAAATTGCTTGGAGATCTGAATACACTCGGATTTTTATTTGAAGCTCTTTGCGAAAGGGATTTACGCATATATGCGGAATCATTTGACGCTGAACTGTATCACTATCAAGACTACAATAATAATGAAATTGATGCTGTTATTGAATTAAAAAACGGTAACTGGTGTGCATTTGAAATAAAGCTCGGAGTACATCAAATTGACAGTGCCGCAGAACAGCTGATTAATATAAAAAACACAATAGCTGCACAAAAAGACGGCATCCCTCCCTCTGTTTTGTGCGTGATTTGCGGTATGTCAAATGCTGCATACAGGCGCGAGGACGGGGTATTTGTTGTACCGATTACCTCACTGAAAAATTAAAATTCGGTTTTACGATTTATCCTTTGAAAGTGGATTGACTATTATCTGCTTTTTATATAAAGAAGGTTGAGAATGTCTTCTCGCAGACCGTGAAAGTATTTGTTTTTTATTTTAATGCCGCCAAAGCCCAACTGTAATTTTGTTCGATGTGATAAACGGTTCTGTCAAATATCGTGAGTCAAACGAATTGTTCCGATTACTGAAACGACGTCATACGCATGGCTGCCGGGTGGAAGTGTATCATTTATTCCACCTCCCGAATCGGAGAATTTTCCGACAACATGACTGCTCTCTTTGTCGGAATTTCGGGTCTCTGAATTCTCCGAAACCCCAGTGTTTATACGCTTTCTGTGCCTGTCAAAAGATATGTCTTTTTCCTCGGCGGATTTTTTGGGGTTTTTACATACTTTTCCGGAGCTGCCCGCAAGCGTATTGAGAGAATTGTGATTGCCTGCTCACGAAGTCTGTAATAGTGTCCCGGCGACATATTAAGCCTGTATAAAATATCCGTGAGCGACAGCTTTTCCGGCGCAATGTAAGTCTCATAAATTAAGTTATACAGTTTTTCTTTGTCGATGCTCTGTTCTCCGAGTATTCCTCGGTGGGTAAGCAGGGTTATAAATGCCTCAGACTGCTTTCTGATGATGTCTTCCTGCTGTTCGTATAAATTCTTTTTATTCATAGTCAAAAAACTCCTTTTCAAATTTTGTTAAGTCCACGGGTATGCACGGCCCGCGGATGTTATTCGCTTCAATAACGGGAATGGATAGATCTAATATCCTTTCGCAGTCATATTCACATATACTACAATTCCTACACGGAGAAATATACGCGCGTAATATATAGGCTGATTCTGCAACACGATTATTTGTGGGTTCATCAGCTTTTGATTGACAGATATTTTTGCTGTACCAACAAATCAGCTTGTTGATATGCTCGTGATCCGAAGTCTGTTTGTGCGTATTCTGACCGTAAATGCGTATTTCTTCAAGAATACGCACGGTTTCCTCGTGTGAGGGTATTGCAGTTTCCGTATCGGTTGGATACAGTTTATTAAACACAAGGCAGCCGTAGGAGCCGGGCATTTTGTATAGAGTGAAGACATCTCTGTATTTTTGAAAGAATCTCCATACTTTCGTTTTTTCCCAGTTTCAGTGTTTGCCGAGGTTTTCGAGAGTAAGTAATGCACCGTATTTTCCATACTGAACAACCGGCGCTGAAAAAGAAAACGCATTGCCTGCGTCATTTGATACCGTGTGGCACCAAAGGTCAAGCCATGCGTCTGTTTCTTCAAATTTATAATTTAATGATACAAGTCTTTCTGTTATATTGCGAGGAAGGCAGAGGAATCCGTATCCGTCTGTTGTGTAAACAGTCCCGTTCATACATTCCTCTCCGGAACATTTTACAACCCAATCGGTTATCTGATATGTAAGCTTTTTATTTTCGGAATTAAGCTCATATTTTATATAGCCGAGTTCCGATAGTTTGTCGAGCATTAAAAGTGCATCTGATTTTTTCTTTATGCCGAGTATACTTTTAATACCGACAATACCGCCTGACCACATACCGGGTGAAACTTCGTTTTTGTATCCGCAGTAGGTGGCTATGCCTTTACGAAATGCTGCACGGGAAGCAAGCTTCATACAAGCGCCCATTACGCCCTTGCCTTGGGGCAGGCGGGATCGCATAAGCTTTACCCATTCATATTTCATAAGGCATTTCATTTTTGTTTCCTCCGCTTATTGTTATAAAACAAAAGAACAGTTCAAATTCAAATGAACTGTTCTCATGAATCACTTATATACTTTTAATTCGTTGTATTAGTCTTTTTCACATATCAAATTTACTACACCATTTTTACACCATTTTCGCATAGAACTTTATAGAGTAATATAAAGTTTTATGGAATGAGTTTTTTGCAAAAACCGCATAATATCGGGCTTTATAGGCTTTTATGTGACTTATGTGGAAATATGAAATTTGGCTCGCATATTACTATGCCAAGTTTCATGTTTATTTCTCCTTTGTCTGTGCGTTTTCTGTGCGGAAAGCTTCGTTTTGTCCGCGAAAACAATTACAATTAATTATATTGTACCACACAGAAAGAGGTTTTTCAATAGCGTTTTGCAATGTATGATGTGATTTTTACGGCACGGATCTGCGTTTTGCAAACAGCCTGTTGACAAATACGGATAAATATGATATTTTATATACACAAACCAAGAAACAAGGAAAACGAGAAACAAGGAAACCGAGAAAAATTGCGGTTAAAAGCTTCATAATTGCATATACTTTATAAGGAGACCAGCTATGAATACGTCAACAGTGAAAGGAACGGGAGCTATGGATATCAAGAAGGTCAGCATTTCATCAAAAAGACAGATAACCATACCGCAGAAATTCTTTTCACTTTTAGGATTCGGAGGAGAGGCGGAATGTACCGTTCGCGGAAACGAGCTGATTATCCGTCCGGTAAAGCAGACCTCCGGAGGAGAGTTTGCCGAACAGATACTTGCCGAACTGATTTCGGAGGGTTACAGCGGCGGCAGGCTGCTTGAAAAATTCAAAGAAATGCAAAGACAGGTAAGACCTGCCGTGGAAAATATGCTTGCCGACGCGTCAAAGGCTGCTTTGTCCGATACGGATTACGAGACCTATGATGATGTTTTCGGAACGGAGGAATAGCCGATGGCAGAGGTGAGATTTCTTCCGCCGGCGGCAAAATTCATAAAAAAGCTCAACGATAAAAAACTCAAAGACCTGTACCGCATTGCGATAGACGAAATACGTGCCGACCATACCGTAGGCGAACCGAGGAAAGGCGATCTTTCGGGAATATGGGGATACGACATATTCTACAACAAGACAAACTATGAGATAGCCTATACGGTCGGGTATGACGAGGATAAAATAATCGTTGTGATAATGGCAGGTACGAGAGAAAATTTTTATGAGCAGCTTAAGCGTTACATGAGAAACAGCCGCTGAACAAGTCAAAAAGAATCAGTTCCCCTATGATTTTATACCATAGAGGAACTTTTTTGCATTTACCTTGTTTTTTGCGTTTCAGATTATTGCCGCTTATCCCAAAAGTCCGAACAGATTGAAAATGTTCTTTTTGGGCGCGTCTTTTTCAATGTCGCGCTGCTCGTTTTCGCGGCTTTCGAGATAATCCGAAACATTGCACAGCATCTGAGCCGCCTGACCCTTTGTAAGGGTGCTTTCGGGAGATATCTCTCCGCTGCCGTTGCCGTTGAGAATACCGCAGGCCGCAAGAGAGCATACAGAGCTGTTTGCCCAGTCGGGGACGGCTGACGCGTCGCTGAATTCGCGGCTGTCGGAGGAAATCTCGGGAAGTGAGAGAAGCTTATCCACAATCACTGCTGCCTGAGAGCGCGTTATGGGTTCGGTACTCTTGAAATTAATTCCGTCGGGCGATGTATAGCCCGAAATTATGCCGTTTTCAAGCGCGTATTCGGCATAGCTTTTGATGTTTGACGGAATGGAACCGTCGTCGGCAAAGCTTGTGACGGACACTTCGGGTATATCGTTTTCGCGTCCTGCCATAATAAGCGATATTGCAAGAAAATCTCCGCGCGAAATGCCGCTTTCGGGATAGAACATGAGCTTTCCGTCCTCGTCCGTGCCGCACATAAGACCGGTTGCCGCCATTTCAACGGCGCTGTTGTGCGCCCAGTGGTTTTTCATGTCGTCAAAGTATACGTCCGACGCAGGCTTTATTACGTCTATGCTGACTTTTGCCGGAGCAGAGGTGTTGCCGTAGACGTCTGTCGCGGTGTATACAAAGCTGTCCTTGCCGATATATCCGTCCGACGGGACGTATTCAAAGCCGCCGTTTGAAGAATCCTTAAGCGAGACAAAGCCGTTTTTCGGGTAACTTACCACGTTAAAGGTCATGCTGTCGTTTTCGGGATCGGCTGCCATCAGAAACTTGAACGCGGCAATGTTTTTCTGAGTTGTAAGCGTCTGGTCGGCGGTTTCGGGGCTTAAATTGATCTCATCAAGCACGTTTACCGTGCATACGGCGCTTACGCTGCTGTCGCGTGCGTCGGAAAAGTTAAAGCTTGCGTTTCCCGCAGTGTCCTTTGCCGGAACAAAGCGCAGTTCGCCGAGATCTTCGCGCGAGACGGTCTGGTTTTGAATTACCGGCACGTCTTTAAGGCAGAGAGTTCCGACAGAACTGTCCGGCAGAGTCGATATTGTGACGTATTCGACCTTTTCGGTAAGCGACGAGTCAAAATCGTTTTGCGAAAACATTACGTCGCAGTTTATCACTCCGCATTTTTTAAGCTCCATGCTGTCCTTTATAACGTCTATTGCCGGAGAGAGCGAAGCAAACTGGGCTGCCGTCGTGAGAACGGCTATTGCAAAGGCTACTGTCAGGCACAATGTCTTTTTTGATATTTTCACTGTATCTTCTTCCTTTCATTTTTTATGTTCGCAGCTATTATTTGCTTTTAAAGGACAAATTATGCACAGTGCCGTATTTTTGCAAAATAAAACAGACCCTTACCTGCTTCCCGTAAAGACAGTGGGGAAAACAGCTTTGCAAAGGTCTGATATAAATTATATTTTTTGAGTTTTTTACATATTTATAAGTGCCGACGCACCGTTTTTGATGAGGGATTCGAGAAGCGCCGCAATTTCATCGGGAGTGTCAAGACTTCCCGTTTCAAGCCATTCGCTTATAACGCCGACGCTGCCGGAAATTATAAAGTTTGAAAAATACTTGAAGTCTATCGCCGGATTGAACGAACGGTTTTCGTATATCGGCCGGAAACACCTTGTGAGTATCTGCTGTTTTACGCGGTCGGTAAACACGGCGTCTCCGTTTTTGCTGAGCAGACACTTGGAAAGCTCCCTGTTTTCGTCAAGCAGCTCAAGCATGGCTTTTAATATGCTGTTGAGCCTTTCGACAGGCGACTCCTTGTCGCAGCCGTCTATTATCTCGTTAAGTCTGTCGAACATTTCATTCTGGAGCTGTTCTACCATATCGTATACGTCGCGGTAGTGAAGATAGAACGTTCCGCGGCTTATATCCGCAAGCTCGGATATTTCTCTTACCGTTATATTCTTTAACGGCTTTTCGCATAACAGCTTTGCAAGACTCTCCGTAAGCTGCTTTTTTGTGCGTCTGACGCGTCTGTCGGTTGTCGTATTCATGGTGCTGCCTTTCATATTATCATAATTTTTGCATATTTGTAATGTGAATTTAATAATTGCATCTTGAAATGATGTGCTTTTGCTGATATAATATATTATATTCTTTTAATTGACATTTGTCAATAATCTTTTCGGTTAAATTTTTGTGATGAGGAGCGTTGTGAAGTTATGGGTAATAACAAGACGTCGCCGGTGGAGAAGGCAGCGGCGTTCATAGTAGACAAACGAAAGGCGTTTTATCTTGTGTACATATGCCTTGCCGTGTTCAGCGTTGTTTCAAACGGCTGGGTAAAGGTAAACAACGACATATCGGACTATCTTGCCGACGACACCGAAACGCACATAGGACTTTCCATAATGGACGAGGAGTTTGTGACGTATGCCACGGCGCAGATAATGGTGGACAACATTTCCTACGATACGGCGGAGAGTCTTTGCAACAAGCTTGAGGACGTTGAGGGCGTAAAAGAGGTTGCGTTTGACGACACCGAAAAGCATTATGCAAATTCCGCGGCGATGTTCACGCTGACCTTTGACGGCGAGGACGACGATCCCATAAGCGCAGAGGCTCTTGAGAATGCGCAAAAGGTACTTGAGGGATACGACACCTACGTTTCCGCAGAACTCGGCGACACAAAGGCAAACACCATTCAGAACGAGATAAACATCGTAATGGTGATAACGGTAGTCATTATACTTATAGTCCTGTTCTTTACGTCGCAGACGTATATGGAAATTCCGGTAATGCTTCTGACTTTCGGAATGGCGGCGCTGCTCAACGTAGGTACAAACTATATGTTCGGAACCATATCGTTCGTATCAAATTCGATAGCCGTAATACTCCAGCTTGCGCTTGCTATCGACTATGCGATAATACTCTGCCACAGATATACCGAGGAACGCGAAAAGATGAACGCGAGAGAGGCTGTTATCACGGCGCTTTCAAAGGCTATACCCGAAATTTCGGGAAGCTGTCTTACAACGCTTTCGGGACTTGCGGCTATGATGTTCATGCATTTCAGACTCGGCTATGATATGGGTATCATACTCATAAAGGCGGTGCTGCTCAGCATTGTCTGCGTATTCACTCTCATGCCGGGACTTCTCATGTCTTTCTCGGCGCTTATAGACAAGACGCACCACAAAAACTTTGTTCCGAAAATAAATATCTGGGGCAAGATCGTTGTAAAGCTCAGATACATAACTCCCGTAATCTTTGCGGTGCTTATAGTCGGAGGATTTTTCTTCTCTAATATGTGCCCTTATGCGTACAGCTACACAAATCTTACCACAATTGCCAAGAACGATTCGCAGATCGCCGACGAGATGATACGCGACACTTTCCGCAGTTCAAACACGCTTGCGGTTCTTGTCCCGACGGGAGATTACGAAAAGGAAAAGGCTCTGCTTACCGAGCTTGAAGCCTATGACGAGATAGATACCGCAATGGGCATTGCAAATATCGAGGCGATAGACGGATACTGCCTTGCGGATAAGCTTACGCCGAGAAACTTCTCGGAGCTTATAGATATGGATATAGAAGTCGTGGACTTTCTGTATGCCGCATATGCCGTCGATTCGGAAAACTACGGCGCGGTAGTCGGCGGAATAGACTCCTACGGCGTTCCGCTTATAGATATGTTTACCTTTGTGTATGATAAGGTTGACGAAGGGTACGTAACTCTTGACGACGATCTTATGGACGAACTTGAGGATCTTCACGAACAGCTTGAGGACGGTAAAAAACAGCTTAAAGGTCCGAAACATTCGCGCCTTGTGCTTGACCTGAACATTCCCGAGGAGAGCGAGGAAACATTTGCTTTTCTCGAAACCGTAAGAGATACCGCAAAGAAATACTACGGCAACGACGTTGTGCTTGCGGGAAATTCTACGAGCGACTTTGACCTTTCGAGCACTTTCGGTGAAGATAACGTGCTTATAAGCGTGCTGTCCGTCGTATTCGTCATGGCAATACTGCTGTTTACGTTCCAGTCCGCAGGACTTCCCGTTATACTGATACTCGTAATTCAGGGAAGTATATGGATAAACTTCTCGTTCCCGTATCTTCAGAGCAAACCGCTGTTCTTCCTGAGCTACCTTGTCGTAAGCTCAATTCAGATGGGCGCGAATATCGACTACGCGATAGTAATTACGAGCAGATATACGGAATTCCGCCAGACAATGCCCAAAAAGAAAGCCATTGTCGAATCTCTCAACTTTGCGTTCCCGACAATACTTACATCGGGTACGATACTTGCCTGCGCCGGCGCGTTTATCGGACTTCTTTCGTCCGACGCCGCAATAAGCTCCATAGGTTCGTGCTTGGGACGCGGAACCCTTATATCAATGGTTCTCGTAATGCTTATACTTCCGCAGCTCCTGCTTCTCGGCGACTTCCTTATAGATAAGACTTCGCTCAAATTCAAGGCAGGCACAAGAACCGTTACGACGGGCGGCATAACAGCCGTAAACGGAATAATCCACGGAAACGTAAACGGACGTCTTGACGGTATATTCTACGGTACGGTAAACGGCGAGATAGACGCAAAGCTGTCCGGCGTAAAGGAAAACGGTACGGATACGCAGAATACCGGCGGTACGACCGATGACGGCAGCCCCGATAAACAGGGTAACGCCGAAAATGACGTGCCGCAAAGCAAAGAGGAGGTAAAATAATCATGAAAAATACGGCAAAAAAGATAATAAGCCTTGTTCTTTGTTTAATGTGCGCGTTTTCGCCGGTTTTGCAGAACCTTTCGTATGTGCCGGGTATTTATGTATCGGCTGCCGCGGCGGAAAATACGTATCTTATTTCAAGCACCGAGGATTTTCTCGAATTTGCAAACCTCTGCACGCTCGACACCTATTCGTCGGGCAAGACATTTGTTCTGAAAGCCGATATTGATCTTTCAAAGACCTCGTTTTCGGGCGTGCCTGCGTTTTCGGGCGTATTCGACGGCGCGGGACATACCGTAAAGGGACTTAAAATAACGTCGGGCGGAGAATATAAGGCTCTGTTCAGATATGTGCTTAAAAGCGGCGTTATAAAGAACTTGAACGTTTCCGGAGATATAAGTCCCAAAGGAACGGATAACTATATAGCGGGCATTGCCGCAAGCAATGAAGGCACTATATCGGACTGCACCTTTACGGGCGCTCTTTCGGGAAGCCTTTATATCGGCGGTATTGCCGGAATAAACAAACAGGGCGCGTATATCAGAAACTGCACGTCGTATACAAGCATTTCGGGCAAGCGATATACCGGCGGTATCGCAGGAAAGAATTCCGGTACGATAAGCGGCTGTATAAACAACGGCGACGTAAACTCGTATGAGAAGAGCACGACAACCTCTCTTTCCGGACTGGATATGGATTTCAGCGCGGTTTTGGAGAAATTCCGCATTTCGCGCGAGCAGAATGAAGAATCAATAGTCGCAGGTCATTCGGACGCAGGCGGTATCGCGGGATTTTCCGATGGAACCATCGGCAACTGCCGCAACAATGCCGTTGTCGGTTATCAGCATATAGGCTACAATATCGGCGGTATTGCCGGACGTCAGTCGGGATATATCGAAAACTGCTCAAACTACGGCAGAATATACGGAAGAAAAGACGTAGGCGGTATTGTCGGGCAGGCCGAACCGTTTATTGTGCTGTCTATTTCGGAAAGCGCACTCGATAAATTAAAGCGCGAGCTTGACGGACTTAACAGCGAGATGAACACCCTTACAGACCATGCCTCCGAAACGTCGGACGACATTTCACAGAGTGTTGACAGCATTAACGGTCTTACAGATGAGGCGCGCAAAAATGCCGAAAACCTTGCCGACGGAGTTACGGACTTTGCCGACGAGAATATCGACGTCGTAAACGACATTTTCAATACGCTGTCCGACACACTCGACAAACTCGAACCCGTGACCGACGAGATAAGGGACGGTTTTGACGGACTGTCCGAATCCATGGATCTTCTGAAAAAAGCCGTGGACAACATAGATATAAATCTTCCCGATTCTGACGCGGCTTACGACAAGCTGTGCGACGGAGTTGACGAAATGCAGGTCTCGGTTGACGCGTTAAGCTCGGCTTTCGACAAGCTTTCCCTTGCAATGAGCGACCTTGAGGACGCATTTGTAATCAAAAACAAGAGCAAGATAAAGTCGGCATTCAAGGATATGGCGGATTCGTTCGCGCTTCTTGTGGAGGCAAATACAAAGCTCGGAAATTCACTCGACAAAATTCAGGGCGTAATGGGCGAACTTCCTCCCGAAAACATAGACGAGGTGCTGCTGATCTACAAGAGCCTTTCAAAGTACCTTAAAAACATAGTAGGTTCGGTTTCGGACATGAGCGACGCACTGAACGGCATTATGAACGCAATGCTTACGGTATCGCAGAACGTGGAATTCGATATAGACTCGTTCGAGAGCTTTACCGACAGATTGCAGAGCGCGTCAAAATCGCTGTCCTTCGCAATGAAGAAGATGAATTCGGCGGTTGATACGCTGTCCGACGCCATAGACGAGGAAAGAACGCTGTACAAGGACTTTGCAAACGAAACCGCAGATCAGATAAACGCTGCCTGCGACGACCTTTCCGCAGCCTTTGACAAACTTTCCGAAACAAGCGATATTCTTTCCGACGCCGTTGACAAGACGGGAGATATTATTTCGGATCTTTCCGAAAAGGATTTCAGGTTTGTAAAGATAAGCGAAGAAACACGAACCTCAAGCGACAATATTTTCGACGCTATGGAGTCGATAGGCAAGGAAATAGATTCGATAAACGGCAAGCTTTCGGGAAAAGCCGATACCATAGACGACGATCTCAGAAATATATACGACCGGTTCTCATCTATTAACAACGTGCTCAAAGACGCCGTTGACGAACTTAGAAACAACAGCGTTGACGATTATCTCGAGGACGCGTCTGAGGAAAATATTGAGGCTACACGCGAAGGAAAGGTAAAATCATCGCGCAACTACGGCAAAATCGACGCAGACAGAAACGTCGGCGGCATTGCGGGCTCTATGGCGGTGGAATATATGTCTGACCCCGAGGACGATATAGAAAAGCCGGATACTCTCAATTTCACCTACCGCACAAAGACCATACTTCAGGAATGCGAGAACTTCGGCAGGATAACCGGCAAAAAGGACTGCATAGGCGGTATTGTCGGCTGGATGAACCTCGGAACGGTATATGTCTGCTACGGTTTCGGCGACGTTGAAAGCACCGCCGGAAAATATGCCGGAGGAGTTGCGGGATTCAGCTCGTCATCGGTAAGAAAGAGCTATGCAAAGTGCGCTGTAAGCGCAGAAAAGTATGCAGGCGGCATTGCCGGACGCGCAGGAACGCTTACGGGCTGCGTTTCGGTATGCAGAGTCAGTGCCGATGAGGCGGCAGGCGCAGTGGCAGGCGGTTTCGGCAGCCTTGAAAATATAAAGGACAATATATACGTTGACAGCGGAATCGGCGCGATAGACGGCGTAAGCTATACGGGACGCGCAACGGCTGTCGGATTTGACGCGGTAAGCTCGATTGAGGGCGCTCCCGAGGCGCTTTCAAAACTCAAAATTACCTTTACCGACGGCGATGAGGACGAACCCGAAACACTGTATGTGCTTTATGCCGATTACGGTTCGTCGCTTGAAGTCGAAAGAGTGCCCGAAGTACCCGAACGCGACGGATTTTACGGCTCTTGGGAAAATATATCCGACTGCAATAATATAAGAGCCGACGTCACGGTAAACGCGCTTTATCTGCCGTATATCGAAACTATTGAAAGCGGAGTTCTCGACGGATATACTCTGCCCATGATGATCGCAGAGGGCAAGTTTACCGATAAAGCTTATATAAACGTAAAATTCGGAAACACAAGCCCTGCCGCCTCTCTCCATGCAAAGCAGACCGCAGTCGTGCTTGACGCCGAGCTTTTCGGAACAGACCTCGGCGAAAACGATATAACGCAGGTGCGCATTCTCAATCCCGACAAAAAGAAAGCCGCTGTCTGGAAACTTGACGACGGCAAGTGGAAACGCCTTAAATCCGAAAACCGCGGAAGTTATATCATTACCGAAATGTCGGGAAAGACCGAAACTTTCTGCATAATATACGGCTGGCGCGACGCAAAGTCAATGACGCTTATATATGTTCTCTGCGGCGGTATTCTCGGTATAATCGCGGCAATTATCGCGATAGTCCTGAAGAAGAAACGCAGGGCAAAAAAACAAAAGACGACAAAGTAAAGTTTCGCCGTCCCGTGTAAAAAACCACATTTGTTTTAAAGCGCAAAACCCAGCGCGCATAACGCCGCATAACACGCAGCGGCAAAAGCAAAGCCGCAGGTGAAAAACAAAAAGTCGCGCACTTTGAATTTTGTTTGCTTTTTGCGTGATATTCCGACCGTGCCTCTCGGCGCGTCGCATTCACAAGTTGATACTATTCTGTTTGCCTCGGTGAGAATGTCGTTGCTGCTTTTCTCCGGGGCATTGCTTTGCTGCGACGGACGCAGAATGAAATACGCTTCTTCAAATATATCGCTCCTTACGTCCTTTACCACTATCACTCTTTTTGTACAGCCTTTTATCATTTTTTACCTCCGCACCCTTATTTATGTGTTATTATTAACCGTCATTTTTTTATGTATTCACATATGAGGCATTTTTTGAAAAAAGAGTAACAAAATGACATGATTTTGGTGTTGACAACTCGGAAAATATGGGATAAAATAAAAGAAAAAAGAAACTTTATCCGGAGGTATATTGAAATGAAAGTTCTTCTTACAGGCGGAACAGGTTATATCGGAAGCCACACGGCAGTTGAGCTGCTCTCCAGAAATTACGACGTAGTAATCGCCGACAACTTTGTCAATTCAAAGCCGGAGGTTCTTAACCGCATTGAAAAAATAACAGGCAAGCGCCCGATATTTTATCAGGCCGACGTATGCGACGCGTCTGCACTCGACAAGATATTCTCGGAGCAGAAGATCGACGCCGTCGTTCACTTTGCCGGACTCAAGGCAGTCGGCGAATCCTGCGTAAAGCCTATCGAATATTACAGAAACAACATAGACAGCACACTTTCGCTGCTTGAAAGCATGAGAAGACATGACGTAAAGAAGATAGTGTTCAGCTCGTCAGCTACCGTTTACGGCGTGCCCGAAAAAGTGCCGCTTGTAGAAACAATGAAAAAGACCGGCTGCACAAATCCTTACGGCTGGACAAAATATATGATTGAGCAGATACTCACCGACGCAGCTGCTGCCGACAAAGAGCTTACCTGCGTGCTTCTGCGTTACTTCAATCCTATCGGCGCGCATGAAAGCGGACTTATGGGCGAAGATCCCCAGGGCATACCAAACAACCTTATGCCGTATATCTCTCAGGTTGCCGTAGGAAAGTTAAAGCAGCTCTCCGTTTACGGAAACGATTACAAAACGCACGACGGCACGGGTGTGCGCGACTACATTCACGTAGTAGACCTTGCCGCAGGTCATGTTGACGCACTTGAATACGCGACAAAATTCAAGGGTACAGATATAATTAACCTCGGAACGGGTATAGGTTACAGCGTTCTCGACATGGTAAAGGCGTTTGAAAAGGTAAACGGAGTAAAGATTCCGTATGTTATAGCTCCCAGACGCGCGGGAGATATTGACGAGTGCTATGCCGATCCCGCAAAGGCAAAAGAGGTTCTCGGCTGGACGGCAAAGAAGAACCTTGAAGATATGTGCCGCGATTCATGGAACTGGCAGAAGAACAATCCCACAGGCTACGGCGACTGATTAAAAAACGAATTGCAGATCAAAGCTCTCCTTGAAACGGAGGGCTTTTTTTGCATATAAAATTACCCGGAACGGCAAAAGAAATACCGTACCGGGTTGGAAATTTGTGTTTACAGATTTAAGGCTGTATCGCGGGAATGAAAGCAACCGCGCCGTTAAGTCCGCACGAGCTTACAAAAACTCTTACATAGTCGGGCGACGCCGCCTTTACCACCGCCAGTGCTTTTCCTTCAAAGGTGTGGCATTTGTTCGTGCCGTACATATCCTCGTTGCAGGGATTTGCGCCGTATACTCCTATAAGTTCGGCGCCGTAAACCGTAACGCTGATTTCGTGCTCTCCGTCTGTCACGGGATTTCCGTCTTTATCGGTCACGCTTATGTCAAAGTAGCACAGATCGCGGTTGTCGGCTTTGATACTGCCCTTGTCGGGAGTTATCGTCAAGCCATGTGCTTTGTTTACGGGGCAAAGCGAAAATCTGCATTCCTCTTTGCCGTTTCTGAATGCGGCGGCAGTCAGTTTTACGGGCTGATACGGAATATATGCCGTGGCTATGGCTTTTTCGGGTACGGCTCTTGCAACTTCCTTTGCGCCGAGATAGAATACAACCTCGTCGGCTGTTGTGTATACGTCGGTTTTTACGGGCTGTCCTATATATTCTTCGTCAAACGTCCATGTTTCGTGAACGTCGTACCAGTGCCAGACCGTGCCTGAGAAACAGTCGCCGTTGCGCTTTGGGTGAGTCGTGAAAATGTGCGGCGCTGTCATGTCCTTCCAGATTGCCTCTCTGAAATAAGACTGCGGTCTGCGGTTTCCGCAAAGGTCAAAATCTCCCTGATAGCAGGCTCTCCACGGATAGTCCGCAATGGAAATTCCGCGGATATAAACGCCGTCGCCGCCCCAGCCGAATCTTCCTGTTCCTGCTTCTCCGAGATTGTCGTATGCCGTCCATGTAAAGTCGCCTATTACGTTAGGGTTTTCCATTACGGCTTTCCATGAATCATAGAAATAAAGCGTGTGCGTTTCGGAACCCCATATGACCCTGTCGGGATATTTTTCACGGTCTTCGGCATATCTTCTGAACAGATAATTGTACCCGACAATGTCCAACGGCTCCATGTATTTTTCGGTTCTTGCGGCAAAGGAGCTGTTTGTATCCGGATAATCGAGCATTACAAGCTTTTTGTAATCCTGCTTATAATCGTCGGGAGCATAGGTGTTCTGCTCTTCGCCGATAATGCAGACCGCGTTTGTGACGGGGCGCGTCGTATCGTACTTTCTGATTTCGTCAGCCAGTTTTTTTGCCCAAACGTAACCGTCGGAATTTCCGTTGCGTTCCACGATTTCGTTTCCGGTAGAGTAAGAGAATACGCAGGGGTGGCTTCTGTCGCGCTTTACCATATAGCTTATATCCCTGTCCCACCAATCGGCAAACCAAAGGCTGTAATCCATGATTTTTTTCGGCTTGTTCCACACGTCAAACGCCTCGTCCATTACGATTATGCCCATTTCGTCGCAAAGTTCGAGGAATGTAAGCGACGGAGGACAATGTGCCGTGCGGACCGAGTCAAATCCGACGGATTTCAGCTTTTCAAGCTTTCTTCTTACGGCTGCCGGATATTCTGCGCTGCCGAGCAGGGCATGGTCGTGATGTATGCAGCCGCCGTGAAGCTTTACGGACTTTCCGTTCAGGCGCAGACCGTTTTCTGCGTCGGTCTGTACCGTTCTTATTCCGAAACGCGAGGTAAATTCGTCCTCGCATACGTCAGACGAATATATTTTTACGCCGAGGGTGTAGAGGTTTGGGTTATCGCAGTCCCAAAGCAGAGGGTTTTCAATATCAAAGTCAAACACAAAATCATTTTTTCCTGAGATAACGTCAACATTACGCGTTTTTGAAAGAATGGTATTTCCGTTTTTGTCGGCAAAGTCAAATTCGAGCTTTATATTTGCGCCGTAATCAGCGCTTATGCAGATGCGCACCGCGACTCTTGCACTTTTTTCGGATATGCTTTCGGTTGTGACGTAGAGATCCCACGGCTCTATTCTTATTTTTCCGCCCGTCCATATAAACACATCTCTGTAAACGCCCGAACCCGAATACCAGCGCGTTGAGGGCTGAACGTTTGTAACGTGTATTGAAATTTTGTTGTTTCTTCCGGGGCGTACCCTGTCGGAAATATCCACGAGATACGGCATATATCCGTTGGGGTGCATATCCGTCTGATTGTCGTTAAAGCTGATTCTCGCGCACATATATGCGCCGTCTATATCGAGAATTGTGTGCGCGCTGTCGTCAAACGTCATATATTTTGTATATTTTCCGCTTGTTCCGGTAAAGAAGCCGTTGGAACCGTGATCGGGCGCGTTCTTGTCGCGCGGAAGCTTTATGGAGTAGTCGTGCGGCAGATCGACGGTTGACGTGCCGTTAAAGTCGGGGGAGCAAAACAGCCAGTTTTTTGAAATACATACTTTTTTCATTTCTCGGTTCTCCTTTTCTGCTTGACTTTGGAAACAGTTTAATGTAATATAATTATATAGCACGTAAATTTGAAAGTAAATATAATTATTTTTCAAATCATATAACTATATTCCACGAACGGAGACAAGAACATCATGAAAACCTGCGTGTTTGAACATAAGGATATGTTTCCTCTTTACCCGGTCAGTATCGGAAACCGCCATTTGCAGGAAAAGGTAGTCCGTCCGGACGGGCTGGTATTCGATCAGATTTTTGCGGTGTGCGGCGGAGAGGGCGTTTTTGAGGCGGACGGAAAAGCATATGAGCTTGAAAAGGGAGATATGTTTTTTGCCCCGAAAGGCGTGCCGCACTCATATTACGGAAACGACAGCTTTACAACGGCTTTTCTCGGCTTTAACGGAGATTATGTCGAAAAGCTGTACAGTTACTTCGGCGTAGACGGCAGCGGTGTGTATAAAGGAAAGGACAGCCGCGCTTTTCTCGCGCTTATCGACGGCTTTTACGGCGAATTCGGAAGTACGACCGACAGCGCCATGCTTTGCGCAAAGACATATGAGATCGCCGCGGTGTTTTTCAGAACAGCTTTGCAGACGGAACGCAGCGATATATACAAAGTCAAGGAATATCTTGAGGCAAACTATTTTCTTCCCGTGACTCTTTCGGATATACTTGAGTTTTATCCCTATTCAAAGTCAAAGCTGTGCCGCGACTTTTATGCGGCGTTCGGAGAGACCGTGTTTGAAAAGCTTACCGAAATACGTCTTGAACACTCGTGCATAATGCTGTACGATCCGAGCGCAAAGCTTTCGGCGGTCGCGCAAAGCTGCGGATTTAATGATGTGAGCTATTTTTGCAGGACATATAAGAGATTTTACGGCAAAAGTCCGCGGTGCGGCGCTTAACACAATATAAGAAAAGCCCGGAACGCATATAGGCGCGCCGGGTTTAAATAATTATGTGCCTGATTTAAATTCCGGTAAGGAATCTGTCCACGACAAGCTGCCTGAACTGCGGAGAAAGGCTTACAAAGTACGCGGTAAAGCCTGTAACCCTGACCACAAGATCGGGATATTTGTCGGGATTCTTGTTTGCCTCAAAGAGCTTGTCTTTGTCGAGAATGTTGATGTTTATAAGCGTTCCGCCGAGTCTGAAATGCCCCTCGATAAGAGAAAGTATAGTTTCGACGCCGTTTTCGTCGGGTTTTACCATCGGGTCAAACTCTATCTGGAGAGGAGCGGTGTTTCCGTAACCGCACTGAACAGATGCAATACCCGTTGACTGAGCGGTGGGAGCGCCGTCGTTTCTGAAATGCGGATTGGGGTTTGCGCCGTGTGAGATAGGCTCTCCGGCACGTCTGCCGTTGGGCGTCGCACCTACGCAGGCACCGTATTCAATGGTCCTCGACCATGAAAACCAGCCCGGCACAAGCGTGCGTTTTTTAGGCATGGGCTGCGCTTTTATAAGCTTTGTCCAGTTTTGGGTAAGTTTCTTTGCCCATTCGTCGCTGTGAGTGTTTCCGTGGCAGTATTTGGGCGCGGAGTTCATTATAAGGCGCGTTCTTTCATCGGCAAAGTTGTCGTCAAGCGCCCTGTAAAGCTCGTCCCATGTAAGGACCTTTTCTTCTTCGACGCGTGTCTGAATCGCACCGAAGGAATCCGCAACTACCGCAAGCCCGGCGCCGTCAACGCCTATCGTGTAAAGCTCGGCGCACTCGGAAATGTCAAGTCCCTTTTCGAGAGTTCCGTGCATCATGAGATTCATTACAAGCTCGGGCGTTACGTCGTGCGCATGGTCTATATGCAGATTTATTCCCGCAGCCGTTACCTCGATTGCCTTTTTCAGATGTCCGGAATAAATCTCAAACAGGCGCTCAGTGCTTTTTTGCGGCTCGTTTTTCATGTCCGAAAGCGCATTTTCGAGGACCTTGGCAATGTTTATCTTTACCGTGTCGTTCATGGGAAATTCGCGTCCCGGAACGCACATCCAGTTGCAGCCGACGGCTATTCTGTCGCAGGCTGTTTTTTTGTCCGCGCCGTTTCTCATGTAGCCTTCGCAGAGCGCTTTGTCGTTGCAGAAACGCGGCCATGCGTTCTTGTTCTTTATGAGAAGATAAACGGCTTTTTTCATAAATTCCCTGTCGCACTTTTCATGCCAGCGCACGGTAAGGTTGCAGGAGATGTTTATTTCGTCCGCGGCGTCGAGTATAAGATAGGACAGATGGTTTGTGCGGTCGCGTCCGTTTTCGTCAACGCCTGAGATCTGATAGTAATGCGGATCTATCAAAAGCAGATTTGCAATGAGGAACTTTGCGGTTTCGTCGTCGAGAATACCGTTTTGGACGTCGTTTTCGTAATAGGGAAGAAGCAGAACGTCAAGCTGAAAGCCTGCACCGTCGCGCGTGTAAATTCTCGACGCGCAGTTGAAGAACGCAGTCCACTGGCAGACTTCGCGGAAAGTTTTGGGAGGCGCGGTACGTATGTTTTTGCACGTCTTTAACATTTCTTCGAGATTTTCGCGTATTTCGGGACGTGTTTCAAGAGGGATCATGCTCTCGATTTTCTGTATGTGCCTGTCGATAAAGCGTATAATTGCCCTGACGGTGCGTTCTTCAGCGTCGTAGAAAGCGTCGTGACCGGGATTTTTCTTTCTGTATTCCGCTATCTTGTCAAGAAAACCGCCGAAACCCAGTTCAAAGCCTATGCGATAGTCGCAGGCAAAGTGCGCGTCGCCGTCGATACCCGTCGTTATGTTGTATTTCCTTTGCAGCGGCTTTAATTCGTCGTAGGGAAATCTCTGTTCGTCCCAGCGTTTTGACCACTGATTTGTCGCGCCGTTCTTTAGGTATTCGGCGTTCTTTTTGCTGTTCTTGAGCCAGTCGGGCATATAGTGAAGATCTCCGCGGTAGTTTACAAGCATATCGCGCCATCTTCCGCAGAGCATTTCTATGGGATCTACGTAAGGCTCGTGCGCGTCTGTTACGCGGCAGAAATTTTCGCACATTCCGTCATAGCCGTAAAAGCTGCCGTTTGTGCTGTTGTACCACGGCTCTACCGAATATCCGGGCGTTATCGGAACTGTTCCGAAGTCGTCAAGGTCGGTATATCCGTTTTGCTTTCTCTTTTCGAGAGTGTGGCGTATTTTGGTCTGCCTCATCTGCAACAGTCTGTCAGCGTATGAAAGCATATTGGTTCACCTCATTCATGTACGCCGCGCCGGGCGCGGTAAAATGTCTTTGCGTTATTCCGAGAGCCGCAGCTTTTGACAGTCCGAGCGCGTGATATGCAAGCAGCTCATAGCGCTTTACGTTATGAAGTTCCTTTAAAAACGCGCTGATCCTGTCAATTCCCTGATCTATTTCGGGAATTACGGGCGTGCGTGCGATTATCGGAATACCGAGCCTGTCAAGCTCTTTGAAATTTTGTTTTATTGTGCCGTTCGGAACGCCGGTATATTTTCTGTGCGTATCGCTGTCCCATATTTTAAGGTCAGCCATTACAAAATCAAGTGTTGAAAAGATTTCTTTATCAAAGTATATAAGGCTTGTTTCGGCGGCGCAGTTTATGCCGTCTTTTTTACAAAGCTTCAGCGTTTCAAGTAAGAATTCTTTCTGCATGAGCGGTTCTCCGCCGGAAAACGTAACGCCGCCGCTGCTGCCGTAATACGCTTTGTCCTGCGATATTTCGGCAAGCAGTTCATTCGGAGTATACTGCTTTCCGCAGACGACGCGCGCGCCCGAATAGCAGCCCTGTGCGCATTTACCGCAGTGTATGCACTTTTCGGGATAGAAAAGCGTCTGCACCTCCGTGTTTATACATTCGGGATTGTGGCACCATGCGCAGCATAACGGACAGCCCTTGAAGAAAACCACGGTGCGCAGTCCGTCCCCGTCGTGATTTGACGCCCTCTCAATGTCGGCGATAAGACCGGGTTTCATCAGATGTACTCCTCTTTTTTTGTTTCGTTGCTCTTAATGCAGGCGTCGAGAATTTCCATGACCTCTATATTTGCGTCAAGGGTGAGCATTTCGTAAACAGGCTTTCCGGTCTTTATGTGTTCTGCATAGTGGTAAGCCATGTTGGTAAATTCTTTTCCGAGCTTAAAGCCCGAAAGATCCACGCTGTTTCCGTAAACGTCATAGCCGATTACGTCGGGATTGCCTTCGGCAAAGTCTGTGCATTTGAGAGCGCCCTTTGTGCAGAGCACCGTAGGGCCTGACGGAACAAGCTTTCTCGGCATTGTCCATGTACCCTCGATTACAGACAGTTTTGTGTCGTATCGTATTACCGACGCCGTATTGTCCTCTGTATCGGCATAGGGAGTTGCGAGATTCATGCCTGTCGATTCTGCGGCAAGTGCGCCCTTTCCAAGAATCCATCGCGTGAACATTGCCCCGTAGCAGCAGATGTCAAGATATGCTCCGCCGCCGCGGTTTTTGTTGTACCACCATGTCTGCGCTCTGTCGGTGTCGGTCATCTCCTCGGCAGTTTCCGTAACGCCGCGGTGTTTTGCGCCTATTCCGAGAGGTCCTGTGTGACCGTTTAAGTAGTGCAGCTTTATCGGAGTTCCGACAATATTGCTGTCGGCAAAGTGCTTGATCTTATGCAGATATTCTCTCCATACGACGGGCCAGTTCACGACAACCTCAACGCCGTGATTGTCGGCTGCCTTTTTTATGGTTCTTGCCTCGTGCGCGTTCATTGCGACGGGCTTTTCTATGCACAGATTTATACCTCTCTTTATACATTCGAGAGCGACGGCGCATTTCTGCACGTTTTCGGTGAGAATAAAAGCAATGTCCGGCTTTTCTGTTTCGATCATCTGACGGTAGTCGTCATAAATGTTGGAACAGTAGTTGTTTCTTACGTTTTCAAGGTTCCACAGCGCAGTATAACGGAACGGAGCTATGTCCTTTGACGCACTCTGAACGGGAGACGCCGCGCACAAATCAAAATCAGGGTGCTCAAAGAGGTATTTTGCCATTTCGTTTACGTGCATATGGGAAAAACCTATTATTACGGCTTTGATCATGATATTTCTCCTGTTAAAATCTTTTTTTGTGTACTCAGTTTACGGCAATCTCTCTGCCTTCGGCGGCGGACTTGTAGAATGCCTCGATTATCTTGGATACCTCAAGGTTCTGATCTTCCTTGATAAGATATTCTTCTTTTCCGGCAAGGGTGTTTATGATGTTTCTGTACATATATCTGTGCTGCTCAAACGGAACGCCCTTGTACTGTCCGTTGTCGAACCACTTCATATCGCATTCCGACTGGAATCTGCCTATATTCTTGTAGAGCTTTTCGCCGTTTACGGAAAGACCGCCCTTGTCGCCGCAGATTACCATGTCAAGGTTTGTGGTCGGGAGGTTTATTGCCCAGGAGAATTTGAAGTTTACGCTCATACCGCCGTCAAGTCTCATAAATCCCGTTGCAAAGTCCTCGACGTTGAATTCGTGCCAATCGTATTTTCTCGGCGTGAATACTCCGCTGTACGCGCCGCTTTCGGCAATGCTTAAGAGTATATCCTCGCCCTTGTTTGCAATCTTTGTAAATGCGCTGCCCGATACGGTCTTTACCTTTTTGTCGCCGCATATCCAGAGCAGGCTGTCGATAAGATGTACGCCGAGGTCGCAGAACGGGCCGCCGAAGTTGTGTTCTTTCATGTGGAACATTCCCCATGTCGGAATACCTATGCGGCGTATGAACTGAATGTCGGAAAAGTATATGTCGCCAAGTTCACCGCTTTCAACAAGCTCCTTTGAACGCTGCATATAGTTTCTCCAGCGCATACACTGGCAGGGAAAGAGCATTTTTCCGCACTGCTTTGCGGTGTCCCACATTTCTTTGGCGTCGGCGTAGCTTGTGGCGATAGGCTTTTCACAGGCGACGTGCGCGCCTGCCTGCAATGCTTTTATGGTCCATTCCTTGTGATATACGTTTGGGGTGCATACGGCGACGAAATCGGGCTTTAATTCGTCGAGCATTTTCTGCGGATCTTTGTAGTAGTTCGGAACATGGTGGCGCTTTGCGGTTTCCGCCGCAATTTCTTCTCTTATGTCGGCAACGCCCACGACGTCAACAAGTCCCTCTTCTCTAAGTATGTTAAGCGCCGGAAAGTGCGCGCTGTTTGCGATCATTCCGGTGCCGATTATTGCAACTCTGAGTTTGCTCATTTTATTTTCCTCCGTTAAATTCTTTTTGACCCGATCATTCAAGCATAAAGCTCTCGGTCTTTTCGGTATTTCCGCTGTCGCAGGAACGTATGCCGGCGTCGAACGCGGCTTGCGCTTTCATGTTGAAATCAAGCGTCAGAAGTTCGTGCAGCGGCTTTGAATTGACAAGGTGTTCGTATACGTTTTTCGGCAGATCGTCGTCCATGCCGCAGCATTTGTAAACTTCGTCGGGATCGAGCGTCTGAGTATGCCATACGGGAGTTGTGTATACCTTTACTTCCGGATCTCTCCTGTCGCCGACTATAACGCCCTTTGTTCCGTATACTACGGGACCTGTCGCGATCTGTCCGTCGCTTATGGTCGCCCACGAACCTTCGGCAAGACCTATGCAGCCGTCAAAGTCCATTACAAACAGCGAATAGTCCTCGACGTCGGAGAATTTAAGAAAAGTGTTTGTACGCATTCCGTTTACGCTCTTTGCGGTCTTTCCCGTTATCCATGTCGCAAGCACGCAGCCGTAGCAGGTGTAGTCGCATATTGCGCCGCCGCCGAGCTCTCTCTTGTACCACCAGAGTTTTTTCATCTTCTCTTCGTCCATGCTTCCCGGCTCATAAGGACCTGTGGTTGCGGGACTTCTGTACTGAACTCTGAGTATTTCTCCGGCCTTTCCGGCGTCTGCAAGCTCTTTTACTTTGTTGAATGTCGGGAACCATGCTATGGGCCAGTTGATTATAAGCTCCGCCTTGCTTTTCTTTGCTGCGGCGTACATTGCCTTTGCGTCAGCCATTGTAAGGCTCATGGGTTTTTCGACTATGGTGTGAATGTTCATGCCAAGCATCTCGCACGCGGCTCTTGCATGGTCTTTTATGTCGGTGCAGATAACGGCGACGTCTATGCCCTTTTTCAGAAGTTCAAGATAATCGTCGAAAACCGTACAGTTCCAGCGCGGATTTACATTAAGCTCCTTATGCAGCTCAAAATCCTCTTTTGTATAAGGCGGATAGTCCGCACAGCCGACTATTTCGTACATATCCTTGTGAAGTCCGAAAAAGTACAGCATATAATCGACGTGAATGTGCGCGATTCCGATTATTGCAACGCGCAGTTTTTTCATGATAACGCCACCTCCGTTTTAAAACGTGGTTTCAAGGCTTATAATCTTGCCTGTCTTTACGGCTTCGGGTATCTTGCACATTATTTCAAGCACGTGGCGCGCGTGTTCGGGCGAGAGAACGGGAGTCGTGTCGTTTTCTATGGCTCTTACAAGGTCGCGCAGACAGCAGCCCTGCGTTTCAAGTCTTTCGGGACGTACCGCGCCCTCCATTGGATAAGTCCAGCCGCGTATGCCTTTTTCCATATCGTCTATGTAGACTTCGGGCATTGGGTTCTGCATATAGGGCTTTGTAAAGGAGATGGTGCCCTTTTCGCCGAATATTTCAAGCTGCGGCGCTCTGCTTGCCTTTTCGCAGAAGCCTGTGTCAACAAGAGCCATTTTGCCCTCTCCGTAGTCGAGCGTTATAACGTACTGGTCGGGTATCTTGTCTGTCTTTATAACTTTGCCGTCGTATGCGCCGGAACGGACGGTTCTCTGTGGCATCATGACCTTTGCCATGCAGGAGAATGCCTTTGCCGGTCCGAAAATGGTGGTTACTATCTGAAGTCCGTGAACGCCCATGTCAACGAGCGCGCCGGCACCCTCTTCAAAGAACCATGACGGATCTGCGTCGCGGTACTGGAAGTATTCCGGACCTCCGTGAGCAAGGTTGCATTTAATATAGAAGGGTTTTCCGATTACGCCGCCCTTTATGAACTGCTTTGCCATGTTTATGTCATATCTCATCGGGTGAATGGGTGCGCAGGCAAATTTTACGCCGTTCTTTTTGGCAAGAGCTATCTGCTCGTTGAGCTTTTCGACGGTAGGAGCCGCGGGTTTCTGTGAAACAAGGTGCTTTCCCGCGCCGAGAACTGCCATGTTTATCTCATGGTGCGCCTGAATGGACGCCGCGTCTATCGCTATGTCAAAGTCGCACTTTTCGATAAGCTCGTAAACGCTGCCGTAGCTGTTGGGTATGCCGAACTTTTCGCACGCCGCGTCTGCGCGTTCCTTTATAATATCGACAGCCGCAACGCATACCGCGTTCTTAACTTCCTTTGATACTCTCGGCAGATACTGTGTGCTTGCAAAGCAGCCGCAGCCGATTACGGCTACCTTCCATATTTTCTTTTCCATGATAATATTCTCCTTTGTAACGGATTTTGTATAAAAAACGCTGTTTTGTATTTACATTATATAAATTGTGTGTATAATAGTAAATGAATGATATTCTCAATTCGGTGCATTATATTAACATTTTCTGCGTTAAGTGAGGTTAAAATGTTTTACAGTATATCGCTTGACAAGCTTCCCAAGATAACCGACGCGTACACCGTTGTGCGAAACACCGTCTGGCAGATAGCCGACAACGACAACATACTTATACTTGTGAGAGAGGGCTGCTGCCGAATTGAGACCGACGGAGAGCGGCACGAGCTTTCTGCGGGAGACGTGATATTTATTCCGGCGAACCGCCCGTATACGAGAACCCCCTCTGGTTCAAGCCTTTGTACTCTTTCTTACATACATTTTGCGCTTTCCGAACAGGCTCTGCACATTGACGAAAAAGAGCTTTACGAAAAAGTCACCGAGATGAAAAACAGCCTTGATATAGACATACTCAGCGGAAACGCCTCTCCCGAATATTCAAACACCGTTTTTCTGCGCACAAAATGTTCTCCCGAATGTTTTGACGAGATAGTAAAGGCGACAGGCGGAATAAAGCTTTTCGGCGCAAAGAGAGATCTGACGACTCCGCTTGAATCAAAACTGAAACTTTTGGGAATTCTTTCAATGCTGTATGCCGATACGCTCAAATCTCTGCTTACGGATATAAGTCTCAGGACAGGTACGTCCGTGCCGGACAACTTAAAGAAAGCGTCGGAATACATTGCGCGTCATTATAAGGAAAACATTTCGCTTGAAGATCTTGCGGCTTACTGCAGCGTTTCAAAACAGCAGATGATACGCTATTTTAAGCAGAATCTCGGCGTTACTCCCGTCACTTACATTACAAATTACAAGCTTGCGCGCGCAAAGGAAATGCTTTTCAAATATCCTCTGCTTACCGTAAAGGAGATCGCCGCAAATCTCGGCTTTGACAACCAGCATTATTTTTCGAGAGTTTTCGCAAAGGTGTGCGGAGAAACTCCGTCGCAATACAGATACCGCACCGTACACTACAATGAACTTGAAAACGGCAAAAAATAGTCCTGTTGTTTTCAATTTATTCTTAAAGTCATATTTTTGGGCTTTGTTTGTAAACAGATTTTTAATCATATGCTTTTTGGCAAAATTACTGTACGATACAGCGATAACCGCGTATTAAAAGCGTTTAAATAAAACAGTGCGTTCGACAAAAACGGACAAATAATACATTTTTATTAATATTCTTCGTATAAATATTGCAAAAATGTGTCTTTTTCTCTTGACTTCCGGGCGTAAATTGTGGTAAAATACCGTCGTATGATTTACAGTCTTTAGGAAAAGGAGATGAAAAGTGTGAAAGACCAAATCAAACTGTATATTTGCGACGACAATCCGGTGTTTCTCGAGAGAATGGAGACAATTATACGAGCCTGTATAAAGGACGGCAGAAAGTGCGAGACAGAAACCTTTACCGGAAGCCGTTCCCTGATAGAAAAGTGGAGAAACGAACAGGCGGACGCCGTTATACTCGACGTGGATATGCCCGGACTTGACGGTTTTGAAACCGCGGCAAGGCTCATAGAGAGCAACGACAACGCGGTTATAATATTTGTCACGAACTTCGACGAGACCGTTTACAATTCATGGGAATACAGACCGTTTTGGTTTATCCGCAAAAGTCATCTTGAAGAGTTTAAGACGGTAATTCCGAAGCTGCTTGAAAAGCTGGATTTCGACGAGACGGAGAAAAACGGACTTTGCTTACTCAAAGCCGACAACAAGGTTATAGAGATAAATCTGAATACTTTTGTAAAGGCGCAGTCGTGCAGACACGATCTGATAATAGAAAACTCGCTCGGCGAGGACACCGTTTGCAGATGCAAGATAGTGGATGCCGAAAAACAGCTTGCTCCGTATAGAATTTTACGGGTTCAGAAAGGCGTGCTTGTAAACTGCAGGTTTATATCAAGAGTTACAAGCAGAGAGGTTGTGCTGCATGACGGCGAAACGATTCCTCTCGGCAGAGATAGGGCGCCGATCATAAGAGATCAGTTTCAGAGTTATCTCAGGAGCAGATAAAAATGGGAAGAATAATTTTTGAAGGTGCGGTAAATGCTGCCGAAATGTTTTTGGCAGTCGGATTTCTGACAAAATATCTGACAAGCAGATTTAACGGCGCAAAGGCCTGTCTTTGCTTTATCGCCGGCTGGTTCGGCGCGTTTGCGGTGGTATCCGCGATTAACTGCATCACAATATTTGAAAGCTACGGTACATATGTCTACGTTGCGGTATATTTCATTTACGCGCTTTTATGCCTTAACGGAAGCTTTGCCCAAAAACTGTGGATGTCGGTGATAACGCAGATAATAATTACAATGTCGTCTGTGCTGACGCTTGTTGCGGTAGGCTGCTTTTTCAACTGCGATCCGAAACTGATAATAACGCAGTTCGGGCTTATGAGAGTATTCGCGATAGTTATTTCAAAGCTTGTTACGCTTGCGGTTTACATGGCGATACTGCGTTACCGCAGAACAGACGAAACGGGTAATGAGGAAAGACTCTGGTACGCGCTTATAATAGTGCCGTTTCTGTCGGTCATCTCAATGACGGAGCTTATGAAGATAGTGCTTATTCACCCGGACATAAAAAACAAAATTTTTCTCGGAATGTTATGCATATGCGCCGCGAACATAATAGTATACTGTTTCTACATGATAATAAGCAATGTTCACAGAAACGAAATGACCATAAAGCTGCTTGAACAGGAAAACATAAACATCAACGACCGCATAAAAGACAACGATATGTTTATAAAGGATATGCGGCTTTTCAAGCATGACGTCAAAAATCATCTCATGACGGTAAATATGCTTATAGATTCCGGAAAATCCAAGGAAGCATACAACTACGTTTCAAGGCTTTTAAGCGCATATCTGCCAAACATGAGAAGATATGTTGATACGGGAAATTACGGTTTTGACGCGCTTGTAAATTCAAAAATAATACTCTGCGAAACAAATTCCGTGCGTTTTGACGTACAGCCCAACAGCAAGTATCTTGCGCAGCTTGACCCGGTAGACACGGGAATCATATTCGGAAACCTGCTTGACAACGCGATAGATGCTGCGAAGGAAAGCGCGGAAAAGAAAGTGGAGCTTGCTGTACGCGACATTGCGGACTATGTAGAAATATTTATAAACAACAGTGTTGATTCGGCGGTGTTAAAGAAAAATCCCGAACTTAAAACCACAAAGAAAAACAAAGACGGTCACGGCAACGGAATAGAAAGCGTCAAGAAGATCGTTGAAAAGTACGACGGACTTATTCAGTTCAGCGAAAGCGCTCCCAACGAATTCGGCTGTTCGGTAATGCTGCCTTACGTAAAGATCAAGGAGATAAGGGAACGCGAAGAGCGTGAGGAAAAGATGCATAAGGCGCACAATGCGGCGGTTTTTGCACGGAAGTGAGCGGTATACGCAGATTTTGGATTATTTGGGCGGAAAAAGGAAATTTTCTTCAAAGTGCGACTTTATACGCCCACTTTTCGATTCCGAAAAGTGAGAGAATAGACTTGCAATCAGAAGTGTATTATCTTTTTCCATCAAATAATCAACACTCAGAAAAAGTATTAAGAGCGAGGTTCCTGTGTTCAGAAAAAATAAACTTGAAGAGCTTGTTTACTATACAAGCCCGGTATTTGAAAAATATAATATAAAACATTTTTTCGCCTCCCGTTTCGGCGGAGTAAGCGGCGGCGCGTTTGACAGCCTTAATGTCAGCCTTGCAAGAAAAGATGAAAACGGATATACGGACGCGCCCGAAAATGTGCTTGAAAACTATAAAAGAGCGCTGGAAATTGTCGGCGTAAACCCCGAAAACGCGTGCGCGGCAAGACAGGTTCATTCGTGCGACGTAAAAAGAGTGACAAATGCAGACGCAGGGTTCGGAATAATTCCCGAAAGACAGTTTGAAAACGGCTTTGACGCGACGTTGCTCGATAAAAATACCGAAAATGTTGACGCATTGTGCGTAAAGACTGCGGACTGCGTTCCGATATTGCTTGCAAACCTGAAAACAGGTTCTGTTGCGGCGGTTCATGCCGGCTGGAGAGGAACCGTTTCGGATATTGCCGTAAAAAGCGCCAAAATGCTCGGAGATCCTTGCGATATTGCGGCGGCAATAGGACCGTGTATCGGTATGTGCTGCTACCAGGTGGGAGATGAGGTCTATCAAGCCGTAAAAAGACTGTTTGCATTTTACGGAATGGAAAACCTTGTAAATAACACTTTCGCTTTCCGCGCAAACTGCTCCGCAGATACCGCAAAGTACGCAAACCTTGCGGAGATCAACAGACTTTTGCTGATAAATGCAGGACTTAAAGAGCAAAACGTCGACGTAAGCGGACTCTGTACGTGCTGCGCAAGAGATGAGCACGGCAGAAATATATTTTTCTCTCACAGAGGCTACGGCGGTCATTCCGGCACCTTTGTTTCGGGAATAAGAAAGCTTTGAGGAAGTAAAAAAGTGCTGACAAAGCGATTTGCAAAGGTATATGTCGAAATAACAAACGTCTGTAATCTGAATTGCAGCTTTTGCAAGGGTACGGACAGGAAAAAAGAGTTCATGAGCGTATCCGATTTTGAAATGTACGCTAAAAAACTTGTTCCGTATACCGATTATCTCTATCTTCACGTTCTCGGAGAGCCGCTGCTCCACCCGAATCTTCGCGAAATACTCGCCGTGTGTAAAGATCTCGGCTTTAAGGCTGTAATAACGACAAACGGAACGCTGCTTTCAAAGACAAAGGATATTCTGCTTGACTGCGGCTGCCTTTATAAGATAACCGTGTCGGTTCATTCAAAAGCCGCAAACTGCGACGGCGTTTTTCCCGATAATTACCTCGGCGTCTGCTCGGATTTCTGCAAAATGGCGTCGGAGAACGGAACCGTGTCGGTGTTGAGATTGTGGAATCTCGAAAAGGGAAAGGCGAAGGACGCTCAAAGCGAAAAACTTAATCTTGACGCAGAGAGCTATCTGCGGAAAAAATATAAAAACGGCGAATGGAAGAATACGCCTAAGGGCATAAAGATAGACGGACTGTTTTATCTCGAATACGGAGAAAAATTCTCGTGGCGCGAGCCTTGTGAAAACGATAAGGTAAGGTGCATGGGAATGAGAGATCAGATAGGCGTGCTTGTTGACGGAACGGTAATCCCGTGCTGTATCGACTGCGACGGCGTGCTTGCACTCGGAAATCTCGGCACTGATTCAGTCGAAGATATATTAAACAGCGAAAAGGCAAAAAAACTCCGCGACGGATTTCTGAACGGATATGCCGAATTTAAATATTGCAGAAAGTGCGGTTTTGCGAGAGCCAAACTGTAATTTTTGCAAAAATAGGGGCGGTGTTGTGTACGGAAAAGAAATGTATACTTGTAAGCGCGTGTCTTTTGGGAAACTCCTGCAAATATGACGGAGAGGACAACGATAACAAAGATGTAAAGGCGCTTTGCGAAAACTATAAGATAATTCCGGTATGCCCGGAATGTATGGGAAAACTTGAAATTCCGCGCGAGCCGTCGGAAATAAGAGACGGCAGAGTTTATTCAAGGTCCGGAAAGGACGTAACCGATAACTTTGTCCGCGGCGCGCAGAGAGCGCTTGAGCTTGCAAGACGTTTTGGCTGCAAGATTGCGGTTTTAAAAGAAAAAAGCCCGTCCTGCGGCTTCGGAAAGATCTATGACGGAACTTTTTCGCATACGCTTGCAGACGGACACGGAATTGCAGCAAAGCTGCTTTACGATAACGGAATAAAAATATTCGGAGAGTCCGCCGTGAAAAACGGCACAATAACCGGAGGGTGACGGCAAGATGCAGAGTATTGTCTGGAATCCGTGGCACGGCTGCACAAAATATTCACCCGGCTGCGAGCACTGCTATGTTTACCGCAGAGACGGCTCTGTCGGGCGCGACGCGTCGGAGGTCACGAAAAACAAGACTTTCGGTGCGCTTGTCGAAACAAAGAAAAACGGCGGATATAAAATTCCGTCGGGAACCCATGTCTATGCCTGTATGACGAGCGACTTTTTTCTCGATAAGGCTGACATATGGCGCGCCGACATGTGGAAGATGATAAAACAGCGTTCGGATCTTAAATTTACAATAATCACAAAGCGCATACTGCGTTTTGAAGAGTGTATTCCCGACGATTGGGGCGGCGGATACGATAACGTGTGTGTTGTCTGCACCGTCGAAAACCAGAACGAGTGCGACAAACGGCTGCCCGTATTTATGAAGCTTCCGATAAAGCATAAGCAGATAACCTGCGAGCCGCTGCTCGGCAAAATCGACCTTTCACGTTACCTCGACAGCACGCTTGGCGGCGTTGTAGTCGGCGGCGAGAGCGGAAACAACGCGAGAATATGCGATTATTCCTGGGTTCTCGATATAAGAAAACAGTGTATTGACGCAAACGTCGGATTTTATTTCAAGCAGACCGGAGCGAAATTCTTAAAAGACGGAAAAATCTATAACGTACCGCGCAGCTTACAGCATATTCAGGCAAAACGCGCGGATATAAACACAGTGCCCGACATGGGCTGCCGCGACGGCAAAGACGGGGATTTGCTGCGGGAGGAATAATGAAAAACACATCTCTTTGCTATCTTGAAAAAGACGGAAAATACTTAATGCTGCACCGCGTAAAGAAAGATAATGACGAAAACGCAGGGAAGTGGATAGGCGTCGGCGGAAAATTTGAAGAGGGCGAAAGTCCGGAAGAATGTGCCGCAAGAGAAATATACGAGGAAACGGGACTTACCGCAAACAAGCTTGTTTACAGAGCCGTCATTACCTTTGATATGCAGGGAAATCAGACGGAATATATGCACCTTTTCACCTGCACCGATTTTTCGGGAAAGCTTAATGCAGACTGCGACGAAGGCGTGCTGAAATGGGTGGACAAGGCAGACGTAATGAGCCTTTCTCTCTGGGAGGGAGATCGGATATTTCTTGAAGAAATGACGAAAAGAAACGGATTTTTCTCGCTTAAACTGAGCTATGAAAACGACAGGCTCTGCAAGAGCACGCTTTGCAGATATTGAATACCTGCAAAAAAACAGCCTGACAATGCAAATAAAAAATGCAGAGCCGGGCTGTTATTTTTATTTTCCGTACACGGCGCAAAAGCCGAAACGCGCAAAGAATTACTTTTCCTCTTTGTCGTCCTTTTCCTCGTGTATTTCAACCTCGATGTCGGGTTCTTCGGTTTCCTCAGCGAGCATATCGTCGAGTTCCTTTTTGAGGTATTCCTCGTCCTCTTTGTAGTCGGATTCCTCTTTATTTTCGTCGGAATCTATGGAAAGCTCGATGTCGCCGTTTTCGTTTTCGTCAAGATCTCCGTCGTCTATACCTTCAATAGAAAGCGAAATGCGGAGTTTCTTGAGCATTACCGCGATAAACGTAAATACAGCGGCTGCGGTTACGGCAGCTCCGACAATGTAATAAAACTTTTTCATAGATGTGTCCCCCTTAAATTTGATTAAATACAAAAAATGTTTTGTTCCACTATTAGTATACCATAGTCGTGGCAAAATGTGTTTAAAAAAATATTGAATTTTTTATTATTTTGTTAATATTTTCGGACTATACTTTTCCTATATACATTTTAAGGAGTTTACCATGTGCGGATTTGCAGGATTATTTAAAAGTGCGCCGATAGACGAGATTGACGTTTCGGCGGTTGAAAATATGTCGGAGACCATAAAGCACAGAGGTCCGGACGACAGTCAGATGATACGCACCGACAACTGCTGTATGGCGTTCAGGAGACTTAGCATAATCGACCTTGAAAAGGGCGTTCAGCCGTTTACGGACAAGACAGGACGATATACGGGAATTTTCAACGGAGAGATATACAACTACCTTGAACTGCGCGACGGACTCATGAAGCAGGGGGAAGTCTTTGATACAAGGAGCGAAATAGAGACGATACTCGCTCTTTATAAAAGGGACGGGGAGAAGTTCATAAAAGAGCTGCGCGGAATGTTTGCGATAGTAATTCTCGACAGAGAGGAAAATTCGCTGTTCTTCGGCCGTGATCCTTTCGGCATAAAGCCGTTTTATTACAGGCAGAGAGAGGACGGCGTTGTGTTCTCGTCGGAGTTCAAGGCGTTCAGGCACGATCCCGATATGAAAGACGGATACACCGTAGACCATACCGCACTCCAGAATTATCTTTCGTTCCAGTATGTTCCCGAACCCGACACCATGTGCCCCGACATAAAGGTTCTTCCGGCAGGGCATTATGCAAAAGTCATGTGCGGAGAAAAATTAAATCCCGTGCGCTACGTCGATTACAGGTTCGAGCCGCGTCCCGATATAAGCTTTGACGAAAAGGAAAAAAATCTCCGCCGTGCGCTGGAAAACAGCATACAGGCTCATATGCTGAGCGACGTTCCGGTAGGCAGCTTTTTGTCAAGCGGAATAGACAGCGCGGTAATTACGGCAGTTGCGTCAAAGCTCTGCCCCGGAATAAAGGCGTTTACAATCTCGTTCGGCGTAAAGAATTATTCCGAGATGGACGACGCGTCTGAGATCGCAAAGCACCTTGACATTGACCACATAAAGAGAGTCGCGACGTTTGAGGACTTTGTAAACGCATACGAAAAGGTAATATATCATCTTGACTCTCCTGTTGCAGATCCCTCCACCGTTGCGATATATCTTATCTGCGAAGAGACTGCAAAGCACGTAAAGGTCGTACTTTCTGGAGAGGGTTCGGACGAGCTGTTTGCAGGTTACAGAGTTTACGGAACCGTTGAGGCGGCACAGAAGATCTTCGCACTTCCAAAGCCCGTAAAGTCGGTTATAAAACTGTTTGCGTCGGCACTGCCCGAATCCGTAAGAGGAAAACATATGCTTATGCGCGGAGTCACGCCGGTTGAGGACAGATTTATAGGAAACGCCTTTATCTTTGATGAAAAGGGCAAGAAAAAGATACTTAAATCCTACGACCCCGACGTTAAGTTTACCGACATAACGCACCCGATATACGAAAAGGCACAGAATCTTTCAATGCTGTCCAAAATGCAGTATTGCGACCTTAACACATGGCTCAAGGGAGATATACTTGTAAAGGGCGACAGGCTCAGCATGGCTCATTCGCTTGAGGCGAGAGTTCCTTTCCTTGACAGAGAGGTGTTTGAGGCTGCAAAGATACTCTGCGACGGAGATAAGCTTTCAAACGGAACGACGAAGTATATTTTCAGACACGCTTTCCGCGACGTTGTAAATCCCGATACCGTAATGCGTCCCAAAAAGGGCTATCCCGTTCCGGTGCGCGTATGGCTGAAGGACGAGCTTTATGACTGGGCAAAAGATATAATTAAATCTCCTTATGCCGACGAATTCATAAATAAGGACGCGGCTTTAAGGCTTCTCGAAGATCACAGAACCGGAAAAGCCGACAATTACAGAACTCTCTGGACGGTGCTTGCGTTTATAACGTGGTACAAGCTCTATGTAAACCGCGAAAACGGCTGAAAAATTAAATTTAATGCAAAAAAGGCACACCGTGTATAAAAATCGGTGTGCTTTGCCGTATATGACGTCATTTTAGTTTTTCATGATACCTCTCAACAATCTTTCTGAAAAACTCCGGCTTAATATCCGCCTTGCCAGCGAGCATAAGCTCCCAGTTTACCATGTTTTGCTTTGTGATAACGCCGTCATTCAGCATGGTTTCAACCGTGTCGTCGTAGGAGTAGATATTGCCAGCCG
>ERZ835980.79-NODE-79-length-121651-cov-12.767607_pt1 | contig 121651 bp, 158 predicted proteins | sample MGYA00519943_ERZ835980 | MGnify/ENA primary metagenome ERZ835980 (study PRJEB31850, sample SAMEA3708791) | human gut metagenome | biome: human gut; feature: human-associated habitat; material: faeces | place: China | collected 2014 ... | reverse complement strand
ATATTCTTGCAATTTTGTTTTCTCCTTGATGAAACCAATTTACTTTTGTGTGAGTATTCTTTAACTCCTTTAACTCTTTTTGCACATTCCTTGCAAACCCTCTACCACCATTATTACTTTCTATATTCGCATTCCCTACATTATCTTTGGTCATCATTTCTGCTACTGCTGGTTCTGTCACTTCCATTGACTCTTGTGTATAAATAACATCCAAGATATAATATTCACTATTATACATTTGATAGTCTATTGAGCATAAGTAATCGTCGCCCTCATCTGCTGTATCTGTGTAATTCATAATATAGTGTGCTGGTGGTAACTTATCATAAGTTTTAAATACTGTATATAATCTATTTTTCACATCGATTGGCTCTTGTTGGTAGTTTGCATATATAATATCTTTGTTCATATTTTTAGTCTTAAATTCATAGTCTTCTTTACTTAATACATCTTCACACAACATTGAACCATCTTCTTGAACTGCTTTGTAGTTTATATGCCTTACATTAGGATAATTTTCTAATATATATCCTGCTAAATCATTGCTTGACCATCTTGTCATTATTATAATTAGCTTAAACCCATTTTCAGTTCTTGATAACATTGTATTATTAAACCAATCTATATGATTTTTTAATGTGTTTTCGTTATAGGCTTCTTTAGCATTTTTTATGAGGTCATCTATTATCATTATTGTACAACCGAAACCAGTTGCAGTTCCTGTTGGAGATGTTGCTAAATAGTTTGATACTTTACTTCCAGCCAATGCCCATTTTTTTTGTGTTGCTTCACCATCTTTAATCTTGGTGTTAGGAAATATGTCATTATATACAATTACTCCTTCCGTTTTTGCAGAGGCTATTGTATCTCTTACTGATTTGGCAAACGAACTTGACAAATCTTCATTATATGATCCTGTCATTATCTTTTCGTTTGGATTAGTTCCTAATATCCATTCTACAAATTTTCCTGCAGTTCTTGACTTTCCATGTCTTGGTGGCATATTTATTACACATACTTTTTCATCGCTCTTGTAAAAATCTTGTAATTGATAGCATAAATCTTTTAAAAAGTTACGTTCTTCTTTGTAAAAATCAAATGCAGTTAATTTACAATATTCAAAAAAATCACGTCTGGCTAGTTCCAAACGTGCTTGCTTTTTTAATTCTTCTTTTAAGTTATTATTCATTCAATATCTTTCTCAGTTCTTCTATTGACATCCCTGAAAATGGATTATTTGTATTAACATTGCCATCAATTGTTACTTTTTCTTTAAACATTCCTAAATGTTTTCCTAGCAATTCAAGAGCTTTAACTTTGTCACATGAATCAACTTGTATACCAAACTTGCCTTCTTTTATTCCAGCTAATGCTTTTTTCTGTTCTTCTGACAATTCATCTGTAGGCGTAAACTCTATTTCAGTATATTCTTCTTCCTTATAATCAACTATATCTTCTCCGTCAAATACTGGTACATTTCTTTTCATTTTCTTCAATTTTGCATAATCACTTGCCTTTGAAAAAGCTATTGCTGCTAACTCTTTTATTACCATATCTTGTGTTACTTCCGTACGTTCTTCTATTTCTTGTTGCTTTTCAGATATGTATTCTTGTACCTTAACATTTCTTAACATTCTACTCGATGCTGCATTAGCTGTTTCATCTTTTTTACACCTTGAATAAGCAACCTTATATGCTCTTGTTGCATTAAGGTCTATTAAATACTCATCGCAAAATCTTTTCTGTGCATTTGTCAATTGAATCACCTCTTTTGTCTGTATCTTATTTTTCTATTCAGCTAAATAGATATGTTTTCCGTCTCCTAATATATTTCTTTCATCGCATTTTTTTATAACTGACATATAACCTTTTTTAAATACTGCTGGTCTATCTCCTCTTATTATTGGAATTATAGCTATAATTTCTCTATTATCTTTCTTATAAATTATTAAATCGTCATTCTTCATTTATGTTCTCCGTACATATTCTTTTATTATTTCATTTATAAAATCATTACTACTTGCAACTACTTCGCATACATCTTCATAGCTGAATGTTTTATCGTCGTTTTGATTATGTCCGTATTCATATAGCCAAACATGTGTTAGTTCGTGTTTCAATGTCTTTATTATATTAGCTTGATCTTTTAGGAGCATTATTGTTTGAGTTCTATATATTGTTACTCCTAATGTTCCATCACTTTTCATTTCGTTATTAATTGTGGCTTCATCTACTTCTTCTATTAACCATTCCGTATTATTTATTTTAAATTTCATCTTTATCCTCACATATATTTAAGTATTTACATTTATCGCATTGTCTTTTCTCATCTACAATACACTTTTGTCTCTTCTTGTTCTCATAAAATTTTCTTCTTCTATATTCACTGTCTATGTAGTTTGCTATTATACTACCTCTCATATACAACACTTCCTTTGTATAAAACACTATGTAATGATATAGGATTATACAAGGCGCTACCTCGTATCGTTTGGATTTCTGGTATCAACACAGCCTATAACCTTTAGCTTACGAGCCGAATCTCTTGGAAGTTCTGATATTTCTCTTCCCTGTGTCGGAATTAATATCTCAACCTTTTGCTCCCATTGCTTTTTTATATCATTACATACTATTTTACTTGGCGACAGAGTGAGGTGTCGAGCCCCAAGCATTTTACTGCTCCAACTGTTTTCAAGACAGTGTTCAAAGCCGTTTGAATTACTCTGCCATGTAGGGGATTTTAATTTTATTTTCAACGAAGGTTTCCCCACTTTGTACTCCGCATATCTAGGGGCTACCTAGAACCTGGCGACAACCTATGGACTTGCACCATATACCTTATTAGGTACGCATTTCTTAGCAGGAAAGCTCCAAACTTTTTGAATTAAGTTGTCATTTTACTAGGTATCGTTAATAGAAAAATAGAGCCAAACATTAAATGTTCAGCTCCGCAAAAGTTTATATCTTTTTTTCTCTATTATAATTATAACTCTTTCAAAACCAAATTTCATCCAAATTTCATCACAATTTTATCACAATTTTTCATTATTCACCTATATTTAGTACATCAAGCATACTTTTTATTGCCGTGTCCCTTATATTTAATAATTGGTTTATAGATTTTGGTTTTTGGAACTCCATACAGTATTGTTGTGATACATAATCCCATTTAGATTTTTCCATATAATATATCTTTATAACAAACTTTTCTTCTGCTGATAGTTGATTAATCATATTTTCAACTCTTACTATTTTTTTGTCTAACTCGTCTTTCAATTTGTTTAGTTCTTCTAATTTGGTTTGTAAAAATTGCCTATCTTCTTTGTTTATGTGTCTTTCTTCTTTATGGTAATTCATTGCCGTATTTAGCACTTTATCTGATACTTTGTTTGTATTACTATGTATGCTATCATAAGCTTGTCCAGCTAACTGCATATTTTCTATAATTTCGTTTTCTGTTTCCTCATATACCGTTCCAGCATATTCCAATCTTTTTTCGTATTCTTCTTTTTTTAATTGTATTTCCGTCAGTTTTGCTTGATTTTTTAAGTGATCCTTTAACATTTTTTCAACATCTTCTTTTATGTATTGCATCTTTTGTACCTCCTACAAATATTTTTTTAGATCTTCTTTTCGTACTGCTATAAAGAAATTTCCTAAATTGAAACTTATTACCTCGTCTTCGTCTGTAACACTGAATTTCTTCTTTATTATAGTTTCGTTCTTAATTATTACCATTTCTATTGTGTCTTCTGTTCCCATAGATTAACCCCCCCTTTATTTGATTTTTATTTTCTTTGTGAGTTCTTCTATTATCTTGTCCTTTTCTTCTAATTCTCCCTCTTTACTTTTTTAAGTGCATTAGTCCAACATTTAGTGCATCCTATACTTTCATAGTTGCAAGTATCTTCTTCTTTCTTTTTATCTATTTTTTCTGGTCCGAATATGTCTGATGGACACATATTTATTCCTCCATCGCAAAATATCTGATGACATCCCTCTTCTGTTGCATATTCTACTACTATTTGCATTATTTCTTTATATGTGATATTAGTTTCTGTCTCTTCTGTAAATATTACTTTCTTTTTGCCTGACATATCATAAACATTACTCATGATTGTCCCCCTTCTAGTAGTTCTTGCAAGGCTCTTTTTTGATTCAATAAGCATAACTTGTCTTTTTTAACTGCTTTTTTGTATGCTTTGTCGTCATCGTCTATATATATACATTCTGACATTGCTATATCCAATATATCTATTTTATTTTCTATTTTATTTATTACATTATAGTAATCTTTTTTTAATTCTTCATTTTCTTTTTGTAGTTTAAAATAATTTTCATTATAAATTAAATGTCCATTTCCATTTTCAATTAATTCAATTGCTCTATTTTTGTCTATTTCATTAAAATTATTGTTTTCTATTCTTTCATATAATTTCATTGTTATTCCTCACTTTCTAATAATTCTAAAACTTCATTTCTACTTACATTAAAATTATCGCTTATAATACTTATTACAACTTCTTCGTCATACATATTAGACATATCTTCTTTTAAGCTGTTCATTTCTGTTCGTAGCTGTTCATTCTCTTTTAATACTTTTTTGTAATCTGATAAAATATGTTCTAGTGCTTTTATTTCTTTTTGATTTATTGTTTGATTTTCTATACCTTTTAAATAATCATTATTTATTTTTATTATACTTTCTAATATTTTTATATCTTCTTCTATACTATTTTCCATATTAGCACCACCTAACCTTATTATTCGTTATAAAATAATGCGATTTACATGGAATATTAAAATTTCCTATGCTTGGGCTTAAACTTAATTCCCCATCTCTAAAATTTAAAGCCCATCCATTCATTCCTAATGGAGTTACTGTTTTTTCTCCACACCCACACGCACATAAATGAACTGCTACTTGACATTCTAAGCATACATAAAGGATACCTTGTTTTAATTTATGTGGTATTCTTTCAACTGATTTTATTTCAAATTCTTCTATACTATTTTCCACTACTCGTCCTCCTCTTCTAGTTCAATAACTTTTACTATTTTTGCTCCACATTTAGGGCAATAATTATAACTATTATCTTCTGGTGTTCCATATTCAAAATACCACTCTTCTTTACAATTACTACACTCATATATAATATAATCATAATCATCTTTTCGTATAAAATTACATTCTTCCACTTAAAACACCTCCTACAAGTTTTTGTTTATTATTTCTATCTATTCCTACATAGCAACCTGTATTTTCTTCTTTTGTATCTTTTCCTGGATATAAAATACACTTGTTATTTATATTATTCATACAGTCTTTACATTTTATTAAATCTTCAAATAATTGCATTAAATCCACTCCTCTCCACACTTTTCACACTTATATACAATGTGGTCTATTTCCATATCTAAAAATTCACTTTTCATTCTTCCACCACATTCAGGGCAATGTAAACTAAATATATCTTTAATTTTTTCTATTATTCTTTTTATTTTTTCTTTCACTTAAAGCACCTCCTAATATAATGGTATTTTATTCGTTTCTCCACATTTTTTGCATTTATATGTTTGATTGTCTAACATTTCAAAATTTTCATTTTCACAATTAGGACACCACCACCATGCTAATCCTAATTCATTTATTTGGTAAATATCTAGTTCACCTTTATAGTTAGTCCCTTCTACTTGCCAACATCTTTTAATTCTTAAATTTATATATGGATTATCTATTAATTGAGCAACTTCACATCCTAATGCAATTTGTTTTGCTTCTTTTGATGTTCTAGCTGCTATATAAGTGCAACCATAATCAGGGTCTCCTTCAGCAAAGTAAACTTTATTTTTCTTTTCTTTCATTATGTATCACTCCTCTCTAAATCATAAATTCTGTCCCTTTGCATACTTCTTAACATTGAAGACAATATTACCTCTTTATCTGCTTTAAGTTCTTGTTTTCTTGCTGATTTTATGCAATAAAGTTCTTTTAATCCATCTATTGGTTCTCTCCAAGAACTTGTTTTTTTGATACCAAAATCAAGTATTTCTTCTTTTTCTCTTGGCTCTAATCTATCTATTGCCACAAGAACACCTATTTCTGGTGGTATTTCATCTTCTACCTCTTTATACAATTTATATGGCATTACGAAGTAATTTTTATTTCCTATAAATGTTAATCTATTTTTACTATAAAAATCTTGTTTTGATTGTTTTATCTCATAGCAGTAAGTTTCTCTTTGACAGTTGTACATTATACAATCCACTATTTCTTTTCCATACCAGCCAATCGTACATTCAAAAACATAAAACTCATTTCTTTTATTAAAACGATTTGCTAATAATTGTTCTAGTCTTTTTGTAGTTTCTGTTTTCATATCTTATTTACTCCTTTTCTTTAGATTGTTGTTAGTTACTCTATGTAGTGGTTTTATACTTAAATCATTAATTGCTAAATTGTTATACGCTAAGCATCCACACACATGCACCCATATCCATATTTTTCCCACATCTATAACTTCACATTTAAGTGATATTTTTGAATTGTTTGCTCCAGTTGTATTCCAATATAATATTCTACCAACTTCTATGTCTTTTTTTAACATATCTATTCTCCTCCTAATAATTCGCTATCTTCGTAGATGTTTCCAATTACTTCTGTAAATTTTTCTAAAAGATGAACTCTTCCATAAAATCTATCCATATTCATAACATCAACAATAAATCCATTGTATTCATAAATAACTTTTCCAATATCTATTCCTATGCTTCCTGTTTTTTTTACTATATCTCCCTCGTATATTTCTTTTCCGGTTTTTATCGTATAATCCGAGTAAATTGTCCTATTGTTTCTATGTCTACTTCTTCTTCTCCTATGCCGTCCTAAATAGCTATCATCTTTCCAGCTTATAAATGGTACATATTCATCTGCACAATTAAAATCAAAAAATAAATAACCATATACCCATTCTCCGATTATCTATTCTTTTTCCTCTAAATTTTATCTCTCTATTCATTTTTATCCACTCCCATTCTTTGAATTAAATTACATACTTTATCTTTGCTGATATTCCCTTTAGTATTTTTAATTGCTTTTATTATTTTTTCTTTAAAGTCTATAATTGAAGCATTTATATTGTCTTTAATTACTTTATCCATATTTTTAGATTGTTTATCTACTTCTAATTGTTTAATTTTATAAGTATTTACTAAATCATAGAGCTTATATAATTCTTCTTGTTTTTCATTTAATTTTGTTTGTAAATTATTTATTTGTTTCTTATTTTCATCTTCTCTTTTCTTAAATTCCTCTAATGTTACTAATGCTCCATCATATAATAGTTTATATTTAGATTCTTCTTCTAACTTTAATTGTAATTGTTCATTTTGACTTTTAACTTCTCGTATTTCCTTATATCCATTTAATAAATATTGTTTTAAATCTGGAACTTTTATTTGTTGCACATCTGGCAATGTTTCTTCTGTAATCATTTCGGTCTGTTCTTTCTTTTTAAATAATAAATTAATTAGATTCATTTTCTCCTCCTACCTTTTTTAATTCTTTAATTGTTTTTAATCTAAAATCATCTATTCTCTTGCTTATTTTACTTAAATTAATTATTCTTGTTTTCCTAAAAATTCGTGCTAACAAATTCTGTTGTTTTTCAGTTATAAATACAATAAATTCAAGTATGCTATCGTATATAATGGCTATTCCTCGTAACATCAAATAAGGTAAATTTAAAATAATTTCTAAAATATAAAATATTTCGTATAATATTACATTTTTCAGTCCTATTTTTTTTATACATTCTTTATATTTCATCTTCTCCTCCTACTCTAGTAAAACCACATATTTACTCTATGTTTGTAACAATGTTTAAGCATATTTAACCATAATTGGTGCATATCATAACAATTCATTTCTATGTAATTGTGTCCTTGCATTTCTACCTTTAAATCTTTCATTGCATCATATATTTTTTTACATTCTTTAGGTGTTAATTTTCCATCACAGTCACTATGCCATAAAAATATATCTAAATCATTATTACATAAATTATTCCATTCTTTGATTTCTTCTGGTTGCAATTCATCTTTGAATGTTTTTTCGTATAATTCGCCTAACCTTTCGTTATAAGCACTTGCGACTTTCTTTCTATATAAATTAAATTTTATATATCCACAATGGTAAGTATCTTTTCTTTCTAAACCTTTTACACTTATATCTAATCCCATTCTTCTCCTCCTACTTTATAGCAATTAGCCTCAAACTGTTCATGTGTTAGTATTTCTAATACTTCATAGTTTTTATCATTCTTTATTCTTTGTAACATTTCTTCATCTGATATATCTACAATCCCTTCAACATAGCCTTTTGTTTCTAATGTCGTTGAAATATTATTTATTCTATATTTAATAACATCTTTTACTTCTATTAAGTCTATTGGTTGTTTGTTGTGGTTTGCTATATAATCCATATTAAACCATAATGATTGTTGTTTTAAATATACTGTATTTTCTATCATTCCATATAAAGCATCCACTTTATCTATAACTCCATTTTTAGTTCTCACATAATCTCCGCACTTCTATCTCACTCATACTTCTTCTCTCTCCTTTCTTAACATATACACAGTGTCCTTTAGCGATTCTATTTCTATGTCTTTATTCTTTAATTCCTCTGACTTATCCCCTGCTAATATTCCACATACATACCCTATCATGAAACATACTATTACTATTATCACTACTCTTATACACTCACTTATTTTATATATTCTCTTATCATATATTTTCATGTTTCTCTCCTTTATTCTTTTTTCTATTTATATTTTGGTGGGCGACCTCTTGCTATTTTGTTTGTTATGAGACTTAATTCATCGGCTTTAAAACATTCTTTGTAACCATATATCATTTCTTTGTATAGATACATATTCTTGTTGCATTGCTGTATCAATATGTACTCATGTCCATCTTTACTTATTATCTTCGGTATTCTCATATTCTTTTATCTTTCTCCCAGAATAATATTCGTTGTACATTTGCATCCAATCATCTAGCCTCATTGTTACCAACCAATCTTTTCTATTTTTTCTATGAAATACTGTAGGGAATTTATCATCCTTCGTATCTCTTACTGCTTGTTCAATTGCTTCATCTATATTTAACCTTTCAACTCTTTTGCTTTCAATGTGTATATAATCAAGTCCTACTACATCATCTGCTTGTCCTGTATTTCCACAAAACTGTTGTGTCCTTCTACAGTTATAACCATATTCTTTTAATTTATTTGCCAATTCTCTTTCTCCTGCACTTCCGTTTCTTTTTACTGTTTATTGCCATTTTTCTTTAGCTCCTCTCTTAATTTTTCTTGCCAGTTTTCAACTCCTGATACAAAGCCTTTACATCTCATTACTGGCTTATAATTTTCGTTTTCTTGTTTGTTACAACCCATACAATAGTAGCAAAGCGTATTACTCTCTATTTGTTTCATAGGCTAGTCCTCTGGCATTTCAAAAACTGCTGTTTCTTGTAATACATTGGTATATCCATCACATTCAGCTGTTCTATAATATCTATAAGATTTTATTATTTCTTGTAATACTTCTTTTGCTCTTTCTTCTATTTCGTATTTGCCTAAAATTTGTAATTCTTGCTTTGTAATCCATTTTTGCCATTTTCCACATTTGCCACAATACAAGCCTCTTCTATTTCCTTGTATTTCTACAAATAGTTTTTCACTATCACATTTACTACATTTATCTTGCATAATTGCCTCCTAATCAATTCTTGGAATATGTTGATAATTTATTGCTTCAAATCCTGCTTGTGTTCTCTCATATACTGCTACTGTTTTGCCCGTGTATTCGCATTTCTTTTTATCTACTGCTTTTACATATCCCATTTTTTCTAATTCTGTTAGCCTTGGTGCTGTATAATTTCTTTCTGTACTTGGTATAAATCTTAAATCAAATAATTCTACTGCTAATTCCTTTGCCGTTTTAGGCTTGTTTAATCTATTTAAGATTTGTATATATCTTATTTTTGTTTTATCTTGTATGTCATTAAAACTCATTTGCCTTGTTTCTGTTGTAATCATTTGTTTATCACTCTCCTATCTAAATAATTCGTACTCTAGCTCTATCCTTTTGCGTCTGCAAAAATCTTCTATTTGTTTATATTTTTCTATTTCCTGTTCTATTTTTTGCAATTCATTACTTACTTTTTTATTTTGGACCAATTCTTTATATACTAGCTTTCTTAAGAATTTTTCCGTATCTACTTGACTGTATGTTCTTCCTGCTTTTGAGCTAAAATAGTTTAAAGTTATAATCTTTCCATAATAGCTCTGTATTGTTTCTAATTTATATCTTCCATTTTCTAATACTCTCTCATATAATGTGGTAGAACTTTCGTAACAATCTGAACTTTCGTGCAATAAGAATTTTTTACCTTCATAGTCAAAATATATAGCCCACGCTTTTACTTTTCTTATCTTTATTTTATTCGCTATCATTTCCATTTTTATCACACTCCTTTGTTTGCATAGAAATTGTTTAAATTGTCATATTGTCTTTGTTCATAATTTTTTGCATTTTTAGGTTTATCATTTTGTTTTTTATTATCATTATATCGCCCTTCTAATACATTAGTTGCTTTGTCGGTCCTCATAAGGAAGTCAAAATTTGCTTTCCAGCCATTATCATTTTCTCCTATAAGGAAATCTGTTGAATTAGCTATTTCGCATATGTTTTTAAACTGTTCTTCCGTAAATACTTCAAGAAATTTGTCTATAGCCTTGTTTCGATTTTCTGTCAATTTTTGAACCTGTGGCAATTTTGTGCAAACAGAATTGTAAATATCTTTTATTTCATTTCTTTTCTCTTCTTTTTCTTTTCTATTATCTTCTTTTCTCTTAGGAGGTACTGCTACTGTATCACTACCGTAGTAATACTACACCGTTCCGTTTCAAGTCTTGGAAAATCTGTTTCTGTAGGTTTATTGATTGTTTGATGTTTTAGAAAATTAGGGAGATAATAGTAGGTTTGTTCTTCATATTTATACAAAACTAACATTTTTAATCCGCCTAAGTGGGAAAGCCATTTTTCTAAATCGGAAGCTCGTAAGTCGTCATACGGAAATATCAAGGACTTTAACAACTTCGGATTTGCTCTGCCGTATCCTTCATCATCAGCATTACTTATTAAACCCATAAACAATAATCTTTCTTGAACAGAACATTCTCCAACCTTTTCATCTGTCCAGAAATTAGGAGATATCATTCTTTTTCTTGCCATTTAACTTCTCCTTTCGTAAAAATAAGGGCTAAAACTTATGTCTAGCCCTTGTTGTTATAATCCTAATTCTTTTAATGTGTATTCTTTATTTTCTTTCATTCCTTTGTACATTGTACCTTTTTCAAAATATGGTAATATGGTAGGTTCATCTTCTTTTATATATATTTTTATGAACTCTCTAGAGTATGAAACTTTTTCTATAGCTTTTACCTTGTCTCTAAAAGGTTTAATTACGTTTGATAAATATCTCTTTTCTGTCTCGTCTAGTATTTCTTCTTCTCTTTCAAATAGTGTCTCATATTTTACTGGTCTTTCTACTTTTACAATACTTACGTCATCATTAAAGTATTTTAATTGTGCATCAATGCTGTTAAACCCATATTGTGAAGTCTTATCAACAAATATAACTTGTCCATTCTTTAATGTGCATTTATCTCCGTCTTTTAAATCTGATTTTGTGAATGTTTTTTCTACTCCATAAGTGGTATATTGATCACCATTTTTTTTACTTATTATTTTTACTTTATCTCCAACTCTAAATTCCATTTTCATTCCTCCTAATTTTTATAAATAATTTTTATCAAATACTTGTATAAAGTTTTCTGACTTGTAATGCTTTTTGAACTCTTTTTGTGCGACTTTATGCAATTTATCCTGTAAAGTTTTATCATTTGTCACTATTTCGTGACATTTTCGGCAAATTGGTATTACTAATCCATACTTCATACTAACTTGTCTATTTTTACCTTCTATTAGTTCGTGAAAGTCTTGTTTCTTACTTCCACATAAATAACAATGTTCTAAGTCTTTTGTTATTATGCTAAATCTGTTTTTCTCTAGCTTTGCTAACTTCTTGCTTTTCTTTTTAATTGTTGTAACTTCTTTTTTCTTTTCTGTCTTTTTTTTAGGTACTGGATTAAAACTGTTTGATAAATCTGTTACTATCATTTTTCTACCTCTTTATGGGGCCTTTTGTGGCACTAGCTTAATTTATAGCCGTTGCTATCTAGTGCCACAATCCCACTGTTTTAATAAACTATCTATTTCTGCTTGTGGCTTTGTCTCTATTCCTACAGCTTTGCAATCTTGAACTAGATTATCTATTAATCTACTCATCTGCTTGCTATTGTACGAACTCGAGCCATAATATGCATTTATAATTTTAAATTCTGTATCTCCTATGTATGTTGTATCTACTATTTCACAAAACCAAGCTATTCCTCTATCAGTCCATATTTTTTCAAAGGTCTTTACATCTTGTGTCATTATCTTAAATTGCTTAAATATTCCTAATTCTTTTACTCTGCGTTTGTAATCTTCTATTGTGTCTATGTCTTTATAATCGCAAACCTCTTGAAGCAATTTCCAAAAGTATTTATTTGCGTCGAGGCTACGAGGTTTACGATATTTTTTTAGCTCGATATTTAGCTTATTTTCGTTTTTTAGTTCTTCTACTATACTTAACTCATTTGTATCTAATAAAAGGCTTATTTTAGGTTTTCGTGTATTGAAATCTATACTTATATCATTAATTATTCCGTGTAGTTTGCATTTGGAAAAACTCCTTTCTTCAAACATTCACTTAATATTTGTAACCTAGGTAGATACTCATTATTTATAAATTGTTCATCATATTCTACTTTATTAAATTTGATCCTATCTATATCTATCGCATTAAAGTAATTGTTGTAGTCATCTTCATTTAGTGCATATGCGACTATGTATAAATTTCTGGTATTGTACGCATACATCTCAACCTGTGCTTGTCTCCAGTATTGTTTTGATACTTTAAATTCTTTTTCTATTTTGTGTGTCTTAACTTCATAAATACAGTCTTCCGAATTTCCATCTAAATTTACTCTTAGTCTGTCAATTATTATTTGTTTATCCATCTCTAAATCTGGAATATTCAATGCTTGCAGTATTTTGTGTTCATAATTATTTCCTGCTTTTGTAGCTTCCGTTGAAAAGTTGTTTTGACTTAAACCTAATTTTATTAACCACCAATTTTCGAATGTTTTCGTGTTCCAATTTCCTACAACCATACTTGTATCTGAAGCTCCTATGTAATAACTCCTATCTTGACTTTGTATCAATGTTTGCTAAATCTCTTTCAAAATTACTTAAAGTATCAAAGTACGTAAATACCGCCTTTACTTCATCTTCTGTCTTGTGAAGCCTTTCTGCAATTTCTTTTACTGATAATCCTTCTTTTAATTTTTGAGTATAAATTTGTTGACATCTTTCTTTTATTTTAAATATGTCATGTCTTGACAAATCATCTTCCCAGCTATTTTTTGAATCTTTTAATTCTTCTTTCAACCACAAATCAAATCCTAAACCTGTTCTTATTGCAACACCTTTAACAAACAATCTTGTTTGGCAATTCCATAATCTTTGTTGACTCATTGAATTGTCTTTTACTGGATTTGAACCGTTTGTAACAGGCCCTCTTTGAATGAACTCTAAATCGTCTATTACAATCTTTACTGCAGTTTCGTACACTCTGTTTACATTTCCTTTGCTGTCTTCAAATTCTTTATCTGTCATATATAAGCTACTTCCTGTCAATTCATTTACAACAGGCTCAAAATACACTATTCCTGCACCATTTTCGTGCAATAAATCAACAACTTTTGCCCAGTTCAAATAATCTGCTCCATCTCTTTGTTCTATCCACTTACTTACATCGACTTTTCTTAACTCATCATAATTCTTTATCATCTTTCTTCCTCCTTCATTTTTTTTATTTTATTTCTTAATTCATCAGCATATTTATAGTCTTTACTGCTCCACGTATCTTGCATTTCTAACATAAAATATTTTTCTTCTAATTCTTCTAATGTTTCTGACATTTTTTCAATTACTCCCCTTGCATTTTTTTATTTTCTGTGCTATTATTTATTTAGTTATATTTAATTAATAAGTTTATTTTGTACTATTTGTTTGCACTGTTTGCGCAAATAGTACACTTTTTATTTTTTCAAAAGTGATAAAATAGTTTTCTTTGCTTTCTTCTGATTTTTTTATGATGTCTTCTATTTCTTTTATCTTCCTCGCAAAAAATGTTGCTCTTATTTCTGCTATTTCCTTATTTTTAAGCCTGTCCTTATTGTCTTTAAGTTCTTTTTGCAGCTCATCTATAGTTGTTACTAACTCGTAATCTTGTCCAAAGCCCGTAACTATCATCACAATAATTGCCACAACAAACCCTAAAATTATGCCTATAAATACTTGCATCTCTTTTTCCCTCCTTTCTATCCCAATATTTTATTCAGTTTTCTGTCTAATCCATTTAAGCCTTTCCAGATTTTTTGACATAAATTAATCTTGAAAATCTTATAAACTATAACTTCTACTGCTATTGCTAATATAATTATTCCTGCTAGCTCTGCTACTACTACCATACTGCATAAAAATAAATCTACTAAATAACTTATCATTTGTTACACCTTCTTTCTTAATTAAAAATTTGCATGCCTTTTGTTTGCAATATTTCTTTGAATTTTTCAAGTTCTATGCAATAGCCACCAAAATTTGTGCCGTATTTCTTGCAAAATTGAGTAGCTGTGTTTACATTTACTCTATAGTTCTCTGCTATTTCTTTGGCGTATAGCAGTTTAGGTAAATTATTTTGTTTTGTGTTTAGGATAGTTTCTAACAATTCGTTAGTTCTTTGTTGTTCTCGTAATATTTGTTCTTCCAACTCATCACCCTCTTTCTGGCTCTTTTTCTAGTCTGTAGTTATTTTTGTTATCTTTTTGTTAACAGTTCTAATAAAAAAATATTCATCAAATTGCTTGCCTAATAGTTCACAAATTCCTATTGCTATTTTTTCATTAGGATTTCTGGTTCCTGTAGCAATTGAGCTTATATACGCCTTAGAATACTTTAGGTGCTTTGCTACTGAAGTCATAGTATTTCCATTGCTAGTCAAGTCCTCTTTTAATTTTTGTGGATTTCTAACTACTATCAATATTGTTCACCTCGCTTTTTGTTATCTTGTTGTGAACATTATATATTCTTGTTTTTGTTTTGTCAACACTTTTTTAACAAATTTTTAAAAAAAGTTTTACTTTTGTGAACAAGTATGCTATAATGTGAACGTAGGAGGTTTTAAGATGCTTTCAAAAGAAGATTTAGGAAAATATTTAAAAGAACTCAGAAACAATCGACATTTATCATTAAGGGAAGTGGATAATATCACTGGCATATCATATTCTCATTTAAATATGATTGAAAATGGGAAAAGAAATGTTACTCCTGCTTTATTAAGAGTTCTTTCTAATTTGTATCGTGTAGACTACTTAGATTTATATGAAAAAGCAGGATATATAGATTTAATAGAACACGAAAAGAAAGATGAATTTCGCTATGCTTCTGACAACGGTCTTGATACTACTGGATTAACACCAGAAGAAATAGAAGAATTGAAAGAATTTATTAGATTTAAAAAAAGTTTAAAGAAAAAGAAAGATTAGATTATGGAAGTATTAGATTTATATAATTTAACTGAAAAGGAAAAAATAGATATAATAGATTATAAATGGTCAAAGGCTAAAGCTAGAATCTTTGAAGAAAATAACGAATATAGTATAGGCATTGATTACAGCAAAATAGCTAATTCCATTGAAGAAAAAGAAATATTAGCTGAAGAATTAGGACATTATTATTGTCGGTGCTTTATACTATATTAATTCTGATATAACTTTAAAAAGAAAATGTGAAAATAGAGCAAAGAAATGGGCTTATTCTGTGTTAGTACCATTTCAAGAACTAAAAGAAAAAATCGCACAAGGCTTTAATTTATATGATTTATCAGATTATTTTAATGTAGATATTAAATATATGATTGACTGTATTGACTTCTATGCCCAAAAATATGGTATATTGGTTTAATATATAAAAGAAGGATAGTGCTGTCGCCAAACAAGACACTATCCTAAACACAAAACAAAATCCCTTTTACAAGGTATTTGCGTATTTATAATAACATATGTTTATTAAAAGTGCAAGACCTCTGTAAATGGATTTTAATAAAAATTTACGGAGGTTTATTATGGAAAAAAAGAACAGAAATGTAAAATCAAGAGGAAATGGAGAACGGGACAATATATTTTAGCCAAGCATTAAATTGTTATGTGGCACAATATCATGAACCGTCTGGAAAAAGAAAGACCTTAAAACAAAAGAAAAATGAAAAAGTAGGAGAATTTAAATCCAGATTTAATAAGATAATAACAGATATAAATCAAGGTTCTTATATAGAAAAAAGCTTTGATACTTGTTTGAGCATAATTAAAAATTATGTAGAACAAAAACATGATGATGGCATTACCTCTGATAGAACTTACATAAGAGATTTAGGAACAATTAATCAATTAGAAACATGTTGTAATAACTGGATAAATAAACCTATTCAAAAGGTTTCTGCTTTCGATATTGAACAATCAAAAAAATCAATTAGAGAGTATGCTAATAATACTATAGATAAGATTTGGAGATTTATTAATGTTATTTTCAAAATTGGAATATCAAGAAGAAAAATAATATATAATCCAATGGACGATGAAACTCTAGCTAAACCTATTTCAAAAAAAGCAAATAAACAAGTAGAAGCATTAACTCAAGAAGAAGAAAGCAAGTTACTAGAAGTACTTTCCAAGAGTCCCAATAAACAGTATAATAATATAATTCTTCTTCAATTGTATACTGGTGCTAGAATTGGAGAGATCCTTGCACTATCCAAAGACTGTATAAATTTAAAAAATAATTCCATAACTATTTATCGCACAATAACAAGAAATAAAAATGATAAAGTAATATTAGGTCAACATACTAAAACATACTGTAAAAAAACTGGATTAGATAAAGGTAGAAGATGTTTTCCTATGCAACCAAAGGTAAGAAAACTTATAGAAGAAATACTTGCAAATAAAATAACTAACATGCATAATTTATTGTTCTGGGATTACTCAAAAAATAGAATAATCACTGACGGAATGATTAATAGTTATTTGAGTAGAATAAATAAAATAAGTCCTAATGAAAGCATAACAGGTGCCTTATCTACTCATCGACTTAGACATACTTTTATAACAAGGTGTCAGGAAAAAAACTTGTCTCTTGCAGTTATCCAATCATTAGTTGGACATGTTCAAGGAAGTACTATAACTAATGACACTTATACATCAGTTTCGCTAAACTTTATTCAACAGGAACTTGAAAAAATGATCTAGAAATATCTATTGCATTATAATTGCATTAATTTGTAAAAGTAAAGTCTTGTAAATTACTGATATTTCAGCACTTACAAGACTTTTCAACTTTGGTGCGGATGAAGGGACTCGAACCCCCACACCGTTGGTACTGGTTCCTAAGACCAGCGCGTCTACCAGTTCCGCCACATCCGCAAGTGTTTACTACTTATTAACACTTATTAATATTAGCACATTCTAATTGATTTTGTCAATACCTATTATAAATATTTTTTATTTTGGGCGATTTATATCGCCCTTTATTTTTAACACATTAATATTTGCTCGCTGATGGCTGTTATTTCTATTATTTTAATAGGTCTAATATTTGTTGTTTTGTTTGTACTCCTACAGTTGTCCCTATTACTTTGCCTTCTTTTATAGCTACAAAAGTTGGTATACTCATTATATTGAATTTTCTTGCTAGTTCTAATTCATCATCTACATTTACTTTACATACTTTTAATGTTTCCTGTGTTTCATTTGCAATTTCATCAATTACTGGACTCATCATTTTACATGGTCCACACCAACTTGCCCAAAAGTCTATTAACACCGGCATTTGGGAATTATTTACCTCTTTTTCAAAATTTTCTTTGTTTAATTCAATTACTAACATTTTTGTCCTCCTTTTTAATTATTTCTAATCCTGCCTTAGCACCTTCATATACAGCTTTACTTATTTGAAGTATGCCACCTGTACAATCACCACAAGCATATAGGCCTTTTACTGATGTCTCCATATTTTCGTTTATTTTTATATTATTACCCTCTACTAACGCTCCTATTCTTTTTGCTAAATCTGTACTAGTGGCAATTCCTTCTGCTACAAATACACCATCTATTTTTATCGTCTTTCCATTTGCAAATTCAATTTCTTCTAATATATCTTTGCCTTTAACTTCTTTTACACTGTCTTTTATTGTTTCCACATCTATGTTTCTGTTTTGTACCATACTTTTTCCATTTGTTATTATTCTAACAGATTTAGCAATTGGTTTTAATATTTCCGCTTCATGAACTGCATAATTTCCATCTCCTATAACTGCAACATCTTTACCCCTAAAGAAAAATGCGTCACACACTGCACAATAACTTATGCCTTTTCCCTCATATTCTTTTATTCCTTTTATTGTAGATTCTTTTCTGTTTATTCCTGTTGCTAAAATTACATTTGTCGCATCATATTCTGCATTTATTGTTGTAACTTTAAAATTTTTTTCATTACTTATTTGTACTACTTCGTCTTCTATTATTTCTACACCTATTCTTTTTGCCTGTTCTATTCCTATTTTATATAATTCTTTTCCAGATATTTCTTCCACAAGTCCATAGTAGTTCTGTATCTTATGTGCTTTTTCTAGCGAGCTACTTCCTTTTGATATTATCAGTGTTTTTAAACCACCTCTTTGAGTATATAATGCAGCCGAAATTCCTGCAGGTCCACTCCCTATTATTATTACATCATACATAAATATCATTCCTTTGCATATTAAGAAATTTATAATTTTTATTCTTCCCCAATAGTATTTATTTTAAACAATTTAAATATTTCTACTATAACTATTGGCATTAGTACTAATATTACAATTTCTACTATGTTTCCTATTGGTAGTACTGGTATACTAAATATGCTTCTTAAACTTGGTATTAATAGTATAACAAACATTAACGCTGATGATGTCAATATTGCTAAAATTAATTTAGAATTGTTGAATATATTTGTTTTAAATATTGATTTTTTATTATTTCTAATATTAAATACATGAGTTAATTCAGACAATGCTAAAACAATAAATGCCATTGTTTGCCCAATTTCCACTCTTACCTCTTGTTCTGTTAGTCCTTCTATTATTGGCACATCTTTTGTACCTAACCCTATTATAAATGCAGCAAGTGTTAATAGTCCAATCATTACACCTTGATATATTATTCTCCAAGACATACCATTTGTAAATATACCCTTTTTAGGTTTTATTGGTTTCCTTTCCATAACATCTTTTTCAGCTGGATCCACAGCTAACGCTAATGCTGGTAAAGAATCTGTCACTAGATTTATCCATAATATATGTATTGGTAATAGCGGCTCTATTAGGTGTATATCAATTCCGAATATTTTGCTCAATAATGGAGTTATCAATATTGCTACAAACAGAACTATTATCTCTCCAACATTGCTTGATAATAAAAATTGTATTGCTTTTAATATATTATCATATATTCTTCTACCTTCTTCTACCGCTGAAACTATTGTAGCAAAATTATCATCTGTTAGTATAACATCTGCTGCTTCTTTCGCCACATCTGTACCAACTATTCCCATAGCGCAACCTATATCTGCTGTTTTTAGTGCTGGTGCATCATTAACGCCATCTCCCGTCATAGCCACTATTTCTCCATTTGCCTGCCATGCTTTTACAATTCTTACCTTATGTTCTGGAGATACTCTTGCATATACACTATATTTTCTAATATTTTTTGTTAACTCCTCATCTGTCATTTCTTCTAATTCACTGCCTGTTAATGCTTCACTCTCATTTTCTAATATCCCTAAAGCTTTTGCTATTGCAATTGCTGTTATTTTATGGTCTCCTGTTATCATAACTGTTTTTATTCCCGCTGTTTTACATTTATGTACTGCAAGTTTTACTTCTTCTCTTGGAGGATCTATCATTCCAACCATACCTATATATATTAAGTCATTTTCCAAGCTTGCCATGTCTTCTTCTGTTGGCTCATGATTTAATTCTTTGTATCCCATTGCTAAAACCCTTAAAGCATTTTTAGCCATTTCTTCATTATTTTCTGATATTGTTTTTTTGTATTCTTCTAAATCTGTTTTAATCTCATCATTTAATATATATTTTGTACATCTATTTAATAATTCATCTACTCCACCCTTAGTACAAACGACATACTTTTCTCCAACTTTATTTACTGTTGTCATCAATTTTCTATCTGAATCAAATGGAATCTCTTTTAATCTAGGCATTTGTTCAAACAATGAAGGTTCAAAATCCAATTTAAATCCCATATCAACTAGCGCTGTTTCTGTTGGATCTCCTGTAAGCTGATTATCTGTGCTTATTTTTGTATCATTACATAACATACTAATATGTACTAATCTTTCTAATGTTTCGTCCTCTTGTTTCAAATCAATTTTATTTATGTCTAATAATTTATTATTATAAAATATTCTTTGTACTGTCATTTTGTTTTGAGTTAATGTCCCTGTTTTATCGGAACATATTACAGTTGCACTTCCTAAAGTTTCTACTGCTGGTAATTTTTTAACAATAGCATGCTTTTTAACCATCCTTTGTACTCCTATAGCCAACACAATTGTTGAAACAGCTGCTAATCCTTCTGGTATTGCAGCTACTGCTAAACTTACTGCTGTCATAAACATATCTAAAGGATTTTTTCCATATAGTAATCCTATTACAAATATTACTGCACATATCACAAGCGCTCCTACGCCCAATGTTTTGCCCAGTTTATTCAATTTTTCTTGTAAAGGTGTTTCTGTTTCATCTGTGCTATTTATAATATTAGCAATTTTACCAACTTCTGTATTCATTCCTGTTTCAACAACAATGCCTTTTCCCCTTCCATACGTTATTAAGGAAGAGGAAAATAACATATTTGTTCTATCACCTATTCCAATTTTTTCATCTGATATGGCTTCAGTATTTTTTTCAACTGGAACCGATTCTCCTGTTAATGACGCTTCTTGAGCTTTTAAATTTGTTGCTTCTATTATTCTCAAGTCTGCTGGTACATAATCTCCTGTTTCTATAATTACTATATCACCTGGCACTAATTCTTTAGATGGCATTACAACTAATTTACCATCACGAATTACTTTTGCAACATGTGAACTCAATTTTTGTAAAGCCTCTAAAGACTTTTCTGCTTTACTTTCTTGCGCTACTCCTATTATTGCATTTATAATAACTACAATTAATATAATTATTGAATCTGTTATACCCTCATTTTGTAGATATCCTATTACACCTGACACTATTGCTGCTATAATTAGAATAATAATCATAAAATCTTTAAATTGCTCTAAAAATTTTACCAATATAGTCTTTTTCTTTTTTGCTTTTAATTCGTTAAAACCATACTTTTTTCTTCTTTCTTCAATTTCTTCTGATTTTAATCCTTCATTTGCATTTGTTGTTAAGCTTTCTAATGTTTCTGTTACTGTTTTGTTAAACCAATTTTCTTTCATATTATAATTCTCTCCTTTGCTAAATACTATCATATTTATTTGAATTTTGGTATATATAATTAAAAAACTTTTAAAGAAATTTATAAAACTTCTTTAAAAGTCTTGCTTACCTAAAAGGTTACTAACCAGATAAAATCGGATGTTGATTAGTAGTTTATAAGCTACTCCCTTTTAATATATTTTAAGATACTGTTTTTTCGTTTGAAACCTCGTTAATTTTTATGCTTCTAACGTGTTCTATTTTATCCCATGTTGTGTCTCTCTTAAATAAACATTTAAAGTTTATTAGTAACCAAGAGCCTAAAAATAACGGATAACATACTAATCCTCTTAGCATTGGTTTTATAGGTCTTTTATCCAATAGCATAATTAACATTGCTGTTCCTATTGGTAATAAAAATGTTGGAACAAAATATCTTACACAGTTCATAAATAGGTCAAGTCCACTCATTCCATTGCCAACATAAATTAAAAAGTTTAATGCTAGTAATATCAATGTTAATATAAACATTGGTATACTTCCTATTATATACAATAAACCATCTAAATTCATTAATGTCTTGTTCTCTTTTGTAGCAATAGCTAATGGCTTAGTATATTCTTTTATACATTGTATATGCCCTACTGTCCATCTTGTTCTTTGCTTCCAAGATTGTTTAAATCCTAATGGTTGCTCATCATACACTTTGGCATCTACTGCCCAACCTAACCTTTTTCCTTTTATTATTCTTTTCAATGAAAACTCTATGTCCTCTGTAAGTGTCTTTGTAACCCAACCTTCTGGTTTAATCACATCAAATCTTACCATAAATCCTGTACCATTTATTAATGGCGATAATCCTAAGTTATATCTTGCCAAATGATACATTCTGTTCATTGTCCAATAGAATATTGCATATCCTGCTGTAATCCAGTTATCTGTAGGATTTTTAATATCTCTATATCCTTGAACAACATCTTCTCCTTGGCACAGTTTTTTATTCATATTTTTCAAGAAATTTACATCAACTATATTGTCCGCATCAAATATGCAAAATGCATCATAATTTGCATCTTCTTCTATTTTTTGCTTCAAAAACCAATTTAACGCAAATCCTTTTGTTTTTTTAGTTTCATCAAATCTTTGGTATACAATAGCACCGGCCTGTTTCGCTACCTCTGCAGTTTTATCTGTACAGTTATCTGCAATTACATAAATGTCATATAGTTCTTTTGGATAATCTTGTTTTTTCAAACTTTCTATTAAATCTGCAACAACTGCTTCTTCGTTATGTGCAGGTATAATTGCCATGAATTTATGATTTTTATTAATTATAAATGGTTTATCTTTTAATTTAATTAACGAACAAATACTAATTGCCATTTGATAAATCCAAAATATTGTTATTATCCAAACCAATGCTTGTTGTAAAATATATAAGTATTCCATTTTTTTCTCCTTTTTGCTTTTTTATTTTACTTTTTTTATTTTACTTTTTTCATTTTACTTTTTTCATTATACTATTCTCTTTTTATTTTTGCAACCATATTTTATAATATTGATAATTTCTAATATAATATTTTTATTCAGCATCTTCTTTATGATTTACTTCTAAGTCTTTCATACTTAAATTAATTCTGCCTTGATTATCTATTTCTGTTACTTTTACTGTTACTTCGTCTCCAACATTTAATACATCTTCTACCTTTTCCACTCTTTTACTAGATATTTTTGATATATGAAGTAATCCTTCTTTTCCTCCTCCAATATCCACAAATGCGCCAAAGTTCATTATTCTTGTAACTGTTCCATCATATATTTCGCCAACTTCTATTTCTCTTGCTATGTCCATTATCATTTTCATAGCTTTTTTTCCACTGTCTGTGTCTGTAGAATATATGCAAACTTTTCCATCATCTGATATGTCTATTTTTACGCCTGTTGCATCTATAATTTTGTTAATCATTTTTCCACCAGGTCCTATAACATCTTTTATTTTGTCTGTGCTTATTGTCGCTGTCAAAATTCTTGGTGCGTATTTAGATATTTCATCTCTTGGTTTTTCTATTACCGGTGCCATAATTTCGTCTAATATATAATCTCTTGCGATTTTTGTTCTTTCAAATGCTTGCTCTATTATATCATATGTTAATCCATCAATTTTAATGTCAACTTGTATCGCAGTAATTCCATCTTTTGTTCCACCAACCTTAAAGTCCATATCTCCAAAGAAATCTTCTATTCCTTGTATGTCTGTAAGCATTATATATCTTTCTGGATTATTTTTGTCTGTAACAAGTCCTGTTGAAATTCCAGCTACTGGTTTTCTAATTGGTACTCCTGCGTCCATCAAAGCTAGCGTGCTTCCACATATGCTTGCTTGTGACGTTGAACCATTTGAAGATAAAACTTCTGAAACAACTCTTATTGAATATGGAAATTCATCTTCTGAAGGGATTACCGGAACTAGTGCTTTTTCTGCCAACGCTCCATGTCCAATTTCTCTTCTTCCTGGTCCTCTTGAAGGTCTAGCCTCTCCTACACTGTATGATGGGAAATTGTATTGATGCATATATCTTTTTGAATCCTCTTCATCTAATCCATCTAGTATTTGTTCTTCGCTTTTCATTCCTAATGTTACAATTGACATTACCTGTGTTTGACCTCTTGTAAATATTGCACTACCATGAACTCTAGGCAATACACCTACTTCACAAGAAAGAGGTCTAATTTCATCTATTTTTCTTCCATCTGGGCGTTTATGTTCTTCTAAAATCATTTCTCTTACACATGCTTTTTCTAAATCATGTATGCTTTCTGCTATGTCTGTTTGCTTTTCTTGTGCAAATTCTTCTCCATTTTTTTCTATAAAATAATTTAGTATATCTTCTGAAATTTTCTCTATATTTGCATCTCTTACCTCTTTGTTTTGAGCTTGTACGTCTTGATACATTCTTTGTTTAAAGTTTAATTCTATTTCATTATATATTTCTTTATCAACTGCAAATGATTTATATTCAAATTTTGGTTTTCCTATTTCTGATTTCATTTGCGAAATAAAGTTGCATATCTTTTTTATTTCTTCATGAGCTTGTTTTATAGCTTCTAACATTGTTTCATTTGGTATTTCATCTGCGCCAGCTTCTATCATTGTTATTTTTTCTAATGTACCAGCAACTGTTAAATTTAGTCTACTATTTTCTCTTTGTGCAAGTGTTGGATTTATTACAATTTGATTATCTACATATCCAACATTTACTGCTGCTGTAGGTCCTCCAAATGGTATATCTGATATTGTAAGTGCTGCTGAAGCCCCTATCATTGCACATACTTCTGGACTGTTGTCTGGTTCAACTGAAAGTACAGTTGCTACAACACATACGTCATTTCTAAAATCCTTTGGAAATAGTGGTCTTAATGGTCTATCTATTGCTCTTGATGTCAATATAGCTTTGTCTGTTGGTTTTCCTTCTCTTTTTGTAAAACTTCCTGGTATTTTTCCAACTGCATATAATTTTTCTTCATAATCAACTGATAATGGAAAGAAATCCACACCCTCTTTTGGTTCTTTGGCAGCAGTAACATTTACCATTACAACTGTATCTCCATACCTTACCATTACACTTCCATTTGCAAGTTCTGCAATTCTTCCTGTCTCTATAGTTAACTTTCTTCCTGCCAATTCTGTTTCATAAGTTTTAATCATAATTATTTCTCCTTTTATTATATTTTTATATAAACAATATTTGGCATTAGTTGTAACCTCTACAATTTATTATAGCTTGACTTTAGTAAATTGTACAAGCTACCTTCTAACTTCAAATATTGTATTTATATTATTATTTTTTTATTTTAGTTTTTTATGTATTTTTACATTATTAAATTGGACGTTAAGCTTATGCAAAACGTCCAATTGTTAATATTATTTTCTTAATTTTAGTTTTTCTACTATGTCTCTATATCTTTGAACATCTTTTTTTGCTAAGTAGTTTAATAAGTTTCTTCTTGTTCCAACCATTTTAAATAATCCACGTCTTGAATGATTATCCTTTTTGTGAACTTTTAGATGTTCTGTTAATTCATTGATTCTTTCTGTTAAAAGAGCTATTTGAACTTCTGGAGAACCAGTATCTTTTTCTTCTCTTTTATAAGTCTCAATAATTTCTTGTTTTCTTTCCTTTGTCATTGTTTTCCCTCCTATATTTAATTTGCCTTAAACTGAATTTAAGAGGAGTATTAATCCTTAAATTAAGTATAAGGTATAAAATGTTTTGCAACATATATATTTTAGCACATTCTGGAAAAAAAATCAAGCATTTTCAAACACATTTCCGGCTTGTATATTATTTCCTCTTAAAAATTCTAAAATATGCATTTTTTTTGAGTTTTCTGCTTGTACTTCCACAGCTTCTATAATTCCATCTATCGTCTTTATATATAGTCCATTTTTATCCCCTGAAAATAAAACAGTTCCTGGTATAATTTCTCGCATTTTGTATGAATATTCACTTAAATCTGGAAACATATCATACAAAGTTTTTTCTTCTATAACATTAACTTTCCAGAATTTTATTTTTTTCCCATTAATTGTGCTGTATGCTCCCATTATTGGGTTTAATCCTCTTACCAAATTTTTAATTTCTCTTGCAGTCCTGTTTTCCCAATCTATTTGTGCCATTTCCTTTTTTAGCATAGGAGCCATAGAAAATTTATCATTTTGCTTTTCTCTTGGAGCCTCGCCTTTTTCAATTAAATCAACTGTTTCAACTAATAATTTTCCACCTATCTTTGCTAGTCTTGTCCATAATTCTCCTGTTGTTTCATTTTCTCCAATTTCAACCTTTTCTTTTAATATCATATCTCCTGTGTCCATTCCAGCTTCCATAAACATTGTAGTTACCCCTGTTGTCTTGTCTCCATTTAATATTGCCCATTGTATTGGAGCAGCTCCCCTATATTTTGGAAGAAGTGACCCATGCACATTCACAGATCCATATTTAGGTATATCTAGCAATTCTTGTGGTAATATTTTTCCATATGCTACTACGCAAAATAAATCTGGTTTTAGTTCTTCCATTTCATTTATAAACTCCACATTGTCTCTAACTTTAAAAGGTTGATAGATTTTTATATTATGCTCTATTGCATACTCTTTTACAGGTGTTCCCAATACTTTATTTCCCCTTCCTCTAGGTTTATCTATATTTGTAACAACTGCTAAAATATTATTGCCCGCTTGTTGTAAGCTCTTAAGCGATTCAACTGCAAAGTCTGGTGTTCCCATAAAAACTATATTCAAATCAACCCCTCCTTGTTCTCATATTAATTTTTAGGTTCTACATATTCTAATGTGCCTGGTAAAATTTTATCCACAAATAATATTCCATTCAAATGGTCTATCTCATGGCAAAGTGCTTGTGCTAGTAGTTCTTTTGCCTTTATTTTTACTTTTTCTCCATTTTCATTAAGTGCCTCAACTGTAACTTCAGCCGGTCTTATTATTTTTCCGTATTGATTTGGAAAACTTAAGCATCCTTCTTCAACTTCTTGTTTTCCTTTTTCTTTAACAATTGCTGGATTTATTAGTTTCATTGGCCCTTCGTCATCATATAAATCTATTACTATTATTCTCTTTAATATTCCTATTTGTGGTCCAGCAAGTCCCACTCCATTATATTTGTGAAGTGTTTCCACCATATCGTCCAATATTTCTCTTATTTTGTCATCTATACTTTCTACTTCTCTAGATTTTTTTCTTAATATTTCATCTCCATTTTCTCTTACCACTCTTATTGCCATTTTCTTGTTCTATTCCTCCTTAACTTGCATATGCTCCACAAAGAAATTATTTTCAGCTCATATTTGATGGATTTAACGCTATGCTTATTTTTGTATTATTTTTTTTATATTTATTGTATTCTTCTAACATTCCATTTATAAATTTTACTATATCTTCTCCAAATTTACATTTAATAATCATTCTCCAACGATATTTGTTTTTTATCTTATCTATTGGGGCCGGTAATGGACTATATAATATTACGCCTATATTATCTGTTTTAATTTTTTTCTTTAAATAAGTATGTAATTTTTTTATTGTTTCAATCGTTGTCTTTTCATCTTCTGAAGAAATACCTATTGTTATTATATCGCAAAATGGTGGATATTTCAATTGTTTTCTAAGTTTTATCTCTGTTTCATAAAATAAATCATAATTTTGCTCTTTACTACATTCTATGCTAAAATTGTCTGGATTATATGTTTGTATAATTACTCTACCTTTTTCTTGCTCTCTGCCTGCCCTTCCAGCAACTTGCGTTAAAATTTGAAATGTTTTTTCATTCGCTCTAAAATCATCAATATTTAAGCTTCCATCTGCAGCAATAACGCCTACTAAAGTTACATTTGGAAAGTGATGACCTTTTACTACCATTTGTGTTCCTATTAAAATATCTATATTTTCATTTTTGAATCTATCCAATATTTCTTCATGAGAATTTTTTTTGCTTACAGTATCAACATCCATTCTAATTGTCTTAGCTGTTGGAAACATTTTATTTATTTCCGCTTCCAACTTTTGCGTTCCTGTTCCAAAATATCTAATATTATTACTTTTACATTCTGGGCATATTGTTACAGCATTTGTTTCAAATCCGCAATAATGGCATTTTAGCTTATTTGTGTTTAAATGATATGTTAATGTTATATCACAATTTTTACATTTTACAGTATATCCACAATCCCTACACATTATAAATGTAGAAAATCCTCTTCGGTTTAAAAATAAAATTGTTTGTTTTTTATTTTTTAAATTAGTTTCTATTTCGTTGTGTAATTCTCGACTTATCATCGATTTATTTCCAGACAATATTTCTTCTCGCAAGTCTACAACTTTCACATCTGGTAATTTAGAATTATTGGCTCTATTTTTTAATTCTAATAGATTAATCTCTTGCTTTTCTGCTTTAAAATATGTCTCTATATCTGGTGTTGCACTTCCTAAAACAAGGCATATATTATTTTGTCTTGCTATATATCTTGCCACTTCTTTCGCACTATATTTTGGAGTTGTTTCAGATTTATATGAGCTATCATGTTCTTCATCTATTACTATTAGTCCAAGGTTATTTACCGGTGCAAATACAGCACTTCTTGGTCCTATTATAATTTTTGCCTCTCCTCTTTCTATTTTATTCCATTGGTCATATTTTTCCCCAATTGATAGCTTGCTATGTAATACTGCTATCTTATCTTCTCCAAACCTTGCAATAAATCTATCTACTGTTTGTGGTGTAAGTGAAATTTCTGGAACAAGCATTATGCTACTTTTATCATTTTTTAAACAGTTTTCTATTAATTGCAAATAGATTTCTGTTTTTCCAGAACCTGTAACACCATATATTAAAAACTCTGAAAAAAGTTGTTCCTTCATTGCATCATTTATCTTATCATATGCATTTTGCTGTTCTACTGTAAGTTCTTTTTTGGAGCTTTTAGTAGTAACTTTATGAATAAAAGGATTTCTTTCAATTTGTTTTTCTGCTATTTCTACATATCCTTTTTTTTCCAAATTGTCTATAACTGCTTTTGTAGTATCTGTAAACACTTCTATTTCTGTTACAAAAGCTCCTTCATTATCACATAAAAAGTTTAACACCCTTATTTGCTTGTCTGCTTTAATTTTTTTATTTTCTATATCTTTTTCTATTTCTTCTTTATCTTTTTTTAACGTTACATATAACTGTTTTTTTTCTTTAATTCTATTTGTTAAAATTTTAGTTCTTTTTCCCGGTGGCAACATCAATTTTAGGCAATCTGCTATGTTGCAGAAATATCTATTTGACATCCATTCTGCTATCATTATCTTATTTTCATCAATATAGTTTTCTTGTACACTTGAAATATCTTTTAATTTATATTCCGAACTTTGCTTTAGTCCAATAACAAAACCATCTTCCAAAGTCTTCATATTTCCAAATGGCACTAAAACTCTACTACCTATTTTTATTGTATTTTCTAAACTATCAGGTACATTATAGTCAAATGTTTTATTTAATTCCTTTGCATTGCTTTGTATAATTACTTCTGCTACCATTTTTATCTTTCCTTAATTTGATTTTATTATAGTATATCATTATCTGTAAAAAATTAAAAGAAAAACACTAATGTTTGTTATTAGTGTTTTATTATTTCCTCAATTATTCTTAATGTTCTATCTAGATCATCATTTTTTATTACATAATCGTACATTCCTATTTTAGATTCTTCATATTCTAATCTATTTAATCTAAGCTCTATTTCCTCTGGGCTTTGCTTATCTTCTCTTGCCTCTAGCCTTTTTCTAAGCTCTTCTTTTGGAACTTTTAAAAATATAGTTACTATTTCTAAATCGTTTTTTAATATTTTTAAAAGATTTTCTACTCCATTTACTTCTATATCCTTTACTATTATTGTTCCATTATTTATTTTTTCATTTAATAGCTTTTTAGAAGTTCCATAGTAGTGTTCATGATGTTTAGAATACTCATATAATTCACCCTGTTCTATCATTCTTTCAAATTCTTGCGTAGTCACAAAATTATATGTTACACCTGGTATGTCATTATTCCTTGGTGCTCTATCTGTGTACGAAGGTAATGATTCTACATTTTTGTTTCTTTTTATTAATTCTTGCTTTACTGTGTCTTTGCCTGCACCAGATACACCTGATAATAATACTAGCATACTACTTTCACCTTTCCTTCTGCTATTTCGTTTGCTGCTAATGTTACTGGTGCTTCCTCATCTACATCAGTTAATATTTCACTTCCTGCTGCTATCTGCCTAGCTCTTTTTGAAACTGCTATAACAAGTTCAAATCTGTTATCTACTCTTTTTAATAATTCTACAACTGTTGGTTTTACCATCATGGTTATCATCTCCTCTTAATCATTTTTTTCTTCTACTATTGTATCATTTGTGTCTTCTTTATCTAGTCTTCCTGCTACTGTTTCTGGTTGCACTGCTGACAATATAACATGTCCAGAATCCATTATTAAAACTGCTCTTGTTCTTCTTCCATATGTAGCATCTACTGCTCTTCCTTCGTCTTTTGCCACTTGAACAATTCTTTTTATTGGTGCCGACTCAGGGCTAACTATTGCTATTATCCTATTCGCTGAAACTATATTACCAAATCCAATATTAATTAATTGCATAAGTCCTCCATTTCCTCAAATCACTTTGAAAAATTTTTGTGATTATTCAATATTTTGTATTTGCTCTCTTATGTCTTCTATTTGTGTTTTTATCTTTATTACTAAATTTATTATATCAATACTTCCAGATTTAGACCCCATTGTATTTGTTTCTCTATTCATTTCCTGTATAATAAAGTCTGCTTTTTTGCCTATAGGATCTTTTTCATCTAATAGTGTTCTAAATTGTTCTATATGACTTTTAATTCTTGTTATTTCTTCTTCAATTGATATTTTGTCTGAATATATAACTATTTCTTGAGCAAGTCTTGTTTCATCCACAATGTCTGTGTCAAGCATTTCTTTAATTCTATTTCTTAATTTTACTACATATTCTTCTATAAGTCCAGTTGAATTTTGAATAATTTTTGCAACATTCTCATTTATTTCATTTAGTCTTTCTTCCAAATCTAATTTTATTCTTTCTCCTTCTGTCTCTCTCATGTTAACAAAATTGCTTAATGCTTCCTCTAAACACTCATTAAGGTCACTCCATATTTTGTCTTCGTCATCTTCGTCTATTACAATATTTAAAACTTCAGGAAGCTTTGATATCTCCGTTGCTCTTAGTCCACTTGCTATGTTATTTTCATTTGCCAATTCTTCTAATTCTTTTATATACAACCTTGCAATATCTTTGTTTATTAATATATTTTTCCCTTCTATGCCATTATTTATGTATGTTATAAATACATCAATTTTTCCTCTGGAAATCTTATTAGATATGCTTTTTCTTACTCTATCTTCCATACAAAATAAATTTCTAGGGAGTTTAATATTCATATCTAAATATTTATGATTTACAGATTTTATTTCTACAATATATTCTCTACTTTCTTTTTGTAGCTTTGCTCTTCCATATCCAGTCATGCTTTTCATATTTCATTTCCGTCCTTCCAAATATACATTTTTATTCATCTTCTTCATTATCTTTATCAATTATTTCTTTCATTCTATCCATAAAATATTTTTTCTTATTTATTTTGTATATCGTTATACTCTTAACTATATAATAAACAGTAAATACTAAAGAACTTATTGAAGTTACATATATGTATTTATTTTGGCACATTAAATTTATATATATTAAGGACATTGTTGTTATAGCTAACATCAAAAATTCTATTCCGTAAAACATGAATTTCAATTCGTTTTTTTTGTAGGTTTTTTCAAACATAATTATTGCCACAAATAGCCAAGCTATGCTAAAAGCTTTTATGTCTGTTATAAATATACTATTGTTTATATTATAAAAGCCTAAGGTCATAAAAATATAATAAATTACTATTCCCACCGCAATATAAATATTTGGAATAATAAGTTGATATATTTTTTTGATACTTTCTTTTGATATTTTACTTTTATCTCTCAGTTCTTTCCCTACAATTTCTATTTTGGCTTGTTCCTTAATAAGTTCTTTTGATTCTTTGCTCTTTACATTCTTTATATTTTTTTCTTCGTTTTTTACTTTGTTTTTATTTGTTTTCTTTGGTTCTTCTGTATTTTTTTTATTATTTGTTGTGCTTTTCTTTTTAGTCTGGCTTTTATTGGTACTTATTTTGTTATTATTTTTTGTTGTTTTATTTGACGTGCTTGTTGTTTTTTTGTCTGTTTTTTTATCTGCCATTTTATTATATATTCTCCTTTCACACGGTTACCTTTTTACATTTCCAATTCATATATTATATTACTTATTACAACTATGGAAGCTGTTTCTGTTCTAAGTATTCTTTGTCCCAGCGTTATAGTCTTAGCTCCTACTTCTTTTAATTGTAATATTTCTTTTTTATCAATTCCGCCTTCTGGTCCTATAATAATTGCAATCTTTAAATTATCTGTTCTTTTTATTTTTTGAAGTTCTGTTTTTAATGTGTTGTCTTCTTCATTTTCATATGCTACCAGTACTATATCATATTCATTTATGTTTTCGCAAATTTTTTTAATGTTTGTTGGGATTTCTATTTTTGGAATTATATCTCTGCCACTTTGCTTTGATGCCACTTCTGATATTTTTTGCCATCTTTCTATCTTCTTTTCAACTGTCTTTTGGTCAAATTTTACAATGCTTCTTTCCATCTCTACAGGTATTATTTTTTTTACTCCAAGTTCCACATTTTTTTGTATTATATATTCCATCTTATCTGCCTTAGGAAGTCCTTGATATAATGTAATATTTACCTGTGTTTCTGAGTCTGTATTTTCAATTTTTTTAATTTTGCACTTTACATATTTTTTATCTATTTCATTTATGTTGGCAATATAATTCATTTTAGTGTCCAAATTGCATATTTGTATTTCGTCCTCTTTTTTTAATCTTAATACATTTGCTATATGTTTTACATCTTCTCCTAGTATTGTAATTTCATTGTCTTTTATTTGCTCATTTTTTACAAAAAATTTTGGCATTTCAGAATTCCTTTCCATTGTCTATTGCTTAAAATTATATACCACTTCTCATAATTTGTCTATAAAAAAATTTTCAACGTATAACGGGCGATTAAAATCGCCCCTACATAATTTTGTTTCAATTGTAGGGGGTTTTTAATCGCCCGCCAAATTTATTAGCCAAATAGTCCTTTCTTTTTAACTGGTGGTTGTTCGTTCATTGTCTTTGCTAATTGCAATAATATTTCTCTTTGCTCTTTTGAAAGTCTTTTTGGTACTTGAACTTGTACTGTAAATACAAAGTCTCCATAATAATTACTATTTATATTCTTAAACCCTTTATTTCTAATGGTAAATTTTGTTCCTGGTTGTGTACCTTCTGGTATTATGTATTTTGCATTTGTACCATCTACCATTGGTATTTCTATTTCTGCGCCTAAAGTTGCTTGTGTAAATGTTATTGGTATATCACATATTACATTGTTTCCTTTTCTTGTGAATATGCTATGTTTTTTTATATGAATTGTAATATACAAATCTCCTCTTGGTCCACCTTTATGACCTGATTCTCCTTCTCCTCTTAGTACTATTGTTTGATTTTCGTCTATGCCTGCTGGAACTTTTACGGTTAATCTTACAGAATTTCTTATAGTTCCTTTTCCGTCTACAATCTGTGCATATTTCCTTTATTACTTCACCTGTTCCATGACAATTACTACATGGTCTAGTTGTTTGCATCTGTCCAAGTATTGTTGTTTGTACTTGTCGTATTTGACCAGTTCCTCCACATACAGAACATTTTTCTGGCTTAGTTCCTGGTTTAGCGCCTGTTCCTTTGCAAGTATTACAATTTTCGTTTCGCGATATATTTATTACTTTTTCTGTTCCTAAAAATGCTTCTTCAAAGGTTATGTCTAAGCTATATCTTAAATCTGCTCCTTTTTTGGGTCCAGAATTTGAGCCTTTATTGCCTCTAGAGCCAAAACCTCCGCCAAAAAAAGATGAGAAAATGTCTCCTAAATCTCCAAAGTCTCCAAATCCGTCAAACCCTGATGAACTATACGAATAATATCCATTACCTCCACCAAAGCCTCCTTGTGGCCCATTATGTCCAAACTGGTCATACATTTGCCTTTTTTGTGAATCAGATAATGTTTCATATGCTTCGTTTACTTCTTTAAATTTAGCTTCTGCTTCCTGTTTATTATCTGGATTTGCATCTGGATGATATTTTTTAGCCATCTTTCTATATGCCTTTTTTATTTCTTCATCTGTTGCATTTTTTTCTACTCCCAATACCTCATAATAATCTTTTTTATCTGACATTTAGTCCTCCTAAATAGAGTTTAGACGTTAGTTATTGGAAGTAAGACAGTCAATCTTACTTCCAACATCTTTCCTCTGATTTTAATCTTGTTTATTGTCTCCATTATTTTCGTTTTCTACTTTGTAATCTGCATCATATACATTTCCATTTTCGTCTACTTTTGGTTCTCCCTCTGGCTTAGTTCCTTCTGCTCCTTGGTTTTGTGCAGCTGCTTGAGAATATAATTTTTCTGATACTGCGTAAAATGCTGTTGTCAATTTTTCTGTTGCTGTTTTGATATTTTCTACATCTGTACCCTCTAATGCTTTTTTTACATTTTCTATTTCTGTTTCTACTTTTGCTTTTTCTTCTCCACTTATTTTGTCGCCTAATTCGTCTATTGTTTTTTGAGAATTATATACTAAGCTTTCTGCATTATTTCTAACTTCTATTTCATCTTTTCTCTTTTTGTCTTCTTCTGCATGAGCTTCTGCATCTTTAACAGCTTTTTCAATGTCTTCATCTGTTAAATTTGTACTTGCAGTAATAGCAACTTGTTGGCTATTTCCTGTTGCCATATCTTTTGCAGATACATGAACTATACCATTTGCATCTATATCAAATGTAACTTCTATTTGTGGTACACCCCTTGGTGCTGCTGGAATGCCTGTTAATTGAAATCTTCCTAAAGTTTTATTGTATGCTGCCATTTCACGTTCACCTTGTAATACGTGAATTTCTACACTTGTTTGACCATCTGCTGCTGTTGAAAATACCTGTGATTTTTTTGTTGGTATTGTTGTATTTCTTTCTATAAGTTTTGTAAATACTCCTCCTAAAGTCTCTATACCTAATGATAATGGTGTTACATCTAGTAAAACTAAATCTTTAACATCTCCTGAAAGTACTCCACCTTGGATAGCTGCGCCTATAGCAACACACTCATCTGGATTTATTCCCTTATCTGGCTCTTTTCCAGTTATTTTTTTAACTGCCTCTTGCACAGCTGGAACTCTTGTAGAACCTCCAACAAGTAATACTTTGTGTAAATCTGCTGCCGTTATTCCTGCATCTTTTAAAGCATTTTGTACTGGAACTTTTGTAGCTTCTATTAAATCACTAATTAATTCCTCAAATTTTGCTCTTGTTAATGTAATGTCTAAATGTTTTGGACCATTTGCATCTGCTGTAATAAATGGTAAGTTAATTTGTGTTTGTTGAACACCTGATAATTCTATCTTTGCTTTTTCTGCTGCTTCTTTTAGTCTTTGCATAGCCATTTTATCTGTTTTTAAATCTATTCCATTTGATTTTTTAAATTCATCTACTAAATAGTTCATTATCCTTTCATCAAAGTCATCTCCACCTAATCTTGTATTACCATTTGTAGCTAAAACTTCAAATACTCCATCTCCTATATCTAGTATAGAAACATCAAATGTACCTCCACCTAAGTCATATATCATTATTTTTTGATCTTGGTCTTCTTTATCCATTCCAAATGCTAAAGCTGCTGCTGTTGGTTCATTTATTATTCTTAATACTTCTAGTCCTGCTATTTTTCCTGCATCTTTTGTTGCTTGTCTTTGACTGTCACTAAAATATGCTGGTACTGTAATAACAGCTTGTGTAACTTTTTGTCCTAAATAATTTTCTGCATCTGTTTTTAATTTTTGAAGTATCATTGCTGATATTTCTTGTGGAGAAAATTCATCTCCTTCTATGTTTACTTTTTTGTTTGTTCCCATTTCTCTTTTTATTGAAATTACTGTATTGTCTGGATTTGTTACCGCTTGACGTTTTGCTATCTGTCCAACTAGTCTTTCTCCATTTTTTGAAAATGCAACTACTGATGGAGTTGTTCTATTTCCTTCTGCATTTGGTATTACAACTGGTTCTCCACCTTCCATAACTGCAACACATGAATTTGTTGTTCCTAAATCAATTCCTATAATTTTTCCCATAATAAATTCTTCCTTTCATATTTTTATTTATATTTAAAATTAATAACTTATTTTAATATTAGTAATCATTTACTAATTTAATTTGCTACTACTACCATTGAGTGACGTATTACTTTGTTGCCTAGTATGTATCCTTTTCTATATTCTTCTTTTATTTCTTTTTCTCCCAAATTTTCATCTACTATAGATGCAACTGCTTCATGCAATTCTGGGTCAAAAGTTTTTCCAATTGTTTCTATTTCTTTTACTCCGTTTGATGTTAGTACATCTTTAAGTTGTTTTAGCACAAGTTCTATTCCCTGTTTATAGCTTTCATCTTCTGTTTTTGCAACAACTGCTTTTTCTAAATTGTCAACAACAGGTAGTATTGTTAAAATGACATCTCCTTTTAAAGAATTATATAGAGTTTCTCTTTCTTTTGTACTCCTTTTTTTATAATTTTCAAACTCTGCTGCTACTCTTTTAAGTCTGTCTTCCTGCTCTTCTAATTGTATTTTTTGAGTTTCTATTGTCTTTTTTAGTTCAATAACCTCATCTTCCTTGTTTTCTTCTATCTTCTGTTCTTCTTTGTTTTCTGCCATCTATCTTAACTCCTTTCCTTTATTCTCCATTTAATTTTTTACTAATATATTTCATTACAGAAATAACCTTCGAGTAGTTCATTCGTTTTGGACCTATAATTCCTATTGTTCCTAAATCTCTGTCTTTATATCTATGTTTAAAAGTTATTATGCTAAAATCTTTTAATTGTTCATTATCATTTTCGTCTCCTATATACACATTTATATCTTTGGCAAATCCTGTATTTAAAAGATCTACAACAATATCTTTTGTATCTATTAAATTTATAAAGTTTTTTGCAACTTTTAAACTCTTAAATTCTGGCAATTCAAATGCTTTATTAGCTCCTTCTAAATATATCTTGTTTTCCTCACTGATTACCTTGTTTAGTTGTTCCATAACTGGTTTTATTACTTTTAAGCTATAATTCATTTGAGAAAATATATATTCTTCTAATGGTCTATCTATTTCTTCTAATGGTTTACCTTTTAATTTATTGTTAAATATAAATGTTAAAGTTTCTACTTGCTCTTCTGAAATATCTTCGTCAAATTTAATTATAGTTTCTTTAATAATTCCTGTGTCTGTAAGAATTATAGCCATCAACATTCTTTTGCCCAAGAGTACAAATTTAACTTCTTCTATATTTTGCAAATTGTTTTTTGGTCCTATTGCAACTGTAGTATAATGTGTAATTTCAGAAAGTGTGTTGGTTGCAATTTTAGTCAATTCTTCCATTTCATTTACTCTTGTTTCAAGTTTAGATTTTATATATTTTATTTCTTCCAAACTTATATTATCTTCTTTTAGTAGTTCGTCTACATATAGTCTATAACCAAGCGCTGATGGAACTCTGCCACTGGAAGTATGTGGTTTATCTAGGTATCCCTCTTTTTCCAAATCTGCCATTTCGTTTCTTATTGTCGCACTACTATAATTCAAACTATATTTTCCCGCTATCGAGCCAGAACTTACTGGTTCTGCGGATTGTATGTATTCATCTATTACTGCCTGTAATATTTTTTTCTTTCTTTCATCTAACATACTTATTACCACCTGTTTTTAGCACTCTCTCCTTTTGATTGCTAAACTTTATATATATTATATCCAAAATTAGCAATTGTCAATACTAATTGCTAATTTTTTTGTGAATTTTTGGACACATAAATCCTATTATTTTTCTAATTGTCTTATACAAAAAAGACCATCACTTTTTCCATTTGTTGATAGTCTTCTTTTACTTATATAAAATTCTAAATTATATATCCATTTGACTTCCTAAAAATGTAGCTGCAGATTGTGCAACTTTCTGCTCAACTTCTGTCATTTTTGTATTATTATCTTTTGATAATAGTATAACACTTCCTATTGCATCTCCATCTGAAATTATTGGATATACTATTTGTGAATTATATTTTCTTTCCCATTTATCATTTTTTGTAATTGGAATTGATATGTTATTATTATCTCTACTTGCATAGTTTTCTTTTTCATCCATTATTTTTTCTAATTCTTCGCTTATACCCTGTTCATAAAATTCTTTTTTTGACGTCCCAGAAACAGCTATTACTGTATCCTTATCTGTTATACATGCAATATGTCCAGTAGTTTTTGCCAAAGTTTCTGCATATCCTGCTGCAAATTCAGATAGTTCGCCTATTGGAGAATATTTTTTTAATATTACTTCTCCTTCTTTATCTGTAAAAATCTCTAATGGGTCTCCCTCTTTTATTCTTAGAGTTTTTCTTATCTCTTTTGGAATAACAACTCTTCCTAGGTCATCTATTCTTCTAACTACTCCTGTTGCTTTCAAAATCTTCCCTCCTTTTTTGTTTTATAGTTTTATTATTGTTTTTTATGTCAATTTTTATTCATAATTTTGCATAAAGAGGAAAACGTTTTAATCTTTTGCGGGTATATTTTTTTAAACTATTTCGTTTTTATTCTATCAATTGCCTTCTTTACATCTAGCCTTGTATGGATAACTGCTAATATAACAACTCTATCATTATTTAAATAGTATATTATTCTGTGCTTCTTATATAACAGTTGTCTTAATTCATATTTATAGACCTTAGATGCAAATGTTTTGCCTATGTTAGGCATTTCATTTAATATTTCTACATAATCTATCAGTTTTTCTATATATTTTTTGGCAGTTTGCTCTGTTCCACTTTTTGCATCGTCTATAAATTGAGTTATATGGTTAATTGCTGTTTCTGCCCAAATTACCATTTTTTTATAATCTCCTTTACTTCATCGCTTGTTTTAACATTATTTTCTTCCATATCTCTAATACCTTTTGATACCTCATATTGAAGATATAATGCGTATAATATTTCTTCATAGCTTGTCGCATCGTCAATTTGAGCAACAGTATTTAGAATTATTTGTTTATCACTCATTCAAATCATCTCCTATCTTTTTATTTATTTTATCATAATTCAAAACACAAAACAATAGTTTTAAGGCATATGGTATCAGCGCAGTATTTCACATAATGTTTTCAAAAAAAGAAAACGTTTTAATCTTTTGCAAGTGTGATTACACCAATTTCTTGAGTTTGATTTTGTTTTAGTTTTCTAGCAATTTCATTAACCGTACTTCCTGTTGTATATATGTCGTCTAATAAAAGAACCTTTTTATTTTTTACTTCTATTGGTTTATTTATTTCATATATATCTTCTACATTTTTTATTCTTTCTAGTTTATTTAACTCGCTTTGTGGTTTATTATCTTTCTTTTTTATAATTATATCTGTCCATATGTCTTGGTTTAATTTTTGTGCTAATTCATTAGCCACTAATTCGCTCTGATTATATCCTCTCTTCTTTTTTCTTTTTTTACTTATTGGCACAGGAATTATTACATCGTATTTTTTTATAAAATTGCATGTTTTTTTATCACTTAAAATAATTTTTGCAAACATTTTATATAGGTATCCTTTATCTTCAAACTTATACTCTATTATTTTATTTCTTATTATTCCTTCATATCTAAAAATATATAAGTGTTTAGAAAAGTTTCTGTTATTATACTCATTAATAACGCACTTTTTAATTTTTTTAATATTCTCGTAGCAATTATTACATATGTAATTCTCATTTATTTCCCCGCACATTCCACATATTGGTGGAAAAAAATAATCGAGGGCACTATTAATAAAGTTCATTGTAAACCTCCTTTAATTGCCCCCGATTTATAATATTTTATTAATTACCTTTTTATATAAAAAATAATTATATTTAATTGGTTTTTAATTTATACTGCAATCCCGTATTTCTTTTTTTGCTATCTGTATTTTTTATCATAAATTCTATAATATTCTTATTTCCTATTATTATTAAAAGTTTTTTTGCTCTTGTCATTCCTGTGTATAATAGATTTCTTGTTAAAAGCATTGGAGAAGACTGAGATATTGGCATTAATACCACATCAAACTCACTTCCGTTGTGCCTTATGTACTGTTATAGCGTATGCATGTTCTATTTGGTCCAAGTCTGTATATTGGTACCATGCTACCTTTTCATCGTCGAATTTTATTTTTATTTGTTTCTCTGATTCGTTTATTTTTATAATTGTGCCAAATTCTCCATTAAACACTCCGCTTCCATATTCTACTTCATCATTATTTTTTTCCCAATAGATATCATAGTTATTTTTTATTTGCATTATTCTATCATTTTCTCTAAAAATTATGTCTCCATATTTTTTCTCTTTTTTCTCTTCTTGGTATGGATTTATTTTTTCTTGTAGCAATTTGTTTAATTCTTTTGTTCCAAGTTCTCCTTTTTTTGTAGGTGTTATAACTTGTATACTTTTTAAAAAGTCATAATTACCATATTTTTTTAATCTACCTGTACTTAAAGATATAACATTGTCCAGTATTTTTGTTTTACTATTTTCACTTATATAGAAGAAGTCTTCCAAAATATCTTTTTCATATTCTGTACCTATAAAGCTTTTTCCCTCATTTACTTTATGTGAGTTTAATATTATTTTGCTTTTTGCTGCCTGTCTAAAAATTTTATTTAGTACTATTGTAACTATTGCTTCCGAATTAATTATATCTTTTAATACGTTTCCTGGTCCTACTGATGGCAACTGATCCACATCTCCTACTAGTACTAATTTACTGCCTTGATAAATGCCCTTTACCAGATAATTCATTAAAAACAAGTCTACCATTGAAACTTCATCTACTATTATAATATCTGCATCTATTGGGGTTATTGCTAAGTCAGTATTTATATCCTGACTATCATCTGATACTATTTTTCCTAATTCTAGCAGTCTATGTAATGTTTTGGCATCTTCTCCCGTGGTTTCCGACATTCTTTTAGCTGCTCTACCTGTAGGAGCGCAAAGCACCACCTTTTTTCCTTCTTGCTTATACAATTCTAATATTGTTTTAATTATAGTAGTTTTACCAGTACCTGGTCCACCTGTAATGACACAAACATTATTATCATTAATTGCTCTAACTGCCTCTAATTGTTTTTCAGAAAGTTCTATATCTGAATGCTTTTCTAATGTTTTTATTTTTCTGTCAAATCCATTTATTTTTTTTATATTTCTGCCTTCTTTTAAGTTTATTAATTTATTAGCAATATTTTTTTCTGCTTTATAAAATTCTTCTAAGTAAACCCATTCTTCCAGCTTTTCACCATTTTCTCTTTCTTCTATTATAATTTCATTTTTAGCTTTTAAATTTATTATGTTTTCCTCAACGTACTCTCCGTTTACACCTAATAAAGTACTAACAAACTGTACCAAATTTTCATATGCCACTGTACTATGTCCGTTATATGTTGAAAGTCTTAAGGCATGCTTTATACCACTTTTAATTCTTTTGTCATTATTATATTCTATACCTATTCCTAGAGCCATTTTATCAATTTGTGTAAAATCAACTTTGTTTACCAAGTCAACCAATATATATGGATTGGCTTCAATTTCTTCTATTGCATTTGTTCCCAATGTTTTATAAATTTTTTCTGCGCTTTGTGGCCCTACTCCAAATTTATCTAAAAATCCAACTAATTGCCATATTTCCCAATTTGCTATAAATTCTTCTGCTATACTAATTGCTTTTTCTTCTGTAATTCCTTTAATGTTTGATAGCATTTTAGGCTCAAATTTAAATATATTTATTGTTTCTTCTCCAAATGTTCCTACTATTTTTTTTGCTGTCGCTGGTCCAATTCCTTTTATAGTTCCATTGGCTAAATATCTTTCTAGTGCATCTAAAGTCTGTGGCATTATTTTTTCAAATGTTTCTATTTTAAACTGCCTTCCATATTCTTGGTGTTCTATAAACACACCATTAACTTTTAACGTATCTCCTGAATTTATAAAAGGCAAATACCCTACCACTGTTGTCTCTTCTTCTGATGTTTTAAAAGTAGCTATTGTATAACTATTAATTTCATTTTTATATATTATGTCTTGTACTTCTCCTTTTATTTCCACCTAAATACCTCTTCCTTATAGCTTATTGTTATATTGTAGAACAAGATTTTTTATTGTCAAATACTATATTTCTATTCTCTTATTAAATTTTTCTTCAATTATATTTCTTATTTTTTTGTTTTTATCACTTGTTAGGTTTGGATCCTCTTGTTGTATTTTTATGGCAATGCTTTGAACTCTTTTTAATATTTCCATATCTTCAAATAAATTTGCTATTTTGAATTCTGGTATTCCGTGTTGCTTAGTACCAAAAAACTCGCCAGTTCCTCTTAGTTCTAAGTCTTTTTCTGCTATTACGAACCCGTCATTTGTTTTTTGCATAATTTCCATTCTTTGCTTTGCAACTTGAGTAGTTGCATTATATTTTAAAATACAATATGACTGTTTGTCTCCTCTTCCAACACGTCCTCTTAATTGATGAAGTGCAGCCAATCCAAATCTTTCTGCACTTTCTATTATCATAAGTGTTGCATTTGGCACATTTACACCTACTTCTATTACAGTTGTAGAAATTAATACATTTATTTTTCCCTCTTTAAATTCTTGCATTATCCTTTCTTTTTCTTTTGGTTTCATTTTTCCGTGTATATATTCTACTCTGTAATCGGTTAAAGTTTTTTTATATTTTTCTGTAGTTTCTATAACAGACTTTGCATTTATTTCTTCATTTTCTTCTACTAATGGACATACAACATATGCTTGTCTACCATCTTGCAAGTTTTTTAGTATAAATGCATTTATTCTTTCTTCCATACTCTTATTTACTGCATATGTTTCTATCTTCTTTCTATTTGGTGGTAACTCATCTATTATTGATATGTCTAAATCCCCATATAATATAAGTGCTAAAGTCCTAGGTATTGGTGTAGCGGTCATTACTAAGACATCTGGGTTGTTTCCTTTTGCCACAATTGTTCCTCTTTGTCTTACGCCAAACCTATGTTGCTCATCTGTGACTACTAAACCTAATTTGTTAAATTCTACATCTTCAACTAGAAGTGAATGGGTTCCTATTAAAATATCTATTTCGCCACTTTTTATCTTGTCTAATATTTCTTTTCTTTTCTTCTTACTAGTTCCACCTAATAATATTTCACATTTTATGTTATACTGGTTCAATATTTTGTTAAATTCTTCTAAATGCTGTGAAGCAAGTATTGCTGTTGGTGCCATTATCGCTACTTGATATCCACTTTTTACAGCTTTATATGCCGCAATAATTGATACTATAGTTTTACCAGAACCCACATCGCCTTGCAGTAGTCTATTCATTGGTTTACTTTTTTCCATATCTCCATCTATTTCTTCTAGCACTCGCAACTGTGCTTTTGTTAATTTAAATGGCAGTTCATTTATTACATTTGACATTTTTACTGTTTCAGGAAAGCTTATTCCTTCATCTTGTGTATTTTCTTTCTTTAAATTCAATAAAGCTATTTGCATTCCCAAGAGTTCTTCAAAAACAAGTCTTGTGCGTGCTTTTTGATATTCTTCAAAATCTTTTGGAAAATGTATTTGTTTAATTGCATTATTTAAATCTAGTAAGTTATATTCTTTTAGTAAATATTCTGGTAAAGTTTCCTCCAAATTTTCATTAATCAACGAAAGTCCATTTTCTATTGCTCTTCTTATACTCCCTTGTGTCAAACTGTATGTAGAAGGATAAATAGGTATTATCTTTCCCGTGTTTTTATTTGTTTCATTATTGTCAAATACAGGATTTAATATTTCTATTTTTCCATATTTTACAGATGCTTTTCCAAAAAAACTATATTTGCATCCTATCTCAAATTTACCCTTTAAATATTTTTGGTTAAACCAAGAAATAACACAACTTCCTGTTTCATCTCTGACAATTAGTTTTTCTATAACCATATTTTTTCTTATTCTTACTTCTGATATCTTAGAAATTGCAATTGCCTCAATTAAAGCTTCTTCTCCATCAACAAGCTGTGATATCTTTTTGGGCTTACTTCTGTCTTCATAATCTCTTGGAAAATATGTAATTAAATCTTCTAATGTGTATATATTCAACTTTTGTAGCAGTGCCGCTCTTTGCGGTCCTACACCTTTTATATATTGAACACTTTGCTTCAAATCTATCATTTTATTCTCCATTTTACAAATCTTTGTTCTACCCAATTATATCAAATAGTTTTCCTAAACACAAGAATTATAGTGTATTTTTTATATTAAAAAATAATTCTTCGTCAAATAGTTATTATATGGTGAATATATTTTAGCCTTTGTTGAATATGTAATTAAGGGATGTCCCAAATTGTGCATTTTGGACATTTAGGGACTGTCCCCAATTGGTCATTTTCTTATTTCTGCTCCGTTTTTTGTTAGGTTTGCTATTATTTTTTCTAATATGTTGTTTATTTCTTCATCTGTTAATGTTCTATCATTTGCTCCAAATTCTAATGAATATGCTATACTTTTTTTGTTTTCTTCTATACCTTTACCGGTGTATACGTCAAATACCTCTGTATTTAATAGTAATGAACCTGCTGATTTTTTTATTAGTGTTGCTATTTCTTGTGCTTCTACTTCCTTGTTTGTTATAATTGCTAAATCTTTTTTTATGCTTGGGTATTTTGAAATTTCCTTATATTTCATTTTGCCCACTTTTTTTGCCAACAGTTTTTCTAGATTTATTTCAAATACGTATACATTTTCTTTTACTTTTTGAGGATGTATTTTTCCAATTATACCAACAATATCATTATTTACAGAAATTAATGCTGATTGTCCTGGGTGTAACTCTTTTGGCAAGTTTTCTTTTATTACAAAACTATACCTGTTTCCATAACCTAAATAGTCTAATAATTCTTCCACTATTCCTTTTATAATATAAAAGTCTACTTGTTTTTTTTCTATTCCTAAATAATAATTACCTGTCATTAATCCTGCTATTTTGTTTTCTTCTCCATATTCCTCGTCTTTTTTATAAAATGTTTTTCCTATTTCAAAGATACATACGTCTTTGTTATAATGTGATTTGTTATATTCATATATTTTTAGTAAAGAAGGTATTATGCTATGTCTTAATGCATTTCTTTCTTCTGTCATTGGTGCTAATAATTTTACAACTTCTGGGTTATCTGTGGTAAAATCATTTGCTTCTTTTTCATTTACTAATACATATGAAAGTGTTTCGTTTAACCCTAAGTCTATTAATTTATTTCTAATTTGTCTTTTTGTTTTATCATAACTTCCAAGTTTTGTTGGAGTCATTGGAAGTTTTCCCTTTATGTTATTTACCCCATATATACGGCCAACTTCCTCTATTAGGTCTTCTTTAATATTAACATCTATTCTTCTTCTAGGTACTTCTACTATTATTTTTTCTTCTTTTTCTTCATAGCCAAATCCTAGTCTTTCAAATATATCCAATACATCTTTTTTTGATATATCTGAACCTAGTAATGAGTTTATATTATTATAGGTAATTTCTATTTTTTTATTAGACAAGTCCGTGGTATCATATTTCTCTAATCCTCCAACTATTTCTGCTCCTGCATATTTTTGCAATAAATTGCAAGATCTTTCTATTGCCATATATGTCCTATTTGGATCTAATCCTTTTTCAAATCTATTACTTGCTTCACTTCTTAGTATTTCCTTTGATGTCATTCTTATTTTTACTGGGTTAAAAATAGCAGATTCTATTATAATATTTTTTGTATTTGTTGTTACTTCTGTTTCTAAGCCTCCCATTACACCAGCTAATCCTATTGCTTTTTCTCCATCAGATATAACAATGTTTTCTTCTGATAAGATTCTCTCTATTCCATCTAGTGTAGTTAGCTTTTCTCCATTTTTCGCCATTCTTACTTCAAGTCTTCCTTTTAATGTATCTGCGTCATAAAAATGTAATGGTTGACCTGTTTCCAACATTACATAATTGCTTATGTCTACAACATTATTAATTGGTCTTATTCCAGAAGCTATCAATCTATTTTTTATAAATTCTGGGCTTTCTTTTATTGTTACATTTTCAACTTTTTTTACTAGTAACATCGAACAATTTTCTGTTTCTACTTTTATATTAAATTCATCAGTTATATTTCTGTTATTTTCATCATATTGTAAATCTATATTTTTTACCTTTTTATTATATATTGCTGCAACTTCATGTGCCATACCAAGTACACTTAATAAGTCGCCTCTATTTGCTGTTAACTCAAAGTCTATAATTTCGTCATCCATTTTTAAATATTTTATTGGGTCTTCTCCAACAGGTGCTTCTTGCGGTAATTCATGTATACCTTCTTTATCCTCTGGACTCAAAAATTTACTTTCCAAGCCCAATTCTGCCATAGAACATAGCATTCCATTAGATTCTTCTCCACGTATTTTTCCTGCTTTTATAGTAATTCCTCCTGGCAGATTTGCTCCTGGTAATGCAACTATTACTTTTAATCCTTTTCTTACATTTGGAGCTCCACATACTATTGGTAATACTTGCTCTCCTACATTTACTTTACATATATGTAAATGGTCAGAATCTGGATGTGGCTCACATTCTAGCACTTCCCCTATTACTAAATTTGTAGCATTTATTAATCTCTCTGCAGAATCATATTCGTTGCCTATATTTGTCATGTCTTCTGCCAATTTTTTCGTGTCTACATCTATATCAACATAATCTTTCAAAAAATTAATGCTTAATTTCATTTCCTTCATCCTTTCTGTCGAATTGACTTAAAAATTTTACGTCATTTGTATATAACAAACGAATATCTGTAATTCCATATTTAAACATGGCTAGCCTATCTAATCCTGTTCCAAATGCAAAACCTGTATATATTTCTGGGTTATATCCGTTCATTTTTAATACATTTGGATGGACCATACCAGAACCTAATATTTCTATCCATCCTGTTTGTTTGCAAAGATTGCATCCTTTACCTCCACACTTAAAACAACTAACATCTATTTCATAAGATGGTTCTGTAAATGGAAAATAACTTGGTCTAAATCTCAATTCTGAATTTTCTCCTAACATTTTTTTAACAAATATTTCCAATGTTCCTTTTAAGTCTGCCAAAGATATATTTTTGTCAATTACTAGTCCCTCTACTTGACCAAATTGATGTGAATGTGTTGCATCATCATCTCTTCTATATGTTTTTCCTGGGCATATCATACGTATTGGTGTTTTTTCTGTGTTTGCCATCATTGTCCTTGCTTGAACAGAAGATGTTTGAGTTCTTAATAAATATTCAGATGTTACATAAAAGCTATCTTGCATATCTCTTGCAGGATGACCTTTTGGTAGGTTCAATCTTTCAAAGCAATATTCGTCTGTCTCTAATTCTGGTCCATCAACCACATCATATCCCATAGAAACAAATATATCTTCTACTTCTTCTATGATTCTATTAACAGGATGTTTGCTACCCCTTCTTATTTTTGTACTTGGCAATGTAATATCAATTTTTTCTGTTTTTAACTTTTCTTCCATTTCCTTATTTTTTAGTTCTTCTTCTTTTTGTTTTAAAATAAGTTCTATTTTTTCTCTTACTTCATTTACTAAGCTTCCTATTATTGGTCTTTCTTCTGGCGAAAGTCCTCCCATGCCTCTTAAAATGGCTGTAAGTTCGCCCTTCTTTCCCAAATATTTTACTTTTGTTTCTTCTAATGCTTTAACATCTTGAGAAAGACTAATTTCTTCTATTGCGTTATTTTGAATTTGTTTAATTTGCTCTTCCATAATATTTTCCTTTCCTTTAATAATAATTGTTAGTATTCCACATATTTTATACTATTCAAAAAACCAGTTCTATCCCTGTTAGGACGAACTGGCTCGTGGTACCACCTAATTTTGTTAATAATTAACCTCTAAGCTATAACGTAGCAATCGTTTGCTCCTACTTATTTTCAAAGCAAAACCAAAAAAGTGAATTTTCTGTAAAAAAATATATAATGGTTTTCAGCTTCCCCATTTTCTCTAAAATATACTTTACTTTTTACATACTTTGCTTTTTTAATGGCATCTATCTAAATACTCTTATATATTACCACATCTGCAAACCTAATTCAATAGTTTAGGTAAATAAATTACTCATAATACAACCTCTATGCGAATACAATTTAACAAATGTAATTCGTATAGGGGGTTTTTCATTTGGGTAAATTTTACATAGAAGAACGTGCTGTAGATTTAGCACATTATATTATAGATACTGGAGATACTGTAAGAGGTGCTGCTAAAAAGTTTGGTATTTCTAAGAGTACAGTACACAAAGATGTAAGCGAAAGATTAAAAAAAATAAACCCTGCTTTATTTTTAGAAGTTAGAACAATTTTGGATGAAAACAAAGCTGAAAGGCACATACGTGGCGGCATGGCAACCAAATTAAAATATAGTCATAAGTCTAATATATGACAAAAGAAACTGCCTAAACAGTTTCTTTTATTTTTTACTAGTTGTTTCTAAAGTTATTTCTGCTTTGTTTTCTTGCTTTTCTGCATTCTGGGCATCTTTGTGGTTCATTTGTAAAACCTTTTTCAGCATAAAATGCTTGTTCACCTTCAGTGAAAACAAACTCTGCTCCACAGTCTTTGCATACTAATGTTTTATCTGCCATAATGTGTTACCTCCTTCTTATTTTTTGACATTTAATATTTTTGACACATTGACACTTTTTTGTTAAAAAAGAAGGAAATAGTCCACAAAATAATTAAATTCAATTTAAGCTTTTTTTAAAGCCACAATTAGTATAACATAAACCTATTAATAAAACAACTAAAATTTTTATTTTTTTACGATCCGGTTGATTTATACTTCCTTATTCCTATATTCCATATTATATAACATGGAATAATAAATAGAGTTGAAATTATTGGAAAAAATATATACATTTTATTGTTTGTTCTTCCTATTATGTACAAAAATGGGTAATAATCAACCAATGCTAAGGGCAATATATATGTAAAAAAATCTTTAACCCATTTATGATATATATCCAAGGGATATTGTGTTAAATCTCTTGCACCATCTGTAAATATGTTTGTTATTTCCAACCCCTGCGTAGTAAAAAACGTTATCCCTGCTTTAAGTACAAATAGTGCTGAATATATTATAGTTGTACCCACTGCCATTAATATTAAAGTAACTATTTTATCAGTTGTCCATAAAGAAGGATTTTTGCTTATTACCCAAATTGCAATTGCTATTGATATTATACATCTTCCAAATTTTGAAAACTCCATTTTTATTCCTAATATCTGTAAAATAAGATTCCTAGGCCTTACCAAAGCTCTATCAAATTCTCCATTTGAAATCATTTTGTCAAACTGGTCAAATGCTCTGAAAAAACATTCTGCAATTGAAAATCCTAAAAAAGAAATAGCAAAACAAATTAAAACTTCATCAAATGTATATCCATTAACATTACCAAATTTATTGAATAAAAACATTATTGCTAAAAGAGAAAATATTGATGTGGCTGTTTGTCCAAAGCAAGATATTATAAATGTTTTCCTATATTCAAGTATTGATTTTAATTGCATAGAAAAATATTTTAAATATAATTTCAATTTACATCCCCTCCTAACCACCTTGTACTACTATTTTTGAAAGTTGTCTATTCATTAGTTTTTTTCCTAGTATAGTTAAAACTATTAACCACAATATTTGTAGCACTATTATTTTAAATATTTCTTGCCCATCTGCTATATATCCATTATATATGTTAAATGACACATTTTCCATATAATAAAATGGCGTTAATTTCAATATTTTTACCATATAGTCCGGCATAAAAGCTATTGGTATTGCAGCTCCTGTGCAAAATTCCATTATAAGCCTGAATGTAAGTTTTATTCCTTGTGAAGTATTTGCCTTCATTACTGCTATATACATTATCATTACATATGCTAATATTAACTCCAATGATAATATTAATGTTATTAAAAATAAAATAAATGCTCCAAAATTAACTGGTGCAGTTAATCTGTATTGATTAAAAAAAGGCATTGCACAAATCACAAATATTGGTAATGCTCTTAATGAAACTGCTGCTATCTTTTTTCCCAATGTTTTCGCGTGCCATATATAGTATAAGCTTACAGGCTTTACCAACTCTATTGATATTCCACCTGTTCGACACATTTCTATAACATCTTTGTCAACAGAACTAAAGCTAAATATTAAAAGGAAAGCCTGATGTAGCCATATATATGTACACATTTGTGGAATAGTATATGTATTAGCACTTCCATTATTTAAAAAAGAAGTATATAACATTATAAGCATTCCACCCCAAGCAAATTGTGTTAGTATCCCTGAAAATGCTGCTAGTTTGTATTGTATTTCATTTAAAAACTTAATTCTAAAATATGCTAAATAAATTTTTATCTTCTGAATAACATTTATATAATTTCTTAAAAATTTTATTTTCCTTGAACTCATCATAAAAAATATCTCCTTTCTCTTATTTCATTAAATTTGATATTCTTTATATAAGTTTGCAACAACGTCGTCTATATCTGTATTTTTAATTTCCATGTCTAGCACTTCTAAGGAGCTAGATATAAAGGAAATTGCATCTGTTAGTTTTATTTTATTTTCATCTACCATTATTTTTAATTCATTTGCACTTTTTTCTACAATTTGCATCCCCAGTGGCATTTCTAAAGCTTTTCCTTTATACTTTATATTTATAATCTTATGACTATATTTTTTTATTAAATTATTAAAACTTCCATCTAGTAGAAGTTTGCCTTTTCCTATTAATATAACTCTTTTAGTTAATGCTTCTATGTCTCCTGTATCATGAGTTGTAAGAATTATTGTTGTATTTTTTTCTTTGTTAATCTTTTTCACAAAATCTCTTACAGCAATCTTAGAAATACTGTCTAACCCAATTGTAGGTTCATCCAAAAAAACTATTTTAGGCTCATGTAAAAAAGCTGCAGCGATTTCGCATCTCATTCTTTGACCTAAACTCAATTGCCTTGTAGGTGTTTTAATTATTTCTTTAATATTGAGCATTTCCACAAGCATATTTTTTTGTCTTTTGTAAGTTTCATCTGAAATTCCATAAATCTCTTTTATTAATTCAAAAGAATCTTCTACAGGAACATCCCACCACAATGCTGATCTGTTTCCAAAAACTACCCCTATGTCTTTTACATATTTTTTTCTGTCTTTATATGGAATTAATCCATTTATTTTGCATATTCCAGAATCTGGTGTTAATATTCCACACATAATCTTAATTGTAGTGGACTTTCCTGCCCCGTTAGGACCTATATATCCGAACCATTTCTCCTTCGTGTATTTTAAAAGATATATTGTCTAATGCATTTATCTTTGTGTATTCTCTTTTAAAATAACTCTTAAATGCATTTTTTAGTCCTGCATTTCTTTTTGCCACCTTGTACGTTTTAGTAATGTTTTCTAATTCAATCACTTTTAATACCTCTCTTTCTTAAAATAATTAGATATTTTTAGTATGAATATTTATTACTTTTTTTGGCAGTATCCTCCTTTCTATAGTTTTGCCACGGAAAAAATACCAAATATAAAGATGTACAATTTTATCTTTACATTTGGTATTATATGATTTTCTTAATATCTCCTGCATCACTTTTAAGTCATTTAATGTTTTATAGTATTTCTGACAAAAATCATATAATCCTATAAAATAGAGTTGACTTCTGGTTCGGAATGTTACAGGTTCTCTCTATAATAATCGACAAGCAACATTTTAACATCAGGTATTGTTTTTGTCAAGCACTGTTCAAGAAATTTTTAATAATCTTATTCTTCTGCTATTACTTTTGCAATTTTATATATCAACTTTTGCTTTTGAGGTGATACATTTTCCAAAATAGAGTTAAATTCTAAAGATAAGTATTCTTGAGATGTATTAGATGCTCCATTTAATATATACCCTTCTGAAACTCCTAGTATATCACATAATTGGCTTAATCTTTTTAAATTAATATGAGACTTCCCTCTTTCTATCTTACTTAAAAATGCTACTGAAACATCTAACTTTTCAGCTAAATTTTCTTGAGTATATTTTTTATTTACCCTTGCCTCTTTTAATCTTTCTCCTATAATATTGTAATCTAATGCCATTCTGATCCCTCCTTTGTAAAATATAGCACTTATAAGTATAATTTGACAGATACAATAATATTAATGTTGACGCAGTAGTTAATAGTGCAGTATCAGTAACATTTTGGTGACTATGTTAATACTCATTATTCCAATTATATGTTTTTTTATTCATTTTTTGTTATTTTCATTAATCCAATTATATCTATTTCTAATTTTTGTGTCAATACACATTCCTTCTTCAAAAATAATTAGGCAATTTGCTCAATTAGGGACAGTCCCCAATTAAGCAAATGGAACATTTGGAGACTGTCCCTAATTGGGATAATTTTTTTCATTTTTCTTCATTTTTCTATTGAATTTATTTTTTTTTTGATATAGTATATAGTAAATTAATGTGTTATTCGGAGGAAGAAATGCCAAGAGTTGCAAAAGATAAAGTTGAAAAAGATATAATTGAAAATGTAAAAACAGTAGGAGAAGCGCCTAAATCTAGTAATAGAACTAAAAAAAGTGCTTCTGTTAAAGCTGTGGAAAAAGATAATAATCCTAAAAAAACTAAAAATAAATCTACGTCAGATGTTGCTAAAAAAGGTTCTTCCTCAAAGGAAACTAAAACTACTAAAAAAGCTACTGATAAAAAAAATTCTGCCAGAAGGTCTTCTACCACTTCTAAAACCACTAGAAAGAAAAAAGATACTACTAAACCTGATATAATAGAATATTATGATTTACCTTTTAGATATAATCAAACTACTGTAAAGATTCTTGCCCAAACACCAACAAATCTTTTTATATATTGGGATATTTCTGATGCAGATAAAAACAAGCTTATTGATACTTATGGAAATTATTTTTTCGAGAACACTAAACCTGTTTTAATTATTACAAATGAAACTATGAATTATACTTTTGAAATTGATATAAATGATTTTGCAAATAGTTGGTATTTGCATGTAAAAAATAGTAATTGTAAATATAAGGTTGAACTTGGGAGACGACCTATAACCCACGAAATTGTAATTCCTAATAATTATGTATATATTAGTTCTTCTAACGCTATGGATGCTCCAAATGACCATATATTATTTGATAAATTACAGCAAAATGTATTTTTTAAGAATGTTAAAACCAATGTTGTTACTGAGAAAAACATTTTGACTATATCTCACTTAATAAATATGGGAAAATTATATAATATATATGAGTTATATAAGAAAATGTATAAAGATGAATTTAATTGTGATGATTTTGGTACAAACCTATCTTCTTCACAAAGTTCAAGTAGTTTTATTTAATATACAAGGAGATTTACTATGATACAAAATAAAGGATATGTAAGTTTTGTATTACATGCACACTTGCCATTTATACATCATCCAGAAAGCGAAGATTATTTAGAAGAACAGTGGTTATATGAAGCAATATCTGAAACGTATATTCCACTTCTTACTAATTTTAAAAAATTGGAGGAGGAAAAGGTTGACTTTAGAGTTACTATGTCGCTTACTCCCCCTCTTCTTAATATGTTTGACAATAAGTTATTGCAAAAAAGATATATAAAATATTTAAAAAAACATATTGAATTAGCTGAAAAAGAAATTGTAAGGACTAAATTTGACCATAGACTAAATAGCTTAGCTCAATATTATTATGATAGATATTCTAGTGATTTGCATATTTACCAAGATATATACAAGTGTAATTTGATTGATGCTTTTAAGCATTTTCAGGATATAGGTGTACTAGAAATTATCACATGTGGTGCTACACATGGTTATTTTCCTATATTATATTTGCAAGAGCAAACTGTTAAGGCTCAAATAGCTGTGGGTGTACAAACATACGAAAAATACTTTGGCAAAAAGCCAAATGGAATTTGGTTACCTGAATGTGGATATATTCCTGAAGCAGATAAATACTTAAAGGAATTTGGAATTAAATATATAATTACAGAAACTCATGGTATTTTATATGCTAACCCAACTCCTTTATATGGTACATTTGCACCTATTGTTTCTCCTGATGGAATTATTGCTTTTGGTAGAGATATAGAATCTTCTAGGCAAGTATGGAGCTCTATTAATGGATATCCTGGTGATTTTAATTACAGAGAATTTTATAGAGATATTGGCTATGATGCCGACTATGACTATATTAAACCATATATAGCATCTAATGGTGCAAGAGTTCATACTGGCATTAAGTATCACAGAATAACCGGAAAAGATGGCGGAGAAAAAGATTTATACAATGTTCAATGGGCAAAAGATTCGGCAGAAAGGCAAGCTGGTCACTTTTTGGATTCTAGAACTAAACAAATACAAAATCTTGCCCCTCTAACAGCTAATCCTCCTATTGTTCTATGTCCTTATGATGCTGAGCTTTATGGACATTGGTGGTATGAAGGACCATATTGGTTATATATATTGTTTAAAAAAGTGTATTATGATCAATGCAATTTCAAATTAATTACTCCAAGTGAATATATTGAAAAATATCCTATAATGCAAATATCTACTCCTTGCCGTTCAAGTTGGGGAGCTAATGGTTATAGTGAAGTTTGGTTAAATCAAACTAATGATTATGTACATAGGCATTTACACACTGCTGGAGAAAGAATGATTGAATTAGCTCACATGTTTCCAAATGAAAAAAACAAATTAAAAAAATCTGCTTTGAATCAGTGTGCTCGTGAACTTTTACTCGCTCAAAGCAGTGATTGGCTATTTATTATAACAAATGGTACTATGGTTGATTATGCAAAAAAAAGAATTAAAGACCATATTGGTCGTTTTACCAAATTATATTATCAGTTAAAAGATGATAATATAGATGTACAATTTTTAAAAACAATTTCAAAACAAGACTGTATTTTTCCAGAAATTGATTATATGCTTTATTTTTAATTATTTTGTTGCATTTAATATATTATACAACTAAAACACTGAAACATAATCTTTGAAAATGTTCATAGAGAAATTTTAGAAATTCTACGTATATTTTATGAAAAATTGAGTAAAATATTGACATTTGAAAAAAAATAGTTTAAAATAATATATGCATTTGAAAAGTGCATATGGTGGATGTAGCTCAGTTGGTTAGAGCGCTAGTTTGTGGCACTAGAGGCCGTGGGTTCGAGTCCCATCTTCCACCCCATTATATATTGGGCTGTAGCCAAGCGGTAAGGCACCAGACTTTGACTCTGGCATGCGCTAGTTCGAATCTAGCCAGCCCAACCAAATAAAAAAACAAACTTTTACATCTTTTAATTAAGACTGTAATGGTTTGTTTTTTTGTATAAGAAGACTAAAAAATAGTAAGTTTTAGGTATTAGTTTGGCGCAAACAATGTGTAGGGGCGATTAAAATCGCCCCTACAACATTCGTTATAAACATTTCCATGCAACTTACAATTTAGATGATAAGTTTAGTACATTCCTTCCATTCCTGCTGGTTCATTATGTCCACAGCTACATTCTTTTTCTTCCTTTTTATCTGTTACTATACTTTCTGTTGTTAATATCATAGATGCAACTGAAACTGCATTTTGAAGTGCACTACGAGATACTTTTGTTGGGTCTACTATTCCCTCTTTTTTCATATCTACATATTTTTCTGTTGCTGCATTAAATCCTATTCCTGCTTCTTTTTTCTTTACTTCATTTACAACTATTGCAGGCTCTAGTCCAGCATTTATACTTATTTGTCTTATTGGTTCTTCTAAGGCTCTTAGTATTATTTTTCCGCCTATTCTTTCATCTGCTTCTAATTCTGCAACTGCTTTTTCAACTTTTGGTATTACATTTATATATGCTGTTCCGCCACCCGCTACAATTCCTTCTTCTACTGCTGCCTTTGTTGCAGATAGTGCATCTTCTATTCTTAGTTTTTTCTCTTTCATTTCTATTTCAGTTGCTGCTCCAACACCAATAACAGCAACTCCACCTGCTATTTTGGCTAATCTTTCTTGAAGATTTTCTTTTTCAAATTCGCTTTTTTCTTCGCTTAATTGTGCTCTTATTTGTGCTACTCTGTCTGCGATTTGTTGTTTGTCCCCCATGCCATCAACTATTATTGTATTCTCTTTTTGCACTTTAATTTGTTTTGCTCTACCTAATTGCTCTATTTGGGTATCTTTTAGTTCTAATCCCAAGTCTGATGTTATAACTTCTCCTCCAGTTAATGTTGCAATATCTTGTAGCATTGCTTTTCTCTTATCGCCATATCCAGGGGCTTTTACTGCTACTACGTTTAGCACTCCTCTTAATTTGTTTAAAATTAATGTAGATAAAGCTTCTCCTTCTATGTCATCACATATTATTACTAATTTTCCAGATTGTTGCATTAATGCTTCTAATAGTGGTAATATTTCTTGAATATTGCTTATTTTTTTATCTGTTATTAATATATATGGATTATCTATAATTGCTTCCATTTTTTCTGTATCTGTTACCATATATGGAGATACATATCCTTTATCAAATTGCATTCCCTCTACTACATTTAGTTCTGTATTTGATGTTTTAGATTCTTCTATTGTAATAACTCCATCTTTAGAAACCTTTTCCATTGCTTCTGAAATAAGTTCTCCAATTTCTCTATTATTAGCTGATATGCTAGCAACTCTTGCTATGTCTTCTTTTCCATTAACTTCTGAGCTAATTTCTTTTAATCCTTCTACTGCAACTTTTACTGCTTTATCCATTCCTCTTTTAATAGCCATTGGATCTCCACCAGCTGCAACATTTTTTACTCCTTCTCTTATCATGCTTTGTGCTAATACCATAGCAGTTGTTGTTCCATCTCCTGCTACATCATTTGTTTTAATAGAAACTTCTTTTACAAGTCCAGCACCCATATTTTCGAATGGATCATCTAGTTCTATTTCTTTTGCTATTGTTACACCATCATTTGTAATTAATGGAGCACCAAACTTTTTATCTAACACTACATTTCTACCTTTTGGTCCTAGTGTTACTTTTACTGTATCAGCAATCTTGTTAACACCACTTAATAAACTTTTTCTAGCATCTTCACCAAATTTAATTTCCTTTGCCATTTTGATTACCTCCTAATTTATTAATAAATTTTATTATTTTACTATAGCTAATATATCTGCTTGTTTTACAATTATTAGTTCTTCTCCTTCGTATTTTATTGTTGTTCCTGCATAACTGTTTATAACAACTTTATCTCCTTTTTTTACATACATTTCTTTTTTCTTTCCATCTTCTTCTTCTCCTGGTCCTACCTCCAATACTGTTGCAATTTGTGATTTTTCTTGTGCGTTTCCTGCTAATATTATTCCACTTTTAGTTGTTTCTTCTTTTTCTAGCATTTTAATTACAACTCTGTCTCCTAATGGTTTTAACATTGATATTACCTCCTTAAAAATACTTATTTAAATAATATGCTAACTTGTATTTTATAATGCATAATTGCTATTGTATTAGTATTTTATATCTAGTAGCAAATTAGCAGTCTCTTTTCAAGACTGCTAATAATTTATACCCTTTTTATAAAATTGTCAATAGTTTATTTTAAAATTCACATAACTTTCACAAAATTAATTAAGCATTAATTGTGGATCTAAATATTCGTCATCTTTTAAAATTTCAAAATGCAAATGTGGGTCATCTAAAACTTCAAATGTGCTTGTTGTCCCAACTGTTCCAATAGTTTGTCCTTCGCTTACTTCTTCACCTACTACTACAAATTCTGTAGACAATAAGTTTGCATATACTGTTTTGTATCCACCTGTATGTTCTATTACAATTGTAAGACCATATCGTGGATCATTTTTTATATATTTTACTATACCTTTTGATGATGCTTTTACTACTGTTGTCTTGTCAGCTTTTATATCTATTCCATAATGTGTAATCCATTCTCCTAAAGTACTAGAATATACTAAATTACTTTTTGCAAATTCCTGTATTATTTCTCCTTCTACAGGCTTTATAAATTTTGGCGTTGTTGCTTGACTTTCTTCTGGCTTTGTATTTGTTTCTACTGTTTCTTCCGGTTTATTTACTTCTGCTTGTTGTTTTGCTTCTTCCTTTCGCTCCTCTTGAACTTTTTCTTCTATCTCACTTGTATTTACAGCTACCCTTTTTTGCTCCTCTTCCTTTATAGGCTCTTCTTTAATCATTTCATGCTCTGCATTTTCACTAACTTTTTCTGAATTATATTCTCTTACTACATTTGCGTCAAATTTACTAAGTTGTGTTTCTTCTTGTTTATTATACATAAAAGATGTAATAATAAATGCAATTAGCAATACCGAAAATATACTGCACGTTATAAATAACATTTTCTTTATATTTGCTTCTCTCATCTTTTTTCCTCCTTGATATTGTTTTTATAATTATTTACATTATTGAGAAAAATATACAGAAAATGTTACATATTTTTTATTTCGACTCCTGTGTAGTAGTGTTTAATTATTTCATCATATTTCTTTCCCTGTTTAGCCAAACTGTCTGCTCCTGTTTGACTCATTCCTACACCATGTCCATATCCTATTACAGCAAATTTTACATTGTTTTCTTGTATGTCTATTTTAAAATTTGCCGATCTTAATCCAAATATGTTTCTTATTTCTACTCCTGACAAATTCAAATTTCCAACTTTCAAGTTTTTTACTCTATTTCCTTCTGTATATTCAGTTATCTTTATACTATCTGCTTTGCTAAAATCAATATCTAAATCTGCATGTTTTTCAATTATTTTATTTTTAAACTCCTCTTTTGTGACCGTAACCTCTGAACTGTATTGGGTATAAGCATCTTCTCCCGATGTAGCAACCGTTTGCAAATATGGATAGTTGCTTCCTCCCCATACATTTACTGGTGCTTCTGTTGCACCTCCACTATTTGCATGAAAAAAAGCATTTATTGGTTTTTCATTATATGTTATTATTTTTCCCTTAGTTGAATCCACCGCTTCAACTATTTTAGCCCAATACTCATTTCTACTTTGTTCATTCCATTTTTGTAGTCTATCTTCTTTTGATATCCAGGCTTGACAACATGCAGAATTATCACATATATCCGCTTCTCCGTGCTTTTTATCATTATTATTTATTTTATATATTGTATATGTTCTTGCAGCTACTGCTTGTGCTTTTAATGCTTCTATTTCAAAGCTTGCTGGCATTTCGCTTGATACAACTCCATACAAATATTCATCTATTTTTATTTCTTCCACTGTGTTTGTTTTTTCGTGTAATAATTTTATTGTTCCATACTGTTTATAACTGTATTCTTCTTTTGGTTGTTCTTGTTTTATTTCTTCATTTTCTACGAGTTCTCCATTTACCTTTTCAATTCTTCTATTTGTAAATATAATTGGTATTAACATACACAAAAAAATAAGGAATAACATATATGCCACTATTCTTTTCATAACTCACCTCTATTTACATATTTTTTTCTTCATGGTTTCAAGTATTTGTTTTTCTAGTCTTGATACTTGCACTTGTGTTATTCCCAATATTTTCGCTACCTGTGATTGTGTTCTACTTTTATAATATCTTAATAATATTATTTGTTTTTCTCTATCTTCTAGGCCCTCTATTAATTGCTTTATTGATATTTTATTTACTATTTGAGTTTCCTCATCTATGTTTGTACTTAATCTATCCAAAATACAAATTTCGTCCCCATCCTTGTTGTATGCTGAACTATGTATTGACTCTACGGGATTATATGATTCCATAGCTAAGGTTATTTCTTCTTTTGAGGTTTTTAACATTTTTGCCATTTCTTCTATTTTTATTTCTCTTCCCTCTTTTTGCATATATTGCTTTTGTATTTCTAATATTTTACCTGCCAATTCTTTTATGCTTCTACTTACTTTTACAGGTCCATCATCTCTTATAAATCTTTTAATTTCTCCTAAAATGTATGGCACAGCATATGTAGACAACCTAACTTCATATGTAGAGTCAAACTTTTTAATACATTTTATAAATCCAATCATTGCTATTTGATATAAATCTTCTACTTCATATCCTCTATCTTTAAATCTATTTACAATACTCCAAATAAGTCCTTTATTACTATTTATTAACTTTTCCATGGCTTTTTCGTTACCACTTTGTGCTGCAATTATATCTTTTATGTTATTATCGTATTTTTCATACATAGACTTACTTATCTTCCTCCCATGTTTGTAATTTCAATTCCTTCCTGTTCTAAATTTTCTTCCTTTTTTATTATTTTTTTCATAACAATTTTTGTGCCAATTCCTAAAACAGACTCAATATGTACTTCATCCATAAAGCTTTCCATAATTGTGAAACCCATGCCAGACCTTTCTAAATTAGCTTTTGTTGTATATAATGGTTTCCTTGCAAGCTCTATATCTGCTATTCCTTTGCCAGAATCGGAAATTTCTATTTCTATTGTGTTTGCAAAAAGTTTTGCTGTTATCTTTACAATTCCTTCTGTATTCTCATATCCGTGAATTATACAATTTGTTACCGCCTCTGAAACAGCAGTTTTAATATCAGCCAATTCTTCTATGGTTGGGTCAAGTTGTGAGGCAAATGCTGCAACTGTAATCCTTGCAAATGCCTCATTATTTGATTTACTTAAAAATTCTAATTTCATTTCATTATCATATAAACTATGCATATACCTCTCCTTCTTTTAAACTAATTATTTTAGTAATTCCACTCATTTCTAAAACCTTACGTACGTTTCTTGTAGCGTTTTCTATTTCTAGCTCTCCACCTAACATTTTAATCATTTTGTATCTTCCTATTATCATCCCTATCCCTGCACTATCCATAAAAGAAACTTTATTGAAATCAAGTATAACTTTTCTAGGCATATATCTGGTAATCTCATTATCTATCTTCCTCCTTATTTTTTCTGTAGTGTGATGGTCTATTTCTTCTATTATTTTTACGACCAACAGCTTGTCCGTTTTAATATAGTCAAATTCCAAATTCATTCCCCCTTTGTTTTTTGTTTATTATAATTATATATTCACTTCCATTTTTTTCCTAGAGCGAAACATTAGAACTTTTGCCGATTTTTGAGAAAGTTTCGACAAAATTCGCACAAAAAAAACTGCAGACTTTTAGATTTGTCTGCAGTTCCTCCTGTGCAAAATGCTTGCGCAGGAGGAGAACTGATTACGGCTCACTTTTCAGACAGTATTGTCTGAAAAGACAGATTTGTCTGAAAAGACAGATTGCCCCTATGAGGAAGAATACTATCTCCCCCACAGAGTACAGAGTTTGCTTTTTTTGCGCTTCTCTGTACTCAGGGGTAACGTATTCTTCTTCATAGTTATGATACGCGTATTGCGCATCCTCGGAGTTTGGATATTCCGATTCGTGGATCGCTATCCACTCTTTATACGAAAGATGTGGATAACTTTTACATTCTATTTCCGCCAAATCCTGTTGCCAGGACTTTTTTCCTGTGCTATATATTAGCACCCCAATAATTATAAATATTACTCCCAACATCAGTTCTATACGCCGCCTTCTTACATCATTCTGAGCTTTTTTCATTTTGCCTCCTTCGACCACAATTGCGGTCTTTTTTTTTGTTCCCCAAGGAACTTATATATATATAGTATAACACAATTAACATAATTATGCAAGTTTCGATAATCTTTCTTCTACATTTTCTAGCATTTGCTTATATTTTTCTAATTTTTCTTTTTCTTCTTTTATTTTATTTTCTGGAGCTTTGTTTACAAAACCGGGATTTGATAACATTTTGCTAGCTCTTTCTACTTCCGCTTCTAGTTTTTGTTTTTCCCCTTGTAATCTTTTCTTTTCTTCTTCTATGTCTACCAATTCGTCAAATGGAAGATAAACTTCTAATTCTTCACTTAATACAGACATTGCATTTTGTGGTATGTTATTTTTATTGCCTTGTACTATTATTTTGTCTGCAAACCCCAATTTTTTAATGAATTCTTGGGAATCTATAATCATTTCTTCATCATTTTCAGTAACAAATATTAAGGTTGATTTTTTTGCTGGATGAACATTCATATTTGTACGAATATTTCTTATTCCAATAATTATCTGTTTAATTTTTTCTATTTGCTTTTCTTCCTTTGCAAAATTAAACTCTTCACTATATTTGGGCCAACTTGATATCATTATACTTTCATCATTATTATACAATTTTGTATATATTTCTTCTGTAATAAATGGCATAATAGGATGTAATAACTTAAGGCTATCGCCTAAAACTTTGTTTAAAGTATATTGTGCAGCCTCTCTTGTTTTGTTTTCTTTATCATATAGCCTTGGTTTTACCATTTCTATATACCAATCACAAAATTCTCCCCATATAAAATCATATACCTTTTGTGTCCAAACACCTAAGTCATAATTGTTTAAGTTAATTGTTGTTTCTTTTATTAGTTTATTCAATTTTGACAATATCCACTTATCTTCATAGCATAATTTTTGTGGCATTGTATCATAATCTATTTCTTCCAAATTGCCTAATACGAACTTAGATGCATTCCATAATTTATTTGCAAAATTTGCTGCTGATTCAAGTTTTTCAGGCATATATCGTATATCATTTCCTGGTGATATTCCAAGGACCAATGAAAACCTTAGTGCATCTGTTCCATACTTTTCTATTATTTCTAGCGGATCTATTCCGTTACCTAGACTTTTAGACATTTTTCTGCCCAAACTATCTCTAACAATTCCATGAATAAATACATCCTTAAATGGTACTTCTCCTGTGTGTTCTATTGCTGAAAATATCATTCTTGCTACCCAGAAAAATATAATATCATATCCTGTAACTAATGTCGAAGTTGGATAAAAATATTTTAAATCTTCTGTTTGTTCTGGCCACCCTAATGTAGAAAAAGGCCATAAGGCTGAACTAAACCAAGTGTCCAGTGTATCTTCATCTTGGGTAAACTCAGTATTTCCGCATTTTTCACACTTATGTGGAATACTTTCGGTTACCATTATGTTATTACATTTAGTGCAGTAATATGCTGGTATTCTATGCCCCCACCATAATTGACGTGATATACACCAGTCTTGTATATTATCCATCCAGTTATAGTATATTTTGTCAAATCTTTCTGGTATAAATCTTGTCTTTCCATCTTTTACAGCTTTTATTGCTGGTTCAGCTAATGGCTTCATTTTAACAAACCACTGCTCAGAAATTTTAGGTTCTATTGTATGGTGACATCTATAGCATTTTCCTACATTATGTGTATAATCTTCTATTTTTACTAATGCCCCTATTTCTTGTAACTTTTCAACAATTCTTTTTCTAGCTTCATATATATCTAATCCTTTATATTCTGGTACTAAATTTCCCATTTTCCAATTTTCATCAAATACTTCTATTATTTCTAAATTATGTCTTTGGCTTGCAGCATAATCATTTGGATCATGCGCTGGTGTTAATTTAACTGCACCTGTTCCAAATTCCTTTTCTACAAAATCATCTGCTACTATTGGTATTTCCTTATTCATAATAGGAAGTATTACTTTTTTTCCTACTAAATCCTTATATCTCTCGTCTTCTGGGTGAACTGCTACACCTGTGTCTCCTAGCATTGTTTCAGGTCTTGTTGTTGCTACTATTAAATATTTATCTTCATCTTTTACTTTATATCTAATATGCCATAGATGTGTTGGTTCTTCCTCAAACTCAACCTCTGCATCTGATATAGAAGTATTGCATGATGGACACCAGTTTATCATTCTTTTTCCTTTATATATAAGTCCTTTTTCATACAATTTTATAAAAACATATTTTACTGCATTTGACAAACCTTCATCCATAGTAAATCTTTCACGAGACCAATCACATGAACATCCCAACTTTTTTAATTGATTTAAAATTGTTCCACCATATTCTTTTTTCCATTCCCATGCCTTTTCTAGAAATTGTTCTCTTGTTAAGTTCTTTTTCTCTATCCCTTGTTGTTTTAGCTTTTCAACAATTTTAACTTCTGTAGCTATTGCAGCATGATCTGTTCCTGGTAACCATAGGCAATTATATCCTTCCATTCTTTTATATCTTATTAATATATCTTGTAATGTTTCATCTAATGCATGCCCCATATGAAGTTTCCCTGTTATATTGGGTGGTGGAATTACTATTGTATATGGCTTTTTAGTCTTATCTTCACTTGGTTTAAAATACTCTTTTTCCTCCCATCTTTTATAAATTTCTTCTTCAAAATTCTTTGGATTAAACTTATCCTCTAATTTGTGTTCCTTCATTTTTTATCTCCTTCCTTTTTTAGTAATTTCTTCGAAGTGCGGACGATTAAAATCGCCCCTACATTTTCCATAGATTACTTTACACTATCTTTTTTATTTTATACAATCTTTTCAACCAAAAAACCTCACCCCTGTATAAGGGCGAGGTTTTATCTCACGGTACCACCTTAATTTACAAATTGATTGTATCTTAAATAGCCTTTAACGTTGCTTAAACGAATATATTTACTTTGTTTCAATATATTAACTCCAAAGCTACCTTCGGTTTTCTTTTCTATATAAAAGCTCTCAGCGTATTCACTCTTATTCTCTGTTTAGCAGTAAAACCTACTCCTCTTCTTCACTGTTTTTATTTTACTATATATTAGCACAATTGTGATTTAATTTCAACTATTTTTTTAGGGGTGTCCCAAATTGGGCAAATGGGACAATTAGGGACTGTCCCTAATTGAGCATTATTATTGTTGCTCCTGCTATTGATATTAGATATCCTGCAATTTTTAATCCTAATGTTGCTTCGTTTTGGTCACCAAAGCTAAATGCTTTTTTGGTAATTGTTCTTGCGTCATATATTAATATTACACCTATTAGGGCTAATATGCTCCCTACTAACTTAATTATTATTTTTCCCACTTTTTTGTTCCTTTCGTTAAAAAAATTCTACCGTATACTTACATTCAAAAGTTTGTTTTGGTTTTAATACAATTAAATCTTGTTTTTGTGTAAATACTCCTGAACTTTTCACATTATCTGCTGTTGAGTACCATGGCTCTATGCATATAAATGGTGCATTTGGTTTTGACCATATTGCTAAGTATGGAAAATCTGTAAAGTCCATTGTTAATATTGTTTTATTTTGTTCTTTATTTTTTAAACTTACTTTTTTTGATGTAATTCCCTTCATTATTATGGCATCATTTTTGAAAGAATTTTCATTTAAATTTATTACTTTTTTATCCACTAATATGTCTTTTGCATATTCTGTTCCTATTAATCCATCTACCAAATATAAAAAGTGTAATTTTTCTTCTTTTTCTTCAAATTCCAAATAATAGTTGCCTTTTTTTAACTGCTCTATATCTATTTTAAATGCAGGGTGACCACCTATTCCAAATGGCATATTAGTTATTCCTGTATTTATTACTTTATATATTGTTGTTAATTTATTTTCATCTATTCTATATGTTGTATATAATTCGAAATCATATGGATATCTTGACAGTGTATATTTGTTACTTTTTAGCATATATGAGTGAAAATTGTCCAATTTAGTTAATGGTTCAAATTCTAAATCTCTTGCAAAACCATGTTGTGGCATTTCATAAGTTCTTCCACCTATTATTGTTTGATTTTTCTTTAGTTTTCCTACTACTGGGAATAATATTGGCGAATGTCTTTTCCAATATATTTTTCCATTTTCGTCTATACAGTCTTTTCCCTGATGTATTTTTTCTTCTCCATTTAGCTTAAAACTTATTAATTCTCCACCAAATTTTGAGGTTAATATTTGTGCCTGCATTTTCCACCTCCAAATTTATATACTAACTTCTTTATAATTCTATCATTTTTTGACAATTTAATCAAGAGGTATTACATAATAGATTAATTTACATATTACTGGTTGATGATTTTTAGAGTTATATTGTTTCATCGTTTTAGTTGTATAATATATTAAGCAGTAACATTTACATAATTTGTAAACTTGTTGATATAATATAAACATTATGATATAATGACCTGCAGAGGAGATTACTATGTTAGATAAATTAGAATATAATGAAATTATTAAATTAGTTAGCAATTATTGTAAAACATATATAGGTAAGGTTTCTGTTTTGAATTTAAAACCTTGCTTTGATTTTGAAGGGGTTTCTCGCCTTTTAACTGAAACGGCAGAGGCAATGGATATCAGTATAAGAAAATCTAATATTCCCATTTGTGAAATTCCCAATATCGATATATGGATTAAGCATCTAGAAAGTAACAATGTGTTGTCTGCCAAGGCATTAATTGAAATTGCCACAGTATTAAAAATATCACGTGAATTAAAAAATTATTTCTTTGATGATACTAGTTTTAGCACTAATGATTTTCCTATATTATTTGATTTTTTTAATTCTTTATATATTAATAAAAGCGTTGAAACAACTATTTTCGAGAAGATACTAGATGAAAATACAATTGCAGATAGCGCTTCTGCTAAACTTTCTGCTATAAGGAGAAATAGAAAAAAAGCTGAACAAGCAGTTAGAGACAAACTTGACTCTATTATTCATTCTAGCAATTACTCTAAGTATTTAATGGAACCTATAGTTACAATTAGAAATGATAGATTTGTTATTCCATTAAAGCAAGAATATAGAAATACAATTAAGGGTTTTATCCACGATACTTCAAGTAGTGGCTCAACCGTATATCTGGAACCTTTAAGTGTTTTTGAGATTAATAATGAGATTAATAATTTTAAGATAGAAGAAAATATTGAAATTGAAAAAATACTTCATGACCTTTCTATTCTTCTTTATAAATATACTAGTGAACTAAAGCAAAATATTTGTATTATTGGCAAATTAGATGTTTTATCGGCTAAAGTTTCATATTCTAAAAGTATTGATGGCATTAATCCCATTTTAAATACAGAAAAATATATAAATTTAGTTGGGGCACGTCATCCATTAATTGATAAAAATAAAATTGTTCCTATTGATATTAAATTAGGGCAAAATTTCAACTGTTTAATCATTACTGGTCCAAATACTGGCGGTAAAACTGTATGCTTAAAAACAACAGGATTGCTACTTTTAATGGCATATACCGGCTTATATATTCCTTGCAATGAAAATAGTTCTATCTGTATATTTAAAAATATATTTGCAGATATTGGAGATGAACAAAGTATAAGTGAATCTTTAAGCACTTTTTCTGCTCATATTACAAATATTATCAATATTACTAATAACGCAGATGAAAATTGCTTGATTTTATTGGATGAATTAGGCTCTGGAACAGATCCAATAGAAGGTGCAAATTTGGCAATAAGCATTCTTAATTTCTTTTATAATACTGGTTGCCTTGTTCTTGCTACTACACATTACCAAGAACTTAAAAATTATGCTTTAGTTACACATGGTTTTGAAAATGCTAGTTCTGAATTTGATGTAGAAAACTTAAAACCTACCTATAAGCTGTTGATCGGAATTCCAGGAAAGAGTAATGCATTTGCTATCAGTAAAAAACTTGGATTAAATCAAGAAATTTTAAACAACGCTTATTCTTTACTTAAAGATGATAATATTCATATAGAAGATATTTTAAAAAGCATTTATGATAACAAATTACAAATAGAACGTGAAAAACAAGATATTGATAAAAATTTGGCTCAAATCCAAACTCTAAGGAAGGAACTAGAAAAAGAAAATACGGGTGTTAAACAAAAAGAAAAGGAATTGATTGAAACTGCAAAACTTGAAGCCAGAAATATACTTTTATCTGCCAAAGAAGAGGCTAATGAAATTATCAAACAACTAAATAATATAAATCATGATTTAAAATCTGCAAATAGTTTAAGAAATTCACTAAATGATAAAATAAAACAATTTGATATTCCTCAAAAAGGAAATGGTAATTTAACCAAATCAGATATTCAGTTAGGTATGTTGGTGGAAGTTATCCCTTTTAATACAATTGGAACAGTAATAAGTTTTCCAAGCAAATCCAATGAAGTACAAATTCAAATGGGAAATACAAAAATGAATATTAGCTTATCTAATTTAAAGAAAACAGCTAAATCTTTAGCAAAAGAAAATTTTTCTACCACAAAAGTAAACAAAAATAATGGTTCAAAATCAAAATACATTTCTCCAGAAATAAATGTTATTGGGCAAAATGTTGATGAAGCCACTTATATTATAGATAAATATTTAGATGATTGTGCAATTTCTAATATTGCAACTATTAGGATTGTACATGGAAAGGGCACAGGCAAATTACGTGAAGGAATACACTCTTTTTTAAAAAAACACCCTCATGTAAAATCATTTAGACTAGGTACCTTTGGCGAAGGCGAAATGGGAGTAACCGTAGTAGAATTAAAATAAGCTAAAAATCACAGAAGTTTTTTCTGTGATTTTTTTGTTTTAATGTGAATATCCATAATATTGTTGCATTAACCAAGAATAATAGTCAAAAACATCTAATGTTGTTGGAATTCCATAGTCAACTCCAAATGTTTCTACTGTTATACTTTTTATAACTGGTGGCTCTATTGGTCTATCTGATGCTATTTTATTGCCGTCCGAATCTTTTGGTGCTTCTGCATTTTCTTCTAATTCACTTTCTCTATATACAACTTTTACATCCTTTATTTTGTTTACTATATCCATTCCCTCTATAACTTTTCCAAATGCCGCATATGTTCCATCAAGGCTTGTATTATCTGCAGTCATTATAAAGAATTGGGCTCCTGCTGAGTTGTAGCCTTTCTTTAATATATCTGCTGATTGGTTTCCATAGCTTGCTCTTGCCATAGAGATTACGCCTGTTTCGTGTTTTAAAATATTATCATTATATCCGTTTGCAATGAATTCACCTGGTATGCAGTATTCTTTGTCTTGGTCCTCTGCTATTTCTTTTAAATCACTTAGTTTTGGAGCTCCTGTTCCGTCTCCATTTTTAGATCCACCTTGTATCATAAAATCTGGAATAGTTCTATGGAAATTAAGTCCATTATAGTAACCATTATTTGCAAGTTTTATAAAGTTTGCAACTGTATTTGGTGCCATATCTGGATATAATTCTATTTTTATTGTTCCATATCCTTCAACTTCCATTGTGGCTATTGGATTTTGTACTTTTAATGTGGCTTTTTTGTATATTCCATATCCTACAAATCCAATCCCTGCTACTAATAATAAAATTCCTAAAATTAATAAAATTTTAACAAATACTTTCATTTTTTCCTCCTAAAATTTATTATATTAAACGCTTACTCCATTGATTTAGCTTTTTCATTCTTTCAATATAACATATTCAGAAATATAAATAATCTATTTCCTTATAATAATACAGCTTCGCATTATTTTTTATCACTCATTATTTTTAGTATATATTCAAGTTTTTCCTTATCATTTACAATTTTAATTTCGTCAGAATCCTTATTCATTTGAATTATAATTGTATTTTCTGTATCATTCTTGTCCAATACCAAATAATACTCTTTTGTCTCTATAATACATTCATTAACTATTATATATTCCTTGCCAAAGTCTAATTCTATAACATCTCCAATTTCAAATTTCAAATTAATCACTCCTTTTAAATATGCTTTTAATGAATTTAATAATTTTTTTAATCATTCCTTCTTTATGCTTAACCGGTAAATTGATTTCTGCCATCTCTTCACCATATTTTTTTTCCTGCTTTTTAAATATGTTGTTCGTAGAATATTTCTCACTTATCTGTTCAATATATTTTTTTTCGTTCTCATCTAATATATGATTTATTTCTTTTTTTTCATCATCAGTTGCCCAATAATTCAGATAAAGCATTCCAAGCAAAATTTTTGTATCATTCATTAAAACTTGTTCTTCTAGCTCTTTTTCAAAATTATATTTGAATAAATAATTTGGATCTTTATTATTCTTAATAAAATCCTTAAACTTTTTTGGAATTTTTAAGGTTTGTTCTTTCGGTATTACCTGTTCAATTATCAAATCTACCTCAACCAAAGCTTTTTTTATATCATCACTCATCATATGTTCCTTTCTAACTTTTAAAAAATTTATTATCTAGCAGTATTTCCATTTCCACCTATGTTTACAGATTCTCTTTCAAGTTCTAATTTTTTAATAAGATTTTCATAATCTCCTCTACGTTGCCCATCAAATAATGTTTTTATAAATCTACCAATAGAATTCCATACACCAATATCTTTTTTTGCTGTTGTACTTGTATGTCCATATTCTTTGTAGAAATTTTCATTAATATTATTTTGCTCTAGCATTGCTTTTAATGTATTAACTGGTCCTTGTTCCCCTAACTTATCCATATATTTTAGTGATTTGGTAAAATACTGTGTGTACTGGTTTTCGTTAACCTGGTTACTGTCACCATTACAATATTCCTCAACATATTCATTATATGTATTATCCATTAACCTATAAACTTCAAGGAAATCATTATTATCATGGTTATATTTTGTATATGCACTAAATAAGTTTAAATTTGCAGTTTTTAGGAATTCTTTAATATTGTCTTCTCCAACATTCTTTGCTATGTCACCATTTAAAAAATCATTTAATGTTTCAGAAACATCTTCTATATTTTTAACTTCTTCTATATTAGGAAGCTGTTTTAACATATTATAGAACATAATTCTTTCATTTGTTTTATCTATTCCATCTTGAATTTCATTTATTTGTTCGTTATTTTTTTTGATAGATTTCTCATTAAGCTCTATTTCTTTATTATGTGCATCTATAGAGCTCTGTGGCATTGATTGTAGAGCTATATGTTCTTCATTTAATGTGTTCCATAGATCTAGATATTTGTTAGCCTTATCTTCAACTTGTACATTTAACACCTGCATTTGCTCATATATCGAATTAAGTTTTATTTGAAACTCTAGCCAGTCTTTATTAGTAGGATCTTTAATAGCTGTAAATTGACTTTTTATATTTTCTATGGTTTTCTCATAATTTTCAAGTTGCTGTATATTATATAATTTTTCTTCTCTAGCAATCAATTCAGGATCATCATTGCCTGAGCCTATGCCATATTTTTCTAAGACATCTTCGTTTCCTACTGTCTGTGCTTCTCCTCCTGCTCCCTCAAATGCAACATATGCCTCTCCTATGCTATTTAAAATACTTTCTTTAGCCCCATCTATATTTCCTAAAATTTCTACTTTTGCGTGAGCATCATCATTTATAGCTATTTGGAAATCATTTTTTTTCCCTAATCCAGAAAGTAATACAGCTGCTGTAAGTCCAGCTATAACTACTTTGTAAATTCCTGCAAAAGATTTTGCTTTTCTAACATTTGTAATCTTTGTTGGATTTGGTAAATCTTCCGCCGACCTTTGGCAATTTTCAACTAATGTAGCCATATTATTACTTATAATTTTATTAATTTCTCCTGTAATTTCAGCTTTAGAGCTTTGATTTATATGAGATAAATTTAAAATTTGTTGAAAAGCATTTTTTACTATATCAAGTACAGGCTTTACATTGGCATAATCTCCTCCAATGTTTTCCTTTAATTTATCATTTCTTGAAACAATCACTCCACCTATATTTCTTTTTTCACCTTGTTGTTCAACACTAACAACGCCCATGTCTCCACCACGTCCTTTCGGACTAGGTGTTTCAATATTAATCGTGGTTTTATTTTTAATGGCTTGCATTGTAGCATTAAGTATAGTTGTAATATTAGTTATATCAATATTACCTTCTTGTGTCTCTTTCAACATCCCATCTAGATATGTATTAATTTCATCTATAGTACCTCTTTCCGTTCTTCCTACACTACGTGATAACCTTTCTAAAGATCTTTTTAATCTAGAAATTTCATCTATTATCCTACTCATATCTTCATTTTTAGCTAACGAATATTCTCCTTCATCGTTTGCAACATAAATGTCTCTTACTAAACCATTTTTTTTAAAAAAACTTCCTATATTTTCAACTACATCAGACAACTGTTCTCCTACTTTTCCCATATAAAATCTCTCCTTTTATTTTTCTATTAAATATAGCGCATTTAGCATTAATGTACCCTATAAAATCAAATTGTCAAAAACAAATTGTTCTTGCATCCTTTTTAATGACTGTTTAATAGTTCTAGCTCTTACTTCTCCTATGCCTTCAACTTCATCTAGTTGTGGAATGTCTGCTGCCAATATATGTTGAAATGATTTAAATGATTTAACTAAGTTGTCCACTATATTGCTTGGCATTCTAGGTATTTTATTAAGTACTCTATACCCTCTTGTGTATACACCAACTTCATCATAGTTTTCAAAGTCTTGATACCCAAGCATTTTTGCTATTTTATCTGATTTCATTAAATCTTCATGATTTAATTTTTCTATTTCCTCTAATATTTTGTCTGGTAATTTCTTTTTACTTGGAGACATATAATCTTTTACAATTAACAATTCCTCATTTTCTAGGTCGCCAACTAATTCTTTTAATTGAATTTCTAATAATCGTCCCTCATCACCTAATTCAAAAATGGCTCTTTCAACTTCTTCTACCATTTTTCTTACCATTTCAGCTCTTTGTATTGATATTATCACATTTTCTAATGTAACTATATCATTAAATTCGTATTCATTTAATAGACTCAACTTGCTGTCAAATACTTTTTTGTATTTTTCAACTGTTTGCAGTGCTTGATTTGCCTTTGAAATAACTTTTGATGTATCTTCTAATACATATCTTTCATTTCCTTTAAATATTGTTATAATACTTCTTCTTTGTGAAATGCTTATTACCAAGGCTCCTGTTTGCTTTGCAGTACGCTCTGCTGTTCTATGTCTGGTACCAGTTTCTGTTGTTATTATACTAGAGTCTGGAATAAGTTGTGTATTAGCATACAAAATCTTTTTAAAATCAGCACTTAAAACAATAGCACCATCCATTTTAGCTAATTCATATAATCTTGATGATGTATAATCTATGTCTAATCTAAATCCACCATCTACTAAATCTAAAACCTCTTTCGTGTCGCTTATAACAATTAATGCACCTGTCTTTGCCTTTAAAATGTTTTCCAAACCATCCCTAATAGGTGTACCTGGTGCAATAAGTTTTAGAATTTCTGTAATCATCATACCCTCCTTGTCACTTTTGGGACACACTTTTATTTAAGTCCAACTGCTTTCATTGCTTCAATAACGTTGCTAACACCTATTATATCTAATTTGTATTTTTCTTTCAATAGTTTTTTGTTACTTTTTGGAATTATACACGTTTTAAATCCTAGTTTTTCTGCTTCTTTTAATCTTTTATCAATTAAATTTACTGCCCTTACCTCTCCTGTTAATCCAACCTCTCCTATTACTAAAGTATCTTTTGGAATACTATAGTTTTTGAAACTTGATGCACAAACCAATACAATACCTAAATCAACTGCAGGCTCTATCAGCCTTATTCCACTTACCACATTTAAATATATATCTTGTGAACTTAAATTTAGCCCTGCTTTTTTTTCAAGTACTGCTACTAAAAGGGTTAATCTGTTATAGTCTATACCGTTTGCTGTTCTTCTTGGCATACCAAAAACTGTTGGAGTTGTTAATGCTTGCAATTCTATAAGAAGTGGCCTTGTTCCTTCCATACTTGCAACAACAATTGAACCAGCAGGATTATCTTCTCTTTCTGAAATTAATATAGAAGATGGATTTGCTATTTCTACCATTCCCTCATTTTGCATTTCAAACATTCCTACTTCATTTGTTGAGCCAAATCTGTTTTTTACACTTCTTAAAATTCTGTATGAAAAGTATCTTTCCCCCTCTAAATAAAGTACAGTGTCAACCATATGCTCTAACACTCTTGGCCCTGCTATATTTCCTTCCTTAGTAACATGCCCAATAATTATTGTAGTAATATCGTTGCTTTTGCACACTCTCATTATTCTTGAAGTAATTTCCCTTACTTGGCTTACTGTACCAGCCGCTGATGATATATCTTCTGAATACATTGTTTGTATTGAATCAATAATAACAAGTTTTGGGCACATTTGTAATATATTTTCCTGTATTAGGTCTATATCAGTTTCTCCCAAGAACATAATATCCTCATTATTAATATTTAACCTATCTGCTCTTATTTTTATTTGCTCTGCTGATTCTTCTCCTGAAACATATAAAACTTTTCCTTCTCCAGACATTTTATTGCATAATTGTAAAATTAATGTTGATTTTCCAATACCAGGTTCACCACCAAGTAGCACTAATGAGCCCCTTACTAAACCTCCGCCTAATACTCTATCCAGTTCGCCTATTCCTGTACTTGTCCTTACTTTTTCTTTACCTTCTACTTCTTTTAGCATTTTTGGAGTTGCATTTTTTTTACCTTTTTCTGCACTATTTTTATTTTCTTTTATTATCTTTTCTTCATAAAAACTATTCCATTCATTGCAGGCAGGACATTTTCCCAACCATTTAGCTGATTCATATCCACAACTACTACATACAAATATTGTTTTGTCCTTTCCCATTTTTCCCTCCTTTGTCACTTTTGAGATATTTCTTTTTGTGACAAGACGAACATTGCATGCGACCATCCTAATCCAATTACCCAATTGGATGTCATTGTTTTATTATCTACTTGCTCTGCCAATAGTCCATGTTCATTGCAACTGTTCACTACAAATTTTATACATTCTTCTGCTTTTTCTTTTTCTCCTTTTTGGTTATAATACATTGCCATCCATAATGTAGCTATTGGCCATGGATTTTGCCCTTCCATATAATGGTCTTGCTCAAATCTTAAATATCCTCCTGTATATGTTCTTAATGTTAAATTTATTTTTTCTATTGTATTATTAATCTTTTTTTCATCTGCTGAAAATAATTTAAATGGTTCTACCGCACCAAGTATACTTATGTCTGTTTTTTGATCATTCAAATTTCTTAATAATGTTTTTGTTTTTTCATCATACAAATTTTTTGATATATATTTTTTTAATTCTTCCATATATTTTCTTATATTTATTTCGTTTTTATGTATATTTTCAAGTTTTAATCTATTATTTGTATATTCTTCTTTTATATTTTCATATATTTCTAGCATACTATTGAATGCCCCATATATTGCGGCAAGTGAATATAAATGTACTCCTTCGTTCATTTCCCATATATCATAACTAATTGGTAGCTTTTCTCTTTCTTTTGTATGATATGTTTCTTCTATTTCATTTTTTACAACATCACTTTCATCTCTTGTGCCTAATATATTATCCATATAAATAAATAGAAACCTCGTTGCCTTTTCACACATTTTTAATGTATCTTTTAAAAATTTTATTTCTTTTGTCTTTTTGTAGTGTTCATTTACACCATATATTACACTTGCTGTTTCATCTATTTGATATCCCCAGCATGGAGCCAGCTTACCATCTGTATAAAATCTTTGCTCCCACATTCCATTTTCACTTTGTGTATTTTTGCAAAATACTTTATAAAACTTTTCGGTTTCCTTTGTCATATTTAATATGTCTAATGCCCTTGTTACAAACACTGCATCTCTTGGCCAGCAATATGCATATTTTCCACACTTTGTGATATTTTCGTCCACTTCTATTGCTGCAGATATTCCGCCAACTTCTTGATTTGTTAATAATGGAAATAACAATATTGTTCTTTTGTATACTTTATTTAATTTTCTGTTAAATTCTGTGTCTTCTTCTGGTATCTGTAAAGTATCATGGTCTTTAACATATTTTCTCCAATATTTTTTTACTGTTACTTCTTCTTTTTGTGCATCTATTTTTTTTATTGCTTTTATCTGTTCTTGTAAATCTATTTCATTTTTATTTTCTATTATTGATATATACACAACTAATTCTTTTATTTCATTTGGCTTTAATAAACCAATATTATAGCTTATACTAGAGTCTGGCGACATTCCTATATAATCTTTGTCTGCTATTTCTCCACTGTTTATGTTATTTTTAGTATCATTTAATTGATAACTTAACATTTCTTTATTTGACATTATGCAAAATGCTGTATTGTGTGTATATTGTATTAATGTATTATCTTTTACAACTGCTCCTACCATATTATTATAGTCTGATAACAACTTTGAGTGTATCAAAAAATTCACATTTAATTCTATAGAATTCTTATTTTCAAATGTATATTTTTTTACTAATACACTATTTTTTAGTAATACAAAATCAGTTTGTGTTATTTTTAAATTAAAATATGTGTTTTTAATTTCGGTATTTAAAATATTAGTATCTTCTGTATAATACTGTTGATACATATTGTTAATGTCTTGATGTAAATATATAATCCCAGAATCGTTTATTTTTACTCCTGTTTCAAAGTAATCTATAAATTGCATATAATCAGGTGAAGGATAAATTAGTCTTAGTAATTCACCATTCTTGGAATAGCTGGCTGTTATGTTTTTTCCACCTATTATAGCATCATTATAATATTTATTCTTCATTTGTTTTCCCCTTTAACTTTTTTCAACTATTTTCACTATTTGATTTTCTAATTCTTTTAATCTTTCTGCCAATTCTGTTATATCTTCTTCTTTTCTATCTTCTGACAAATACCCATCTTTTACAATTTCTTCCATGTCTTCTATTTCTTCTTTTAATGTTCTCATTCTTTCTAATATTTCTAATCTTACAAATTTCTTCTCATTTGGTCCTTCTACTCTATTTGTCATACTTACTTTTTCTTTTAATTCATATGTTTCTCCATATTCTGGAATTGTTACCGGTATATTTAAATCTTCTAATATTTTATTTTTTAATATAATCTGTCCTTCTGCTTCTCCATGCACTAAGAAAATATGTTTTGGTTTTATTGCATATGAATAAATAAAATTCATTAACCATTCTTGATCCGCATGTCCAGAATATCCTTCTATATATTCTATTCTTGCATTTACTGCAATTTCTTCTCCAAATATTTTTACTGTTTTAGCACCATCTACTATTTTTCTCCCTAATGTTCCTGGTGCTTGATATCCAACAAATAATATTGTACTGTTTGGATTCCATAAATTATGTTTTAAATGATGTTTTATTCTTCCAACTTCACACATTCCACTTGCTGAAATAATTATAGAAGGTTCATTTTTTTCATTTAATTCTTTTGACTCATCTGCAGTTCTAGTAAACTTTAACCCTGGAAATTCTAATGGATTGTCTCCTCTTTTAATTAATTCTTGAGTTTCTTCGTCGAATAAATCCATATTTTCTTTAAAGACTTCTGTAGCAGATATTGCAAGTGGACTATCTACATATACTGGTGCACTCATCAATTTTTCATATTCTTTTTTAAATTTTTCATCATCTTGATTTTCTTTCAAATTGTTTAATTCATATAGTATTTCCTGTGTTCTACCTACCGCAAATGAAGGAATTACCACTGTTCCACCATTTTCCAAAGTTTCTGAAACTATTTTCAAAAACATCTGAGCTTTTTCTTCATTTCTATTATGTAACCTTCCTCCATATGTAGACTCCATAACCAAGTAGTCTGTTCTTTCTATCATTGTAGGTGATGATAATAGTGGAATATCATTGTTGCCCAAATCTCCTGTAAATACAGTTTTTATCTCTTCTCCATTTTCGTTTATCCATACTTCTATAATACTTGAACCTAACATATGACCTGCATCATTAAATCTAACATGTATATTAGGGTCTATTTCTATTATCCCATCATATTTTACAGGTTTAAAAACTTCCATTGCTTTCAAAGCATCTTCTGCTGTGTATAGTGGTGGCAAAGCCTCTTTTCCTTCTCTTTTTCTTTTTCTATTTTTCCATTCTATTTCCATTTCTTGTATATGTCCACTATCTGGTAACATTATTGTACACAAGTCGCATGTAGCCTTTGTTGCATATATGGGCTTTCTATATCCTTCATTATATAATTTAGGAATTCTTCCAGAGTGGTCTATATGAGCATGTGTTAAAAGCATAAAGTCTATTTCATTAACATCAAACAAAAATGGCTCTGCATTTTTTAATTCATCTTTTGTACTTCCTTGAAACATTCCACAGTCAACTAAAAATTTTTTTCCTGCTCCTTCAACTAAAAAGTTAGAGCCTGTTACAGTTTTTGTTGCACCTAAAAAAGTTATATTCATAAATTTCCTCCATTAAATAAATATTTTTGTTTTCTTTTTAATTTTTATTTTTTTGGCTTGTGTTATTTTTTTGCTTTCTAAAACCTTTCCATCATAATACTGTAAATATATAATATTATTTTCTTCTTTTGGTTCTATGCTTATACTTTGCAAATCTATTATTGGGGTATCAAATATCATTTTTAATATTACAAAATTTTCCTTAGAATCTTCTGACACATTTTCAATTACTTTTAACTTTGTTGCCTTATCTATTAAAGACTTTATAGTTTTTGCAAAACTTATTTTTAGTTCTTTTATATCTTTCAAGAACTCATTTCCATACATTATAAATCTATAATATCTTAATTCATATATTAATTCAATTATTTCTTTTTTATTTTCTATATTTTTTATTTTTTCCCTTAAGCCAAGCAAAAACATCCTGCACAATTCCAAAGTCTGATCCCCTTGTATACTTTCTAAAAAGTCATACTTATTCTTTGTATTTTCCATTCTTTTAATATATTCTTTTGGCTGTATCAATTCATTGCACTCTGTTATTCTCTTTAATAAAGCTGTTCTTTCTTTTTTTAATTCGTCATTCCACTCTTTTATAGTTAAATTTTCATATTTTTTGCTTCTTTTTTCATATTGTTTTTCTAACAAGTTTTTATCATTTTGTATCTTATCTATTGCATTTATTTTTCTATTAAATCTCTTTTTTTCATTTGTTAATTCTTCTAAAAACCTCTCTTTATTTTGCATTATTTCTAATTGTTTTTTGTATTTACTTTTTATCTTTATTAGTTCTTCTTTCGCCTTTTGATTGCTATTTGCATATAAGTACATTAAGTTTTTATATAATATATCATTAAATTTGTTGCCTATTTTTACTCCATACTCAACTATCACTTGTTGTTTTAACATATCTATATAATCTAATGTTATATTATTGTTGTTTATAAATTCATACATCAATTTATAGCCTACTGTGTAATTCAATGTTTGGTATACTATATTATATTTATATTTTTCAGTTTTTTCATTGGTAATGCTCCATGACCATCCATTAAAATTTTTTATCACTTCTAGTTGATTTACTGTTGCTCCTATTTTTAGCACATCTCTATAAGCATTGTCTATATATTCATATTGTTTTGGTATTTTAATTGGAGTCCTAGAAATTTCTAATATTGCTTCTAACAGAAAATTTTCATTTTCTAATACCGTTATTTTATCGTTTTCTATCTCATAACTTTTTTGGGCTTCTCTAAATTTTTGTCCTATTTCTGAATTATTTTTTATTATTTCTATTTCTGCACATTTATTTTGAATAGTGTTTATCAAATATTGTATAAAATCATTTTTTAAAGGAACTTGCCTTTTGGTTTTTTCATAATCAGAATATGAGTTTTCAATTTTATAAAACATATTTAACAGAAGATTTTTTGCGCCTAAGGAATACACCTTATTTTCTAAAACCTTCTCGAGTTTATTATTATAATCTTTTATATTAAATTTAGAAAACAATTTATTTTTAATCATTTCTTAATCCTTTATACGTTTTCTGTTTGTGTATATGATGTAGTTTTTAATTCTTGCCATCTTTCTTTAGACATCAAAACCTCTCTTGGCTTACTTCCTTGAAATCCAGATATAATACCTCTTTCTTCCATTTGGTCTATTATTCTACCTGCTCTTGCATATCCTACTTTAAATCTTCTTTGTATAAACGATGTTGAGGCTTGTCCTGTTTCAACAACAACCTCTATTGCTTCCATTAAAAGTGGGTCTGTATCATCATCATTCTCTTGTTCCTCTATTTCTTTATCTGTACTATTAGCTTTTTCTATTTGTTCTAATATATCATCATTATATGTAGCTTCTCCATTTGCTTTTACAAAGTCAACTACCTTTTCTACCTCTTTGTCTGATATAAATGCTCCTTGTACTCTGGTTGGTTTAGCTGCTCCTGCTGGATAAAATAACATATCGCCCTTTCCTAGTAACTTTTCTGCACCCGCCATGTCTAAAATCGTTCTAGAATCCACTTGTGAAGAAACGGCAAATGAAATTCTTGAAGGTATATTTGCTTTAATTATTCCTGTAATAACATCTACTGATGGCCTTTGTGTAGCTATAACTAGATGCATTCCCGCAGCTCTTGCTTTTTGTGCCAATCTGCATATAGAGTCTTCTACTTCTTTAGAAGAAACCATCATTAAATCTGCTAACTCGTCAATTATTATTACTATTTGTGGTAATTTTTCTGTTGAGCCTTCTTTGTCTAGTTCTTCATTATACCCTTTTATATCTCTAACATTTTTACTAGCAAACAAGCTATATCTGTTTTCCATTTCTTGTACTGCCCATGCCAATGCTCCTGCTGCTTTTTTAGGATCTGTGACAACAGGAATTAGTAAATGTGGTATTCCATTATAAACAGATAATTCTACCACTTTTGGGTCTACCATTACTAATTTTACTTCACTAGGTTTTGCTTTATATATTATACTTGCTATTAATGTATTTATACATACACTTTTACCTGAACCTGTAGCTCCCGCTATTAATACATGTGGCATTTTTGCTATATCTGTTACAACTTCTTCTCCTGCCACGTCTTTTCCTAATGCAAACGCAAGCTTTGACTTATGTTCTATAAATTTAGAACAATCAATTATATCTCTTAAATGTACTATTTCGTTTTCCTTATTAGGAATTTCTATTCCAACAGCTTGCTTTCCTGGTATTGGTGCTTCTATCCTTATTGTTTCTGCTGCTAGATTTAATGCTATATCATCTGCCAAATTAGCTATTTTGCTTACTCTTACACCTTCGGCTGGTTTTAGCTCATATCTTGTTATTGCAGGTCCAACTGAAACATTTTCTACCTTCGCTGAAACGCCAAAACTATATAATGTTTTTTGCAATTTTGCTGCTGTATCTGTTACTGCCTTTTTTCCACCTTTTACAGATTTTTTTTCTCCCTCGCTTAATAGCTGTACTGGTGGAAATTCATAATGCTCATCCTCTACTGTTAGTGCATGTTCTAATTGTAGAACTTCCTTTACCTTCTCTTGTTTTTGTTCTTGTTCTTTCTTAAATAAGTTTTCTTCTATATATCCTTCTGATGCTTTCTTTTTACTGCTTTTACCATCATCATTTAAGTTTATTGTTATTTGGTCATCTAATTCAAGAGCAGCTCTTCTTTGTTCTTCTTTTTCTCTTAATCTTTTTTCTCTTCTTGTTTCTTTTTTATCTTCATTTTCTTCTACTTTCATTACTGTTGGTTTTTTTCTTTCTTCCTTAATTCTCTCTTTTTCTTCTGCCAGTTTTCTTTCTTCTCTTTCAGCTAATCTCACTCTTATTTCTTCTATTGGATTAATATTAAATATTAAAATTATCAATATTAATTCCACACCTAAAACTAGTATTGATGCACCTACTTTTCCCAATAATTTTGTTAATGGTATTGCACCTATTGCGCCTATTACTCCCCCTACTTTATCATCCGTTTTTCCTTGTTCATATGCGCGAGTTACTGTGTCTAAAAATCCATTAGAGAACTGTTCTACATCTTTAGGTAAATATACTATGTGCATAAAAATTGCAACACATACTAATAGCAATGCATATTGAAATAATTTAATATATGCATCTTCTTTTTTATTACATAATTTATATATTGCTATCAAGAATGTTCCTATTGGGACAATATATTTTATAAATCCCATAACTCCACTCAATATTGAACTTATTTGCTGTCCCATTATTCCAGATTGATTATATATAAGCACACCTAAAAGTACACTAAATATCACCATTGTTATTATTGATATGTTTGCATTATCCCTTTTCTTTTTCCTTCCTCTTTTTGCCAAATCTATCTCACTCCTATTTTTTCATTTTATATGAACTAAAAAATCAGAAGCCGGAAATCAATTTACATTGATTTTAATCTTAAACCCCCGACTTCTGATTTCCGAATTTTCTTATTTAAGTTCTTTCCTATTGTTTCTTATTACTTTTAAAGCATCTTCCAAAGCAACTTCTATACCTGATAGTACATTGTCAGCATATTCTTTAGTTCCTTTTGAAATTTCTCTAGACATCTCATTTGCAGTTTCTATAATTTCAACTTTTTTCTCATATGCCTTCCTTGTTATTTCGTGTTCATCTATCATCGAAATAATTCTATTTTCTGCTTCTTTTATTATATCATCTGCTTCATTTTGAGCTTGTACCAATATTTTTTGTCTCTCTTCTTTTACCCATTTTGCCTGTTTTAATTCATCTGGCAATTTTAATCTTATTTCCTTAATAATATCCAAGACTTCTTCTTTATCTACTATACATTTGCTAGAAAAGGGCATATTTCTACTTTTTTCCAATATATCTTCCAATGTTTCTAATAAAGTAAATATCTCCATTTCTCTACTCCTTTCGCTTTAAAAATATAAGATTTGCTCTCCCATATTTTCTTATATCAAATATTTCTGCTTCTATTTGAGTTAAGTTTTTTAACTCTCTTTCTTTTTCATCGGTTTCTATGATTATTACTCCATCTTTTTTTAATAAATTTAAAAATAATATTTTTTCTGTTGCTTTTACTGCAATATCTGCCTTATATGGTGGATCAATATATATTAAATCAAATCTAATCTTATCATCATATAATTGTTTCAGACATTTTTCATAATCCTTATTTAATACAATTGCTTTATCTTTTAATCTTGTTTTAATTAAATTTTCGTATACCATTTTTGTTGCTTGATGCGATTTTTCACAAAAATAGGCTTTTTCTGCTCCTCTGCTTATACACTCTATGCCTATTGCACCACTGCCAGCAAACAAGTCTAAAACAATAGCATCTTCCAATTTGTTTTGAATTATATTAAACAATGACTCTTTCACTCTATCTAAAGTTGGTCTTGTTTCTATACTATCTATTGAATTTATTTTTGTTCCTCTTGCTGTTCCACTTATTACTCTCATAGCACCTCTACGATTTTACATATATATTTTATCTTTTATATACAATATGTCAATAATAATAATATAATTGTAATATACATTTAATAGTTTTGTAATATATTGGAATACTGTAATTCAATTGTATTATATAACAAAGTATAAAAAAATGTCAATGGCATTGCAATTTTCCATTGACATATATAATTTAAAATAATTTTAAAAATTTTATTTTGTTATTGATAAAATTTTATATTTTATTACTCCAGCTGGTGCTTGTGCTTCTACTATTTGGTTCTTTTTAGCTCCTATTAAAGCTTTTCCAATTGGTGATTCGTTTGAAATTTTATTTTGTGATAGGTCAACTTCCGTAGATCCTACTATTGTATAAGTAAGTTCTTCATCAAATTCCATATCTAATATTTTTACAGTATTTCCAACTTGTACGGTTTTAGTATCTATTTCTGATTCATCTATAATTTTTGCATATCTAATTTTATTTTCTAATTCTGCTATTTTAGCTTCATTTGCTGCTTGTGCACCTTTTGCCTCATCATATTCAGAATTCTCAGACAAATCTCCAAATCCTAAAGCTACCTTTATTCTATCTGCTATTTCGCCTCTTTTTTCTGTAACTAAATATTCTAATTCTTTTTCTAGCTTTTCATATCCTTCTTGAGTTAATAAAACTTCTTTTTCTTCCATTTTTGTCAACCTCCTTTTCTACATGAAGTCTATACTGTTTTCACAGTATGATATATACTAATCCAAATTTAAAGTTTTGTCAAGGAATTCTTTTAAATTCCTCTTGTGAAATTATCCCTTTATCCCCTATTAGATTAAGAATATGTATATTGTCTTCTTTTATTCTGTCTTTTATTCTTGCTAGCTCTTGTTTTTGATTTACTAAGCTCATATATAGTATATTTTTATTTATTTTTTCCATCATCCTTCCAAAATGTTCTATTAGTTCATCTGGAATTTGTATATTCACATTATTTATGCTTATTCCTTCAAATGCCATACTTTCTATTTTCACATTTTGTTCAATATTAATTAATATTGCTGTTCTGTTTATATTATATTTTTCTATTTTTCCTATGCCATAATCAAAATTCACTATATATTTCGCTCTTCTCAAACTTTTTCTTTTATTATTAGATAAATATATTGTTGTTTCTTCTCCAAATATATTTTCTACAATTTTTTGAAACTTACTAAGTTCTTCCGTTATTATATTGGTAGTTTTAAATTTCTCCGATAGCGTTTTTATATTTTCTAAATATATATCTTCATCTTTGTTTATCAAAAAGTATATATCCTCTTGTTCCATTTTTTTCCCTTGAATTTCAAATATATATTCTAATATTTCCAATATCAAATATTTAATTATATCTTTTTCATCTATTAGGATTTTTTTATCTACGTATTGTTGTATTTCTTCTTCACATGCTACCTGTTTTATATTATCTTTTTTTATTAATTTTCTTAATTTTTCTACACATCTTCTATTTAAGTTACTTATTTCATATATATAATATTCTTTAAACTTTGTAGTAATTATTATATTTAATTTTTTTTCCCACCATCTTGCTCTATTAGATAAAAAAATATATCCTACCATTTTCACTCTTTCTCGTCCTTTATATATTAAAAAATAAATCTTAAAATTAATAATTTTAAGATTTATTTTAATATTATATTATCTTTTTGCTAATTTATTCCTAATTTTTCAGAAATCATCTTCCATATTGCCTCTGTTTCCATATCCTTTTGCCAATATGCTGCTCCTGCTAAATTATATTTGTCTATTAAAGAAATTTTTTCACTTAACGATTTTTCGTCTTCTAGCCACACCTTATAATTAGCTCCATTTTTTTCATATTCCACATAATACTGTTTTAATTCATCATCCCATTTCTTTATTACATTATCAGGAATTACGCTTTGTATATTTTTAATTGCTATAGCAAAGTTGTCTAAGTCGCCATTCTTTTCTTTCCATAATCTTGTATAAAAAGGTAATGCTAATATTAGTTTTTCGCTACTAACTTCTTCCTGTGTCCCCACAAATTTATTTACATTTGTTTCTATCCAATCATACCCTGAATTTGTTCCAACTTTTTCAGAAGAACCTCCATGTTGATCATAAGCCATAAATATTATATAGTCAGCCTTTTTTCCTATTATGTGTCGATTATAACATAAAGACCAGTTTGGCGAACCATCTGGAGCTGTAACATCAACAGATAATACTGCTCCTATTTCTTTTAACCTTGGTGCTAATTCTATTATAAATCTAGAAAACAAATCTTTATCTTGCATAAACATATACTCAAAATCAATGTTAATTCCATCTAAGTTATATTTTTTTACTAAGCTAATTATATTTCCTATTAATATTTGTCTTAACTTATAGTCATTCATTATATCTGAGGTTGTTTGTATATAAGTATTGTTTGAAATGCTTGGCCAAACCTTATATCCATTCAAATGTGCCCATTTTATATATTGAGTTCCATCATTTCCCACATTTTCATCAATTCTTCCTTTTCCTTCATCTGTCAAGGTGAAAAATGTTGGAGATACAACATTTACGCCTTTTATTTTTGTGCCTGTTCTGTCAGGCGCTGAACCATATTCCGAAAAATAGTCCCACACTAAACTTACTTTTCCTTCTATTTGTTTTTGGTTTTGTTGTGCATTTCTTGATACAACAATATTTTGATTACTTTTTTCTTTTATATATCCTAAATTTCCATTTGACGTTCTTACCTTAATCCAGCCATTTTCTTTTGACACAACTATCAATTGTTCTGTTTTCTTAATTTTTTCTAATGTTTTAGAAAAAAATGTTGGTTTATATTTTATATTTTCATTTTTTGTGCATTCTAATTTTTTTTGCTCTCTATCTAAGGATTCAATTACAACTTTATTTGTTTCGCTTACATATTCCACGCTTATGTTATAGACCTCTTGTAATTCAGATATTGGAATAAGATATGCATCAGTCGTCTCAATTGTAGGACTTTTTATTATTTGCTCTTTTCCATTTATTTCGATTTTTTTGCTATCAATACCTAATGCAGCAATTTTATTTTCTGCTGTTGTAATTATCTGATTATATTTTTCATCAAAATAAATATATTCATCAAAAAAGTTTTGCATATCTGATTTTGAAAGATATATTACATTGTTATCATCTATATATACATCTTTTTTTAAGCTCGTTGTAACATTACTATTATTAATAATTAAGTTAGTTCTGTCTTTTATTTCATCTCTTATATAATTAGGTGCTATTTTTAGTATTGCTATTGCAATCATCAACAATACTAAAACTACTATAATTTTTATCACATTTTTTTTCATCTATTTTTCTCCTCATTTTATATATTAATATCTAAGTTATCACATAAAAATTAATTATTCAAGATTTTCTGTTTATTTTTGTATATTTTATTTCTTTTTAGGAAAATATATAAATAAGTTTATAGGTAAATATAACTTAAAAACCTAAATTTTTAATAAAGGATGAATTTTATGCAACCTATAGATACAAAACAAGCTTATGGTAATTATGTAAATAAGAAATCACCTAATTCGCCAATTCTTAAGAATTGTCTTAACGCATTTTGGGTTGGTGGATTAATTTGCTCCCTTGGACAATTGATATTATCTTTTTGTCAATACAAAGGTTTTGATGAAAAAGCCTCTGGTACAATTGTTTCCATTATCTTAATTGGATTATCTGCACTCTTAACAAGTTTAAATATTTTTAACAAAATTGGTAAATTTGCCGGAGCAGGTTCTCTTGTTCCTATTACTGGTTTTGCAAATTCAATTGTAGCCCCATCAATAGAATATAAATCTGAAGGATATATAATGGGAGTTGGAGGAAAAATGTTTACAGTTGCAGGTCCAGTTCTTGTATTTGGAATATCTACTTCTGTAATAATTGGTATTATTGCCACTTTCTTTTTTTAAAAAATGGAACAATTAGGGACTGTCCCTAGTTGAGAAAATGGAGGTTTTATGAAAAAAATCGGAAGTCAAACTATTCAATTTATTAATACTCCAACTATTTTGGAGACTTCTAGCATTGTTGGACCTAAAGAATCGCAAGGTCCTCTTGCTAGTTATTTTGACCAATGTTTAGAAGATGAGTTTTGGGGTGAAGATACATGGGAAAAAGCAGAAAGTAAAATAATAAAGGAAAATGTTAATTCTGTAATTTTAAAATCTGGAATTCCTGCAACTAATATTGATTTTTGTTTTGCTGGTGATTTACTAAATCAATGTATTTCTTCTAGCTTTGGACTTAGGGAATTAAATATGCCCTTTTTTGGTGTTTTTGGCGCTTGTTCAACTTTTGTTGAAAGTATGTGCTTGGGAAGTGTATTTATTGCTAGTGGTGCTGCTTCTAACGTTCTTTGTGCTACTTCTAGCCACTTTTGTAGTGCCGAAAAACAGTTTCGTTTCCCTTTGGAATTAGGAAACCAACGCCCACCTACTTCTCAGTGGACTGTTACCGGCTCTGGTGCTGCTGTTTTATCTTCCAATGGCATTGGTCCTAAAATTACTTATATAACACCTCGGAAAAATTGTTGATATGGGAATCAAAGATGCTAATAACATGGGAGCAGCTATGGCACCTGCCACGCTTATTTAGACACAAATTTTTATACTTTTTAAATCGCTTTTGATATAAGCGTTAATTCTTCGTTCATTTGAATATACTCTAACATTCTTTCATACTCATCTGTAAATTTAAATTTTATAGTAATATCTCCACCCTCGTGTACATATATACAATCAATTAATTCAATTACTATTTCTCTAGTAAGTTTAGTTATATTCTTTTTCTTTTTTAAGTTCTCTATCCAAATATTATCACCTAAAACTTGTTCTTTATATTTTTCTGTTTCTCTTTCCAAGCATTCTATGTTTAAAGAAATATCTTGAATAATTTTTTCATAACTATTTTTATATTCTAGGTAATCGTCTTTAGATATATCTCCTAGTTTCCAATCTTCATATACAGACTTTTTTAATTTTTTATATTTTTCTAGTTCTGTTTGTTTTGATTTTATCATTTGTTCTAGATTATTATTGCAAAGCGTTCTTCTTTCAGATTGATTAATTTTTTTAATCATATTTTCCATTTCTATTGCAACATCAATTTGCATTTTTATTGATTCTAAAACAGCTTTCTCTAAATAATCACTTCTTATTGTGTGCTTTGTACAAATTTGTGTTGATTTTTTTCTATAAGTATTACATACATAATAATAGTATGTTTTTAATTTATTATTTGTAGATTTCTTGTTCATGGCTCTTTTACAATCTGCACACCTAATATATCCTGCAAATATTGAAACCTCACCTGTACCATCATTTTTTATTCTAGTATCTCTATTTATTATATCTTGTACCTTTTCAAAGGTTTCTTTATCAATAATTGCTTCGTGATTATTTTCAGCAACAATCCAATCTTCTTTTGGTACATCAACTAATTTATGGACTTTATAGCTTAACATTTTCTTTTTACCTTGTATTAGAGTTCCTGTATACATCTCATTTCTCAATATATGAGCTATAGTAGTATCACACCATAGACTATTACCTTTCATATTACAAGCATTAACATAGTTCTTTTTCAAAACTTGTTGTTTATATGCTGTTGGATTAAGAATTCCCCTATCATTTAATATTTTTGTAATTGTTGCTCTTCCTTTGCCCTCTAAAAACAATTTATAAATTAATCTTACTACTTCTGCTGGTTCCTCATCTATAATTAATTTATATTTATCTTTTGGATCTTTGATATAACCGATAAATAGGAAATGACCCTAGATATTGTCCATTTTTCTTTCTAGCATTATTTGCTAGAATTATTTTATTTGATATATCCCTACAATATTCATCGTTAATCAAATTTTTAAAAGGAACAAGTATACTGTTTACGGAAGCTGGTTTTGAATAACTATCAATTTCCTCTGCTTTTGTTACAAATCTAATATTAAATAATGGAAATATTTGTTCAATATAATTTCCAACTTCAATATAATTTCTTCCAAGTCTTGATAAGTCTTTTGTAATAATCATATTAATACGATTATCTTTCATATCTCTTAATAATCTTTGAAAGCTAGGTCTATTAAAATCTGTTCCAGAAAAGCCATCATCAATGTAAGTATCATATACTACAAATTCATCTTCACTATTCTGTGCTAAATCCATTATTAAATCATCCAATATTTTATCTTGACTAACTACACTATTACTCTCATCTTTGTCGTCACCATCTTCTTTAGATAGTCTAATATATTTACCTATATGCCATACTTTCTTAAATCTTTTAAATGTCTCATTTTTTGAAAATAACACATCAGTGTTTTCATACTTACTTTTTCTAGGCACTAATCCTCCTTTCCTATAAAGTCATATTTGTTGACAATTATATTTTAACATATATTTATAGTGGATTCAAATCAAATCCACTATATTTCTTAAATTCTTGTTCTATTCATAATCAAATTTTCAATGCATTGATTAATGTTTAATCCTTTGTCTGAATATTCAAATTTTACCTTTAATCCATCTACCATAAAAACATATGGATTTTTAACTTTTTTTAAAAATCCAATCATTCTATCCTTTTTAGGCATATTTATATCAACATTTATTTCTTCAATATTATCTATATCTTTTTCTTGTATATAATTTAGATTACTATTTTTCCCTAGTTGTAGTTTGGTCTTTAATTTGGCGTATTCATCCATCAATAACCTCCTATATTTAATTTTCAATGTTCTACACATATTTTGTGCATTTTTCCATATTTTATACAATAGCATTTTATATTTTCCAACTAATCTTTTTTGGTACATCATATCCGACATTTATTCCTTTTCTTAATACATAACTTTTACTTTTTTCATTATATTTATAGATTGATGGATTCCAATCTCTAAAAGCTCTATTACTTATTGGCTTTTTCCCACCAGACAATTCTCTACTTGCCTGTTCGTGAGCTTGTTTTAATATTGCATAGTCCACATCTACACTCTTATTCCTTCTTGTTGTAGTTATATATTGTTTTGTATATTCAACATTCTTTTTTCTATTTATTTGTTTTCTTATTTCTTTTTCTTGTAAGTACCTTTCATCTTTTTGTAAAACTTGAGTAACTGCACTTTTTGATATTCCAAGTTTTTTTGAAATATCGATTGCTCTTAATTTTTCTATGAAATACATTTTTATAATTATATCTTTATTTTTGTTCATACACTTTAAAATTTCCTTACTTAACTTTTTACTAACAACTTTTGAATATGAAGAAACTAATAGAGCTAAATATAACTCTACTTAATTTCTAAATCTTTCATAGCTTTTTTGAATTCTTTTTTACTCATTTTGCTTAAAGGTTTTACTTTTTTATATCTCCTCTTCTTTTTATGTATTAAGTATTTTATTATTGTAAAGGAGATAATCAGTAAGATAATTAAAATTACATACCACATTACTTTTTCCCCTTTGCAATAATATTTGCCAGTATTCTAACTTCTGCTGTTCCAAATTTTGAATATAACATTTTTATTTCCTTTTGTAATTCTTTTGCATTTACTTCGGTAGCACTATGTTGTAATGTGTGAACAGCCAGTTGTGCATAGGCAATTGCTGAATCAATATCCATAAGCTCTTGCATTTTTGACTCCATATTGGTCACCTCCTTTTTTTATCTACCCATATGAAGTCAAAAATTTTTGTCGATGTTGCAAATTTTGAAAAATTTTTTATTTTTTTCGATTTTTTGAAAGTTCTTTAAATATAACAATCATAATTTCTTGGTATAGATCCTCATCAAATTTAAAATTTATTTTTGATCTACTTAATATTAAAGGCTTATACTCTTCTATTATTTTTAAAATTTCCTCATCTGATAAACTAAAATCATTAAACATTTCTTTTTCCTCCTATAAGATATTTCATTATTTTGTCTAGTGCTGTTGCCTTAATCCTCCATATAGTAGTTCTTTCTAAATTCATTTCCATTGCAATCACATTAATACTTTTATTTTCTTTATACAAAGAAAAAAGCACCATCTTCTCTCTCAAAGATAATGCTTTTATTGCATAATACAATTTACTATCGGAAATAACTTTTTCAAATTCAACTGCAGATTTAATCTCATTCTCACATTTATTAATAATTATATCAAGCACAGATTCTCCTTCTATTTCTTCTACTTCTTCCATACTCACACATTGATTATTATTATAACAATAGTTATCCTATATATATCTCTTTCTTGCATTTACAACAATGCTTTTCAAATATGCTATTTCTTCTTTAGATAATCCTTCTACTAAATAATTCTTCCTTTCCATAAACATTCTCCAATCATTAAAATTGAACAATGTCCAAAACAAAGGAAGTTATATTCCGTTGTTATACTATTTACTTAATAAAAGTTCTACCCATCCATAATAAAAAATCCTCCTATTGGAAAACTTCCAAAAATAAAGGTATGTGTTGGTTATAACTATAATGGAAAAGTTACAACAGACTTTACAACCAATGTTGATTTCTTATCAAATTCAACTGCTGTTTATGAAGAGTTTGATGGAAACTTTGGTGACATTAGCCACTGTAAAACAAGAAAAGAACTTCCTGAAAATGCACAAAATACTTAAATAGAATTGAAGAGTTCATTGGTATTCCAATTAAATTTATTGGAACTGGTGCTGCAAGAGAAGCTATGATTATTGAATAAATATTTTAAAGCAGGTATTTTAAAATACCTGCTTTTAATATGTGTTATAAATGAAGTTTCCACATCAAAAACGCCGATGTTATGTAACGCTAACATCGGCGTCGAATTATTGAAAACTATTCAATAATTCTAAGAGGTTTACTTCGTAGGCTTCCATTCAGATCTATCACTCCGAATACGGTAGTGACCATCACCTGTCCGATAGCCCACATTCTGGTTGTTCACATACACATCTCCATCGTGGGGATGAAAACTGACAGTGTTACCATCAATTTTCAATTCACTTCCAGAAACATAACCTACGCGCTCATTGTTCCGGTAAACATCTCCTCCGCGGATTTCGTAAGTGTTGTTACCGTTAGTCCACTTATTCGACATTGAAGTTTCCTCCATATCATAAAATTTAGTAGATTAACAACCTACTAGCATATTAATATTAACATAGTTTCACTTATTTGTCAACATTTATTTATAAATTTCTAAAATTTCTAAAATCTGTTGATTTTTGTTTAAATTTGCTTTATAATTATATTTGGTGATTTTTATGCAAACTATTGAGCTTGATAATAATTATGTTGTACAAGTAGTTGAAAATGATGATTTATGTCCTGAGGTTGATGATATACAATTAATAAATTGGAAAGATATAAAACAGAAAAAAAATTTAACTGTTAAGGTTGACTTTTCTTCTTTTAGTGCTTGTGATTACAAAAAGCTATTAAGAAAATTTTATTGTTTGAAAAAGAAGACATATAGATATCATCTAAGTTTCGGTATAGAGAATGGCGATAACCATGTAGTTGCTTTTTTATATAATTTCAATCAAAGTAACCAACATCACATTGATTTTATTAATTGTTTAAATGCCACTTTATATAATAATAAAGTTGACATGTATAATTATATATATGATGAAGTTTGTGAATTTTTAGATAAACAATTTTTAGAAAGAAATTTATGCGATTTTAAGGATGATAGATGTGCATATAAAAGAGGAACTTCTTGTACAGTTGGGTGTTGTAGACATTTTAAGATTAAATTACTTCCTTTAACAAAATTAGTAACATGCGAATATTTGAAAAAAAAATCTTGCACAGCAAAATGTATTTCCTGTAAGCTTTTTACTTGTGACTATTTACAAAAAAATGGAGTAAAATTCAAAATAAAAGATATTCCGTTGTTAGATACCTTTTTTAGCCCAATACAAAAATATTTTATTAAGTATAAAGTTTTTACTCCAAAAGAAAAAATTATAAAATTAATTTGTTTTTTTTAAATTTAAAATTTTACTAAGACCACTTGTTTTTTTTTAATAAATTTATGTTATTATTAATTATGAAAAAGGGGTGGTTCTTTTATGCCATCGAGAGCTAAGAGTAAAAAGTTTATTAAGAATTTAAAAAGATTTAGAAGCGCTAAATTTAATTATGCTAAATTTGTTAAAGATTATTATATAGAAAAAGGGGAAGCTTATATTTCTGCTAAAGTTACTTCTATTGATGATGTTATTTCTAAGTATTCTACAAAAGGTTATGAATGGATTAACCCTGATTTTGCAAGCTATATAGAGGAAAGTGCTTATTATATTCCTATTGAAGAGAGAATTATTATTGAAATTTGTGGTGGTAATTTTTCTGAGGAAGAACAGGCTTTAATCACTAAAGTTTTAAAAGATTATTTTGGTCTAAAACTCGGAGATAAATATTTGGATTTAGATATTAATAAACATAAATCTTTCGTTCTATTTTTATTTGGTATAATAAGTCTTGGAATTTTTGCAGTTCTAAGTAGATTTTCTCTTATTACAGCATTAAATGAGGTTATTCTACTTCTATTCTGGTTCTTCCTTTGGGAGTATGCAGATTTGGGATGGATTGAGAGAAGTAATATCCAAATTGAAAGGCTTGAGGCAGGGCAACTTTCAACTGCTAAAATTGTTTTCTTAGATTAAAAAATCCCCTTAAATAAGGGATTTTTTTTATTTTATTTTTCTATAATAATCATAATCTAATATCATTGATGACATCTTAAATTTTTGATAAACTATTTGGCTCATTTATTCTACATAGTCAGGTTCTAAAGTCTCCCCTTCATTTGGAATAAATACATCTTGAACAGAGTTATATCTTCCCTTATCAGTTATAAAGTTTCTATCTGAGAATATTACTATAGGCTCTATATTGTTTGATAAAATATCCTTCCTCATTAATAACCTTGAATCATATTCAATTCCAAATAAATTTAATACTGTTGGCAAAACATCTAAGCTTGAACATACTTTTTCAATTTTAATAGGTTCTTCCATACTTGAATTCCATATTAGAAGTGGCGTATGGTGCTTTTCAAATGTATTGTCTCTTTTATATGTTGATAGTTCGTTTAATTCAGAAAGTGTCAAACCATAAGGGTAATGGTCTGGGCTTATTACAATTACTGTATCTTCGAGCTTTCCTGCAAATTCTAGTCTTCTTATTAGCTCTCCTATGGCTTTATCTAATTCAATTTGGCATGCAAGGTATGATTTTGCTTTGTGTGAATATTGTAGATTTTTTACTGCTTCCCAGTTTTTTGATGCCATGCAATTTCCATTCGTTGTATAATTTAAGTGCCCGCTCACAGTCATATAATATGCTAAAAATTTTTCAATATCAATAATTTCTTTGTTCTGCACAATCTTTCCACCACAAAACTCTCCTTCTCCAAATTCAATATTTTCTAGTCTTTCTAATGATTGAATTCTTCTTTTTATTTTTCTAATTCTTGCTCCAATATTTTGTAATTGCCAAGTTGAATGATTTTCATCTGCCTTTATAAGTTCTCTTTGCTTTTCCAAGTATTCTAATTTATCTTTTAGTTTTTCAATTGCATTTGGATCATCATTATAAATTACTTGAGTGTTTTCTATATTTTTAGCTTTATCTTCATAATATTTACTTTTGCTGTCTTCTTTAATAGAATTCCTTATATCATTATGAGCCTTCTCTATTAGTCTTCTATGTTTCTTTTCTGAATGATCTCCTACTAATATTGGTTGTCCGTGGTGTAATTGCTAAAATTCTATTTGCATTTGAATTCATATACTGCTGTGATTTTTCTTTTGCTTTTTGTGCCATTTGTTCATATCTTAATCTTCGTTCTTCTTTTCTTTCTTCATAGTCTGATCTTCCTCCCATTTTTTATCACTCTCCCTTCCTAAAATTAAACAACAATGTAAAAATAGTGTTATTGTTCCTCCAAACATTGCACCACCAATAAATGTCAATAAATACATATCATCTTTTCCTTTCCAATAAAAAAAGACTTCTGTAAGTTGTGTGATAGTTTAACTCTTCTTCACTCTTCTTACAAGTCTTATTCAAATTCTTCCTCTTTTTCTATATTTTGTTGATATTTTGCTACTCCTAATGGATCATATTCTTTTAATTTTTCTACATCAAAAACAACCATATCATACATTCCCATATTATAATTGACTGTAGCTATTACTTCTTTAATAATCCCTTTTTTAATCAGAGCATTTTCAAGTCCTAAATCTTTATTAATAGGTTGTATAAAACCTTCGTTTTCATCTATTGAATACCCTGATAAATTAATCGTAATATTTCCATATAATTCATCTTTTGTATAAGCTATTATTGCTATATTTCCGTTGTTTCTATATTGTCCCACTTCTAGAAACAATTCTTCATTTTTAAATTTCAAAGACTTTCTATCCATATTTATCTCACTTATATTTCAATTTTCTCATATTTGTCGTAATTCTTCCCAACTAAATTCTTCTCTTCCGAAATGACCATAATTTGTAGTTCTAGCATATATAGGCTTTTTCAAATCCAAATACTTTATTATTCCATTAGGTGTTAAATCAAATGCTTCTTTTATTATCTTAATAATATCGCATTCTGGAAGTTTATTTGTACCAAAGCAATCAATGTATAATGAAAGTGGCTTTGCTATTCCAATACCATATGATGCTTGAATTTCGCACTTTCTTGCTAAACCATTAGCAACAATATTTTTTGTTATATGTCTTAACATATATGCAACAGATCTATCAACTTTTGTTGCATCTTTCCCTGAAAAAGCTCCTCCACCGTGATGAGCATAACCTCCATAAGTATCAACTATAATTTTTCTACCTGTAAGTCCAGTATCTGCAACTGCACCACCAATAATAAATTTCCCTGTTGGATTTATTAGGAATTTTGTTTGATAATCAATCATGTCTTCATCAACTGTTGGTTTTATTACTTTTTCTATAATATCATTTTCTAACTCCTCAATAGCAATATCTTCTTGATGTTGGGTTGAAACTAATATCGTATCAATTCGCAATGGGAAGTCATTTATATATTCTACTGTTACTTGTACTTTCCCATCTGACCTTAAGTATGGAATAATGCCTTCTTTTCTAACTTTTGTTAATTGCATTGCTAACTTGTGAGCTGTATCTATTGCATAAGGCATTAGATTTTCTGTTTCTAAACAAGCATATCCGAACATTATTCCTTGATCACCTGCACCTCCAGTATCAACTCCAATTGCTATATCTCCACTTTGTTTTGTTAGGTTGATATCTATGTCACAAGTTCTGTAATCCATATTATATCTAGCATCATCATAACCTACTTCTTTTAATTTCTCCCTTACAATGCTTTCAACATCTAAAATTGCATTTGATGTTATTTGTCCTGCTACTGTTACCTTTCCGTTAGAAATAAAAGTCTCAACAGCAACTCTTGAATTTTCATCTTGTTCTAAACAAGCATCTAAAATACTATCAGAAATCAAGTCACACACTTTATCAGGATGCCCCTCTGTTACACTTTCTGATGTCAAAAAATATCTTTTATAATTCATTTTATAATTCTTCCTTTCTTTCGCACCACAATCGATTCTGTGGCTTTTAAAATACTAGTATGGAATACTATCCCAATTAAATTCTTTCATTCTATATTTTTTTACTTCTCTTGTATAAATCATAAATACCTTTTCTTTACTAAATTTTGTAAGATATTTAAAAAAAGATAATAGCTCTTGTATTATCTTTTGCTTATATTTAGTTCCTATATCTGAATATTCCAAATATTCATTATCTACATAGATAGATGCAATTCCATCTATCAAAATGCTATATAAAACCTTTTTCTCATAAATACTAAACTCATCAAATTCTTTGATTGCAGTTTTTGTATTATAATTAATAAATAATAATAACAATGAAGATATACTTTTTACAACTTCTTTATCAACAACTTCAAAATCATGTAAATAAATCAAATTATCTGCTAATATATTTACTAGTATAATTTTTGTATCTTCAGACATTTTATTATAATAATTTTTTATTTTTATATTTTCCAAACCATCACCTCTTCCTTTTGAGCATTAAAAATAGGGAACTATAAGTTCCCCAATTGTAGTATATGATATTAATTTTTGTGTTTATATGATTAACTCTTTATTTTAATCGTATACACACAATTAACAAAATTATTATGTATTTTATTTTTTTTATTTAATAATTTTACTTGAAATATAGGCATTTTCTTGATGTTGTGTTTATATGAACTACACACCTGCTGCTTTAGATACGCTAATCACTCATTTTAGAGATACAGGTAGAAAGCCAAGTTATTATGATTTAATTATTACTGGAGACCTAGGTTACATTGGAAAAGAAATTTTAGCTGAGCTTGCCGAAACCAAAGGCTATAATATTAATGCTAACTATAATGATTGTGGTGTCCTTATTTTTGATAAAGAAAGTCAAGATACTCATTCTGGTGGTAGTGGCTGTGCATGCATTGGCACTGTTTTTTCTGGATATTTCTTTAAACAATTAAAAGACAAAAAAATAAATAGAATATTGTTAATTGCAACTGGAGCATTAATGAATTCTATGAGTTCACAACAAGGCGAAACCATTCCCGGAATTGCTCATGCAATTTCCATCGAAAATTTGGATTAATCGTTTAGAAATTTACATTCTCAGCTAAGGAAAGGAAATTATTATGCAAAATTTTTTTAATACTTTAGATTGGTTTATGATTTTAAAATCGTTTATAGTTGGTGGTATTATTTGTATTATCGGACAAGTTTTAATTGATAAAACAAAACTTACTCCTGCAAGAATTTTAGTATTATTTGTTACTTTAGGCGCTGTTTTAGGTGGCTTAGGTATATATAAACATTTAATATCTTTTGCAGGCGCTGGTGCAACTGTACCTCTTACTGGTTTTGGAGCCAATTTAGCAAAAGGAGTTATAGAGGAAGTTAAACAATCTGGTCTTTTAGGTGCTTTTATTGGTGGTGTAAAATCTTCAGCCGGTGGAATATCCGCTGCTATTTTCTTTGGATATATTGCATCATTGCTAGCTAAACCAAAAATAAAAAAGCAATAATTTAAATTTATTTTACTATTAAAACAGTGGCTGCATCCTCTGACAGTCACTGTTCATTTACATCATTTTAAGCTATATTCTATACTCGTAATGATGTTATTTTCAATTATAAATTTCAATGCAGTTTTTCCTTGTATATATGTGTACATATTTTCTTCTCTTACATAGTTATTACTGTATTTTTCTATCATTTTGTTATAACTGTCCGTTATTTTTACATCTTCTTCTGTTTTAACCATATCATTTAATAAATAAATAGACTGGATTCTCTTTTTTCCATCTCTTTCATATGTTGTTATTTCGTAATTTTCATATTTATATATTCTATCTAATCCTTCAATTCCTAATACGGTAGTAAGCAATATGAGTGAAAATAAAGTTATCATTTTAAATTCTAGGCTCTTTCTTTGAAAGAATTCCATAATTTGTTTCTGGTTAGATTCATATATAAATAATACTATTGTAAATATGAATAATACTATTATATTAGGCATATTCAGTCCAAAATTAGTAACATTAATTATTAATTCTTTATAATTTGACTTTGTAAATACCGACATTAACAATTGTTATATCCTAGAGTCAGCCTAGCAGAAAGAGCTGTGCGATGCACAGCTCTTTTTAGTGTTTTATGCTTTTTTTGCTATTTCTGCTATTTCTGTAAATGCTTTTGGATCGCTTACAGCTATTTCTGCTAACATTTTTCTGTTTATAACAACATTAGATTTTTTTAATCCATTAATTAAGTTGTTATATGTTATTCCATTCATTCTAGCTGCTGCATTTATTCTTGATATCCATAGTTTTCTGAAATTGCTTTTTCTGTCTTTTCTTCCAACATATGCATACATACCTGATTTCATAACAGCTTGTTTGGCCATTCTGAATCTATAGTGTTTTGCACCATAATATCCTTTTGCTCTTTTTAATATTTTTTTATGCTTTTTACGAGTTATAATTGCTGTTTTTACTCTTGCCATTTAAAATGCCTCCTTTTTAATCTTCATTTTTCTCATTGAAATTTTAGTTACCATATGGTAATAATCTTTTAATTCCAGCTTCACATGTCTTGTCTGCATATGCATCTTGAACTTTTCCTCTTGATTTTGCTCTGTTTGTTTTTGTAGCTAAACGATGTCTTCTATTTGCTTTTGTTCTTTTCACTTTTCCTGTTGCAGTATATGAATATCTTTTCTTTGCTGCTTTATTAGTTTTTAATTTTGGCATAATTTTTTCCTCCTTTATTTTGTGAATTATTTATCTGTTTTTTTAGATAATATAATAAACATATTTTTACCTTCTAATATTGCTTTTTTATCAGGTGTAGCAATATCTGACAAATTATCAATAAATTTGTTTAAAGCTTCTTCTCCCAATTTAACATAGTTTAATTCTCTTCCTCTAAATCTAACTGTTACTTTTACTTTATTTCCGTCCTCTATAAACTTCCTTATGTTTTTTGCTTTAAAATCAAAGTCATGTTGTTCTATGTTTGGAGTAATTCTTATTTCTTTTAGCTCTGTAACTTTTTGTTTTTTCTTTGCTTCTTTTTCTTTTTTAGACTGTTCAAACTTGTATTTTCCATAATTCATTATTTTACAAACTGGAACTTCTAAATTAGGCGATACTAATACTAAATCTAGTTTTTTATCAAATGCTAAATCTAATGCATCATTAATATTCATTACGCCTTTTTTCTCTCCGTTTTCGTCTATAACTTGAACTTCTTTTGCTCTAATTTGTTCGTTAACAGGTAATTCTTGCTTTATATAAAACACCTCCATTTATTTTTTGTAATATTTACTCGCTACTAGTAAATTTACAACAAAAAAAGATTGATTTTTAATCAATCCACATACATAAAAAAGCATTAACTTTTTATTAATATTAACCTTTTTCCATTTAGATAAGGTGAGCAGTGGATTGCTTCTTTTTTTTACACAAATTATAATAATACTTTTTTTATAATTTGTCAATACTTTTCTTGACTTTTGCGTAATTTTGTATTAGAATATTATGTGTTATGTAAAAATATGACTAAATTACAAACTTCTCCCCGGTAGTTTAATATTTAGTTTCATATATATAAATATTAATTTTGAATGGAGGGTATATATTACCATGAATAATACAACATATAGTATTAAAAAAAGTGAAATTGAAAGAAAATGGTATATAATCGATGCAGAAGACAAAGTACTTGGAAGAGTTGCTACAGAAGCTGCTAGATTATTAAGAGGAAAACATAAACCAACTTATACACCTAATATAGATGTTGGTGATCACGTTATTATAACAAATTGTGCAAAAGTAGTTTTAACAGGAAAAAAATTAGACCAAAAAATTTACAGACATCATTCTGGATATATTGGTGGAATGAAAGAAATCTCAGCTAGAGACTTACTTAATAAGAACCCAGAAAAAATGATGATGCTTGCTGTAAAAGGAATGCTTCCACACAATAGCTTAGGAAGACAAATGTTAAAAAAATTAAGAGTATATGCAGGAGCAGAACATGAAAACATTGCTCAAAAACCTGAAGTTTGGGAGGTAAAATAATATGGCAAAAGCAAAATCAGAAAAAATAATGTTTTATGGAACAGGTAGAAGAAAAAAATCAATTGCTAGAGTAAGATTAGTAGAAGGTACTGGAAAAATTACTATTAATGGTAAAGATATCGATGAATATTTTGGAACAGAAACTTTAAAAGTAATTGTTAAACAACCTTTAAATTCTACAAATACATTAGGAAAATATGATGTTATTTGTAAAGTAATAGGTGGAGGATTTACAGGTCAAGCTGGTGCAATTCGTCATGGTATTTCCAGAGCATTATTAGAAGCTAATGGAGAATATAGACCAACATTAAAATCTGCAGGATTCTTAACAAGAGATCCTCGTATGAAAGAAAGAAAGAAATACGGTCTTAAAAAAGCAAGAAAAGCTCCACAATTTAGCAAGAGATAAAAAGAGTTTTTATCAAAAACAATTTAACCTCAGAAGTTTCAATACTTCCGAGGTTTTTTATTGCTATTCGGTAATTTTTACTATAAATGTCCACAAACGCACCAGTGTTATAGGTGCGAACAAGTTCGCCCGCGCTTCGGAGAACGGGCGATTAAAATCGCCCCTACATTTCAAATTCGCATATAAAACTTACTATTTATTATACTTTTATTGTTTTATATTATTATCTTCCTATTTTTTTACTGTCTAATGCATCTAAGTTATCCAGTGCTTTTCCAGTGCCTAATGCTACACATGATACAGCATCTTGGGCTATCATTACATTTATTCCTGTTTTTTCTTGCAAAAGTTTATCTAAACCATCTACTAAGCAGCCCCCTCCTGTCATATATATTCCCTTATCACTAATATCTGCTGCAAGCTCTGGTGGTGTTTTTTCCAATACCGAATGTACACTATCAACTATCATCATTGCAGGTTCTATCAATGCTTCTAGCATTTCACTTGAATGTACTGTTATTGTTTTAGGTAAACCAGTCACTAAGTCTCTTCCTCGTATATCCATATCCATATCTTGTATTTTAGGATATACACATCCAATGTTTATTTTTAAGTCCTCTGCCGTTCTTTCTCCTATCATTACATTATGTTTTTTCTTTATATATTTGACTATTGCTTCATCAAATTTATCTCCTGCGACTTTTAAAGATTCACTTACAACAGAACCACCTAATGAAATAACCGCTATATCAGTGGTTCCTCCACCTATGTCTACAACCATATTTCCACATGGCTTTGATATATCTATTCCAGCACCTATTGCTGCTGCAATTGGCTCTTCTATTAAATATACTCTTCTTGCACCTGCTTGTGATGCTGCATCTATAACAGCTTTTTTTTCCACTTCCGTGACTTGTGATGGTATGCATATCATAATTCTTGGCGAAAATACAAATTTTCCACATACTCTATTTATAAAGTATTTAAGCATTTTTTCTGTTACTGTATAATTTGATATAACTCCCTCTCTTAGAGGTCTTGTTGCTACAATATTCCCTGGTGTTCTACCTAACATTCTTCTTGCTTCTTTTCCTACTGCTAAAACATTACCTGTGTTATTGTCTACAGCAACAACAGAAGGCTCTCTTAATACTATTCCTTTGCCTTTTACATAAGCTATAACTGTTGCTGTTCCTAAATCTATTCCTATGTCTTGCCCCCACTTGAACATACTTGCATCTTCCTTTCAATAATATTGATTAGATATTATTATTATTACGATTATGTTACAATTATATTACATATATTCGTATATTTCAATTATTTTTTTCATTTTTATAATAATTTTAGTCTAACTGGTAATATGGCATGTTACTAGTTAATATATTATACAGCTACAATGTTGAAACATTAACTTCGAAAAACATTATCTAGTAACATAGGTATATATTTTTTGTTAAAAAGTATTGTATTTTACTTATATTTATGTTAAAATATGTAATAGTCGATTTTAGTTATATCATATAGGAGGTGCGAACAAAATGGCAAGATGTGAAATTTGTAATAAATCTGTAGCTTTTGGAAATAAAATTAGTATTACACGTTCTCATACAAGTAGAAGAACAACGAGAACTTTTAAACCAAATTTAAGAACTGTTAAAACATTAGTAGATGGTCAACCTAAAAAAATAAGTGTATGCGCAAAATGTTTGCGTTCTGGGAAAGTTACAAGAGTATAATTTTTCAAATTAAAACAGAGCAAAGTGAAATAATTCATTTTGCTCTATTTTACTAATATTAAAATTTTATCATATGTATTAATCTTTTATCCCAAATATAAGTTTTACAAATCCACGTAAAAATTTGGGAACCTTTTTTACAACAATAGTCATTTTTACCCACTCCTTTTAACAAGATAACCACATTAATCCAACCGCTACTATGGCAACTCCAATTGTAAATAGCCAGCCAGATACAGGAAGTAATAATACTAATAATATTCCAAGTCCTAGCCCAATTAAACATACACCTAAAGTCTTTTTTAATGCACACAACATAATAAATTACCTCCTTTTTTAATATTATATTAATTTTATATTTTATTTGTGATTATTATAGAAAGGTTTTCTTATGAATAAAAATATTGTAATAGAAATAATAGAAATTTTGAAAAAAACGTATCCAGATGCTAAATGTAGTTTAAATTTTACTACTCCTTTTGAAATGCTTATTGCTGTTATGCTTTCTGCTCAATGTACAGATGAACGAGTTAATAAAACAACTCCTTATATTTTTAATAAATATAATACACCTGAAGCTTTTACAAATATTCCAATAGAAGATTTAGAAGTTTTGGTCCATCCATGTGGCTTTTACAAAAATAAAGCTAAAAATATAAAACTAACTTCTGAAAAAATTATAATTAATTTTAACGGTAATGTTCCCCAAAACATGGAAGACCTAATGAGTTTACCTGGCGTTGGCAGAAAAACTGCAAATGTTGTTATGTTGGAGGCTTTTAACAAACCTCAAGGAATAGCTATTGATACTCATGCCAAAAGAATATGTAACAAACTTGGACTTTCAAATAAATCAACTCCTGAGCAAATTGAACAAGACTTATTAAAAATTATCCCCCAAAAATACTATAAAGATATTAATCATCTTTTTATTTGGCATGGCAGAAATATTTGTACAGCCAGAAATCCAAAATGTTCGGAATGTCCTGTTCAAACCTACTGTAAAAATTTCACAAAAACTGCATAAACTATGCAATTTTTGTATATACTAAAAATAATTATCAAAAAAGAGGTGTATATTTTGACTAATATAAATTGTTCTGCTAATTGTCTCTATCAAAAAGATGGCAAATGTAGCTTTGAAAATATAACTACTCAAAAAATAACCCCTAATTCAGATTGCGCTTATTTTGTTAAAAAATAATTTAGTTTTTTAATTTATTTATCATATCCTTTTTATCCTTTGTTTTCATTAAGGCATTGCCTACAACAACATTGCTTACTCCCGCTTGTTTTAACAGGTCTATATTTTGTAAATTTATTCCTCCATCTGCTTGAATATCTACCTCTAGCTTTTCTTGTTCTAAATATTTTTTCATTCTGCTTATCTTCTCTATTGTTTCTGGAATTAATTCTTGTCCTCCAAGCCCTGGCTCAACAGTCATTATCAAAACAGAGTGTATATATGGTAAATAATTGTATATTTCTTCAATTCTTGTGTTTGGCTTTATTGCTAGCCCAACTCTTGAATTACTTTCTTTTACTAACTTGATTAATTCAAATATTTCCTCTTTGTTTTTTCTTGCTTCTATATGAAATGTTATTAAATTAGGCTCAAATACAGAAAAACTCTTTATATATTGTTCTACATCTTCTACCATTAGATGTATATCTAACGGTAGACTTGATATACTGCTAATATATTCACTATATTCTATCATTTTTTCTGTAGTATTATCTTTTACAAATTTACCGTCCATTACATCAATATGAAAATAGTCTATTAGTGCTGTTTCTAATTCATATAAGTTTTTTATTGCATTTTCATTATCCATATTTAATATTGATGCTGAAACCTCTACCATCTGTTATCCTCCTTTTGTTTTAATTCATTATATATTTTGCAGTAATTTTGATATCTCATTTTTGAAATTTCTTCATACTCAACTGCTTTTTTTACTCCACAATTTATTTCTTTTATATGATTACATCCTATATATTCACATTCTTCTATATAGTTATGAAACTCTCTAAAATACTCATCTAATTCTCCACTTTTTATTTCATATATGTCAAATGTTGCAAATCCAGGAGTGTCTGCTATATATGAATTATTGTCTATTTTATATAATTCGACTGTTGTGGTTGTATTTTTTCCTTTTTTATTTTTATTACTTATAGTTCCTTCTTCTGCTATTTTGTCTTTAAATATTCCATTTATTAAAGTAGATTTTCCAACACCTGAGTTACCGGAAAAAGCAGTTATATTATTCTTTAATACATCTTTTATTGATTGCACATTTTCTCCAATCTGTGCATTTGTCTTTATAACTTTATAACCTATGTCTTGATATATTTTTTCTATTTCTAAAATTCTATATTCTTTTTCTAAGTCAATTTTATTTATACATATTATTGGCTCAATTCTTAAAAATTCTGCAAAAGCTAATTGTTTATCTAAAAGTAGTAAATCAGGTTTAGGCATACTCATTGAAAGTACAAATACAATTTGAGTAAGATTAGCAATTTTAGGTCTTTTTATGTAATTACTTCGTTCTAATACTTCTTCAATAATTCCTTTCTGTTCATCTATTGAATTTATCTGTACTCTGTCACCTACAGCTGGTGTTATTCCACTTTTTTTAAACTTTCCTCTAGCTTCGCACAAAAATATATTATTTTCAGTTTCAACCTTATATAAATTTGAAATATTCTTTACTATTATTCCTTTTTGCAATTTTTACCCCTTTATTCAACTTTCCAAAATGTTTCTGAAGAATTTAAGTTCATTTGTTTCTCCGCTTTTTTTACATCATTTACAAATACCTTTACTGTTATTGTTCCTACTCCTGTTATACTAAAGCTAATGCTTTCTGAGTCTTTTCTATGTTTTTCATTATATACTGTTTCCTCTTTTCCGGCAGATACAACCTTTACTGTTAATGTTGCTTCTGGATCAATTTCTTTTCCATCAGCCCCTAATTTTATTCCTCCTGTTAATGCTTTCAAATTAATATCTAATTTTCCAGATTTGATTTCTGCTATTTTATTAACAGTAATTATTATTTTTGTTCCTTCATCTACAGTTTTACCCGCTTCTATACTTTGTTTTAATACTATACCATTTTCCTTTGTTGTATCTTCCTCTGTTGCAATTTCAACCTCTAAACCATCTTTTGTTAATAGTTCTTTAGCATTTTTTTCTGTTTTTCCTATAACATATTGTGTTACTACTTGTTTTAATCCATTTCCAATACTAACATACACTTTTACTTTTTCTCCGGATTTTAGTTCTGTTCCCTCTGCTGGTTCTTGCTCTATTACTATTTCCTTTTCCACAGTTTTACTTATTTTATCTATTTTTTCTATTTGCAAATTGCTATTTTTTAATTCATTTTCTGCCTCTTCAAATTTCATGCCTATTACTTTTGGCATTTTTGTCATCTCTGTTCCTTTACTTACTACAACTTCTACAGTACTGTTTTCCTTAACTGTATAATTATCTGCAAAAGGAGGATTTTGAGATATTATTTTACCTGCTTCTACATCTGGGCTAAATTCTTCTCTTGTATCTATTATTAATTTTGCTTTTTTCAATTCTTGTTCCGCTTCTTCTATTGTTTTCCCTACCAAATTTGGCAATTTAACGTCCTTCGCTCTGCCTGCACTTAATATAGCTTGTGTTCCAAAAAATCCTGCAAATGGTATAAAGATTATCACAAATGCTATTATTGATATCATTATAGCTTTTTTATGTTTTTCAAAAAATACATTTTTATTCTTTGTTTCCGTTTCTTTCTTTTTCATCTCTTCACCTTCCCTTATAGTAGGAATTACTTGTGTATAAGAGTTTTCTATGTTTTCTTCTGATATTCCTATTCCTTCACCTTCTGGATTTTTTAAAGCTAAACTTAAGTCTTTTAATAGTTCTGTTGCTGAGCTATATCTTAATGATACCTCCTTTTGCATTGCTTTCATTATAATTTTATTAACTGCATATGGTATTGAAGGATTTAGTTTTATTGGTTCTACCGGTTTTTCCTGCATGTGTTTTAATGCTATTGAAACTGGAGTATCTGCATCAAAAGGTACTCTACCAGTAACCATCTCATACATTACTACTCCTAATGAATATATGTCTGACTTAGCATCTGTATATCCTCCTCTTGCATGCTCTGGCGAAAAATAATGCACAGAACCTATTGTTGTTCCAAATGCTGTTATTGTAGAATTTGATACTGCTTTTGCTATACCAAAATCTGTAACCTTAGCAATTCCGTCTTCTGTAATTATTATATTATGTGGTTTAATATCTCTATGTATTATATTATTTTTATGCGCCATTTCTAACGCAGAGGCTATTTGCATTGCTATATTAATAGACCATTTCCAAGGTAATACACCCTCTTCTGTTATTATTTGTTTTAGTGTTTTTCCTTTTATTAATTCCATTACTATAAAATACAAATTTTCTTCATGTCCTACATCATAAATTGAAACAATATTAGGATGTGTAAGGCTTGCTGCTGACTGTGCTTCTGTATTAAATCTTTTAATAAATTCTTCGTCTGTTGTAAATTCGTCTCTTAATACCTTTATTGCAACATTTCTTTTTAATATATTGTCTTTTGCCTTATATACAGTGGCCATTCCTCCAACACCTATTTTTTCTAGTATTTCATACCTGCTTCCTATTGTTTTCCCTTCTAAACTCATACTTTTCTCTCCTCATTATCCAGCGACGATTAAAATCGCCCCTACATTTTAAAAATTTTATAATATTGTAATTACTGTTATATTATCATATCCGCCTAATTTATTTGCTTGCTCAATTAATTTTTTTGGTGCTTCTACTGCATCTTCTATTACAGTTTTATATATTTCCTCTTCTTTAACCATATTTGTCAATCCATCTGAGCACATTATTAATATATCTCCTACAATATAATTTCTAGCTCTTACATCTGGTTCTACATATGGAGTACATCCAAGAGCTTTCATAAGCATATTTTTTTTAGGATGAGTCATTGCTTCTTCTCTTGTTATTGTTCCATCTTCTATTAATTTTTGTACATAACTATGGTCTTTAGTTAATTTTCTCATTACATTTTGTCTTATTCTATAAATTCTACTATCTCCCACATGTCCTATAAATATCTTATTATTATATATTAAGCATACATCTAAAGTAGTACCCATTCCTTCTAATTCTTTTACTTCTTTTGATTTTTTATATACAATCATATTTGCATATTCTATTGCGCTTTTTATTAAATTTAGTATACTTTCTTTTGTCTCTTTTTCTTTTTCGAAATTATTTTCTATGTACTTTTTAACAGAATCTATTGCTAATTTGCTTGCTACTTCTCCACCATTATAGCCTCCCATTCCATCAGCTAATATATATAAATCTAATTTATCTGTTGTTGGAATATAATAATAGTCTTGATTTATTTCTCTAGCTTTTCCTATATCTGTTTTTGCGAATGCTTTCATTATTCACTCCTTTTTCATTTCTTTTCTTCTAAGTTGACCACAAGCTGCATCTATGTCTGACCCAAGTTCTCTCCTTATTGTTGCTACTATACCGTGTTCATTTAAATAATCTCTAAACTTTATTATATTTTCATTTGTACTCTTTGAAAACTCTCCATTCTCAATTTTATTAATTGGTATCAAATTAACATGACATATCATTCCCTTTAGCAATTTTACCAATTCTTTCGCATCTTCCAAATTATCATTATTGTCTTTTGCAAGGGCATATTCAAAAGAAACTCTTTTATTTGTTGCTTTTATATAATCCTTGCAAGCTTTTATTAGCTCTTCTATTTGATATCTATTATTTATTGGCATCATTGAACTTCTTTTGTTATTATTTGTAGCATGTAATGATATTGATAATGTACATTGCAATTTTTGGTTTGCCAATTCATATATTTTTGGAACAACTCCACATGTTGAAATACTTATATGTCTTCCACCTATGTTTAGTCCTTTAGGATTGTTCATAATCTTAATCGCTTTTATTACATTGTCAAAATTGTCTAACGGTTCTCCTATTCCCATAAACACAATATTAGAAATCTCTTCTCCTATATCTTGCTCTACTGCTACTATTTGTTCTACTATTTCTCCTGCGGTTAAGTTTCTAACAAAATTTATTCCTGTAGATGCACAGAATTTACACCCCATCTTGCAACCAATTTGAGAAGATACACATATTGTTTTTCCATGATGATATTGCATTAAAACCGTCTCTATCGCATTCCCATCTAATACATCAAATAAATATTTTTTTGTTCCATCAGATGATTCTTGTTTCTTTAAAATTTTAAAATTACACATTGTATAATTTTGTTGCAATTTTTCTCTTAGCTCGATTGAAAGATTTGTCATCTCATCAAATTCTTTTACTTTATCTTTGTATATCCATTTAAAAATCTGTTCTGCTCTATATGGTTTTTCCCCTAAAGAAGTCATTTCTTCTTTTAATTCTTCTAAATTATATTCTTTAATATTTTTCATAATTATTTTTATTCCTTTTTGAGAATAATAAATTTCTATTTTCTCATATACTGTTATATCATAATGTTTATTTTTTTGTCAATTCCTTGTATTTTCTTAATCTTTCCTCATATGCCGCTATTACATCCTGTTTAAATGCTATTTCCGGTTTCTCTACCCCCATTGTTTTAAGCAATCTTTCCGTAAATAATGGATTTAGGATTAATAATGGTCCTATAACATATGTTCCAAAAAAATTATTTTCTTTTATACCTTCTAATTTTGTTGTGTCATTTATTCCTATCCCCATTTGAGTATTCATAAAATAATTTTTACTATTATCTCCATACAGCATTGTAAATTGACTTTTAAAACCTATTACTTCTATATTGTCATATTGTCCCATATATAGGCAATTAAATCTATGCATCATATTTCTTTTTGCACATACTTCAAATATACCTAATCCATCGATACTTGTTCCATCTTCATTTTCAATATATTTCCCTAATACTTCTATTGCATTACCTGTAAAAAGAAATGGTGTATTATTATTAATTAGTTCTTGTATCTTTTCCTTATATGGCATTAACTTTTCTATTACAATTTCTTGTTTTCTTTCTGTAAGTGGTCCTAAATATATTAAATTAACGTTTTGTGTAAGAAATGCTGGTTCGTTGTCTATTGCAGTATAAATTACTTCTGCCTCTGGTACACATTTTTTTAAATAATCTATATTGCTTATATCTCCATATAAATTACAAAATTCTGGAAATAATACTTCAATTTTCATCTTTTATTTCATTCCTTCCCTTTATCATTCCCTCTACTTTTTGTTTTATTTCTTTTGTTTCTTTTATAGAATATAAATCGTGTAAGATAAATACCCCATCTATTCCATCAAGTCTTAGTTCATTTGTTGCTTCTAATATATCTTTTCTACAAGATATTTTCTCATCTGGAACCCCAGCCATTAATAGTCTTACTTTGCCGTCTAAATATCTTGGTCCTGCTATTATTACTTGTTTTATACTTTCATCATTTAAAAACTCATAATCTGTGTCATATTGCCAAGATGTATTTTCTGAGCCCTTTGCCTCTTCATGTAAGTCATCCACTATTACTATTACTGCTTTGTTTCCATCCGCGTTCTTTGCATATTCAAATGCTCTTGAACATGCAATTGGATTTATTCCTTTTGCTAGATGTGTTACAATTCTTATTCCATCAACATTTTCTTCACTAAATCTTGTTTCTACTATTTTTAGCTTTGCAAATGAATTGTTTATTTGATCTTCTGTTAATCCCATTTGCTCTAAAACTGTTATCACTGCAAGCATATTATATATGTTTATAATATTGTCTGTAATAAGTTTAAACTCTTGCTCACCTGTTGGAGTTTTTATACACATTTTTTTGTTATTAATATCTATATTATTTGCAATGTAATCTGCTTTAGGTGTACCAAACCCACATTTGGGACAATGTGCTTTTCCAATATGATGGTAACGGTAATATTCATATTCCAATTTTGTATTACATACAGGACATGTAATAATATCTCTTACAATGTTATGTGGTTCTTTTGTATCTGTATCTAATTTATCTATACTAAAATATATTTTTGCATTATTTGGTGCTATACCACTACATATTAAATCATCTGCATTTTCTATTACAATTGTATCTTTTGGAACATTTTTTGATACTATTTCTGATATGAATTCCGTATGTGCGTTTCTCATTAATGAATCTCTAAATATATTTGTACATATTAAATATGTTGGAGTTATATATGGAAATACTTTTGGTGCACTTCTTTCATCTATTTCTAAAACGGCAATTTCTTTTTTGCTTTTTCCAAATAGTGTTGCTCCTTGTAGCAATGTAGTGGCTATTCCTGCATCTATATTAGAGCCATATTTATTGTTTATTATTTTATATCCATTATCTATTAATATATCATTAATCATATTTGATACTGTTGTTTTGCCATTTGTTCCTGTTACACCAATTATGGTTTTTGGTTTATCTAACATTCCCATAAAACCTGGGCACATATCTAATGCTAATTTTCCTGGGTAATATGTTGCATTTTTGCCTAACAGTTTTAATCCGGCTGAAATTAATTTTACAATCCATAATGTTATATAAAAATTTAGATTTTTTTTCATGTTTTTCCTCATTCCTTCTTGTTTTAGATACAAATATTTTAATATATATTTGTACTTTTTACAATAGATTTAGCTAATATTTAAGGCTATTTATTAATAGTTAATGGTTTTTAGAGTTATATTATCTACAAGTGTTGAAACATATGCTTTTTATTTCTTTTAAAGCTTATATTTCAGCATTTTAGCTATATGATATATTAAATATTAACTTCGTGCAAACAAATTTTTTAAAATATATTGCTTAATACATAATAAAATGTTACAATAATAATTGCTAAGAAGTGATAATATTAAGAAAGGATTGTGGAAAAATGAAAAATTCACAGGAAAATTTAGAATCACTAATCGAAGCAATAAATGAACTATTAAACGAAGTAAGAAAAGAACAAATAATGGAAAATAAAAATGCAGAAAAAAGGCATAAGGCATGTATGCAAAACCTATCTAAATTAAGGGAATATAACAAAATTGCAGACATGACAAATCAAATATTTGAAAAAAGAATATCAAACATAGAAAATGCCTTACAAAAAATACTAAAAAGCGAAACAAAATGATGTTTCGCTTTTTACATGCTTTTATTTATCTGTTTCTCTTTATTGCAAATGTTACAAAATATATTGCTCCTGAAATTATTACAATCATTGGTCCTGTTGGTATATTATAATAATATGATAATATTAATCCCAATACGCCTGAAAATAATGAAATTATTATAGAAAATAAATGATATGTTCTCATATTTTTTGCTATGTTTCTGCTTGATGCTGCTGGTAATATTAGTAAAGAATTAATTAATAATATTCCTATCCATCTTATAGATATCATTACTATAATTGCTATTAATACAACAAATATATTATCAATAAGTTTTATGTTTATACCTCTGCTTTTTGCTAACGAAGTATTTATACTTATTACATTTAATTTATTAAATGTAAAATACCAAAAACATAATACAGATATAAATGTTAAAAACAAGTATACTATTTCTACATTTGTAATACTTAAAATGTCTCCAACTAGGTAGCTTGAGTATTTGTTAAAACTACCACTTTGCGCAAGTATTGCTAAACCTAGTGCTATGGCAATTGAGGAAAATACACTTATTATTGTATCTGCACCATATGTTGTTTTGTTTTTTACCCAATTTAGTAGTAACGCAAAAATTACAGCAAAAAATATTACAGATATATTTACATTAGATATACCTAATAGTGTTCCTATGGCAATTCCACATATTGCAGAATGCCCAAGGGCATCTGAAAAAAAAGCCATTTTATTATTTACTATCATTGTTCCTAATATTGCAAATACTGGCGATACTAATATTATTGCAATTAATGCATTTTTCATAAATGTATAATTAATAAATTCAAATGGTATTAATGTTTCTAAAATATTGTATATTATTTCCATATTTAATCTTCCTTTTATTATAATTCTCCAAATCTGTTTTTAAATTCTAGGCTTTCAAATACTTCTTGTGGTGTTCCTTCTTTTATTACTTCTTTATCCAGTAATATAACTCTATCTGCATACTGATTTGCCAACTCTAAATCATGTGATACTAAGATTATTGACATATCATATTCTGCTTTTAGTCTATTTAATATTTGATAAAAATCTCTAATTCCATTTTTGTCTATTCCAGAAACAGGTTCATCTAATATTAGTAAATTCGGAATAGGCTTTGTTGCCATTGCAATTAGTACTCTTTGAAGTTCACCACCTGATAAATCCCCTATACTTTTGTCTATTAGCCTATCTACTCCAAAAATTTTTAAATGTTCCTTTATTTCCTTATATATCTTCTTGTCTTTTTTCATAAATACGGGTATGTACGAAATACAAGAAGCAAACATATCAAAAACAGTTGTAGGCATGTGTTTTTCAATATTAAGTTTTTGTGGCACATATCCAATTTTTATCTTTTTAGTTAAATTATCTTTTTCATCTGTAAAAATAATATTTCCTTTATGTTCTACTTCACCTAATATTGCTTTTAATAATGTACTTTTCCCTGCACCATTTCTTCCTATTATAACTGTTAGTTCTCCACAGTGTATATGAATACTTACGTTTTTTAATATTACGTCATTACCAAATTTTACACTTATGTTATTAATTTTTGTACAGTGTAAACCACATGCTTTTTTCTCATCCATTTTACTTTTCATCTCCTAATACACTTTTTAGTACTTCTAAGTTCCTGTTTGCCGCATCTATATAAGCACTTTTGTCTGTTGCTCCTGTTAATACTGTATCTAGCTTATATATTTTTGCATTAGTTTCATTTGCCAATATTTCTGCATTTTTAATGCTATCATCCTTACCAATTAATATTATTTTAATATTTTCTGTATTCATCTTATTTATTATATTTTTTATGCTTTCTGCTGACATTGAGTTTTCGTCATGATCTGTATGTAAAGAAATATATTCCAATTTTATATCTTTTGCCAAATATTCCAAGGCTTCATTTAAGCATATAGCCTTTTGCCCATTAAGTTCTTGCGAAATTTCCTCATATTGTTTTTCAACTTTTTCTAAATCCTTTATATATTTTTCTGTATTTTCTTCATATATCTGCTTATTCTCTGAATTTTGCTGTATTAATACTTGCGATATTTCTTTTACTTGATTAATATAATTTTCTATACTCGTCCACACATGTGGATTTACCTCGTCTTCTTTTATTACATTTTTTATATTTATACTTGCATCTAGCACTTTCAAATTAGGATATATTGTAAAAATTTTGTCCATAAATATTTCTAATCCTAATCCATTTTGTATAAAAATATCTGCATTTTCTATTTTTTTCATATCATTTGTGGTAAGCGTGTAATCATGTATACATCCTGTATTTTGTTCTGTCATATTTACTAATTTAACATTATTAGCTCCATCAGTTATATTTCTTGCAATTATATACATTGGGTAAAACGATGTGACTATTTTATAGTTTTCTTTTTGAACTTCTGTTTTTGCACATCCTGTTAATGTAAACAAACTCACAATTAAACTTATAAATATCACAATTTTAGTTTTCAATATTTCCACCTCACAGCTTTCAAAATCTTTTTTATCTTTATAATTCAAAATATGGGAACATATTTTATATATGTCCCCACTTTTTGTTACTATTCTTGTGTATATGGTAATACAGCTATTTGTCTTGCTCTTTTTATTGCTAATGTTATATCTCTTTGATGTTTTGCACATGCTCCAGTTGCTCTTCTTGGAAGAATTTTACCTTTATCATTGGTAAACTTTTTCAACTGTTCTGCATTTTTGTAATCTAACACTAGATTTTTATCAGCACATAATGGACAAACTTTTTTTCTAACTTTTCTAAATTTAGGGTTAAAATCTTCATCCATATTGTTGCTTCTATTATTATTTCTTCTATTTTTCTTGTTATCTGCCATTTTCATTTCCCTCCTACTTTTTTAAAATGGTAGGTCATCTCCTGAAGATATTTCAAAATCAGAATTAGGATTAGCTGATGGCATTGCACCAAATGTTGCATCAAAATTTGCACTTGCGTCTCCATCTCTTTTGCTATCTGCAAAATATGCTTCTTCTGCAACAACTTCTGTTATGTAATGCTTTTGTCCTTGTTCATCATCCCAATTTCTTGTTTGAATTCTTCCTATTATTCCTACTTGTTGACCTTTTTTAAAATATTTACTACAGAATTCACCTAATTTGCTCCATGCAACTACATTGATAAAATCTGCTTGTCTTTCTTCTCCTGGCTTTGTAAATCTTCTATTTACAGCTAAGCTAAAAGAAGCTACTAATGTATTGTTTGTTTGAGTATATCTAACTTCTGGATCTCTTGTTAATCTTCCCATTAAAATTACTTTGTTCATACTACACCTTACCTTTCAATTTAAGGCCCCCGAATTCTAATTATTCCTCTACTCTTACTACTATAAATTTTAGAACTTCATCTGTTATTCTGTAGTTTCTTTCAAGTTCTACTATTAATTCTGGTTGAGCTTCAAAGTTAATTATTACGTAGTATCCTTCTTTATTCTTCTTAACTTCATAAGCTAATTTCTTTTTGCCTACTTCATCAACTTTTTCTACTTTACCTGCATTATTAATCAAATCTGTAAATTTTTGTACTAATGTTTTAATCTTTTCTGCTTCAACAGTTGGATTAATAATGATAACACTTTCGTATTTATTCATTATCTTTCACCTCCTTATGGATTATAGCCTGTCTTTAAAAACAAGCAAGGATGGCCTTTAGCCACTTATAACGTTTAATATTCTACCATAATTTTGCACATAAATCAAGGCTTTTATAAAAAAAATCCGAATATAGAATTGAGGAGGATATCTTGCATGTATGGATATCCTCCTCTCTCCTTACTTCAACTCCTGCAATCCTGCCTCACGCAGGATTGCAAGATTATTGTCGTTTTTTATCACGACAATGAATTCATTTTGAGAAACGAACCATATTTCTGATTCCTCATCATATAATTCGTTCTCCACGAGAATGAATGTTCCTTCATCCTTGTGTGTGCCAAACTCGATTGGCTCTCCACCCACAAATACCTTTATGGGTCCCTTTATCCGGTGCCATCGTCCAACAAACCTACTTTTATCTACCATGGTGTCTCTCCTTTCTCTACTACTTTTAGTCAAGGTTACATTAAGTAATAGTTTTATGATGTCATTCCTAGGTATGACTGGTTACTCGCCTTGAAAATTTCTTTCGCCACCTTTTGCATACTTAAACAAGAAAAAATTCTTGTTGTTGCTTCTCCTCCCGTCTTGGGAGTTTATGCAATTAAGATATCATATTTTTCGCGTTTTGTAAACCCTTTATGGTATTTTTCTGTAATTTATATTTTTGGTTTTCCAGAACTACTAAATACCATAAATATGTAATAATTATTAGTATTGCTATATTGTGTATATATAATATCACTATACTGCTTATTGCAGTTAGGATCACTACTGTTATATTTGAGATTTTATTTATATAATCACGTGACTTTTGTAGTCCAAACTTTATATGTAATATTTCTTTTATTATTCTTCCACCATCTAATGGATATATAGGAATAAAGTTGAATATGCCTATTAATGCATTTGAATAAATAATTATTAAACTCTTTTCCATATTTCCTTTTGTTATTAATAGAGTAAAAAATATTATAGCAATATTAGTAAGTGGCCCAGCCAGTGCAATTATAGCCCTTTTTACACATAGAATTGTTCCCTTGTTTACTTTTCTATTATATTCTTCACAAAGTACTTTAAATTCTATTTGCAGTCCATAAGGAGTAATATTTATAGATATAGGTTTAAATCCCAATAACATACCTATTATTAAATGTCCTAATTCATGTACAAATGCAAATAACATTAATATTGCATATATTTTTATTTGTTTTGTTATTATATAAATAAGCGCAAAAAGAAATATTTTTAAATCTATTTTTATACTCATTTTTGTCCTTTCTCTTTTTACTCTAAAAATCCATTACATATTCTGGGTCTATTACTCTTTCGTCTTTTATTATTTCAAAATGAAGGTGCGGACCTGTTGCTTTCCCTGTTTCTCCAACCTCTGCTATTATATCTCCTTGCTTAACTTTATCCCCTTTTTCTACTAAAAGCTTGCTACAATGTCCATATAGTGTTTTTACGCAATTATCTTTTATTACTATATAGTTACCGGTAATCTCTATCTGTTCCAGATATTATTACCTCTCCATCCATTGCAGATTTTATTGATGTTCCTGCTTCTGCGCCTAAATCTATTCCTTGATGATTTTCTGATATTATATCTGTAGGCTCTCTTTTACCAAATCTTGATGTTACTATTCCTTGTATTGGTAAAATTAAATTGTAGTTTTCTTTTACATAGTCTGCATCTAACTCCATTTGCGTTTTTGGTGCTGATGGCTCAGAAACTACTGCAACTATTTCTGCATTTCCTCCACCGCCCACTCCATTATTTTCTTTTTTCTCCTCCTCCTCGTTTTTTTCTTCTGTTGGTTCTTTGTTTTCATTACTTTGTAGCTCCTCTTTTTCTTCGTTTTGTATTTTTTCATTTTCCTCTATATTGGGTTGTTTCTGCTTATTTATAAATACTATTGCATTATTGTATAAGTTATTAAAGTTCACATCATATTTTAATATCTCCGATGTCTTTTCCATTACATCTTGTGAAAAAATGTAATTATTATTTTTTATAAGATAAAATATAAAATATATTACTGTACATATTAATAGTTGTAATATCATTTTTTTAAATAATGGCAGTGTTGTTTTTTGTCCCGAGTTTACCGTAGAAGAAGATACTCTTATATCTCTATTTTGCCTTCTATTATATATTTCTTCTGCTCTTCTTATTCTTTCTTCTATACTTATGGTTCTTTCCATAATAAAAACACCTCTTCCTTTGTAATGTTTTTTAAATTTATATTCCATAAAGAGATGTTTTATACCTATTTATATTAAATTAAATAATAAGCTTATAAATAATATTATGCTTAACCCTATATTTATTCTTTTTAATGTTTTATACTTATTTTCTATTTTTTTTATTTCTTTATTTTTTTTGTTTTTCTCAACTTTTGTTATATAGTCTGTTATAAGCATTTCCGCTTCTTTAGTTATATAATTTCCAAATTTATGTTTCTCGCTTTTTTGCTCCGTTTTTCCCTTGTTTTCTACATACTCTGGTTTTTTTATTTTTTGATTTTGTTTTAATACAATAATTGCTTCTTCTACTAAATTAGATGGCAAATCTTTAAGTACTACTATATTTCTCATATCTTCCATATTTATATATACCTCCACCTTTAATATATATAAATTATTTCCAGTTTTTCCACTTTTATACAATACTATTTATTACCTTGTTTATTCCTTCTGTAACTTCATTTGACATTTTTTCTATTATATTTTTATTAACTAAAGTTAATTCTCTAAAATTTGTTAAAATTTCTTCTTCATCTTTGCCTACTACTCCTTTTATATTTATATGTGATTCTAAATATATGCCATTGTTTACTGCTTTTCCTAATGTTATTCCACCCCAATTTACTATTATTTTTCCTATGTCTGCATTTTTTCCCATTGCCGAATCTACGCATATTACACATGGATTTAAGTACTTTATTTTTATATTATCATTTATTTCTTTTATGTTCTCATAATTAACTGGGGTTTCTGTCGTACCTATAATAGCAATATTTGTACCTAATTTTTGCTTTAATTTAGCCCCTACTATTGGTCCCAAACTGTCTCCTGTTATTTTATTACTTCCTACACAAATAAATATTATATCTGTAAAGTTATTTTTTAAGTTTAGTCTATAAAATCTACTGCCAAAATCTATAACAAACTGCTCATAAAACATATTAATTTTGTCCTCCCTATTTTATATATTTCTATTCTTTTCTTGCTGATATTATTATATTAATTTCTTCATTTTTGGAATATTTTTTAATAATGTTTTCTGAAAAGCTTGCTACATCGTTAGAAACGATTATTGTATCATACTGTTTTTTCACAAGTTCTTCTATCTTTTTATCTGTTTGCTCTAAGTCCTGTAATTTAAAAACATCAAAACCTAATTTTTCAGGCAATGAAAAACTTTTAGCATCATTCGCATATTTAATCCAAGAGATTTTCATAAGAGCCTCCATATAGCATTTTTATTATTTTTTGATGTTTATCAATTTTTTATTCAATTATATTTTTATTACTCTAACAACTTTAGTATATCTTCATCGTTTTTCAATTCATCTGACAGTATATACTCTTTTGCTTTTTTGTTTTGTTTTATAGCTTCTATTACAACATCCTTATCTTTTCTCAGTCTAGCGCTTGCATATTTTAAAATTATGCCTTTATTCTTAACCGCTTCTAAAACGACTTGTTTGTCATCTCTTAATGTTTGTGAAGCATAATATAATCCTTGTCCATTTTTTTGTACTGCTGCTAAAACTACTTCTTTGTCGTCTCTTAGCTTTTCGCTCGCATAGCAGATAGTCCACCCCACCTTTTTTACAGATTCTAAAACAATCTCTTTATCTCCTTTTAGTTCTATACTAGCAAATTCTAAAGCCTCTGGATCATTTTTTACAGCCTCTAAAACTACTTCTTTATCTTTTTTAAAATCCTCACTTGCTAAGTCAAGAATTTTCCCCTGCTGTCTCACTTGGCCTAAAACGTATTCTTTATCACTATTTTTCTCAATATTAAAATCCATTTTGTCATCTCCTATTTCCTTCAATATACAATATAAAAGCTTAAAAAACAAGAGTCCAACATAAATTTATAATTGACTTTTGGTGTTTTTTGTCATATTATGTTATATATATTTTTAGAAAGGATTGGTTTTTATAATGTTAAAAGAATTTAAAGATTTTGCTACTCGAGGAAATATATTTGATATGGCTATTGGTATTATTATAGGCGGTGCTTTTCAAAAAATAGTTACCTCTTTAGTTAATGATATTGTTATGCCCTCAATTTCTATAGTTACTGGAAAAGTAGATTTTTCTACTTTGTCATTCACAGTAGGCGATGTTTCTATTAAATACGGAAATTTTATAACTGCAATTATAGACTTTTTAATTATTGCTTTTTCAATTTTTATTGCTATTCGTTCTGCTAATAAAATAAATAAAAAATTAGCAGACAGTGCCAAAGGTAATTTTGAAAAGATTACTAAAAAAGGAAAAGAAAGATTAGAAAAATTATCGAAAAAGAATAGATTGTTCAAAATAAAAGAAAAAAAACAAGAGCCTGCTCCAGAACCAGAAACAAAAATATGTCCATTCTGTTTTTCAGAAATCAATTATAAAGCCGTTAAATGTCCTCATTGTACATCAGATTTAAAATAAAACACAGGTCCATCGGTTGTACCGATGAACCTGCGGGGAGATTTCCCTCTCCCAATCTTATTTAAATAAGATTGGGAGGTTTCTTTCCACCCCTTCAAAGAATATGTCGATTTTTGTCAATTAGGGACTGTCCCTAATTGAGAATTTTCTCTATTTCTTGCTCTGTTAGTCCTGTTGCCTTTGCTATTGTTTCTTTATCTATTTTTAGCTCTAACATTTTCTTGGCTATTATTACCTTTCCTTTCTCAACTCCCTTTTCCATTCCCTTCTGAATTCCTTTCTCTAGTCCAACTTCTAGTCCTTTTTCATATATTGCTTTCTCATCCATTATCGCTTTTTGCCTTAAGTCTGCTATTC